>Ga0308160_10005092_pt1 | contig 13820 bp, 9 predicted proteins | sample PhyFR1_FD_201036 | JGI IMG/M metagenome (GOLD analysis project Ga0308160, IMG submission 201036) | Phyllosphere microbial communities from UC Gill Tract Community Farm, Albany, California, United States - DLSLF.R1 | ecosystem: Host-associated > Plants > Phyllosphere > Unclassified | place: USA...
CACGTCGCCCGCGGCGAACACGCCTGGCATCGAGGTCTGGCCACGTGCATCGACTTCGATCTCGCCATGGGCCGACAGCTCGATCGAGCCCTTCAGGAACTCGGCATTCGGCACCAGGCCGATCTGCACGAACACGCCTTCCAGGTCGATGCGGTGGATCGCACCGGTGTTGCGGTCCTTGTAGCTCAGGCCGTTGACGATCTTGCCGTCGCCGTGGATCTCGGTGGTCTGGGCCGACTTGATCACCTTGACGTTCGGCAGCGAAGTCAGCTTGCGCTGCAGCACCGCATCGGCGCGCAGTTCATTGCCGAACTCGATCAGCGTGACTTCCTTGACCAGGCCGGCCAGGTCGATCGCCGCTTCGACGCCCGAGTTGCCGCCGCCGATCACCGACACGCGCTTGCCCTTGAACAGCGGGCCGTCGCAGTGCGGGCAATACGCCACGCCGTGGTTCTTGTACTCTTTCTCGCCAGGCACATTGATCTCGCGCCAGCGGGCGCCGGTCGCCACGATCACCGACTTCGACTTGAGCACCGCACCGCTCTCGGTATGCACCTCGATCAGCTTGCCGCCCACCAGCTTGCTGGCGCGCTGGGTATTCATGATGTCGACGTCATAGTCCTTGACGTGCTCTTCCAGGGCGACGGCGAACTTCGGACCATCGGTGGCTTTCAGCGAGACGAAATTCTCGATCGCCAGGGTGTCGAGCACCTGGCCGCCGAAACGGTCGGCCAGCACACCGGTGCGGATGCCTTTGCGGGCCGCATAGATCGCGGCTGCCGCGCCGGCCGGGCCGCCGCCGACGATCAGCACGTCGAACGGTTCCTTCTGGCTCAGTTCGGCTGCTTTCCTGGCGCCGCCATTCACGTCGATCTTCGACAGGATCTCTTCGACGCTGGTGCGGCCCTGGCCGAAATGCTGGCCGTTCAGGAACATCATCGGCACGGCGAGGATCTGCTTGTCTTCGACTTCTTTCTTGAACACGCCGCCATCGATCGTCACGACCTTGATCCGCGGGTTGATCACCGACATCGTGTTCAGCGCCTGCACCACCTCAGGGCAGTTGTGGCACGACAGCGAGATATAGGTTTCGAACACATAGTCGCCGTCCAGTGCGGCGATCTGGTCGATCACGGCCTGTTCCAGCTTGATGGTGTGGCCGCCGACGTGCAGCAGCGCCAGCACCAGCGAGGTGAACTCGTGGCCCAGGGGGATGCCGGCGAACCGCACGCCGATATCGGTGCCGACGCGGTTGATCGCGAACGACGGGGTGCGCTCGTTGGCTTCCTGGCGCACGGTGATCTTGTCGGACAGCTCTGCGATCTCGCGCAGCAGCTCGTCCATTTCGCGCGCTTTCGGCGAATCATCCAGCGATGCAACCAGCTCGATCGGCTGCACGACTTTTTCCAGATAGGCTTGCAACTGTTTCTTGAGGGTTGCGTCAAGCATGATGTTCTTCCTTAAATTTGTTCGACTATAGACGTGCACGGTCCGATGTCCTTCGGACCGGCGTGAAACGGGCCGCCGCAGCGGCCCGTACACGGGTGCTACTTGACGACGGTGCTACTTAGATCTTGCCGACCAGGTCCAGCGAGGGGGTCAGGGTTTCCGCGCCTTCGGTCCACTTGGCTGGGCAGACTTCGCCTGGGTGCGAAGCGACGTACTGGGCAGCCTTGACCTTGCGCATCAGTTCCGATGCGTCGCGGCCGATGCCGTTGTCGTGCACTTCCATGATCTTGATCTGGCCTTCCGGATTGATCACGAAGGTGCCGCGCAGCGCCATGCCTTCTTCTTCGATCATGACTTCGAAGTTACGCGACAGGACGCCGGTCGGGTCGCCGATCAGCGGGTAGTTCACTTTCTTGATCGCGTCCGAGGTGTCGTGCCATGCCTTGTGGGCGAAGTGGCTGTCGGTCGAGACGCCGTAAACGTTGACGCCCAGCTTGTCGAATTCAGGCTGGAACGCAGCCAGGTCTTCCAGTTCGGTCGGGCAGACGAAGGTGAAGTCAGCTGGGTAGAACATCACCACCGACCAGGTACCCTTGAAGTTCTCTTCGGTCAGGTCGATGAACTTGCCGTTGTGGTAAGCGGTTGCCTTGAACGGCTTGATCTGGGTATTGATAAGGGACATGTAAAGCTCCTGTTTGGGGGTTGATGAAACGTATGACAAGCAGTTTACCGCCCTGCCCGCCTTTTGTGAAATTGATTGATTCGATATTCTTGATTGATTTTAGCTATCAGTCAAGTGTGTCGCTTCCGCCGCAGGGTCGCGGTGGTGCCGAAACAAACCGGGATAGTGTGTCGCAAATGGCAAGCGCTTGCAACCGGCGTTTCGCTTGGCGCCGGTTGCGACAGGGACGGATCGCGCCAGGCGCCGCGAATCAGACGTCGGCTTCGGCGCAGACCGGGACGTCGGTGCACGGCAGCACCAGGCAGAACACCGAGCCTTCGCCCGGCGTGCTGCTCACCTTCAGTTCGCCGCCATGGGAAATTGCCAGCTGGCGCGAGATGTACAGCCCCAGGCCAAGGCCTTTCGGCTCGCCGTTGCGGGCGCCACGTTCATACGGTTCGAAGATGCGTTCCAGGTCGGACGGCGCGATACCCTTGCCCTGGTCGCGCACGCTGATCCGCACCAGGTCGTCGTCGCGCTCGACGCTCACCTCGACAGGCTGGCCGCAGCCGTAGCGCAGCGCATTGGTCAGCAGGTTGACGATCACCTGCTCCACCCGGAACTCGTCCCAGCAGCCGGTCACGCCCTCGTGCGCGCGCAGGCTCAGCGAGCTGCCGGTGGTGGCCGCCTGCAGCGACAGGTCGCTCACCACCCGCTCCAGCAGGCACATCAATTCGACCTGGGCCGGGCGGATCGACAGCTTGCCGCTACGCATGCGCGAGACGTCGAGCATGTCGTCGATCAGGCGGATCATCGACTTGATCTGGCGCTCGTCGCGCTGGATCATCGCTTCCATCTGCTGCCCGCCGAAGGCCGCGGTGTTGCCGCGCTTGAGCTGCAGGCTGCGCATCTGCGTTTCGAGGAAGAGCGTATTGAGCGGCGTGCGCAGCTCGTGCGCCACCAGCGACATGAATTCATCGCGCATCTTGAGCGAGCGCTGCAGCTCCTGCTGGGTCTGGTTCAGCTCGCGCAGCAGGGTTTCCTGCTCCTGCCGGCTCTTTTCGAGCGCCAGCATCTGGCGCCGGGTCTCGCGCCGCTGCTGGTCGAGCGCGACGAACACATTGACCTTGCTGCGCACCGCATCCGAATCGAGCGGCTTGTACATGAAGTCGACCGCGCCGCTCTCGTAGCCCTTGAACGCATAGTCGAGCTCGCGTCCGGCGGCCGACACGAACACGATCGGAATGTGGCGGGTGCGCGAGGTCGAGCGCATCACTTCGGCCAGTTCGAAGCCGTTCATGCCCGGCATCTGGACGTCGAGGATGGCGAGCGCGAACTCGTGCTCGAGCAGCAGCGCCAGCGCCTGTTCGCCCGACGCCGCCTGGTAGATCGCCCGCTGGTCATGGCGCAGCAGGGCTTCGAGCGCCTGCAGGTTCTCGGGCAGGTCGTCGACAATCAGGATTTTGCTTGGTTCTTGGACGCTCATGGGGTCTCCAACAGGGGCAGCACGGCGCGAATGCCGGCCAGCGGCAACACCAGGTGCGGAGCACAACGCCGTATCGCCTCCCCGGGCATGGTACTGACGTGTGCGTCTTCAGGATCTTGAACGATGGTCAGGCCGCCGCGCTCGCGGATCCGGCACATGCCCTCGGCGCCGTCAAAATTGGCGCCAGTCAATAGTATACCTGCGAGCGCAGGACCGTACACGTCGGCCGCCGATTCCATCAGTATATCGATCGCCGGCCGGGCGAATTGCACCGGCGCCTCGCAGCTGAGCGAAAAGCTGCGGTCTTCCTCGACCGACAGGTGGTAGCCGGAACCGGCGAAATACACGGTTCCCGGGAGGATCGGCTCCTTGTCGCGCGCTTCGCGCACCGGCAGCGGCGTGCGCGGATCGAACAGCTCGGCCAGGCGGCTCTCCCGGTCGGCCGGAATGTGCAGGATGCAGGTCACGGCCGGCTTGTATCCTTCCGGCAGCGCCGGCAGCAGGCTCACCAGGGCGTCGACACCGCCGGCCGAGCCGCCGATGACCACCATCTCGATCCGCCGGGCGCCCTTGGCGGCGGCGAGCCGCTGCTCCACGCTGTGCCCGGGCTTCACGCGGAAACCTTGCGGAACACCCGCTCGCGCCGCGCCAGCGATTCGAAGCGGTCGGCGTAGCTCGAAAAATCGATACTTTCCTTGCTGCCCAGGCCCAGGAAGCCGCGGTGGCACAGCGAGTCGTGGAACAGGCCCAGCACGCGGTCCTGCAGGCGGCGGTTGAAATAGATCAGCACATTGCGGCAGCTGACGAAGTGGGTCTCCGAAAACACGCTGTCGGTCGACAGGCTGTGGTCGGCGAAGGTCACGTTGTCCATCAGCGAACGCTCGAACAGCGCGCCGCCGTAGGCCGCCGTGTAATAGTCCGAGAACGCGGCCTTGCCGCCCGACTTCTGGTAATTCTCGGTATACAGGCGCATGCGCTCGAGCGGGAACACGCCGCGCCGGGCCGCCTCGAGCGACTCCGGGTTGATGTCGGTGGCGTAGATGATGCTGCGCTCGAGCAAGCCTTCTTCCTTGAGCAGGATCGCCAGCGAGTACACCTCTTCGCCGGTGCTGCAGCCGGCCACCCAGATCTTCAGCGAAGGATAGGTCTTGAGGAACGGCGCCACCTGCTCGCGCACCGCCAGAAAATATTCCGGGTCGCGGAACATCTCGGTCACGGGAATCGTCAGGTATTGCAGCAGCTGGGCGAAGCCGTTGGGCTCGTGCAGCACGCGCGACTGCAGCGCCGAGACGGTGTCGCACTCCATCTCGCGCATGGCCACCAGCACGCGGCGCTTCTGCGAGGCGCCGGTGTAGTCGCGGAAATCATAGTTGTACTTCAGATACACGGCTTCGACGAGCATCCGCAGCTCGATATCGAAGTCGCTCGGGGGCTGACTCAAATTCTCTCCAGGGTCGGCATCCAGACCCGCAACAGCGAGTACAGGCGGCTCAGGTCAATCGGTTTGGCAAGGTAGTCGTTGGCGCCGGCCTGCAGGCATTGCTCCTGGTCGTCCTTCATCGCCTTGGCGGTGATGGCGATGATCGGCAGGCGGTCGAAGCGGCCGTCGGCGCGAATGCGGCGGGTCGCTTCCAGGCCGTCCATGCCCGGCATCATGATGTCCATCAGCACCAGGTCGATGCCCGGCACTTCGTCGAGCTTCGCGATCGCCTCGAAGCCGTTGCGGCCGACCTCGACCCGGGCCCCGCGCTGCTCCAGCGCCGAGGTCAGCGCGAACACATTGCGCACGTCGTCGTCGACCAGCAGGATGGTGCGGCCTTCGAACACGCGGTCGCGGCCGCGCACGGCCTTGAGCATGCTCTGGCGCTCGGTCGACAGTTCGGACTCGACCTTGTGCAGGAATAGCGTGACCTCGTCCAGCAGGCGTTCGGGCGAACGGGCGCCCTTGATGATGATCGAGCGCGAATAGCGCAGCAGCTGCGCTTCCTCGTCGCGCGTCAGGTTGCGCCCGGTGTACACGATCACCGGCGGGAACGAGCACAGTTCTTCCTGCGACATGCGCTCGAGCAGTTCACCGCCCTGCATGTCGGGCAGCTTGAGGTCGATGATCATGCAGTCGAACACGTCGGCCTTCAGGTGGCGCAGGGCCTCGCTGGCGGTGCCGACGGCGGCGATCTCGACGTCTTCGTCGGCGATCAGCGCCACCACGCTCTCGCGCTGGCGCTCGTCGTCCTCGACCAGCAGCACGCGCTTGATCTTCTGCGTCGATTTTTCCTGCAGCTTGCGGAACACTTCTTCCAGGTCCTGGCGGCTGGCTGGCTTGAGCGCGTAACCAATCGCGCCCAGGTGCAGCGCCTCGCCGCCGTTCTCGATGCTGGAGATGACATGCACCGGGATGTGGCGGGTCGATGGATTGTCCTTCAGCTGCTGCAGCACGGTCAGGCCGGAACGATCCGGCAGGCGCACGTCGAGCAGCACGGCGTCGGGACGCTGGCTGACGGCCAGGGCCAGGCCCTCGTCGGCGCTCATGGCCACCAGGCAGCGGTAGTCGAGCTCGCGCGCCAGGTCGTACAGGATGCGCGCGAACGCGGCTTCGTCTTCCACCACCAGCACGGTGCGGCGGTTGCCGGCAGGCTGGTTGCGGTCGTCCGGGAAGCTCTCGAGCGGCTCGGCCTGGGCGGCGCCGGCGTTCGCGGCCGGGGCGCTCGGCTGGGCCGCATGTGCCGGCGCGCGCGGCGGGGCGATGCTGGCCGGCTGCGGCTGGTAGGCCGGCGCGCTAGCATGCGGCAACTGCGCCGGCGCCGGCACGGCCGGGATCCCGCGCGGCAGCACCAGCGTGAACACGCTGCCCTCGTTCGGCGCGCTCGACACCGACACGCTGCCGCCCAGCAGGCGGGTCAGGTCGCGCGTGATCGACAGGCCCAGGCCGGTGCCGCCGAAGCGGCGGCTGGTGGTGCCGTCGGCCTGGTGGAAGGCGTCGAAGATCTTGTCCTGCTGGTCGGTGGCGATGCCAATGCCGGTGTCGCGCACCTGGAATGCGACGTCGCCGTCCTGCGTGGTCGAGACCGACAGGCTGACCGCGCCGAGCTCGGTGAACTTGACGGCGTTCGACAGCAGGTTCTTGAGGATCTGCTCCATGCGCTGGCGGTCGGTGTGCAGGCTGGCCGGCACGCCCGGGTCGACGGTGATCGTGAACTCGAGCGACTTCTGGCGCGCCAGCGGCTCGAAGGTGCGGGCCAGGCCCTCCACCACGCGGCGCACCGGCACTTCTTCCGGCACCAGCTCGAGCTTGCCGGCCTCGACTTTCGAAATATCGAGGATGTCGTTGATCAACTGCAGCAGGTCGTTGCCGGCCGAATAAATGGTCTGGGCGAAGCGCACCTGTTCGTCGGTCAGGTTGCCGTTGGTATTGTCCGACAGCAGCTTGGCCAGGATCAGCGAGCTGTTCAGCGGCGTACGCAGTTCATGCGACATATTGGCCAGGAACTCGGACTTGTAGCGGCTGGCGCTCTCGAGTTCCATGGCGCGCTGCTGCAGCTGCTCCTGGGCCGATTGCAGCGCCGAGTTCTTCATGTCCAGGCTGAGCGCCTGCTCGGCCAGCTGGTCGTTGGTGGTGCGCAGCTCGGCCTGCTGGTTTTCCAGGGCCGATTGCGATTCCTCCAGCGCGCGCGACTGTTCTTCGAGCTCTTCGTTGGCGGTACGCAGCTCTTCCTGCTGCACCTGCAGTTCTTCGTTCAGGGTCTGGCTTTCTTCGAGCGCGTCCTGCAGGCGCTGGCGGTACAGCACCGAGGCCATGGCGGCGCCGATCGACTGGGCGATGAAGCCCAGGAATTCGCGGTCGCGCTGTTCCACCGGCCGCAGGAAGGCGACCTCGAACACGCCCTTGACCTTGCCGTGGTTGTGGAACGGGGCGATCACCAGCGCGCGCGGCGGCGCTTCGCCCAGGGCGCTGCCCACCTTCATATAGCCTTCCGGCAGCTGGTCGAGCACCATCAGGCGGTTCTCTTCGGCCGCCCTGCTGGCCAGCGTCGTTCCCGGCGCGATGGTTTCGGCGCGCTCGGTCTCGGTATGGGCGAAGCCATAGGCGCCGATGCGGCGCATCGCGCCTTCTTCGTTGCGCACGTACATGGCGCCAACCACGCCGTCGAGGTATTTGACGACATACGGCAGTACGGCGTCGGCCAGCGGCTCCAGGTTGATCTGGCCGGCGGCGCGCACATTGAGCTCGTTCTGGCCGGTGCGCAACCAGTCCTGGTGTCGCAGCTTCTCGTTGTGCTCGGCCTCATGCGAGAGCACCTCGTTGTAGGTATCGGACAGGCGCACCAGCTGGCGCCGGCCGAAGGCGGCCAAGCTGGCGCCGACGATGGCCGACAGCAGCAGGAAGGCGGCGACCGACCAGAAGGTGGTGTTGCGCGCGGCGTCGCTGCGCTCTTGCAGCAAGCGCATCTCGGACGCCAGCACCAGGTCGAAGTCACGCCGCATCTCGTCGGTGAGCGACTTGCCGCGGCCACTGCGGACGGCGTCGATATAGGTGACGTCATTCGCGCGGCGGCGCTGGATCATTTCCTGGGCGAACGCTTCCCACTGCTTCTGGGTCTGCGTGATCCGGGAAATCCGCTCGGACTGGGCCAGGTTGTCCTTGACCAATTCACCAAGCGACTCCAGGCCTGCGCCCATGCGCTGGGCCGACAATTGATAAGGAGAGAGAAATTCCTCGTCGCCCGCCAGCAGGTAGCCGCGCATGCCCGATTCCATCTCGGCCGACAGCTTGCGGATCTCGTGGGCGCCGCCGATCACCTTCTGGGAATGTTCGACCCAGGTCAGGCTATTGATCAGGTACGCAATGATGCCCACAAACACGATCGCGCTAACGATACTCATGCCCAAAGGCAGCGCGACATTGCGGGTAAGGATGCGGCGAAACTCGCTATTTTCGATGGTTGGACCGGCCATGCCTGTTGTTCTGTTAGAAAAAAAATGTCCTAAGTGTAACGCAAATGTGAATTGGGGCGCACACTAACCGCGCACGGTCGTGCGCAAGCATGTGTCCGCCCGCGGGGACATGATCTTAGCAAATTGGATACACCAAGGGCGCACCGCTCGGTGCGCCCGCAACGCCATCTTATGCTAGATCAAATGGGCCTTCAGGTAGGGCGCCGTGCGGCTGGTCTTGCTGCGCGCAACTTCGTGCGGTGGCCCGGACGCCACCACCGCGCCGCCCTGGTCGCCGGCGCCGGGGCCGATGTCGATCACCCAGTCGCTGCCCGCCACCACCCGCATGGTGTGCTCGACCACGATCACCGTATTGCCGGCGTCGACCAGGCGATTGAGCTGCACCATCAGGCGGTCGGCGTCGACCGGATGCAGGCCGGTGGTCGGCTCGTCCAATATATAGAGCGCGTTGCCGCGCGTGGCGCGCTGCAGCTCCGACGCCAGCTTGATGCGCTGGGCCTCGCCGCCCGAAAGCTCGGTGGCCGGCTGGCCCAGGCGCAGGTAATCCAGGCCGACTTCGTTCAGCACCTCGAGCGAGCGCTCCACTAGCGCCTCGTCCTTGAAGAAGTCGATCGCCTCGCCCACCGTCATGCCCAGCACCTCGGCGATGTTCTTGCCGCGGTAGGTGACCTTGAGCGTATCGGCGTTGTAGCGCGCTCCTTCGCAGGTCGGGCATGGCGCGTAGACGCTGGGCAAGAACAGCAGCTCGACCATCACGAAGCCCTCGCCGGCGCAGTGCTCGCAGCGGCCCTTGGCCACATTGAAGGAAAAGCGGCCGGCGTCGTATTTCCTTTTCTTCGCATCAGGCGTCGCGGCGAACAGTTTCCTGACCTGGTCGAACAGGCCGGTATAGGTGGCCAGATTCGAGCGCGGCGTGCGCCCGATCGGCTTCTGGTCCACACGCACCAGGCGCCGCACGCCCTCCATGCCGGCCACAATGCGCCCTTCCAGCGGCAGCACCTCGTCGCGTTCCAGGTCCGGCTCGTCCGACGGTTCGTCGTGCACGGCAGCGGCCTGGCCCAGCGCCGTGCTCACCAGCTCGACCAGCACCTGGCTGACGAGGCTCGACTTGCCCGAACCGGAGACGCCCGTCACGCTGGTCAGCACGCCGAGCGGGAAGGCGACCTTCAGGTCGCGCAGATTATTGCGGTGCACGCCTTCGAGCGCCAGCCAGCCGGTGGGTTCGCGCGGGGCGCGCTGCGGCGGCGGCGCATCGCCGAACAGGTAGCGCCGGGTCTGCGACGCCTCGATGGCGCGCAGCCCTTCCGGCTCGCCGCTGTACAGGATCTGGCCGCCGCGCTCGCCGGCCAGCGGGCCGACGTCGACCAGCCAGTCGGCTTGGCGGATCACGTCCAGCGCGTGCTCGACCACGAACAGCGAGTTGCCGGCCGCTTTCAACTGGGCCAGCGCGTCGAGCAAGGCCTCGGTATCGGCCGGATGCAGGCCGGCCGAGGGCTCGTCGAGCACATAGACGACGCCGAACAGGCTCGACCGCACCTGCGTGGCCAGGCGCAGGCGCTGCAATTCGCCCGGCGACAGCGTCGGCGTGCTGCGCTCGAGCGCCAGGTAGCCCAGGCCCAGCGCCAGCAGCACCTCGATGCGCGCGGCCAGGTCTTGCGCGATGCGGCGGCGCACGATCAGCTGTTCGTTGTGCAGGTGCTTGCCTGGCTTGTCCTTGCCCTGCACATAGGGCTGCAACAGCACGGCCAGGCGCTCGAGCGGAACGCGCGACAGCTCGGCGATGTCGAGCCCGGCGAACGTGACGGACAGCGATTCGCGCCGCAGCCGCTTGCCGTCGCACTCGGGGCACGCCGTGCTGACCATGTAGCGCGCCACGCGCTTCTTCATCGAGGCGCTTTCGGTATTGGCGAAGGTCTGCATCACATAGCGCTTGACCCCGGTGAAGGTGCCCTGGTAGCTCGGCGTTTCCTTGCGTTTCAGGGCGGCCCTGGTTTCCTTGGGGCTCAAGCCGGCGTAGACCGGCACGGTCGGGCTCTCGTCGGTGTACAGGATCCAGTCGCGGTCCTTCTTGGGCAGGTCGCGCCAGGGGGTGTCGACGTCGTAGCCGAGCGTGACCAGAATGTCGCGCAGGTTCTGGCCATGCCAGGCCGGCGGCCAGGCGGCAATGGCGCGCTCGCGGATGCTCAAGCTGTCGTCCGGCACCATCGATTGCTCGGTCACCTCGTAGACGCGGCCCAGGCCCGAGCAGCGCGGGCAGGCGCCCTGGGGGGTGTTGGGCGAGAACGATTCGGCATACAGCAGTTCCTGCCCTTTCGGATAGTCGCCGGCGCGCGAGTACAGCATGCGCAGCGAATTCGACAGCGTGCTGACGCTGCCGACCGAGGACCGCGCGGTGGGCGTGCCGCGCTGCTGCTGCAGGGCGACCGCCGGCGGCAAGCCCTCGATCTCGTCGACCTCGGGCACCGGCATCTGGTGGAACAGGCGGCGCGCGTAGGGCGACACCGATTCGAGGTAGCGCCGCTGGGCTTCCGCGTACAGGGTGCCGAAGGCGAGCGAGGACTTGCCCGAGCCGGACACGCCGGTAAACACCACCAGCTTGCCGCGCGGAATGTCGAGGCTGACGTTCTTGAGGTTATGCTCGCGCGCGCCGCGCACGTGGACGTAGCCGTCTTCGGCCACCTTGGTCTGGTTCGGTTTCTTGCTGGGCATCGGCCCTCCGGCATGTTCAGGAATGGACCATTGGACGCCCCGGAAGCCGTCAGTGTCGGTGCGCTTCCCAACAATGGGTCAAGCACGCGCCAGTGTTTCCAAACGCCCGCACAACTCGCCCACGGTAGCGGACCCGGTAAAGCGCCCCGCCACCCCGGCGCATTGGGCGCGGATGCGGTCGTTGCCGACGAGCTGCCGCAGGGCCCCGGTCATCCGCGCAGGCGTCACGCGCGAAGCGTGCAGGCTGAGGCCGGCGCCCAGCGCCACGACGCGCGCTGCATTGTCGAACTGGTCGTGCGCCAGCGGCACGACCAGCTGCGGGGCGCCGGCGCGCAGGGCCTCGGCGGTCGTGCCGATGCCTCCATGGTGGACCAGCGCGGCAACGTGCGGCAGCAGCGCCTTGAGTGGGACATAGGGTTGCCAGCAGATGCCGGGGGGCAGTGACGCGGGCAATTGGTCGCGATGGGGCGTCAGGAAGATGGCGCGCAGGCCAAGCCTGGCGCTGGCCTGCGCGGCCGCCGCGAAATAGTGCGCGGCCTGGCGGTTGCCGGTGCCGGGCGTAAATACCACCGGCGGATCGCCCGCATCCAGAAAGGCGCGCAGCTCGGCGCCGGGCGCGGCGTCCGGGTCGGGATCGTACAGGGGGAAACCGGCCTGGTACAGCGGCCGCGGCCAGTCCGGCGGCGGCGCGGCGAACCAGTCGGGAAACAGCGCCAGCGACAGGTCGGGAACGGCGCCGATATAATCGATCAGGCGGGCCACACGCGGCAGGCCGTGCGCGGCACGCGCGGCGTTCAGGCCGGGCAGCGCCACCGGATCGAGGAAGCGCGCGGAGAGCGTGCGCCACAGCCAGCGGCGCACGCCATGCGGCACCCAGGCCGGCACCGGCCATGGGCCCAGCAGCAGCGGGTCGTGCACGGTAGGCAGGTTCGATGGCGCGAGATAGGCGGCCGCGATTTTCAGGCCGGGCCGCGCGTGGCGGCACAGGTCGGCCTCGGGCAAGGCCAGCGGATGGACCAGAAGCACCCGCTCGCGGTCGGTGTCCAGTGCCGCGACGATGCCAGGCAGTCGCGCCATCGCCGGCCGCGTCGCCTCCCACACCACGCCAAGGCCGCGGGTCGGATGCCACAGGTCGGGATGGTCGAGCACCGCCATATCGGCCGGCAGGCCGTGGAAATCCAGGCCGGCCGCCTCGACATAGGGCGCATGCTGCTCGGGACCGAGGAAATCGACCCGGTGCCCACGCGCGCGCAGCGCCCGGCCGATCCACAGGAAAGGGAACAGGTCGCCGGCCGAACCGATCGTCGCGAGAATAAAGTGCACCCGCCCCGCCCTCATCGTTCGATCAGAACGACAGTGTGCCCTCGATTGAATCGTCGAGCGTCTTGCCGATCATCGCGCCGAGCGCGACCTTCGCCCCGGCAACCGCGTCGCCATGCTTGTTGTCCCAGTAATAGCCGGTCTTCGGCGTGACCTTGATCACGGTGATGCGCGGATCGTCCTCGCCTTCGGTGAACCAGGTCTTGAGCATCGGGTTCCACAGCTGCTTGATGCGCATCTTGTCTTGCGAGATCTCGGCGTGGCCGTCCAGCTCCAGGAAGCCGGAGTGCTTGCCGGCCTGGAAGAACAGCTTGACGCTCGGATTGGTCTGCAATTCCTGGTTCTTGTAGCTGTCGATACTGCTCAGGAACCAGATGGCGCCGGCGTCATCGGTTTCGCGCACGCTCATCGGACGCACGCCGCGGCTCGGGCCTTGCCCATTGCCGGTGCAGAAGAAGCACGAATCGGCGTCATCGATCATGTCCTTCGTGCGCTCGATGGCGTCGGCGCCCGCGAGGTCGCGGCGGTTTTCTTCGGGTTGGTTGCGGTTGATGGAATCCATTGTCTTCTCCTGAAAGCATGGCCATGTGGCCGATGGGAAGACTCTACCGCTATCAGGATGGCAAGTATGTGGGCGGACGAACGTAGTCGACATTCCTTGTCGACTACCGGTTCAAACGGGGGTCGTTTCCGGCGATCAGAGGAAGCGGTCCAGGATCTTGCGGCTGTGCTTGTCAATCTTGAACATGTCGCGCACCAGGAAGTTGATGCCGTGACTGTCCGCCACCAGCAGCGAGGCCTCGCCGATGCGGCGGATGTCCTCGTCGAGCTTGAGCACGAACTCGGTGTCGCCGCGATCGGTCCTGACGAACCAGGTGCAGGGCGTGGCAAAGCTCGACACATCCTTGATCGCCAGGATCTCGGGGATGAATTCGCGCCCTTCGATCTCTTCGCGCACCAGGTCGGCGATCGCCGGCGGCATGTCGGCCAGGTCGTCGATCCAGGCGACTTCCTTCCCGCCTTCGCGCACCAGCGAAATGCCCCGGGTCGGCGCCTGGATCGGGAACGCGCGCACCGGCGTCACGCCGACCCACTCCTCGCCGTTCGCCAATGTAATAATGAGCTTGCCGAAGCTGTCGCGGCGCAGCTGGAAGGCGGTATTCAATGCGGGATTCACTGCGTTCATTCAAGCGTCCTTGTCATCCAGGTCCTGGTCGACGTTGCGCGCCTGCGCTTCGTACA
>Ga0308160_10005093_pt1 | contig 13817 bp, 8 predicted proteins | sample PhyFR1_FD_201036 | JGI IMG/M metagenome (GOLD analysis project Ga0308160, IMG submission 201036) | Phyllosphere microbial communities from UC Gill Tract Community Farm, Albany, California, United States - DLSLF.R1 | ecosystem: Host-associated > Plants > Phyllosphere > Unclassified | place: USA...
GCACGTAACGCAGGTTGCCCAGATCATCGTACACATAATAGGTATTGAGGCTTTTGCCATCTGTTTCCCAGATCCGTTTCAGCACCACGCGCCCTTCAAAATCCTTGAATTCTTCTGTCGTGCCAGCTTTCAGGTCGCCTGGTACCCAGTTTTCGTCCTTACTGATGGTTTTATATAGTTTGCCTGGTCCGTAAACCGTTGCTGAGGCACCGTTACCGGTACCATTGATTATCCACAGCTTCACCTCGTTTTCAAGGTTCGTGCCGTATTCTGCTTTTACCGTATGCCCGCCGCTGATCTGCCAAGCTTCACCTGGAGCGCCCTGCTGCAGTACCCTGTTCAGGGGTGAGGCTTCGAACACCGTTTCAGCAAACGGATAGGCCGTAGCTTTTATGCCGCCTACCGTTGGCAAATGGAAAAAGTTGAATTGATCTGCGATTGCCGCATCGCGGAAGCTTCCTGTAGTGCCAGTCTGTGCTGCATAAGGTTGATATTTGAATTTTTCGCGGCCAAAGGCATCGTAGGCAACAGGCTGTACAATGTCCTTAAAACCCGGGCTTCCCTGAACCTGTACCGTTTGCAGCAGTCTTCCTAATCCGTCGAAATACTGGATGGTTTCATTTACCTCGCAGCTTGTACGACCTGAAAGATTGTTCGGATCCATACCCGACTGTTTGAATATCCTCGTACTGATGTAGTTCTGGCTACTGCTCGCCGCCGATACAAATGGCACGCAGTTTACATAGCTTAAGCCTGTGGTAAAAATACGCACAGTGCCCGTGGCATGGAAACCATCGGTCAGTGTTACACTTAAGGGCGCACTGATTTCGCTTTCGCCGTTATAAACCGATACAACCTTTTGGGCGGAAGAGCGGCTGCAGAGCAGCAATAGCACTGCCGTGCAGAACTGGATATTTAGATATTTCATGAGTGTAGGTTTGTTAACTAAGATTTATTAATAATTATTGAAGAATCACACAAGGGCCATTATGTGCCTCATCTACGAAATCAATACTTCTGGTTCCATCTGTCCATTCATAGTGATAGACGCAAGTATAAGTGGTTCCACGTACTCCATTTTTAACTGAGCTTGTGTAAACTTTTGTACCTTCCACGCATTCGCCATTTATAACCTTATGATCTATCCCTCGACATGGCACATCTACCGGGCATGCATTCGTTTTACCCAAAGAAACCCACCTCAAATTATTATAGCTAACGCTTATTGGATTAATATCCTTTTGCTCGGCTTCCTCTATACCGGTATTTTTATTATTTATATCTACAACACATTTTTTATTTCCTGTAGCTTCCCAAATAGGATCATTTATTAAAAAATTATATCTATAATTTTTAACTATATTTTGGTTTCTATCCTTTACATTTAGTAGTCTTTGATAAAGATCATAATCAAAAAAGGTGTCTAGATTTTTTGAATCCGTACTCATTTTTATACCAACCAAAGGATCGTAAATATAACTACTAATCAAGCTGTTTGATAACCCAATGTGGCTACGAAGAGGCAATAAGAAACTCCGCACCTCCTCTTCTGAAGGAAGTTGTTTTACTAGAAAAGCATCAGCAACAGATTTTCCTCCTAAAATATTCTCAACATTCGTGAAATCTGAGTTTTTAACTTCTGCTATCAACAACGATTTATCATAAGCCCACAAATAACTAATTTTTGGTCCATTCGCCTTGGCAATTTCTAGCGGATTGCCATTTTCATCATATCTATAATACTGCAGCCTTGTTTCTACATCATTGGCTTTAAATTGGCTTTTAATGATTTCAGGTAAGATAAAATCGTTTACATCCCACCCCCTGCGATATTCTTTAATAATCTTTTGTTGTTTTAATCCGTTAGTTAATTCTTCATACTCTATCACAGGATTAAAAATATGCCGGTTTATCATTTCCTGATAAGGAATCGTATTTCCAGATGCAACCATCTCATGTGCATAACGGTTAATACTAGAATGCACTTTACCATCGCTATTTGTTTCTATTGTTTTAGTCAATAATTGATGGTCAGTGTTCTCATATTGATACTCTTCTACTGAAGAAATTGGCTGTTGTCCGTTTGAATCATATAAAATAGTTTCTGTTTTTATTGGATATGTCCATCTTGAAAATAAATTATATTGATTTACATTGAGGTACACATAATCACCTAAATTATTTTTAGGTAAATTTAAATTAGTTCCGCCTGGGTCTGCACTAAATACATAAAAAGGATACATTGCTGTAAGCCGTGTGTCATCCAAATATGTTGTTTTAACACGTTTAAGAAAAAGATACTCATTATTTCTTTTAATAAAATTATTTTGTTCTATCTCTTGATGGCTATTGATACCAGTATTAGAGAAAGTTACACCTTCGATAAAATTCCCCATTAGTGCGCTTGGGTAACCATCAACAGCGTTGAGGAATACATGTTCTATACCGCCATTTTCATAATTATCGCCTATACTTTCGACTACCCGATCATAATAGATATGATTACCTGTTAAATCGCTAATCCCATAAACATTTCCAGATGAGAATTTAAGGTAATTTTTAGTAACATAAGAGTAAGATCCATAATTACTAAAAGTCCTTGTTCTACTTTGATATACTGGTTTCTCACTTACCATTTTCCCACTTGAATGACCATCTATTAAATTATTATAGTTATAATTTTTAACAGTTTGTTTAGCAGTTATTGGATCAAAAGTTATAACTCTTTTAATTCTTACACCAGCTACTTCCTTATTTCCGGTAAAAGGATAACTATTGGTATAAGTGAACATACAATAACCTCTTGCATCTCCCCTAACCTTCACCGCTAAACGATATGTTCCTGGCTGAAAGGTAACATATATAACATTGTGCTGATCCACAACTGCCTGACCATTAACAAACTGTGTAAAGCCTAACAAATAGTCCTCTGCATCGGCCAACCCTGCACTAACTAAATATTCTCCTGCAGGGTAACTTGGTTGTCCACTAGATGCCCGATTCATAGGAACACACCCAATTTGCACTTTCACCGTACTTGTACATGTAACTGTAAAAGGTTCAGAATAAACCGTTATATTATGCTTTAGTGTTGAGGTAGCCTCTTTATATATGGAGAAAGTGGAATCTGGAATATCACAATTCTTAGCCATTGCCATATAAAGTGAATTTGCCTCATAGTCAATATTTTCACTTGCACCTGTTGGAAAGGTAATACGATTTAATAATCCTATTTTTGCATAAGTAAAATCAGGACTACGGTCTCCATAGCCTTCATATCTAAAAGCATCAGCTATTATCGGATTAACTGGCTCCGGAATGAGAGTTTTATTATTCTTTCCATTAAAATAGCCATAGTGATCTTGCGAAAAAGAAAGCCTTGGAGGGACCTTGTCCAAATTGTTGTATTCAAATAGATATTTTTTATCATTTACAATTATTGCATTTAGAAACAACCGCTTATTTACATTAAGGTTATTTACATAGTTTGTATATTGGTTTTTATAATAAGATGAGGGCGTTATAGTGTTGTAATTAAGTTGGATATTCTGTAAAGGAATATCAGCAATAGAAGGATTTTGACTTCGATATAAACCAACATTGAGCAAATAAAAATCTCCAACAAGATCTTCTCTTTCCTCGTAACTAAATTTCAGGTAACCATTAGTAGCGGAGTTGCTACTAATGCCCGAAAGATATACACCTTTATTATTTATAACAGTATAACTATGAACTTCTTTATCAGTTGGTCTAGTTTCTGTCGGCTGAAGATCAGGTCCATCAAAACTTGAATAATCAAAATAAATGAAAGTTTGATTGGTAGAGGCCATATATTTAAACTCACAATTCGAGTAAGATAGCGCTATAAAATCTCCCAGAGGATGTATTATACGGGTTAAGAACCAGGCATTTTTTATTTCGGCACGGTATTTTGGATTAAGCGAATTAACAGAGAATGAAGATTCTATTGATGTAAAATGATATTTTATTCCATCAGCACTAGTTATGATAAACCCACCATTAATATCACCTTCGATTTTAAGGTTGTTTTGTTCTAACTTTTTTATTCCTCCGTCATAAATAATAAACCTTCCAAAATTACCGCAAAAATTAAAGGTAAAAATATCGGCCTGAGTATCATATCCACTTGTTGATGTGTTAATGTAAGAATTCAAAGCGGAACCCGTTGTACCTGGAAAGTCTGTTGGTGGATTAACAAATCCACCGCCATCAGGACTACCCAGAACAGTTCTACTGATAGCACCGCCGGCGATGAGTGTCCACCCTGTTCCCACCCTTGAAGAAACCTGATCAACCTTAAATCCATCAGAATTATAGTCTAAACTAATTGACAGTGATAGATTTCTAGTTTTATAGGTATATAGCGGGATACTGCTTTTAGCACCTCCAGATGACATATTGGAACTGGCGAGCGCATATCTCCCCAAATCTGATGCAGTTGGTGATGGCGGTAGGATATTTGGAATATCGGTTTGAGGAGATGGAGGTACCTGAGAGTAGCATAATGTATGCAATCCGATGCATAGAAATAAAAAAATACTTTTCATTTAAATAGTTTATTTTTTTTTAAAAAAAAGGTAGGTTTATGTTATTTACAATTAAATATTGTATTGTCGATTAAGCGATTAACAGTTATTGTCAAGTCCTTTTCTATTATCAAAACAGGTACAAGGAAATCTCCTTAATCATATTTATTATTTCACCTAAGTGAATAAAAGAAAGTGAGCTGGGTTTTATTTATTACCTGAATGCACTTAAAATAAGTTATAGTAGATTTTAATTTTTCAAGATTATTGTTTTATTCACTAATAGTTAAATCTTTTTGACGAACGTGCAATATCGGGTGACGAACGTGCGTTTTGGAGTGATGACTTTTATGGCATTAGTTAACTGCCTATTAAGAGGTCTAAAAATTTACATCTGAAAAATCAATTTTCCTTCCCTACAACCTGCAGTTCGAGTGTGAGTTTATCAGATTTTTCTTCGCTGCCATTTTCTTTCTTTTTCATCAGTTTGGCACCAGAGATCCGGCCTATTCCCTGGCTTTTTTCCAAGGTATCAAGCAACTTAACCATATCGAAGTATTTGCCTTTGAAAATGAATTTCTGTACCACTATACCACGGGCGAGTTGGCTGGTATCTTTTTCTACATTACCCAAATTAGGACTGAAGTTGATATCTACATTTTTAGCGATGGCCATGGCCGAGATGGATTGCCACAAGCGGTTTTCTCGGTCTTCGCGGCGAACTTTATAACCTTTTAGTACAGCCTGATAAAAGGCATGTTTTTTTTCCAGCTGTGGAAAAGCGGCATCAGGCTCCTGCCCGATATGTTCGGTTTGTTTTAATTGCCTGTTCAGTGTAACTGCCGAGATCGCCTTTTCGAAAGAAAATACATAGGCTAGGTAAACCACCATGGCCATTAGCAAAACCATAATCACCTTTTTGTTCTTCGGGTTTAGTTTTTCCAGCATATCAATATTGGATGATTAGGTTAAAAGCAAAACTTTCAGATTCGGTATCCTGCTGATAGCGAAGTAGTTTGACTTCTTTTGCCCATTTTTTTTCTTTGAGCAGAAAGATCCAGTTGTTCACAGCCGATAAATTGGAGGTTTCGCCAGTGATTTTAATTGAAGCCAGTACATCCTTATTTTCTGCTGATTCTTTTAAACGGTCGAATTGTATTTCGTTAAGTGTAAGTGCCTTTGGCTTGCTGCTGCCAATTTCGTTGAGCAAAAAGGCATGACTATAACCACCATTCCAGCCAAGTTTTTCTAATAATACTTTTTGGTCTGCAATTTCCTTTTTCAACAGGTCGCTTTGATCTGCTGTAGCTGTAATTACCCCCACTTGCTGGTTCAGTTTTGCATTTTCTGCATTGTAGTGCGTAAGTGCAAAAAAACTGATCACCAACAATCCTAATAAAGCAAATACAAAAATACCAGCTGTTTTTTTTAGTTTCGAAAATTCAAGAAAATCTTTAAAGCGGTGATCAACCTGCTCGTTTTCAACTTTAACTACAGCAAGTTTGTCGTGCAGAAAGAGCTGAAAAGCCAATGCATAGGGCACTAAAAGCGCTGATGCAAGCTTGGTATCGCCCAGTTTCAGGTTTCCGGTGTTTTGTTCCCCCTCGAGATAACGATAGCCTATTAGGTGGCCATCCGGAGAGACTTCAAATTTATGGCCGTTAGCCGAAAAGCCTTCACCTGTTCCGCTAAGCAATTCCCATATCGAAATTACCGGCAATCCACCAAGGCTCAATGCATAAACATTCAGGCCAGATGATTGTAACTTCCCTATAATATCATCTGCCAGGCTTTTCCGGATAATACTTACCCAGGCTAAATCTTCAGCTAAAGCCTCCTGCACATAAAAATCCTTTTTTTCAACAGCAGAAAAAGCCGTTCTAAACAAGTCCTTTTTTTCAGCACCTTTAAGTTGCTTGTGTATAATTCCCTTACCACTGACTGAGAGCACTACAGGGTGTTTACGTGGCAAACGCTCCAACACTTTAACAAGTGTTCCTTCTATGGTGCGGTGTTCCGATGCAGCTATGTTATCACCTTTGCGGGTAATCACAGCATAAATACAGCGGTATGTCTCATTCTGTAAAAGCGTGAGTTCTATCCCCAGTATATGTTCAAAAGGTTCGAACATGTTTAGTATAAAATTGTGGGTTTAATAAATACCAGTGTTACCACTTTGTTATTTGATTTTTCACGGCTGCTGAAAAGCCACTTCAATACAGGAATTCTCGATAGGATTGGTATGCCCGAACCGCTCTCACTACTCTCGGTACGTTCAAGACCACCCAGAACGATCATATCTTCATTTTTTGCCCTGATAATAGAGCTAAACTTACTGGTTGATTTTGGCGGAGGTGCATTTAGTGGGGGGTTGCCAATAAAATCGGATATGTTTACCTTGATGTTCAAAGTAACCTGATCATCGCCCGAAACTACTGGCCTGATATCTATTTCCAGGTTGGCATTTACCTCGGTAAACTGCTCGGTTACAACCGTTTGCGCATTAAGTGAAGGAATTACATTCTGTGTTCTCTGGCTGTAATACCTTGAACTTCCAATACTTAAATTGGCAGAATGGCCATTAAGGGTTGAAAGTTTCGGAACCGAGCGGATGTCTACATTATTATTGTTTTCTAATGCACTAAGTTTGACGTAAAAGTTCGGGGTTACCCTACCCAGGTTTACCGCACCATTTCTACCGAGTTTGGAAAGAAAATTGTTAATGGAATTTGCCCCAAAAGTATAATCGATGCCCGGCAATATCGTACCTCCCGTGCGAACGCTATCCGAAACACCGGCCGAAATACCTGTTTTAACAGATTTACCTTTTCTAACATCCACCAATGTTACTTCGATCAGTACCATGGGCACCACCCGATCAATCTGTTTAATGTAATTCTCGATTTCATTTACCTGAGGGGAAGATCCTGAAAGCAGTAAGGTATTCTGTTCGCGGAATTCTTTAATCTCTACACCCCTCTTCCACTCATTTGGGATCATCATCTGGATGGTATCTAATGAGCGGTGTTGCAGTTGCACAATCCGATTTGCCCGCAGGCCTTCTAATTTACGGTCACCGATCAAATAAACGCCACCATCCTTTTTAAAAGTATATTCGGTACCCTGAAGTAAAGCAGTAAGAAAAGTATCATAACCGATACCACTCAGCCTGGTGCTCACCGTACCTTTAATGTCTGAATAAATAAAGTAATTGGCACCCACCTCGCTCGAAGCCGATTTAATAAGGTCTAATATAGGTGTATTAAGTGCATCAACACTTACTGTACGGTTGCCTTGTGCATCTTTTTTGCCGTTTAAGCTAAAGCTAGCCGGACCGCTTTGTGCAGCGCCCTTATTGCCCCGTTTTACAGCGGTTGCATTATCTCCATTCACATAAAGCTCTTCTCCTTCGCCTAACGATTGAAAAATAAAAACCCCATCATTGGTTTTGTTCATTTTAAGCTCGTTGGCATAAGCCAGTTTTTCTAACGCAACCTCAAAAGGTGCAGCGGCGATAAAACCACTTACTTTTTTACCCATCAGCGCTACCGGAACCACCACATTTTTTTGCGAAAGCTGACTGATTTTTTTGGCTACCTGGCTCAGCGTATCGTTATTGAGTTCAAAACCCAGGTATTCATTCGATGCATTATAGTTTACCCGGAAATCTTTCGGTACTACAGCAGGCTTTGGTACCTGTACTTTCGTAACCGACATAATCGATCCGATGAGATTGATATCCAGATCGTATTCCTTTGCCATGAACAATATCACGTTCATGGCCGTTTCGTTACGGAAATTGGTATAAACCTTAAAATTGAGCTGAGGATCGATATTGATGTTTAAATTGTTTGATTGCGCCAGGGCCCTTAAAAACTCCTGCGCAGAAGCGCCTGACATGGACAGTTGAACGGGCTGGTTTAATCCCGGCACCGTTACCGAGAGGTTCCTTAAGCGTTCTTCAATTGCCTTTAGGCGGTCTGCTGTAGTGGTAACCTGTGCTGATACCGTTAAACCCGACAGGCTTAAGAGCAAAAGGGCCATGCCGATCAGCACATTTAATACGTTTTTATTGTTCATTTAGATAGCGAGTAATAATGGGTAAATTTCTTCCATGGAGGTGAGTCCATCGGCAAACAGGGCAAAAGCATTTTTGGAAAGGGTACTGATTTCTTTCTCTTCAAGTATCGTTTCAATGGCCATATTTCCTTTTCTGATTTCCTGAGAGAGGTCTGCATCAATCGGGATCACTTCGTATACGGCCTTTCTTCCACTATAACCTGTATAATAACAGTGTGAACAGCCTGTGGCAACAAAATGCGTGGCAACTTTCTCTGGCGGCCTAAACTGCCTCGGATAAAGCCCTTCAGTAACGCTTTCTTCTTTTTTGCATTTAGGGCAGAGCAACCTCACCAGCCTTTGGGCAACAGTTGTATTGAGTGTATTGGCCACCAGAAAGCCTGGTATGCCCATATCCATTAAACGGGATACGGTTCCCCATGCCGAATTGGTGTGAATGGTTGACAGCACCAGGTGGCCGGTAAGCGCAGCCCTTATGGCCATATTTGCAGTTTCAGGATCACGGATCTCTCCTACCATGATCACATCCGGATCCTGCCTTAAAAAGGTACGCAGGGTGGCCGCGAAACCAAGCCCGATATTTTCTCTCAACTGTACCTGGTTTACGCCCTCAAGGGTGTATTCTATCGGGTCTTCTATGGTGAGAATATTCCTTGTACTTTTATTTAAAAGCTTTAACGTAGCATAAAGTGTTGTTGTTTTTCCCGATCCTGTAGGCCCGCTGATCAGAATAATGCCATTCGGACGCTGAACGCCTTCCATGTAATTACGCATATCCTGTTCTGATAAGCCTAAGGTACTTAGATCGATATCGGTACTGCTGTTGTTCAATAGCCTGAGTACAATTTTCTCACCGTAAAGGGTAGGTAGTACCGAAACCCTGATATCAAAAGAAGTAAAACGTGCAGAGCTGAACTGGATCCTTCCATCCTGAGGCAAACGTTTTTCGGCAATATCGAGGTTGGCCATGATCTTGATTTTGTTGATCAATGCCGGATAATCTTTCTTTTCTATCTGGTACCGTTCAATCATCATCCCATCTATCCTTACCCTAACCCTTGAGCGTTTTTCGAAAGTTTCGATGTGGATATCACTGCTTTTCAATCGCCTGGCTTCTTCAATCAAAACATTTAAAAAATCATCACCTGCAGTAATTACCGAAACTTCTTTTTCAGTTCCTTTTGATACATCGCCCAGATAATGTTTGGAAAGTAATCTGCTAATCTCCTGCTGATCTAGCGGCAATAATGATATACCGCAGCCCAGCATCACCTGGAGCTCATCTGTAAGCTGGTTGCTATCGCCAACGCCGTCCCAACACAGTACCAGATCGCCATTCACCCCACGTTCTTTTGGGAATACCCGGTACTCCATGGCGAACTCTTTGGATATGAGCCCGAGGATTTCTGGTCTAACTTCCATAACTGAGCAGATTGATTAGGTTCTCGTCTGAAAGCAGGTTTATAACTGGCTTATACCAACTCACCGCCATGAGTATCATTAACAGCAAGGCCTGATAACCTGCCAAAGGAATTTTTTTTCCGTGTGCCTGAGTGTGATGACCAAAAATCGCCGTAAAAAGCACCACCATCATCAAACTTAAAAGATAAAAAAGCACATAATTTAAAAAGGAAAAACCAAAAGATATGGCCAATAAAAACAATAAGTCGCCAAGGCCAAAAAAACCATTGAATACATTGGTGAGTTTTTTTTGCCTGATCGAAATGTAGGCCGTTAAGGCTAAAAATTGTAATCCTAAAAAAAGACAACTTTTAACTACCTGCGCAATCATTTCGGAAAAACCAAGTACCTGTATGGTACCGATTGCCAAAAGCAGCAAAAGTATAGGAAACATCCACCAATAAATTCCCCTGTATTTTAAATCCTGATAAAGCATGCCCGCTAACACCATAAAAATCCCCCCCTGCAACAAAAACATTAGTCTGCAACGATTTCTTTTAAGTTTTTATCCTGGTCTATCTGCCAAACATTGTAAGTTCCATCGCCATCAAAATCAGCTACAGCAGTAGCTTTAGCGGTAAAGGTATTATTAGAGGCGGCAGTAATTTCTATTTTGTAGTTCGCTTTGCCATCCTTTGCATCAGAAGTTAGTTTTTCCTGGATAAATCCAATCTCAAGTAAATCGGTCGAATATTTCGAATGTTCGTAAAAATAACTCTGCTCTAGTTTGGCCACATGCTCCAACTGCATTTTTGCCTCTGTAGTTTTTGCTTTCGTAATCAAAGGCATTAGGTTAGGCAGCGCTAAAAGGATCAATATGCCAATAATAGCCAGAACAATCAGAATCTCGGTAAGGGTGTAGGCGTTAAGCTTTTTAGATGTATTTATTTTCATTGTAAACGTTAATTTATTTAGCACATTTTAGGTTAAATGAGATAAGCCTGTAAAATGCAAAGAAATTAATAAATTTCCCAATATTTTTGACGAACGATGCTTTTCGAGTGATATTATTGGGTTTTGGCGTGACGAACGTAAATTAAGTTTTTTAAATTGAAAAGGAAAAGGAGTGTAAAATGAAATAGGCTGGCTTACAAAGCTATTGATTAAGCTTCTTATAATGTGTCCTTTTAATATCTTTAGGTTTAACTGTATTCGCTTAATTATTTTAGGTTATAATCGGTAGAGCAAGGGTGGTCTTAGCGAGACGCTAAGACCAGAAAAGGTCCATCAGCGTGATACATGGACGATTGGCCATACGTAACCAGGCATAGCGATTTTATCAATTTTGTGAGACTGGTAACAGCGAAATTGCCGTAATGAGACGCTACGACTAGATGGGATTTTAAATCATTAGGTTTTTTCCATCTAGTTTGATTAAGCCTACCTCCATCCTTTATCCAACACTTATACTAAATACAACATATTATTCGCGGCACACCTTAAACCGGCTAGTGGTTATTTATCATTTATGCTAGTCGAATGGTTTTTCGCTTATATTAAATGGATTATATCCTTTGGGTAACTCTTTCATTATTGGTCTAAAAACGGTAAGAAAGGGTTCATCCCAAGTATTTGCATCATATATCTTTTTATTATGATGATATATTTCTATACGTGGAGAATCACCTATATTTTTAAAGGCAATAACAGGCTTTGACTTTATTAAATTTAATGCCTTATAACAATATTTTATTGAGTCGGAATTAAAAACAATGCTTGTATCACAATGAGATGGTTTTAAAACTCCATAACCATCAACATCCATACCCTTTACTACATACGCCTTTCCGTATTGATTGAAAAATATAGAAAAAAATTTTCCGTTAAATCTTACATCCATTCGTACGTCATAAGATGGTTTGCTATAATTACAACTAAAATAAAGCAAACCGATTACAATTATTGATAATCTCATTTTCATCATCTTGCTGGCAAATAACTCACTCTTGGCCTCAATCCTTGCTCAAGACGAAGTTGATTTTCATTAGGATAGTTATAATTTGGGAGATTTCTTAAACTTGGTCTATAACCCATAGTTGTTACAAATTCCTCTTTTTCAATAGTTTCAGTTTGCGCACGTCCTTTTTCATTCATAAAAGTATTTGTGACATTGCCCTTGTTTTCGATTGTTTCTCCATTAAGCATGGCGAGGCCGTGAACAAGTTCATGATTGATTATCCCTCCTGTAGTCATTTGTTCTTTTTGAGTTGTACCATCAGTACCTCGGGTTAACATATTAAAACCTACTCCAATGTTAACAGAAACATTAGTTCCTACTCCATTAGATTCATTTTTTTTATCGCCATTAGTGGCATAAGTTGCTCCACCTATCATACCTGTAACAACACCTCCTTTTGTTGATACTGCCATGTCCAAAGTTAACGTGTTCTTATTAGAGATAATATTTCTCAGTAATGCGGTACCAATATTCCTATCCCCTTTTCCTTTCGACGCTATTTCCACCTCCCCTGTTTTTGAGTTGTAACGTAATTTATCATTAGTCATATTTTGCAACTGTTTCATAAAGGAATTAATTTCAGTTTTGTTCAGCGTTCTTTTTTCAATGATATTTGAACCTAAAACAATATCCATCCCATCTGGATCAATAAATTTAATCGGATTATTCACGCAATAATTATACGGGCTAAATCTTCTGTACTTCTCCGCCAAAGGATCCACCACATTCCATCTTCCAATAACCGGATCATAAAACCTAGCGCCGTAATCGTACTGTCCCAGTTCTTCCTGCAACTCCTTGCCATTATAAAGATACTTGTTAAGCCCCGCTTTTGCAACCGGTTCTTTTCTTAAGCCAAATGCATAATAGTCATCACGCTGAAGCACCTCCAATAGATTTGTATTAGGATTTTTATAGAAAGTAGCCCGTACATTGCCTAAATGATCGCTCAGGTTATATTCATAACTGTAACTTCCTGCGCTATTGCGCGCAATCCCCTCCTCTGTCTGGATAAAATCTATATTTCCATTGGTGTACTGGATGCCCCCAACATAATCGGTTGTGGTACCACCACTCTGTTTTTTCAGCTTTTCTCCTGCTGCACTGTAGGTATAATTCAGGTTCTGGCTCCCGCTTACTGTTTGTGGCAGGTTGAGGAAGTTGTAACCTAAAGTAATATTCTTTTGACTGTCACTCTTCAGGTTGCCGTTCGCATCATAATCATAACTGCTATTGGTAAAACCGCTGATCGTTTTAAGCCTGTTGCCTTCGTAAACCGTATAATTGTTCGTACCAAAATTATCACGGGTCAAACTGGTAATATTGCCCATTACATCATAAGCAATGGCTTCTCCGAGATTATTTCCTGCTGTAGAATTTGTCAGTCTGTTCAGCTTGTCGTAGCTATAACTGAAAGCATTTGATGCACCGTTGGTATAACTCTGACCGGAAATATTACCATTGAACTGTGGTAAAGTGCCATCGTTGTACTTCAGCTCCATACTGAACTGATCGGATGTACTGTTCTTCATCCAGCCGCGCTCGTTATAGGCAAAAGTGGTCGCCTGGGTATCGTTGTGCAGGTTCTTTTTGTCCAGTTGCCCGATCTCGTTGTATTCCAAATGGTTCAGGGCCACCTCTCCCAGACTGTTGATGTTCTCAAAGGCCGCTATCTTACGGCCCATATGGTCGTATTCGTAACGGTTGGCTACTGTTGTTGCCGTTCCGTTTGCGGTATGCGTGCGGGTACTCGCGGTAAGCTCACCGCTAAA
>Ga0308160_10005094_pt1 | contig 13817 bp, 7 predicted proteins | sample PhyFR1_FD_201036 | JGI IMG/M metagenome (GOLD analysis project Ga0308160, IMG submission 201036) | Phyllosphere microbial communities from UC Gill Tract Community Farm, Albany, California, United States - DLSLF.R1 | ecosystem: Host-associated > Plants > Phyllosphere > Unclassified | place: USA...
TTGCTGATCCTGAACGAGGACATGCCTTACCTGGTCGATTCCTTCGTGATGGCGCTGCGCCGCCAGCGCGTGGTCGCCTCGGGCGTGATGAATGCCGTGCTGCCGGTCCGCCGCGACGCCAGCGGCAGCGTCACCGCCGTCGGCGAAGCCGGCGCGCCGCTGGAATCCTACGTCCTGTGCCTGCTGGGCGAAGACCTGCCGGAAGACGAATTGAAGGCGCTGGTCGAGCGCCTGCAGATGGTGGCGCGCGACGCCGCCGTGGTGCACCGCGACGCCGTCGCCATGCGCGACCGCATGACCGCCGTTGCCGCTGCCAGCGATCAAGGTACCCCAAGCGGCCAGGAAGTCGCCGCCTTCCTCGAGTGGGCCAAGAACGAAGGCTTCGAGCCCTTCGGCTACGCTTATTACTTCGTCAAGCCGGGCGTGCGCGAACTGGAACGCGATATCCCGAGCCGCATCGGTGTGCTGCAGGATACGGCGCACCCGGTGTACGGCACCTGCCTGAAGAACATCCCGGGCGACTTCGAGATCCTGTCGCGCCGCGAAGAGACGCTGTCGATCGTCAAGGCCGACGTGGCCGGGACGCTCCACCGCGACCAGCCGCTCGACTTCATCGGCGTGCGCGCCACCGACACCCAGGGCAACACCGTCGGCGAGCACTGCTTCGTCGGCCTGTTCACCCGTGCCGCCACGTCCACCCCGCTGGCGCGCCTGCCGTTCGCACGCGGCCGCGTGGCCAAGGTGCTCGGCATCGCCGGCGTGCGCCAGGAAGGCTTCCGCGCCGAGAAATTCATCGAGATCCTGGAATCGCTGCCGCGCACCGAGGCGCTGGAAGCCGATCCGGAATGGCTGGCGCAGGTGTGCAGCGCCGTGGTCTCGCTGTACAAGCAGCCGCGTGCCAAGGTGTTCGCGCGCCGCGACGTGTATGCGCGCCACCTGAACGTGCTGGTCTACCTGCCGCGCGAGCGCTACAGCGCCGCCGTGGTGGCTTCGCTGGCGCAGGCCCTCAAGGACAGCTCGGGCGCCGTCGACGTGCGTTCGCAGACCCTGGTGGCCGACGGCCCGCTGGCGCGCGTCTACCTGATCGCCCAGGCCGCGCGCAACCCGCTCGACCTGGAAACCGACATCCAGAAGCCGCTGCTGTCGGTGCTGGACGGCTGGCATGACCGCTATACCCTGCTGACCGAAGACATCGAAGACGTCCCGACCCGCAACGCACTGCGCAAACTGATGCCGACGCTGCCGGTGAACTACGTCGCCTCGACCGATCCGGAAGTCGCCTTCCGCGACCTGTGTGCGCTGCTGAACAACGGCCAGCCGAACCACGTGTCGGTCCGTATCGAGAGCCAGGCCGCGGCCGGTGCGTCGATCCGACTGTACTCGACCGGCAGCGTCCCCTCGCTGTCGCGCATCCTGCCGGCACTGCAGAATGCCGGCGTGGCGATCGACCGCGAGCAGGCCTTTGCCATCACGACGAACGACGGCACCCGCCACTTCGTGACCAGCCTGATCGTCGATGCGGAGTCCGCCGCCAAGCTGGCGCAGCCGGGCATCGCCGACGTCGCCGAGGAACTGTTCGCGGCCCTGTTCAACGATTCGGCCGAGGACGGCCGCCTGAACGGCCTGGCCATCGAAGGCGGCCTGTCGCTGCGCGAAGTGCAGCTGGTCCGTGCCTACATCAGCTACTGGCGCCAGGCCGGCAGCAAGTTCTCGACCCGCTACATGGCCGAAACCCTGCGCCTGCGCGCCGGCCTGGTCAAGCAGCTGGTCGACGGTTTCGTGCAGCGCTTCGATCCGTCGCTGTCGCAAGAACAGCGCGATGCTGCCGCGGCCGCACTGGCCGGGCTGAAGGCCGGCCTGGCCCAGGTCAACCACGCCGACACCGAGGAAATCATGGCCGCGCTGGTCGACCTCGTCATGGCGACCGTGCGCACCAACTACTTCCAGAACGACGGGGAAAAAATCATCTTCAAGTTCGACACCAGCAACCTGGCGCTGGTGCCGGAACCGCGTCCGTTCCGCGAAATCTACGTGTTCTCGCGCCGCTTCGAAGGCGTGCACCTGCGCGGCGGCCCGGTCGCCCGCGGCGGCCTGCGCTGGTCGGACCGCATGGAAGACTACCGCACCGAGGTGCTGGGCCTGGTGAAGGCGCAGATGGTCAAGAACGCGGTCATCGTGCCGGCCGGCTCCAAGGGCGGTTTCGTCTGCAAGCAGATGCCGAAGGATGCCGCGCGTGAGGTGGTGGCGGCGGAAGGCGAAGCCGTCTACCGCCTGTTCATCGCCAGCCTGCTGGAAGTGACCGACAACCGCGTGCATGGCGCCATCGTGCCGCCAAGCGACACCGTGCGCTACGACCAGGACGATCCGTACCTGGTGGTGGCGGCGGATAAAGGTACCGCGACCTTCTCCGACATCGCCAACAGCATCGCCGTCTCGCGCGGCTTCTGGCTGGGCGACGCCTTTGCCTCGGGCGGCTCGAACGGCTACGACCACAAGAAGATGGGCATCACCGCCAAGGGTGCGTTCGAAGCCGTCAAGCGCCACTTCTACGAGATGGGCCACGACATGAACACGACCCCGGTGACCATGGTCGGCGTGGGCGACATGTCGGGCGACGTGTTCGGCAACGGCGTGCTGCTGTCGCGCCAGTTGAAAGTGCTGGCCGCCTTCGACCACCGCCACATCTTCCTGGACCCGAACCCGGACGTCATCGTCTCGTTCAACGAACGCCAGCGCATGTTCGCGCTGCCGCGCTCCTCGTGGGACGACTACGACAAGAACCTGATCTCGGAAGGCGGCGGCGTGTTCCCGCGCTCGGCACGCCATATCGAACTGTCGCCGCAGGTGCGTGCGGCGCTCGACATCGATGAGAGCTCGCTGACGCCCGAGGAACTCATGCACCGGATCCTGCTGGCGCCGGTCGACCTGTTCTACAACGGCGGCATCGGCACCTACATCAAGGCCTCGAGCGAGACCCACGCGCAGGTGAAGGACCGCGCCAACGACAACATCCGCGTCAGCGGCAACGAGCTGCGCTGCAAGGTGGTGGCCGAGGGCGGCAACCTGGGCGCGACCCAGGCCGGCCGCATCGAATTCGCGCTGGCCGGCGGCCGCATCTTCACCGATGCGATCGACAACTCGGCCGGCGTGGATTGCTCCGACCACGAAGTCAACGTCAAGATCTGGCTCGACACCGAAGTCAATGCCGGCCAGCTGCCGGAAGCGGATCGCAACCGCATCCTGAACGAAATGACCGGCGACATCGAGCACCTGGTCCTGCGCGACAACACGCTGCAGACCCACCTGCTGGTGCGCGAAGCCCAGGCGCAGAGCAACGCCGCGGTGGTGGATGGTTACGCTGCCCTGATCGCCAGCCTGGAGCTTGAGGGGGCCGTCTCGCGCGAGCTGGAACAGCTGCCGTCCGAGACCGAGCTGCAGCGCCGCAAGGCACTGGGCCAGGGCCTCACCACGCCGGAACTGGCGGTGGTCATCGCCAACGTCAAGAACCGCTTCAAGCGCATCCTGGCGGCCCTGCCGCTGACGGAACAGCCATGGGCCGAGACCATCCTGCGCCCGTACTTCCCGAAACAGCTGGTCGCCACCCGCGATCCGCTGGCGCACCCGCTGGCCAACGCCATCCTGGCGACCGTGCTGGCCAACGAATCGGTCAACCGCTGCGGTCCGCTGATGCTGCGCGACCTGGCGACCGAACACCGCATCGACGACACCGAAGTCGTCAAGGCCTGGGGCCAGGCCTGGGCCGCGCTGCACCTGGCGCCGGTCTTTGAAGCGCTCGACAACGACGCCCTGAACGTGCCGCGCGACGTGTCGCAGGCGGTCGATGCCCGTACCCGCGTGATGCTGCGCACCGTGATCGAGGGCGTGCTGTCGCTGCCGGCGGAACAGGCCGGCGCCGGCGGCATGGACGAGCTGTCCAAGCTGTTCTCCACCCCGGAACAGCTGCGCCAGCTGGTCCCGGCCAAGCTGGATGCCGACAGCCACGCAGGCCTGCCGTCGTCCTTTGCGCAAGCCTGGAAAGCGGTCGACACCGTCGAGGCGCTGGCTGCCTTCCTGTTCGCCGCCGTATCCGTGCAGCGTCCGGAAGGCCTGTCGCTGGCCGAGTTCCTGCACGTCGGCCTGCTGCTGCGCAGCGCCGCCGGCCTCGACGTGCTGGAGCGCGGCCTGAAGCTGCCGGCCACCAGCAAGTCGCAGGAACAGCTGCGCAACTACGCGCTGCAAGCCCTGCGCCGCACCCAGCAGCGCATGTTGCTGCAGGTGCTGGAACGCGCAAAGCAGGGCGGCGACATGCAGGCTGCCGTGCATGAGCTGACCCAGGCGATGGGCCTGGGCGGCCAGGCCCAGCCGACCGACCTGGAACAGGCGATGCTGGATGTCTGGTCGCTGTCGGAAGGCAGCAGCCCGGAACGTCTGGCGGCTTGAGGTGGCAATGAGCGCAACTGGTTTTGATGCGCTCCCTGAAGCGGTTCGGGCCCTGGCCCGGGCCGACTTCAGTGAGGTGGCGGAACGCTTCGAAGAAGCCGGTTTCACGGTCGGGCTGCCCGCGAGGGGCATCCTGACCGTGAAATCGGCGGTATCCAACGCAGCCCGTGCAAGCGTGCTGCTGTCGGTCGGCGTGCACGGCGACGAGACCGGGCCGATCGAAATGGTCGCGCACGCGCTCGAAGCCCTGTCGCGCACGCCGGGCGAACTGGCAGTGGACCTGATGCTGTGCGTCGGCAGCATCGACGCCATCGCGGTCGGCAAGCGCTTCATCGACGCCGACCTGAATCGCATGTTCCGCCTGCAGCGCGGCGACCTGGCCGGCACCTTCGAAGCCGGGCGCGCCGACACCATCATCGCCGCCACCCGCGATTTCTTCGACGGTAGCGGGCCGCGGCGCTGGCACCTCGACCTGCACACGGCGATCCGCGCTTCGCGCTATCCGAAGTTCGCGATCGTGCCGCAGCTGATCGCGGCCGAGGCACGGGCCGAGCTGATCGCCTGGCTGGGACTGGCCGGCATCGAGGCCGTCATCATGAATCCGGCGTCGGCCGGCACCTATAGTTACTGGACCGCCGAGCAGCACGGCGCCGCCGCCAGCACGGTGGAACTGGGGCGGATCGGGACGCTGGGGCAGAACGATCTGTCGCAGTTCAGCGAGGCGTCCAGTGCGCTGGCCGGGCTGCTGCGCGGTTCTTCCCAGGGGCAGGGAAGGGCGCCGCTGGTGTTCGATACCGCGCAATCGATCACCAAGCTGTCCGATGGTTTCCGCATGAGTTTCGGCAAAGAGACCGAGAACTTCACGCCGCTGAAGAAAGGTGACGTCATCGCCACCGATGGCGACACCGTCTACACCGTGCAGCACGACGAGGAATGCGTCGTGTTCCCCAACCCGGATGTCCGTGTCGGTCTGCGCGCCGGGATCATGGTGGTTCGGGTCAAGTAAAAAGCACGTTTCAAGCGTGCGCGCTAGACTATCTCCTTTGAATGCACGGGAGCGTCTCCTCATGAGCAAACTGTTTTCTCCGATTAAGATCGGCCCGCTGGAACTGGCCAACCGGATCGCCATCGCGCCGATGTGCCAGTACTCCGCCCAGGACGGCCTGCCGACCGACTGGCACATGATCCATCTCGGCCACCTGGCGCTGTCCGGCGCCGCGGTGCTGATCCTGGAAGCGACCGCGGTCACGGAGGAAGGGCGCATCACCTACGCCGACCTCGGGCTGTGGTCCGACAATCACGCGGCCGAGCTGGAGCCGGTCATCAACGCCATCCGCAAGCATTCGCCGATCAAGGTCGCGATCCAGCTCAGCCACGCCGGCCGCAAGGCATCGAGCGAAGTGCCGTGGCAGGGCGGCGCCAACCTGCCGGCGGACCACGCCAACGGCTGGCAGACCCTGGCCCCCTCCGCCGTGCCGCATGCCGACGGCGAAACCGTGCCGCACGCGCTCGACGCCGCCGGCCTGCAGCGCATCAAGGACGGCTTTGCCGCCGCCGCGCGCCGCGCCGATGCATTGGGCCTGGACGCGATCGAGATCCACGGCGCCCACGGCTACCTGCTGCACCAGTTCATGTCGCCGCTGTCCAACCGGCGCACCGACGAATACGGTGGTTCGCTGGAAAACCGCATCCGCTTCCCGCTCGAGGTGTTCCAGGCGATCCGCGCTGCCGTGTCGCCGGAGATGGTGGTCGGCATGCGCATCTCGGCCAGCGACTGGGTCGAAGGCGGCTGGGACCTGGAGCAGAGCATCGTGCTGGCCAAGGAACTGGAAAAGCTGGGCTGCCAGTTCATCCACGTGTCGAGCGGGGGACTCTCGCCGCAGCAGAAGATCCCGGTCGGCCCCGGCTACCAGATCGAATTCGCGGCGCGCATCAAGCAGCAGACGTCGATGCCGACCGTCGGCGTGGGCTTGATTACCGAAGCCAAGCAGGCCGAGACCATCATCCAGACCGGCCAGGCCGACATGGTGGCACTGGCGCGTACCATGCTGTACGACCCGCGCTGGCCGTGGCACGCGGCGGCCGAGCTGGGCGCCTCGGTGGCGGCGCCGCCGCAGTACTGGCGTTCGCAGCCGCACGAGTTCAAGAACCTGTTCGGCGATACGCGCCTGGGCCAGCGTTAAGCACCTGCTTTTTGCCACTGGGCCTGCGTTTTCGGCAGTCTGTCGCATGGTGAAGGGTGGGCCGGGACCCGCTTGTTAGAGTGTATGCACCACAACAAGAAAGGTCTTCCACCATGCGCACGGTCCTCGCTATTGCTCTCTCAGCCGCTGTACTCGGCGGCTGCGCCATCATCGTCGCCCCGGGTTCGGATGGCGACGTCTCGGTCCGCACTCCCTTCTCCAGCAACGCCGTGCAAGGCGACGGCATCGCCGCGCGCGACCAGCGCACGATCGGCACCGTATCCGGCCTGGAAGTGAACGGTTCCGTCGTGGTCGACGTGCGCGTCGGGCCGGCAACTTCGCTGGTAGTGGAAGCCGACGGCAACCTGCTGCCGCTGGTGCGCACCGACGTGCGCGGCGACACGCTGGTCGTCGAAATGTCGCGTTCCTACCGCAGCAATAACCCGGTGCGGGTGAGCTATACCGTGCCGCGCCTGAGCGAAGTGCGCCACACCGGTTCCGGCCGGCTGTCGGTGCAAGGTTTGCATGGTGGGCCGCTGAAGGTGGCGCAGCAGGGCTCGGGCTCGACGCTGCTGACCGGGCAGGTGGCCAGCCTGGACGTGACGGGCAGCGGTTCCGGCAGCGTCGACGCCTCGACCCTGCGCAGCGCCAGCGCCAACCTGTCGATCAACGGTTCCGGCCGCGTCAACGTGGGCGAGGTACGCGGCGATCATGCGGTGGCGACGCTGACCGGCTCGGGCCAGCTGCGCGTTGCCGGCAGTGTGCGCACGCTCACCGCGCGCTCGACCGGATCGGGGCACCTGGACCTGGTGAACCTGGTCAGCGAGCAGGCCGATTTGACCGCGACCGGGTCGGGCGGCTTGACGGCGAACGTGAAGCAGTCGCTGGTGGCACAGAACGGCGGCTCGGGCGGGATCCGCGTGTATGGGAATCCGGTGCAGCGCTCGGTGAATGGGAAGTTGGTGCAGATTGTGAATTAAGTTAGTGGCGAACACCGGGGTAGGGTGGGCTCGGAGAGCCCACCCTACGAATCGCGGTGCTTCGACCGCTGTTGTCTTACAGCAGGTGGTCGAGCAACTCCGGCCCGAACACCTCGCGGTGCAGACGCGCCACCGGCACGCCGGCATTGATCAGCGCCAGCCACTGCGCCTGCATGAACTTGTGCGGTCCGCACAGGTACACGTCGGCCTCCTCATGCGGCCAGGCCGGCAGGCGCGTCACATCCATGCGGCCTTCGACCGCATCGGCCGCACCCTGCAGGTCTTCATAAAACTTCACCACCGACAAATTCGGCATCGCCACCTTCAGCGCATCGACTTCGGCACGCAGCGCGTGGTGGCCCGGATCGCGTGCGGCGTGGGCAAAGATCACCCGGCGCTGCGGGTTCACTGCGGCGATACGGTGCAGCGCCGACACCATCGGCGTGATGCCGACGCCGGCCGACAGCAGCAGCACCGGCTTGTCGGACTCGGTGTCCGGCGTGAAGTCGCCGAACGGGTGGGTGACCTGCAGCGTCGAGCCCACCTGCACGTTCGCATGCAGCCAGTTCGAGATCTCGCCGGCGGGCGTGTCGGCCAATGCATCCTCACGCTTCACCGAGATCCGGTAGCTGCCGACGCCGGGACGGTCGGACAGGCTGTACTGGCGCAGCTGGCGGCGGCCATCCGCGAAATCGACGGCGACGCTGACGTACTGGCCCGGCTTGAAGTCCGCCAGCGGCTGACCGTCGGCCGGCTCGAAGCGGATCGACAGCACGTTGACGCTTTCGCGGGTGACTTCCGTCACGCGCATCGGGCGGGTTGCGCCCGGTTCGATGCCGGCGGTGCTGTACATCTCGGCTTCGGCCGCGATCAGCAGCTTGGCCAGCGAGGTATACGCTTCCTTCCAGGCGTCCAGCAGGGCAGGGGTGGCGGCGTCGCCGAGGGTCGCGGCGATCGCTTCCAGCAGGTGCTTGCCGACGATCGGGTAGTGCTCGGCGCGGATGCCGACCGAGACGTGCTTGTGGACGATGCGGTTGACCACGGGACCGAGGGCTTCCGGCGTACCGATATTGGCCGCGTACGCGAACACCGCCGACGCCAGCGATTGCTGCTGCACGCCGCTGGCCTGGTTACCCATGTTGAAGATGCGGGTCAGTTCGGGGTGCGCGCCGAACATGTTCGCGTAAAACAGGCGGGTGATCGCCAGGCCATGCTCGCGCAGGACCGGGACGCTGGCATCGATATACGGACGGGAAGCTTCGGAGATCATGATTTATCCTTAATGTGCATTTAAAATGCATATTTAACGTTCAAAAAAACGCCCGCACCGCGAGCGCTTACTTCCAGACAACCCAGCTCAGCCAGGCGTTGCCGGGGTAGTGCTATTATTTCCCGCCCAAAACATCCGGTGCATCTTGATCACCTGCTCGCCGGTCGAGCCCGAGGTCACCTGGGACAGCGTATAGCGGTCCATCGCCTCATAAAAAGAACGCATTCCGGCGCGCAGCATGCCGCGCAGATTGCAATCCATCTTCAGTGCACAAGCCGTGCCTTCGCAGTCGGCCAGGTCGTTGTCGTCGCCTTCCAGCTTGCGCAGCACCTGGCCGACGGTCAGCGTGCCTGGGTCGGCCGCCAGACGCAGGCCACCGTTGCGTCCACGCGTCGATTTGACCCAGCCGATCTTGGCCAACTCGGCAACCACTTTCACCAGATGGTTCTGGGGGATGTCGAACTGGCTGGCGATCTCGGCCACCGTCACCGGGTGGGTACGCCCCAGCGATTGCTCTTCCGCGCGCTCCAGGTACACCAGCACGCGCAAGCCGATATCGGAAAATCTTGTCAGGCGCATCGTGATGGGCTCATGGGAAACAGGGACATTCTACCTAAACCTGCATTAGAAATGCACATTTTGCTTAAACTATTTTTTTCTTGCATCGCAGATAGCCATATAATCGCCGCTTTGAGTTGACCAATACGTCAACTTGTATAGATATATTAGCGCGATCAGAGGACACGCCGTGAAGCAGACACTGGCCCAGAAGCTGTTACGAACCAAATCGGCCGAGCGGGGCACGCAGGATCATGGCCACGGCGGCGGCCTGGGTCGCAGCCTGGGCCTGTTCCCGCTGACGATGATCGGCGTGGGCGCCACCATCGGCACCGGCATCTTCTTCACGATGGTCGAGGCGGTGCCGAAAGCCGGTCCGGCGGTCATCCTGTCTTTCCTGTTCGCGGCGATCACCGCCGGCCTGACCGCGCTGTGCTATGCCGAACTGGCCAACCGCGTGCCGGCTTCCGGCTCGTCCTACTCGTTCGCCTATGCGACGGTGGGCGAGTTTGCCGCCTTCGTGGTCGCGGCCTGCCTGTTGCTGGAATACGGACTGGCCGCCAGCGCCACGGCGATCGGCTGGTCCGACTACCTGAACAACTTCCTTCACAATGCGGTCGGCTGGGATATCCCGGACGCCTTGCGTTCGCCGATGATCGTCTCGGGCAAGCACGGCATCGAATTCCACGCCGGCCACTTCAACCTGCCGCCGATCCTGCTGGTGGTCCTGTGCTGCACTTTACTCGTGCGCGGCACCAGGGAATCGGCAACCACGAATGCGATCATGGTCGTGATCAAGCTGGCGATCCTGGTATTTTTCTCGGCCATCGCCCTGACCGGTTTCGACATCAACAATTTTCACCCGTTCTACGCCAGCGCGGATGGCCACGGCCCCGGCGGCATGGCCGGCGTGACGGCGGCCGCGGGCACCGTGTTCTTCTCCTTCATCGGCATCGACACCATCGCCACCGCTGGCGAAGAAACCAGCAACCCGACGCGCGACGTCCCGCTCGGCATCCTGGCGGCGCTGATCATCGTCACCATCTTCTATATGCTGGTGGCGGTGGCGGCGATGGGCGCCCAGCCGGCGCACATGTTCGCGGGCCAGGAAGCCGGTCTTGCCGTGATCCTGCAGAACGTGACGGGTAAAGCCTGGCCGGCGCTGGTGCTGTCGGGCGGCGCCGTGATCTCGGTGTTCTCGGTGACGCTGGTGACGATCTACGGCCAGACCCGCATCCTGTACGCGATCGCCAAGGACGGCCTGATTCCGAAGACCTTCCAGAAGGTGAACCCGCGCACCCAGTCGCCGGTGTCGAACACGCTGATCGTCAGCCTGATCGTCGGCATCGTCGGCGGCCTGGTCGACGCCACCTTCCTGTGGGACATGGTGAGCATGGGCACGCTGGTGGCCTTCATGGTGGTGTCGATCGCGGTGCCGGTGATCCGCCGCAAGCAGGGCGAGACCGGCCGCAAGGGGTTCCGCGTACCCTTCGGTCCCTACCTGGTGCCGGGCCTGTCGATCGCGGCCTGCCTGTATTTGGTGCATGGCCTGTCGGGCGTGACCTATACCGTGTTCGGCATCTGGATGACGGTGGCGATCCTGACCTATTTCGGCTATGGCATCCGCAACAGCCGCATGAACAAGAGCGATGCCTCCCAGGCCGAGCTGACGCATTGATCAACCGGCTGAGCGATAGCCGTTCCGGTCCCTCAGTCCGTTTTCCCGCTCCTATAATGCTTCCGCCATCCACATGGAGGAAGCATGCCTCGCTTGTCGCAGATCCTGACGGCGCTCGCCGTACCCGTGCTGTACCTGTCGTGCACGGCCTCCGCGCAGGTCGCCCCCGATCCTTCCAATCCTTCCGCGCCGGCCAAGTCGCCGCAGGCGGCCCACCCCAAGTGGCAGTCCGACGCCTGGCTGATGACCTCCTTCCGCGGCAAGGGCGACGGCCTGCACCTGGCCGTCAGCGAAGACGGCAAAGCCTGGCGTGACCTCGACCGCATCTTCCTGAAACCTACCGTCGGCATCGGCAGCGGCTTGATGCGCGACCCGCACCTGCTGCGCGGGCCGGACGGCATCTTCCGCCTGGTCTGGACCACCGGCTGGAAGGACAAGGGCATCGGCTACGCGTCCTCGGTCGACCTGGTCAACTGGTCGGAACAGAAATACCTGCCGCTGTTCGAAGACGTGCCGGGCACGAAGACGGCGTGGGCGCCGGAAACCGTGTACGACGAGGCCAGCGGCCAGTACGTGATCACCTGGTCGTCCGACATCGAAGGCCGCTTCCCGCAGACGGTGTCGGACGAGCGGATGAACCACCGCACCTATTACGTCACCACGCGCGACTTTCAGAGCTTCAGCAAGCCGCAAGTCCTGATCGACCCCGGCTTCGACCATATCGACACCACGCTGAACAAGGTCGGCAAGCAGTGGATCGCCGTGTTCAAGGAAGGCGACCGCCAGCGCCGGAAAGCCTGGGGCGCGCTGCGCTGGGCGGTGGCCGACAATGTGCTGGGACCCTATGAATTGATGCCGCAGCCGCTGGTGCAGGGCCAGCGCGCCGAAGGCCCGACCCTGCTGCGCCAGGGCGACACGACCCGCCTGTTCGTCGACTTTTATTCGGATGGCCGCTACGGCGTCTACCAGACCAGCGACTGGAAGAGCTGGACCGACGTCTCGGCCGAAGTCAGCGTGGTGAAGGGCCAGCGCCACGGCACCATCCTGTGGGTGCCGCCCTGGCTGGCCACGAATCTGGCAACGGCGCAGCCGACAGGCGCTGCTGTCACGCCGCAGCCGGCGCCGCCGCCGGTGCTGGAAGGCTTTACGGCCGACCCCTCCATCCGCGTGTTCGGCGACACCTATTATTTGTACCCGACCTCGGACAAGCCGCACTGGCAGACCACCGACTTTTCGGTATGGAGCTCGAAGAACCTGGTCGACTGGAAGAAGGAGAAGATGGTGCTGGACGTCGCCCGTGACCTCAAATGGGCCAACATCGAAGCCTGGGCGCCGGATGCGATCGAGCGAAACGGACAATACTATTTCTACTTTTGCGCGGCCCAGCGCATCGGCGTGGCCACTGCCAAGAGTCCGCTCGGTCCGTTCAGGGACGCACTGGGCGCACCGCTGATCCAGAAGGGCAGCGGGCTGCACACCAACACCATCGATCCGTATCCCTTCATCGACGACGACGGCCAGGCCTATCTTTATTACGGTAACGGCAGGATCGCCAACGTTTATAAGCTCAAGCCCGACATGGTGACGCTGGACGGGCCGCCGGTCGGCATCCCCTTGAACCAGTTCCGCGAGGGGATCGTGGTGTTCAAGCGAGGAGGAAAATACTATTTCATGTGGTCGATCGACGACGCGCGCAGCCCGGATTACCGGGTCGGCTGGGGCGTGGCCGATTCGCCGCTCGGGCCGCTGCGTTCGCCCGAGAACAACTTCATCGTGCTGCAGAAGCACGGCGCCGCGGTGGGCACCGCCCACCACAGCGTCGTCAACGTCCCGGGCACCGACCGCTGGTACGTGGCCTACCACCGCCATGCGCTGCCGCAGGGCGGCGGCTACCAGCGCCAGACGGTGCTGGCACGGATGACATTCGACGCCGCCGGAAACATCGAACCGATGGATCCGCTGGCGGCGCCGTTCAAGCCGGGCGACAGGGGCGAGCCGCTCGTGAACGGCCGCGCTGTCAACCCGTAGGCAATCGCCGGATCAGCGTGCCATCCGGTAGCGTTCCAGCCAGTGCGCGTACGGCGCCGGCAGGACCCAGGTCGGCTTCTCGACGCCCAGTTCCTTGGCCGCCTGCAGCGGGTAGTGCGGATCGGCCAGGTGGGCGCGGCCGACCATCACCAGGTCCAGCTGCTCGCCGGCGACGGCGTTTTCTGCCAGCTGCGGGCCATCGAAGCCCCAGGCCGACGCCACCGGCAGGCCAGCTTCGTCGCGCACGCGCTTGGCGATGTCGCCCAGGAAGGCCGGACCCCACGGGATGCTGGTTTCGGCGATGGTGAAGCCGACGCTGACGCTCAGCATGTCCAGGCCGCGCTCGCGCATCTGGCGCACCAGTTCGATCGATTCGGCCAGGGTTTCCTCATCCTTGCCGTCGTATTCGAGGACGCCGAAACGGGCGGTCAGCGGCAGGTTGGCCGGCCACACTTCACGCACGGCTTCCAGGGTCTCGAGCAGGAAGCGGCTGCGGCCGGCGAAGTCGCCGCCGTACTGGTCGGTGCGCTTGTTCGAGTGCTTCGAGAAGAAGCTCTGGCCCAGGTAGCCGTGGGCGAAGTGCAGTTCCAGCCATTCGAAGCCGGCGGCCAGCGCGCGCTTGGCGGCGGCCACGAAGTCGGCTTTCACGCGGGCGATGTCGTCCAGCGTCATCTCTTTCG
>Ga0308160_10005095_pt1 | contig 13817 bp, 18 predicted proteins | sample PhyFR1_FD_201036 | JGI IMG/M metagenome (GOLD analysis project Ga0308160, IMG submission 201036) | Phyllosphere microbial communities from UC Gill Tract Community Farm, Albany, California, United States - DLSLF.R1 | ecosystem: Host-associated > Plants > Phyllosphere > Unclassified | place: USA...
TATGAGGACGAGGATGGTTGGCCACCCACCTTACCTCCTCGTCTCGTCGTCTTTCTCCCATGTTTGACTCGACTCGACTCGACTCGACTCACCCGAACAGCAGTTGGCGTGTGACTCGCGCGCGCACACGCGGATACAAATATATTCGATACGTGAGATCTCTCGGGGCGGTTGGGAGTGGGTGTTGGGCGTTTGAGCGCGCTTAATCAAGTGAGTAGGGTAAGAGGGTGAGGGTTTCCGTCAGCGAGGGCAACGAATAGGTGGCGAAGGTATTATGGGATATCGACGGGGTCAGCAGCGGTAATCTCGTCTCACTTGATCCTTCTCTGGTAATACGATCAATCGTGTGGACTGCCCAGTCCTTGAACGAACGATCAAGTCAATCCTGGACTGTAGTCTACCAAATAAAAGCGCGCGTCCGTCCGTGTGTGAGTGTGTGAGTGGTCGCCGCGCGTGTTGACGCCCCCAACCCTTTGCTTGGCGATGAGCCTCTCGGAAGCTGTTGATGATGATGCCGGCATTCAGGTCGATTACGTACAAACGACGACGGGGGGTAGTCAGGCGTCAAGTGGTTGTTTGTTTGTTTGTTTGTTTACACTTTGAGAGAAGGAGAGAGAGAATAAGTTGTGAACGACCTCGACCGTCGACCATCCAGGATACACCACTCCTAGTCTGTTCCTCCCAACTCACTCTCATCCACTATCACACATCAAGCGGAATCACCAAAAGGTCCAGAACCGCACACGGATCTTCTTCATCTCTTTACAACGAGATATCTCACTCGGGGTAATCACATCATGTTCTCCTCAACAAGAGCTTCGGAAATCTCAAACCACCCAACAGCCTCAACAACCCAAAACAACTCATCGAATATCAATCAGCCTCGAGCACCGTTGCAACCGCAACCGCAAGCGCAAGACCCAACCCCAGCTTTCTCTCAATTGAGCATTTCTCATTCGCAATCGCAACCTAACTCGCAATCGCAGTCGCACTCGGATTCGGAGATGAGATCGCCGACAGCGTCGACGTCAATGTCGACATCGAACGGGTTCATCTCCTTTTCAAGGGATTTCAAGCCATCAACCTCGGGTTCGGGGTCGGGGTCGACTCGTCCTCATAACAACGGCGATACCAACAACAACCACAACCACAGCAACATCAACAACGGCGATGATGGTGATACCGACGACGTAGCTGATGGTACACCAGGTACGAGTGCACATGGAACTGGGATGATGAGGCATAGTACCTCGAACCACAGTGGGATGAGTTTAGAGAGCGTTGATGAAGGTCAGGGTGGGGTGGGGGGTGGTCGTCCGGGTTTGGGTCGACGGACAGGGAAAGAGGATGACGATGACGACGAGGATGGCGACGACGACGATGCGATGAGTTCCGGAGGAGGAGGACGGGTTGATAGGATGGATGCCGGGGTGATGGGGACGAATGGGAATGGGACTGCGAACGGGCGGGTTTACGAGGATCAAGATCGAGATCGTGATCATCACCGTCGAAAACCATCCCGACCCAAAGGGATCGTACACGGTCAGTCCTCCCCGTCCGCCCTGCCCCCGCTTGTCCAACACTAACCCCCCCCCCCTTCCCCCCTTTCCTCACACTCGCAGTCGAAGTCCGTCTCTCCCCCCACCCAACACACCACCTCCGAACCCCTCAAATCAAATCCATCGTCCAATCGTACATCAACGAGAATTTCGAGAGGGCCGATCAAGCTGGGGTCGAGGTGGACGGGTGGGAGGAGGTGAGGGTTTTGAGGGGGTGTGTGGAGAGGGTGGGGTTTGCAGAGTCTAGTGAGTGGGCGTGCGGGAGAGGGGGGCGAGGTTCGGGGAGGTTTGAAGGTTGGGTGATGGAGTGATGGCTGATGAGGTTTGGGCGCTCGGTGGGTCAGCTCTCCCGGAATCGTTCCCGTTGTTATCGGATGTCAGGTTGGTCGTCCATGTCTACCAACCATCCGCTCATTCGGCGATTCAAGAGTTTGCCGCAACTACCGGGGGTGAGTGCGACGGTTGTTTCGATTCGTCCTCGTATGAGGGGTGGGGCTGATATTTCCAGGACTCTGCGCCCTGGTAGACGAAGATGATGATGAGGATAATGTGATGGCGGCGACGGTACAGGAATTACCTTCGAGAGCGTTGGATGGGTTGTGGGAGAGGTGAGTTGCGAGCCGGAATAGGTCGTCGTCGTCGTCATGCATCGCAAATGCTGAACCTGCCCCCTCCCCGCTCACAGCCTCATCTACACGGAAGACATCAAACCTCGTCTCCTCAACTACATCTACACCACCCTCTTGTTCTCGGACGCCGACGTCGATTTCAACATCATCACCTGGAACCGCGTCGTCCTCCTCCACGGCCCACCAGGAACAGGTAAAACCTCACTCTGTCGAGCCCTAGCTCAAAAGTTGGCCATCCGGTTGTCTGAACGGTACTCGAGGGGAAGACTCGTCGAGATCAATTCTCATAGTTTGTTTTCGAAATGGTTTTCCGAGTCGGGGAAATTGGTTCAAAAGTTGTTTGCGAGGGTGAATGAGATGGTGGATGATGAGAGTGGGTTTGTTGTCGTCTTGATCGGTGAGTCGTGGGGGCAATTCCAGACGTGTTCACGAGGAGACTCGGGGCTGATGGTGGCGGCGGACCTTTTCGTCTTGTTTCGGTAGACGAGGTGGAGAGTTTGACGGCTGCGAGAGCCGGTGCGATGAGCGGGACAGAACCGTCTGATGCGCTTCGAGTAGGTCCAACGCTGCTCTCGCTGTGCACTTGCACTCGAAATCAGCATCTCTCACACACGCCACCCGTTTCCCCACTCAGGTCGTCAACGCCCTCCTAACTCAGTTGGACAAGCTGAAACACCGGAAAAACGTCCTCGTCATGTCGACCTCCAACATTGCTCAAGCGATCGGTAAGATCCCGCCCTCGCCTCTCGAGAGTGTCGTCAGAGTCCCGCCTACACCAATGCTAACCCCCTCCGTGGACCAATCCCCATAGACTCGGCGTTCGTTGACCGAGCGGATATCAAACAGTACATCGGACTCCCACCTCCAGAGGCGAACCATTGGATCTTGTCGGGTTGTTTGAACGAGATGATGAAACGAGGGTTGATGGAACCGATCGTGAGTATGTGTGCGGGTTAAGGTTTGGCTCGTAAGCTGGGCGTATGGGCTGACACCGCTGTGGGGACAAAATCCTTTGCAGAACCTCTTGGATTGGAAGACCGTCGATCGGGTGAGGGAGAAACCGGCCAAGACTAGTTCGTCAGAACGGATACGGAGGGCCAGTCTTCGGCTCGCCAAGATCTCGGAAGAGTGTCAGGTGAGAGTGTTCGACAAGAACAGAGGTCGAGCCATGCCGTGTACTCATTACTTGAACTTGACGGGCCCACGCGACCCTAGGGCATGTCGGGACGAACACTACGACGACTCCCCGTCCTCTCTTATGCGCGGTACATGTCCTCGCTCTCACTCGCAACGTACGACGACGACGAGGATGAGGACGACGACGACGACGCGGACGGTGACGACCCGACCACCCCTCGTCGACGGGGATTCCCCATCGAAGACTGGTTGGACGCTCTCGAACGTGTGGTCAGGGACGAAGGGGTTCAAAAAGACGCACTTGAGCGACTTGTTGGGACGGGAGGGGTTTGAGGGGCAAGGACACGAGCGGGTTTTGTTCTTTCGGTTCTAACATGCATGCAGAGTGTGGGTTTACAAAAACGAGAGGTCTAGGTCTGGGTTATACATTGGTGCTACAGATGGGGCGAGGCCCCGGGGGATATGCAAAGGGGGTCAACGGCGACAGGAACACGGAAGAGGAGAGGCAATAGGTGGTTGGAAGGAGGAGGTTTCGTTTTTAACGCCTGTAACGTAGGGGATTTGATGACGGACGTTTGTGGTCTAGGTTCTATAATGATGATGACGACGAGTATCAAGGTGATCCCCGTCTTGTGTCGATTGAGGGCCTCCTCCTCTGCCATGGGAATCCAAGCCGAAAGTCGTCCAAGGCCGCCCGACGAAGAACCAAAAGAACCCCAAGGATCGATCCGACCCCCCCGAACGTGCCGACCGCCCTCTCTCTCTCCCTCATGTACGTCGCTGAGTGAGCTTCTTCTGAGCCTTTTCTAAAGCCTCGGCGTTCCTTTCTTGTCGATTAGCTATGTGGTCGGCTTTGGCTGCGTCTATTCTTTCTAGTGTGAGGCTATGAGGAGGGGTGGGGAGGGTTGTTAGCGAGGACGATCGGTGAGGAGATGGGCGGGAGGAGGAATGAGGAAGAGAGCGAGGTTGGGTAGGGGGCGGAGAAGGCGGGTCGGGGATGATATGATGATGCGTCAATGGGGAAGGGGAAGTGGGATGTCGATGTCCAAGGTGAGACTAGAGGGTGTACGGTCGAAAGCCCATGGCGTAAGGAGGTCCAAGACGACGGTATATCGAAGGAGGATTGCAAGCGGTCGAGAAGGAGCGCAGGCCAACAAACTCACTAATCCTTCATACATTGACGCATGGTGTTATAACTCCCCCCACAGGTCCATAGGACGGTAACTGTTTTCCCTCTTGCACAGTCTGCAAAGTCTGATCGGGACGAGGACAAGCGTTGGGAATCATCAGCACGGTTGCAGAACGTCGCTGAAGCGATAATGACGGTATGTGGGGGACTAGGTTAAAGACGACACTCACCTCTGACGAGATCTTCACAGTGTTTCAACGATTGTTCTTTGGCTCGATCTAGGACGTCTTGTTCTTCCCTTCGAGAGAGGGTGATCATCGTGGGGGTAGGTGGGAGTGGCGGGTCCGGGTGGGAAGGTTGAATGAGCAGTGGGTTTGGTTCTACTTGAATACTCGAGATCTATGCAGATGGTGTTGTGTTGTGACAATGGTTGAAGAGAAAGAGGTAGTTTGTACATTCAATTGCAAGAAATCTCGATTCCGAACTTTGAAATGAGATCGGGCGGCTGAACTCGTTATTCATAACGCATAAGTCCTCATTTGTGAATATGCGTTATGATTCGAGGCTATGCTCCGGAGCGGAGTGAGGGGGGTTATGACGTTTCTTGGGAGTCGGTCAGTCACGTTTTGGACGATATCAACCATTTGATCGACTGACTGACGACTAGAGATGCACTTTGGATTCATGCAACACCTATGACCCTCCTAGAAATCGTTCACCTTTAGATATGACAAACACGGACTCCAAATTCATCGAGCTCAAGGTGAGCGTAACACCCTCCGTCGATCCCTTGAACGACTAGGCGACTGACCCCCTCAAGCCTTGACGCACAGACCAAAGTCCCTGCAACGGACATTGACGATGGAACGCTCCAACATATCCTCGAGCAAGCGGATGGGAACGTCGATCAGGCATTGAAGGAGGTCAGGAGGATGACGGGGGATGAGGAGGTGGAGGACACGGGATACGAGCTTGGGGACAATGATCAGGTGAGAGAAGAGTCGATGGCAGGGTCCAGCGATCTTTGCCTGGTCTCGCGAGCTGAACTTCTAGGTTCGTTCTGTGTGTTGCGTGGAACAAGACTCGGGCAGACGCTCTAGGAGCTAATCGGGCAGGATCGACGACGCCGACAGCGACGACCCATGTGGTACCGCCCATGACCGCCGCAACTGCAGTCACCCCTGCACCTATACCTGCGGCTACCATTCCTAGCCAAGTACCAACGGACTCGGACCCTCAGCTCGTCGAGCTCAAGGTGAGTCCTCAGCGTCCACAAGCGATCACATCCCCTCTCTATGATGCTCATCTCCTGACACTATGACAACACCTCGGCCTTCCTCCCCGTGCTTGACGACCGGCAGTTCATGTTTCCATCCGTCGAAGACGTGGTCATCGAAGCCGTCTTGGAAACCCACGCTCATAAACCCAAGGAAGAGAGGTTGGAAAAGGCCATCGAAGATCTCTTACAACTCACCGATCCGGATTACAAGGTCAGTCGCGCGGGTCGGTACCTTTCTTTGCGTTTGTCTAGATTGATGGTCCTGGAGGCTGATGTGGATGTGGACGACCTACGTTGCTCTGGGGCAAAACAGCCCGATTCGACAGCTTCTCATTCTAATCCCGTCAACCCGCAAACGAACCTAGACGAGGAATTCGCTCGTTCCCTCCAGATCGCTGAAGAACGACAAGCAGAGGTTCAAGCTCGGTCAGAGAGGGAGGTTGGGTCGAGTTTGTCCGGGTCGACAGGGGGTTTGGCTTATCAGCCCAGAGCGCCGAGTGGTGGGAGGGCGAGCGCGGGTGCAGGTGCGGCGAGCCAGAGTCATCAGGGGTATGATGGGTATGATGATGCTGGGCATAGTACGACGGGGTATGATTCGTATGGTCGTCCGATCGAAACGAGGCAAGGTCAGAATCACAATCCCACGCCAACCCCGACTGGCCGATTCGGTGGACTGTGGAATGGAGAACCAACTCATCAAGATTCTAGCATGTATGGTCCAGGTGGTGGACAACCCTCTGGACCAGGGATCGAAGAGAAGATTGGGAAATACGCTGAAGTGGGCAAACAAACGCTCGACAAGTTTCTCTTCACCGCTCGGACCAAGGTGAACGAGTTTGAACAGCTTCAGACTCAGAGACAGGCGGGGATGGGTGGGCAAGTGGGTGGGATTACGGGAACGTTGGGTGGGATGTTTAACGATGCGAAGGCCGTGGCGACGGGTCGGAGGGATGGGGTGGGCGCGGGAGCCGGGGCCGGTGGGTATCAAGGTCAGGGCCAGGGGCAAGGTGGGTTCGGAGCGGGTGTAGGGTCGGCGTTTTCCGGATTGTCGGGGTTGTTTGGTGGGCGGGTTGGAGGGGCTGGTCAGCAACAGCCGTCTCAACATCAACAATACCAGGGGCAACAACATGGATCGTCCTGGTCCAACCCTGCTCAGAACCGAGGGCCTGCTCAGAACGCACGTGGGGGCGCTTTGAACACGTCGTCGTCCTCGTCGGGGCCGAATCAGACAGCCGGGAGTAGAAGATGGCAACCCACGGATATCTTTGGTGAGTCTCGCCGCGCGTGACCCTCTCAAAGTTCCCGAACTCCCACTTACCGCCCGCTCGCCTTGTGTGACTCACAGACGACCTAGACGAACCCACCTCTCATCATCAAAACCGGACGATCAAGGTGCATCACCCAGGGAGCTCGGCGTCGTCCGCTTCGTCTGTCCCGCTATCGGATGATTTCTTGCAAGATAATACACCTAAACCCGAGTCTGATCTGGGGAAGAGGTTTGGGACGGGTGATAGTGCGGGTGGGGCAGGAGTTGGAGGAATTGGAGGGGTAGGAGGAGGATTGTCGGTGCCCCCTGGAGCGAGTATGGGGGGTGATAACAATGCGTCTAGCACGGGCTCAGGATCATCAGCTCAAAAGATTGATCTAAGTGAGTAGTGGACCCCCGACCGTATTTCGTCCCGGCCACCTGGGCAGACCGTCCATGAGGTTGACTTTCTGCTCCATGATGACACGCTCAGGCAAACTAGGCATGTTACCTAAACGTCAAGTCTCGTTACTCGGTTCTTCCCCCTCGGCTTCGTCCAAGATCCCGATGTCGTCGACAGGGACGGTGGTGAGCGAATCGGCGCATAAACAGATCCAGCCGGTAGGTTCGGGGAGGACGAAGGGGGATGAGAGGGATGACGAGGAGGAGGAGGAGTTTACCAAGTGAGTCTTGTGGGTCCGGGGTTGGGGATCTCGGGGGATCTTTGAGGATCGGGGGGTTCACGAGGCTGATTTGTGTGGTCGTTGGTTGTTGGTTCGATCGAGTAGGAGTCCGTTTGAGAATTGATCGGCGATGATGGGCATGAGGATGTATGTCGTGATGACAGGATCTGGAGGAGACGAAACGGCAAGTGGATTGAGGGAGGAAGAAGACTTGGAGTGTGTGCCAGTGCATATGTGTGTATGTTTGGTAGTGTGTGTGTGTGACATGAATGTATCACCATGACGACCTGAGTGTGGACCTGGTCGTCCATCGTCGTCGTCGTCTGTCTATGCGCGCGCTAATCCGCGACCTGAGCGTCGATGGCCGCGAGTCGATTCAACACCGAAGCAGCGCCGATGACAACTCGACCGACCAACAGCGACGAGGTCAACGTCAGTTGTGTCAGTTGTCAATGTCAATCATGATGTCGACTAGGCTTCATCCTCTCTTGCCACCACATTAGTGTCACCTCTTGTGTGTTTGTTGTTCCATCTCGACTCTCATTCCCGTGTGACTGTCTCCCTGTCCGATGGTGTTTGATCGCGTCACCCATGGATATTGACCATCGACTCGAACTTGACACATCATCATCATCTTCTTCTTCTTCGTCATCCCACAACACCGTCAACACAACCATCGCCTCGCCGGTATCGCTATCATCCGAATCCCAACATCCATCCAATTCAAACACTGGACAGCCTGGTTCGAGATCGTCGTCGACGACCATATTCTATTCAGGTCGACATCCTAATCTACCACCACGAACGCCAGCACCCGCATCCGCACCACCACCCGCACCACCACCAGTGACGACAACCTCGCTCCCGAGTCAAACTCGAGGATCTCTTATTCCGGACGTAGTGTTGCCCTTGTCGTCGCCAGGAATAGAGACCTCGCTCGTCATGTCATCGAGTCATAACCCGACTAACCATCATCAACATCATCATCATCATCATTCGTCCCGATCCACCATCGGCACCAACCCGAACCTCAACCCGAACGCCGCCGCAGCCGTTCCGAACGGTACCCATCCGATCCCCGCTCAACCCCCGACATCCTCGACTAACCATTGGACAGACGTACAAGGAGGATCATCAAAGGTTCATAACAATCATATGAAAGGTGGGATGGGTGGGAAAGGCAATAGCACGGGTGGTGGGAGGACGATGGAACGGTCTAGGAGGTTGGATGAGGATGAATTGAAAAAGCACGAGGATGTGATCATGGTAAGTGTCCTCAACGAGCGCCCGAACCTTGACCCTCCATCCTCCACCCTATCGATCTTGCTCTACCAGTCCCTGCGGAGGAGGGTAGGGGGTTTGGGCTGGAGAATCACCCAATCCCGAGCAAACTGAGTCATCATCTGGAATTCTCATCCGAAACGTTTTCCTTTCAGCGCAACTTGGTACTCGATTACCTATCCAGCGGTTGTTTCCCTTCGACCGCTCGGATTCTCTCTGAGGGGCTCGTCAAGGGTTCTTCGTCCACTTCATCTGGGTCGGGTTCGGCGATGGTCGAGGTGCTTTCCCAGGCACAGGAGGAAAAGGAAGAGACGGCGAACGGCATGATCATGTCCTCCTCCATCTCGGATCTAGCGAGGATCATCGATCCTTCCTTGATCGGTGGTGATGCTGATGACCACGGCGATGCTGCGGGAGGCAACAACGGGTTGGAAACGGGAGGCTCGCCATTGACTGCTTCGACGGTGATGCCTCCTTTATCCGGGTGGTCTGGGTTGGGAACTGGCGTTGAGACTGGGACGTTGGAGGGTGAGATGGAAGAGGCGTTGGATAAGAAGGTCAAGACGATGAATGGCAAGAATGGAACTGCGGTGGTCGATGATCACGTGCATGAAGAGCTTGATGTGGATATGGATCGACCGTCGATTAGAGGTCGGGTGGGGAAAGTGATGGAGGGTGATTCGACCAAGGGAAGGGAGGAATGGATCAGGCAGATCGAGAGGCGGAAAGGTACGTTTTGCCCCGTGATCTTCTCGCTGACGGCGGCCCTGGACCATGCAGGCTCAATCTAGGGTCGCTCGTGGACGTTTGCATCTGCTTTAGAAATCCGTGATCTCGTCGCTGCGGGCAACATCGTCTTGGCCATGGATCAACTCAGACGGCATTTCCCCGGTGTGATTGGGAATTACGGCGTACAGCCACTCTCGGAATGGAAGAGAGAAGACGAGGGAGGGGGTCATCCGGATGGGATGGGGTTCGGCAAGGGGAGAACGACGGAGGTGGATGAAGAAGGGGTCGAGGTGGATGAGGTTGACGAGGAGGAGGATGAAGATGACGAGGACGACGAGGATGAGGATTCGGTTGTGGATGATGATCGAAATGGGTCGAATGAGGATGATTTGATGGGCCGACCGTCCACAGTGGCGGCGGCCCAAGCAGACTCTCATACGCTCTTCACTGGATCCCGACCTGTCCATCTCTACCTCAATCTGGCCATTCAATCGTTTATCGAAAACATCCGTCAACTTGAACCTTCGCCTGACCAGGATATGGACCTCTCTTCGATGGCCTCTTCCATACATTCGGAATTCGGTCAACCCGAGGGAAACGCGGCGGCCGGTCGGAACGGCAGGTCGTTGGCGTTCGAGGTCACGCGAACGTCTAGTCCCGATCCTAGCGGTCGCTTGACACCTCGAGATAACGACAACTTGTTGAGTAGCAACGGTGGCGGAGGGAATAACAAGTCTAGTCGGACGTTGGCTTGCATCGCCCAGGCTCAACGGCTGTATGCCGAGGTGACGACGTATTTCGAGGAAGAAGACGCTCAACCGTTTGTCGACATCTTGGAGGGGGCCACGGCGCTCTTGGCTTACCCAGACATGGGATCGAGTCCATTGGCATTCTGGTTGAGTCCGACGAGACGGATCGATTTGGCAGACGTCGTCAACGATTCCATTATCGGTAAGTCCCCGCCGAGGCGGGATGAACTTCTTTGATCCAGGACTGATGGCGACCACCTCGACCTATCCAAACGGCGCAGCTCATCAAGGCGGACATCGATATCATGATCCCTCGGCTCTGTTGACGCTCATCAAACAGACCTCGGCAGTCACTGACGAGATGAAGGCAAGGTCGATCGACCTGAACCCAGGCTGGACTGTTGGCAAGGATGGGCAAGCGTTGGCGGCACTATCACACGTGAGTCAGAGTCACAGCGACAGGAAGATTTGCGCAGAGCGACCAACTGATCGCCGAATGCTCTTCCCATGTGCCCAGTTCATCAACACGAAGCAACGGTTCGACTTTAACGAATACATGTCGGAAAGGTAGTGGCATGCTTTGTCAGCGGATTTGTGTAGATGTTTGCACCTTGTCCTGGATTTTCGCGGTAGACCCGCATGTACATAGGCCTCATAGAGGAGGATCTTCTCGCCCTGTTTCCCCCTTCCAATCGTTGACGTTAGTAAAATAAGTGTATGCCTAAATTCTTTGGCACAGGTGTTGTCACATGACCTGTTCGGACGGTTCTCCTTTCCTATGTACGTTTGCAGTCCATGTATATATATGCGCATACCAATAAACGTTCTCTGCCAATCGATTTGACGTGTGGCTCCTTGAGCTTCTTTTATCTTTGACGACGCGCCAATTCGAGCGTTTTACACCAACCCAATCTCGTCCCACAAAGCACGCATGTTCCCCTTCCAAATCGGCATCTATACCAACAACAACGAAGACAAGGTAGCTTCGGTAGCCAAGACCTACAAGAGAAAAAACAAGGCCACCAGCGTCAGCGTGAATCGGAATATAACGCGCCAGAACTCGATCTCTACCCACCTGCAAAGCCTGCTCGACTTCCAATCGCTTCCTCGCCTCTCGCAACCAATCACCCGCCAACTTGCCTGCCCATCCTTGCAACTGGTTGACTTCTCGCGCAGCACCATCGAGGTCCTTTTCGTTCAACAAGTACTCGGCTCGGGCCAAGACGGCCCCGACGTCGCTACCCTCGACCCACCCGGCACGAGGACGGAACAAGACCTTGCTCAACCCTGCCGAAGCGAGGTGGGACAAGACACCGGCCTCGTGTTCAGCGGGGACGAGCGAGACGGATTGGATCTTGGGCGCCAACGTGGAGCTGAACCAAGACGAGAGCGCGGGGAACGACTTGATTCCCTCGGTAGCCGCATGTGACTGCTCGATCGACTCGATGACGGTCGCAATCAATCGTTTGCTCTGTTCGTCGGAAGCCGTCGAAGCGGCGGCAGTGGCAGCGGTCTTGAGAACCCTCAACTCGTCGTCAAACGCCACACCACCCTTGTCCACCTTGGCCTGGACCGCACGAAGGGCAGACCAGAGCGTGTGCAAAGACACGTTGGCGTCGAGTTGCGACGAGTTGTCCAAGGTGATCCTCTCGAGCTGCTTGAAGGAAGTGGTCAAGTTGTCCAATTTGCTCAATCGACCTCCACGTTCTTCCTCGACTTGAGCCTTGATCGATCGGAGCCATCGTCGTTGCAGCTCGATCCCTTGAGCAATCACCTCTTCCCTCAACCTCTGCTCGATACCGACTCGCTGGCCCTCCAATTCTCGATCGAGAACCTTTCTCCACCCCTCGACCAACTTTTCCCTCTCCTTTTCCCAACCCTCGACCATCTGACCTTCCTTGGCATTCCATTCGGACTCCTTGTTCTTCAACTCGACCTCGAACTCGCGCTTCTTCTTTTCAGCCAAGTCCTGCAAGTTGGCCTGTTCCTTGTCCTTGAGTGACTGCAGTCGAGCCGAGAGCGAGGTCAAGTCGGTCTGGGCGCGGGACAGGACGTGTTCCGGATCAGCGTCGTCAGACATGGCTCCCTTGGTGGAAGACGTGGGAGAGAGGGAGGAAGCCAAGGAATCGATCGTGTTCGCCAATTGAGCGATGATGGGTTCTTGCTCGGCGGAAGTGAATTCGGCCACTCGAGGCGCGAGGAGGGGCAAGGTGGGCTTGTTGACGGGGACGCCCTCGGTCTTGGGGTTAGGAGCGACCATGGGATCCTTCTTGGCATCGGCGTCGGTGACGGCGGAGACGTCCTTGCGATCACCAGGGGTCTTGGCCAGGTAATACCCAGCAGGAGGCTCGAATCCGAGGGGCAAGGGCGCACCCGTCCAAGGCTTCTTCTCAAGCACCGGCTTGTTGCTTGCGGGGTTGGCCTTGACATCTCTCGGTCGTTGAGTGTCGACCATTTGAGCCTGAACAGCCGGGTCCACAACGGGTCCACCCTTGTTCCTCAATGCCCCCTTGACCTTGTCCTCGGCCTTTTCAACCTCGTGTTCGGCCTTGCCTACGGCCCTCTCTACCCGGTTCTCCACCTTGTTCAACGCGTTGCCCGCCTTGTCCTCGGCTCGACCCAAAGCATTCTCAGCCTTGGCGACCAGATCCGTCACTCCCTCACTGAACGCAGGGACATTAACCTCGGGAAGCTTGGCGACCAATTCGTCTGCCTTTTGCTTGACCGTCTCAGTGGCCCTCTGAACACCTTGTTTGATCCCCTCGGCCGCCTTGGAAGCGGATTCCGAGGTCTTCTCAGCGGCCTTTTTCGCTTCACGTTTCAGTTCGCTTGCCTTGCGCTCAACGGCGACGTCGCGGTCCCGGATGGTAGGGTCGGTGGTGGTGGTAGGAGCAGTGGCAATGGTCGTAGGAGAGGAACTCGGGGTCAGAGCAGCCTTGGCAGCATCGAGTTTCTCCGCCGCCTTGTGTTGAACAGCCTCGATCTTTTCGTTCAAAGTCTTCCCGGCCTGCTTGGTCCCACTCTCGACGGCCTTTTTAGCGTCATCCACTCGTCGCCTCGTGGTCTCTGACACGTTCGAGCCGGTGGACGAGGTGGTAGCAGGTCCAGTCGAAGTCGTCGTCGCGTTAGGCGAAGTCAACCCCTTGGCCCCACTGACCACCTTGCTCACGCTCAACTCGTCCCAATCGTTCTCATCCGCGTAATCGACCAACCCCTCGGCGAGGGGGAAAGAAGACGTGAAGAAATCCCGATAACGATCCGATTTGGTCGAGATAAAGGCCGAGGTGGGGTAGAAGACGAGGGTTCCTAGGGTGAGGTAGATGAGGAATTTCCTTGCCCATCTTGATTTGGGCTTTTGAGGGGGAGGAGGGGGAGGTGGAGGGAGACCGGATCCGC
>Ga0308160_10005096_pt1 | contig 13816 bp, 8 predicted proteins | sample PhyFR1_FD_201036 | JGI IMG/M metagenome (GOLD analysis project Ga0308160, IMG submission 201036) | Phyllosphere microbial communities from UC Gill Tract Community Farm, Albany, California, United States - DLSLF.R1 | ecosystem: Host-associated > Plants > Phyllosphere > Unclassified | place: USA...
TGGACATGCCGCGGAGCTTGCGCAGGGCCAGGGAGACGTTCTCCTCCACGGTCTTGTGCGGGAAGAGGTTGAACTGCTGGAAGACCATGCCGATGCGACGGCGCAGCTCATCCGGATTGTCCTTGAGGACGGACCGGCCGTCGAGCAGGATGTCGCCCTGGTCCGGTTCGATCAGCCGGTTCATCACGCGGAGCAGCGTCGACTTGCCGGAGCCGGAGGGGCCGATCACGGAGGCCGTGGTGCCCTTCTCGACGTGCAGGTCGATGCCGCGCAGGACATGGTTAGACCCGAAGGACAGGTGGATGTTCTTTACCGTCAGTGATCCGGACGCGAATTCGCTCATGCCTGGGCTCCCTTTCCGACGACGGCGGCAGCCTCGTCCGGTTGCTTCTTTTCCGGCCGGCCGGAACGCAGCCGGCGGTCGATCCAGTTGACGAAGTGCGTCAGCGGGACGGTCATGGCCAGGTAGAATACCGCGGCCGCCACGTACGGCGAGAGGTTGCCGCTGTTGCTGGCGGCGTCCTTGCCGATCTGGAAGATCTCCCGCTCACTGGCAATCAGTCCGAGCATGAAGACCAAGGAGGACTCCTTGATCAGCGAGATGAACTGGTTGACCAGCGCGGGGAGCACCCGGCGGACGCCCTGGGGCACCACCACCAGGCGCATTGCCGGGCCGTAGCCGAAGCCCAGGGCCCGGGTGGCCTCGAGCTGGCCCTTGTCCACGCTCTGGATGCCGGAACGGAAGATCTCGCCGATGTACGCCGCGGACATCAGGGACAGCGCCGCGATGGCCATCGGGTAGGGGCTGGTCGAGCCGGTCAGCTGCCGGTAGATCGGCCCGAACCCCAGCCCGATGGCCAGGATGGTGAGGATGGGCGGCAGGCCGCGGAACACATCGGTGTAGATGCGGGCCACCCAGCGGGCGGCGGCGTTCCGGGAGATCCCCATCAGGGCAAGGAGCATGCCGAGGACTGTTCCGATGACGCCGGACGAGATGGCCAGCACCAGGGTGTTCGGCAGTCCGACGGCGAACATCTTGGGCACGACGGCCCAGATGGCATTCCAGTCAAGGAATGTTTCGGAGAGCAGTTTGAGGATATCCATGGAGCGCCTCCGCTACTTTGCGGGGACCTGGACGGCCTTGCTGCCCGGCTTCCAGCCCTGCGGGGTCTGTTCCTTGGCAGTGGGGCGGTCCGTGTACCACTGGGCGGTCAGCTTGGTCCAGGTGCCGTCGGCGATCACGGCGTCAAGGCCGGCGTTCAGCGCGTCGATCAGCGGCTGGTTGTCCTTGTTCACGGCGTAGGCGGTGAAGTTCTGGGTGTTGACAACCTTTTCGGCGATCTTGGTGTTGTCGCCGTCCTTGACCTGGCCGGTGGCCTGCTGCGACGGGGCCACCCAGGCGTCCACCTGGCCGGACTTCACGTTCGCGTAGACGGTGTTGTAGTCCGGGAAGCGGACCGGCTCGAGCTTGAGGGTGTTGGTGACGTAGTCATCCTGGACGGTGCCCTGGACGACGCCGATGCGGACGCCGTCCTTGAGGTCCGCGAAGCCCTTGATCTTGGAGTCGCTCTTGGTCACGACGGCCATGTAGCCGAAGTCGTAGCCGTTGGTGAAGCCCACGGTTTCGCGGCGCTTGTCCGTGGTGGAGATCGAGGAGGACCCGACGTCGAACTGCTTGTTCTTGACCTGGGAGAGCAGGGCGGAGAAGTCGGTGGAGGCGAACTCCACCTTCAGGCCCAGCTTTGCGCCGATGGCCCGCAGCAGCTCGTTGTCGTAGCCGGTGAACTTGCCGGAGGGATCGATGAAGATGTTCGGCGGGGCGTCGGAGAGGGTGCCCACGCGCAGGGTGCCCTCGCTGATCAGGCCGAGCTTGGACTTGTCGATCTTGTCCAGCGCCGGGACATCCTTGGTGGTGTACTTGTCCAAGGAGGTCTGGTCGCTGCCCTGGAGGGCATCAGTCGGGGAGCCCGAGCTCTGGGCGGAGCCGCCGCCGCACGCGGCGAGGGAGACCGACAGGGCCACGGCTACCGGAAGGGCGGTGAGCCACTTCAAGGCTTTGCTTTTCATCACGCAATCACTTTCGTCTGAAGTCCTGGAGCGGCGGCGGGACAGCAGGTCCGGCCGCCGGAGGGCATGCCGCACCACGGCGGCACCGCAAAAGATAATTGTGTCACCGGGGCGTTGGACCGGATCAAATCGAATTTCCGGGAGCTGTGACAGGGCGCGGACGAATAACGCGAGTGCCATGTGGGCTGTGCGGCTTGAGAGCGGCGGCCACCGTCCAATGCACAGAATCCCGTCCGGTGCGGTGGGGCGTCGAAGCTGTGTGGAAGCTGTGTGTGGTCCGTCTCATTCTGCCGATCAGACGCCTAAAAGCAGGGTTCCGGCCGCTCTTGCGGGCGGGACGTGTCGATTTATGACGCCGCGGCCCCGGCTTCCGCGGTGCGGCTAGAAGCCGCCGCGGCTTGCGTCCTCGGGCGGCAGGACGGGCCAGTCACCCTCAATCACGGCGGCCGGCTTGGTCTTCCGCAGGTAGCTCTGGAAGTCCGCTGCCTGGGCGGTGGCCCATTCAACCTGCAGCTGGTGCAGGTGGGCCGCCGGCATCCGAAGCTTCGGGAACTTTCCGGCCATCGCATCGAGGACCCGCAGGGTGGCGAGCGCGTCGGCGGCAGAGGTGTGGGCGTTGTCCAGGTCCACGCCGTACTCCTCGCAGAGGGCCGTCAGCGTGCGCTTGCCCTTGCGGTAGCGGTCCACCTGCTTGTTCATGATGTACGGGTCCAGGACCGGGTAACGGTGCAGCTGGGGCACACCGTAGCGCGCGGATTCCGCCGCGAGGACCGTGAAGTCATAGCTTGCGTTGAAGGCGATCACGGGCACCCCGGCGTCGAACAGTTCCTGCAGCACCCCGGCGAGTTCCCGGACCACCTCAGCGGCGGGGCGTCCCTCGCTGCGGGCCCGCTCCGTGGTGACGCCGTGGATGTCGCTGGCTTCGGTGGGGATCTCAACGCCGGGATCGGCGAGCCACTCGTGCTCCTTGATGACGGCGCCGTCCCCGTCCACCACGGTCACCGACGCCGTCACGATCCTGGCCGCGCGGGAGTTCCGGCCGGTGGTTTCGAGGTCGAATGCTGCGCGGGGGAGGGTGTGCCAGGTGCTCATGCAATTACGCTACCTGCTGCCACGGACAGTCTTGGGCAGCGACCTGCGGCCGGGGCGCGGAGGCGGCGACGGTACCCTTGATGGCATGCGGATGGAGTACGTGGAGGCGGTGCTGGAGCTCGGTGCGATGGTGCCTGCCGGGTCCGCCCTCGCCTACGGGGACGTGTCGGAGTTGCTGGGTTCCGGCGGCCCCCGGCAGGTCGGTGCGGTGCTCAGCCACCACGGCAGCTCGATTCCCTGGTGGCGCATCATCCGGGCCAGCGGCGAGGCGCCGCCCGGCCACGAGCGGGACGCGCTTGACCACTACCTGACCGAGGGAACACCCCTGCGCGGTGAATTCCTGGACTTCCAGCGCAGCGGCGAGGGCCGGTGGCGGGTGGACCTTGCGGCTGCCCGTTGGGCGCCCACCGACGAGGAATTCGCCGCGATCGACGCCGTGGCGGAGCGGTTGGAGCCCGCCAGCCGGAAACTGTCGGTGCCCGATGATGAAATGTTTGTGTGAGTAGCCCCAGCCACCGCCCCGCCGTTTTGAGCGACTCCGTACCAATCCGCACAGCAGCCAGCCCCACGGCATCCAGCCCCACCCCGGCCTCCAGTGTGCCCAATTCCGCCGTGCCCGGGCTGACGCTGCTGCCGCCGCGGACCCGGCACGCCCAGGCCCCGGAGCTGTCCGCGGACCAGCGCGCCGCTGTCGAACCCGCGCGCGGGAGCGGGCCGGTGCTGGTGCCCGGCGCACCCGGCACGGGCAAGTCCACGATCCTGGTCGAGGCCGCGGTGCACCGGGCCCGGCGGGACGGCCTGGACCCCGAACGGATGCTCATCCTGGCCCCGGGCCGGCTCGCCGCCGACGCGCTACGGGACCGCTTCACCGCGCGGCTGGACCGCAGCCTGAGCACGACGCCGGCACGCACCTGGGCCTCCTACGCCTTCGACCTGATCCGGCGTGCCAAAGCCGAGGGGGTGCTGCCCCTGCCGCGGGCGCCGAAGCTGCTCTCCGGCCCCGAACAGGACCTGATCATCAAGGAACTCCTCGAGGGCCACGCGCGTCCGGGCTTCGAGCTGCCCTGGCCGGAGGACCTTGGCGCCGCCCTGCCCACCCGTGGCTTCCGGCAGGAGGTACGGCAGCTCTTCGACCGGATCATCGAATCCGGACGCACCGCCGAGGACCTCGCAGCCCTGGGCAGTCGTTGCGGCCGGCCGGACTGGGAGGCGGCCGCGGCGCTCTACGCCGAGTACCGCGACGTGCTGGACCTGCGGATGCCGGAATCCTTTGACCCCGCCGGCATCATCACCGCCGCCCGCCAGATCTTCCAGGACGCGCCGGAGTTCCTGGCCGCAGAACGTGACAGGCTGCAACTGATCCTGGTGGACGACATCCAGGAAGCGAACCCGGCCGTCTTTGAACTCCTGGCCGACATCGCATCCGGCAAGGACGCCCTGGTGACCTACTGCCCGGACACCGTCGTACAGGGCTTCCGCGGTGCCCGGCCGGACCTGGTGGCGGAGCTGCCCCGGCTGCTCGCCCCGGGCGGCGGCGTGCTGGAACGGCCGCTCTGGACGGCCCACCGTCAGGCGCCCGCCGTCGGCCAGGCTTGGCAGGCCGTCGCCGAACGGATCTCGCTCCGCTCCGGCGGCGCCACCGCCCGGCGGCTCGACTACCCGGCACCCGCGGCACCGGCACCCGCGGCACCCGACCCCGCCGCCCCAAACCCGCCAGTGTCCGGCACCGTGGAGGGGCACCTGCTGCCGTCACCGGTCCACGAACTGCGCTATGTTGCCCAGCGGATCCTTGAGGCGCAGTTGAACGACGGCCGCGCCCTGGGCGACATCGCCGTGATCGTCCGCAACGGCGGCCAGCTCAGCCAGCTGCAACGGCACCTGGCCGGGCAGGGCATTCCCGTGCGGATTCCCGTGGCCGAGGCCGCCGTCCGGGACGAGGTTGCGGTGCGGCCGCTGCTCGACGCCTACGCCGTCGCCTTGGACCCCGAGGCCCTCACCGCCGAAGCCGCCGTGTCGCTGCTGACCTCCCGCATCGGCGGCGCCAGCTCCATCGAGTTGCGGCGGCTACGCCAGACGCTGCGGCAGGACGAACTGCTCGGCGGCGGCGGGCGCGCCAGCGATGCCCTGCTGGTCGAGGCGTTGCTGGAACCGGGAGCGCTCGCCACGACCGGCCTGGAGGGACGCTCGGCGCGGCGGATCGCCCGGATGATCCACGCCGGACGCGAGGCCGCCGCGGCGCCGGGCGCCAACGCCGAGACCGTGCTGTGGGCACTGTGGAACGCCACCGGCCTGGCGAAGCGGTGGACCGAGGCCGCCCTGGCCGGCGGGGCCGCCGGCGCCCGGGCGGACCGGGACCTGGACGCCATGATGGCCCTCTTCCACACCGCCGAACGCTACGTGGACCAGCTGCCCGGGTCCGGACCGGAACAGTTCCTCGAGTACCTGCTCAGCCAGGAGCTGCCGATGGACACGTTGGCCGCCCGCGCCCAGCTGGAGGATGCGGTGGAGCTGATGACCCCAGCCAGCGCCGCCGGGCGGGAATGGCCCGTCGTCATCGTGCCCGGACTGCAGGAGGGCGTCTGGCCGAACACACGTCTGCGCGGCGAGCTGCTGGGCAGCACCTTGTTCGCGGACGCGGTGGAACACGGGGTGGACTACGCCCTGCGCCTCGATCCGCTCAGCCGGCTCCGGGACATCCGCTACGACGAACTGCGCAGCTTCTCCACCGCCGTCTCCCGCGCCCGCGAGGTGCTGATCTGCACCGCCGTGTCGTCCGAGGATGAGCAGCCCTCGTCCTTCCTCGACTACGCAGCGCCGCTGGCCCCGGGCCAGGACCGGCGGGGCTACACCCCGGTGGAACGGCCGCTGACGCTGCGGGCTCTGGTCGCGGAACTGCGCCAGCACGCCCAGGCCGGTACCGCCGAGGGTGAGGAGGCCGCAGCCGTCCTCGGCGCGCTCGCCGCCGCCGAACCGCCCGTGCCAGGCGCCCATCCGGACCAGTGGTGGGGCTTGGCCCCGCTGTCCTCGGCGGAGCCGGTGGTGCCTCCCGGCGGCACGGTCTTCGTCTCACCCTCCAAGGTCGAGACGGTGCAGAAGTCGCCGCTGGACTGGTTCGTCCAGGCCGCCGGCGGGGAGGCCGCCACTGATTTCGCCCGCAGCCTCGGCACCCTCGTCCACGCCATCGCGCAAGACCTTCCGGAGGCCTCCGGCGGCGAATACGTGGCCGAGCTGGTCAAGCGCTGGCCCACCCTGGGCATGAAGGACAACTGGGAGGGCAAGCTGGACTTCCAGCGGGCCGAGGGCATGGTGCGCAAGCTCGCCCAGTACGTCCTGGTGATGCGCAGCGAGGGCCGCAGCCTGCTCGGGGTCGAGCAGGATTTCGAGGTCAAGCTCGCCGACGTCGTCCCCGCCGGAGCGGCAGACGACGGCGACGGCTGGCCCGCGCGCGCGGCGGTGCTCCGCGGCCAGGTGGACCGGCTGGAGATCGACGGCGAGGGCCGGCTGGTGATCGTGGATTTGAAGACCGGCAAACGCCAGCCCGGCAAGGCCGAGCTGGAACGCCACCCGCAGCTCGGCGCCTACCAGGCGGCCGTCCTCGCCGGCGGTTTCGCCGGCCCGGACGACGGGCCCCCGCCACTGCCCGGCGGCGCCGTCCTTGCCCAGCTGGGTACCACCACCAAGAGCCCGGGCGTGCAGCACCAGCCGCCGCTGGACCCGGACGCGAACTGGGCCCTGGACCTGGTGAACGACTCGGCACGGGTCATGTCCGGCAGCACGTTCGAGGCCCGTCACGACCCGGCCAAGGGCGGCCACGGCGGCCACGGGTGCCGCCTGCCCGAGGTCTGCCCGCTCTGCGCCCGAGGAAAGCAGGTCACCGAATGAGCCTCCCGGAACCACGGTTCAGCCCCGAGCAGCTCTCGGCCATGCTCGGGGAAAAGAACCGCCCCACGGAGGAGCAATCCCGGATCATCTCCTCGCCGCTGGCACCCCGGCTGGTCATCGCCGGCGCCGGCTCCGGGAAGACCGCGACCATGGCGGACCGGGTGGTCTGGCTGGTCGCCAACGGCTGGGTCAGCCCCGAAGAAGTCCTCGGCGTGACCTTCACCCGAAAGGCTGCCGGCGAACTGGCCACCCGGATCCGGGCCAAGCTCACCGCCCTGGCCCGGATCGCCGCCGAGGACCGGGATCACTCGGTCTTCCCCGCCGGCCTGCTCAGCACCGAGGCGCTGGAGCCGAAGGTCTCCACCTACCACTCCTACGCCAGCGGGATCGTCTCCGACTACGGCCTCCGGCTCGGCGTCGAACGCGATGTGGTGCTGCTGGGCGCCGCGCAGTCCTTCCAGCTCGCCAGCGAGGTGGTCGAAGCCTATGACGGCGACTACGAGCACTTCCGGGCTGCCAAGTCCACCCTGGTCAAGGCCGTCATCCAGCTCGCTGGGGAGTGCGCCGAACACCTGCAGGAGCCCGCCGGGGTGCGTTCCTGGCTGCTGGACCGGGTCCAGGAGTTCGAGTCCCTGCCGTACCTGGCCACCGCCAAGAAGAACCCCACCCAGGCCGCGGCCGAGCTCAGCGCCCTGTTCCGGACCCGCGCCAGCGTGGCGGACATGGTGGGCCGTTACGCGGAGGCCAAGCGGGCCCGCGGCGCGCTCGACTTCGGCGACCTCGTGGCCCTGGCCGCCCGGGTTGCCAGCGAGATCCCGCTGGCCGCGCAGACCGAACGCCAGCGCTACAAGGTGGTGCTGCTCGACGAATTCCAGGACACCTCGCACGCCCAGCTGGTGCTGTTTTCCCGGCTCTTCGGCGGAGGCCACGCCGTCACCGCGGTGGGGGACCCCAACCAGTCCATCTACGGCTTCCGCGGCGCCTCCGCGGGGCAGCTCTTCCACTTCGTGCGGGAGTTCCCGGTGCTGGTCGAAGGAGCAGGCTCCGATTCCGGCGGCGACGACGGCGGCGGCGGCGGGGAACGCCGTTTCGCCGTGGCGCCGACGTCGTACCTGACCACGGCCTGGCGCAACGGGCGCACCATCCTCGACGCCGCCAACGTCATTTCGGCACCGCTCAGCCGCGCCGCCGGGGAAGCCGGTCCCGCCGGCGCCCGGGACACCGCCCCCGCCGTCGAGGTTCCGCCGCTGCAACCCAGCCCCGCCGCGGTGGAGGGCCGCGTGGTGATGGGCCGGTTCGGCACCGACGAGGAGGAAGCCGCCGCCATCGCCGGCGACGTCCTGACCTACCGCCGGACCGACTTCAGCGGCAACGCCGGCACCGGGGACTTCGAACCGCCCGCGATGGCCGTGCTCTGCCGGCGCCGGGCCCAGATGGAGTGCATCCGCAAGGAATTCGAGCTCCGCGGCATCCCGTATGAGATTGTCGGCCTCGGCGGTCTGCTGGACACCCCGGAAATCGTCGACCTCGTCGCCACCCTCCGCGTCCTGGCTGATCCGGGCCGGTCGGACTCGCTGATGCGGCTGCTGGCCGGCGCCCGCTGGCGGATCGGACCCGCGGACCTGATGGCCTTCCGCGACTGGTCCAGCTTCCTGGCCCGGCGGCGCGGAGCGCCCGGGGCCGGCGACGACCTCGACGACGACGCCGACGCGGCCGTCATCGAAGCGGACCTGACCGACGGCGCCAGCCTGGTCGAGGCGCTGGATTGGCTGCCCCGGCCCGGCTGGACCTCGGCCCACGGACGGCAGCTCGGGGCCGAGGCCCTCGGCCGGCTGCAGCGGCTCTCGGCCGAACTCCGCCAGCTGCGCAGCTTCATGGGCGACGACCTGACCACCCTGCTGGGCGAGGTGGAACGGTCCATGCTGCTCGACATCGAGGTGGCCGCCCGGCCCGGCATCAGCATCCACCAGGCCCGCCGCAACCTGGACGCTTTCCAGGACGCGGCCGCCGGGTTCCTGCACACCTCCCAGCGCGTGGACGTCCTGGCCTTCCTGGCCTGGCTCGAGGCGGCCGCAGCCGAGGAGAACGGCCTCGACGCCGCCGCCCCCGAGGCCAACCACGAGGCCGTCCAACTGCTCACGGTGCACGCCTCCAAGGGCCTCGAGTGGGACGTGGTGTTCGTCCCCGGCCTGAACGCCGGCGCCTTCCCGAGCAGCCGCGACTCGCGCTGGAGCAGCGGCTCCGCAGCCCTGCCGTGGCCTCTGCGCGGCGACCGCGCGGACCTGCCGCAATGGGACCTCGAGCATCCGGACCAGAAGGGCTGGCTCGACGCCGAAAAGGACTTCAAGGCCGACGTCCAGGCCCACGGCGAGGCCGAAGAGCGGCGTCTGGCCTACGTCGCCTACACCCGGGCCAAGCACGTACTCTGGGTGTCCAGTGCCGCGTGGGTGGGCTCCCGGGCCGGCATCGCCGACATGTCCCCGTTCCTGGCCGAACTGGAAACCCTGGTGGGCCGGGGGAGTGCCGCGGTCCACCCGCTCTCGGTCACCGAGGACGCCCTGCCGGAGGAAAGCCCGCTGACCTCGGAACTCGAGCTGGCCGGGTGGCCCTACGACCCGCTGGAGGGCCCGGTCAACCCCCGCACCCGGGCACGGCTGCGCCTGCGGCCGGGGCGCCGCGCAGCCATGGACTCCGCGGCAGCCCTGGTCCTGGACCACCTGCAGCGGTCCGGGGCCGGGCACCTGCCCGCGCCCGCCCCGCCGGGACAGCCGCTGCGCGGACCTGCCGGCGGCTGGGCCCAGGAGGCCGCCACCCTGCTGGACCGCCGCAACCGGCGCACCACGGTCCACGAGGTGCACCTGCCCGGACACATCTCCGCCTCCACCCTGGTGGACCTGGACGAGGATCCCGGTGCCGTGGTGGCCCGGCTGCGTCGGCCCGTGCCGCGCGAGCCCGGGATGTCCGCCCGCAAGGGCACCGCGTTCCACTCCTGGGTGGAGGAGTACTTCGGCACGGCAGGGATGCTGGATTTGGGGGAGGCCCCCGGCTCGGACGGGTACATCGATGAGGCCTACGGCCTGGAGGCCATGGTCGAGACCTTCCGGCGCTCCGAATGGGCGGACCGGGCTCCGGCGCACGTGGAGGTCCCGGTGGAGACCCGAATCGGCGACGTGGTGGTGCGCGGCCGCATCGACGCCGTCTTCCGCGACGCCGACGGCGGCTGGGACCTGGTGGACTGGAAGACCGGCCGCCGGCCCTCGGCGCGGCAGCTCACGACGAAGGCGGTCCAGCTGGCCGTGTACCGGCTCGCCTGGTCACGACTGAAGGGCGTGCCCCTCGAGGAGGTCCGGGCGGCGTTCTACTACGTGGCCGACGACGCCGTGGTGCGCCCGCACGACCTGGGCAGCGCGGCGGAACTCGAACGGATCGTCGCCGGTGCGCTCGGCAGGCCGGTGGGCAGCCCGGGCAGGTAGGACTGGCTACTGGCGGTGGAGCGGCACGACGGTCAGCGCGGTCGTGGACGTGTCCTCGCCGCTGGCCGGAGCATCGGAGCCGGCGACGGCCGGGCTGCCGGAGTCCGTTCCGCTGCGGTCCTCCGCGGTGGGGCGGTCCTCTGTGGTGGGGCGGGACGGCGCGGCGTCGGCGTCGTCGGCGACGTCCGCTCTGTCGTCCTCGCCCTTCGCGTCCGAGGCGACACCGTCGGAGGGCCCTTTCGAAGACTCCTCGTCGGCCGCCGGGGTCTCGGGGATCGGGGTGACGTGCACGGCGGGAGCCGCGGCGAGCGGTGCGGGCTGCCCCGCGGCTGCCTCCGGCGCGGCCATCCCCGGCGTCTCCGCTTCGAGCTCGATCGGCTGCACCGTGACCGCCGGTGCCTGTGCGGGCGCCGGAGCGGGCAGCGGTTCGACGCTGATCGGCTGGCCGCCGTGGGCCGCTACGTCGTCGGCCAGCAGCGCCAGCATCGACTCGCCCTCAGCGACCATCGCGGTGTCCCCGGCAGCCAAGCCACGGACCAGGTACTGGGCCAGCGCGAACTCCGCGGACAGGGCCGCCCGGCGCAACAGGTGCGCATCGGGGGTGTCCCGGCGGGCCGAGGAGTAGGCGGCCAGGACGCTGTCCACAAAGTCCTGGTCATTGGAGGCGACCAGCCAGGCCATGTCGTCGGCGGGGTCGCCGATCCGCAGATCCGTCCAGCCGGTCACGGCGGTGACCCGCTCGCCGTCGACCATGATGTTGTCCTCGTGCAGGTCTCCGTGGACCACGCTGGGGTTGAAGCGCCACAGGGTGACGTCCTCCAGCGCATGCTCCCAGCGGCGCAGCAGCAGCGGCGGGATCTTCCCGGTCGTGGCGGCCTGGTCCAGCTCGTTGAGCCGGCGCTGGCGGAACTCGTTGGGGGTGTAGGTAGGCAGGTCGGCGTTGCTGACCAGCGAATGCGGGAGGTCGTGGATCGCGGCGAGGGCGGCACCCACCTCCCGGGCCAGCGCGGGCGTCCCGGCGCCCAGCTCCTCAACGGTACGGGTGCGGCCCGCGAGGTGGGCGTACACAAACGTGCTCAGCTCACCCTGCCGCACGGTTCCGGCCACGGTGGGCATCAGGAACGGAAGTTCGGCACGGATCCCGGGGGTGAAGGCCCGCAGCATCAGGAACTCGGTCTCCAGCCGTGCGCTGGCCTCCGCATGCCGCGGCGACCGGACGCGCCAGCGCTTCCCCTCGGAATCCAGCAGCAGGGCGGAGTCGAAGTCAGCCGCATCGTCGGGCGCGGAGCACACGGCCGTAGGGGTCAGTCCGGGGACCGCTGCCGTCGCTACCGCTGCCAGTTCGATTGGGTTTCTTCTCACGTTCCCACGGTAGATTGACCGGCGCCCAACAGGGAGAGGCAGGGCGGCGAGTCTGAAAGTTCGGCCCGAAAACGCCCTCCGGACCCGGCGGACACGGGCTCCGCGGGGCCGCCACCGGCCTTCCGGGCAAATGTCAATTGTCAGCGGGGGTGGGTACGGTGGACATATGAGTCTTCCGGAGCCGTCCGCGTCCACCACCACGACGCCTGCCGCGTCCCGGCAGGGCGGGACCGGACAGCCGGCCAACCACCTCAGGGAGACCGTCCTTCCGGTCCGGCCCGCCCTCATCGACCGGCGCTCCGCCGCACGCATGCGGCCCGGGATGCTCGACGAACTCCTGGACACCGACGGCGTGCAGGCCATGGTGCTCTCCCGCCGCCAGGCGCTGGTGGGCGGGGACGGCATAGTGTTCCTCGACGCCAAGGCGCTCGCGGGCCGGCTCAAGGGCACCGATTTCGAACCCCTCCACGTCGTCTACCTCGGGGCTTCCCTCGACGAGGGCAACGGGAACCCGGCCCCGGCGTCCACGCCCGGCACCGAGTTCGTGCTGTTCATCCTGCCGGAGCAGTTCGAGGTCCGCGCCGAGCCGTTCGAGCAGCACGTCGACGGGATCCCTGCCGGGACGCAATGGGCCGGGTTCCGCGAGGTGGCGGGACGTCTCGACGCCCCGGACACTGCTCTGTTCATCGAAGCCAGCGCCATCGCCAATTGGCACGCCACCCACACCCACTGCCCGCGCTGCGGGACCGCCACCACCACCGAAGCCGGCGGCTGGGTGCGGCGGTGCCCGGCGGACAACTCCGAGCACTACCCCCGCACCGATCCCGCGATCATCGTCACGGTGGTCGGCCCGGACGGCCGGCTCCTGCTCGGCGGCGGCGGACCGCTGGACGCGAAGAACTACTCCACGCTGGCAGGCTTCGTCGAACCGGGCGAATCACTCGAACAGGCCGTCGTCCGTGAGATCGGCGAGGAGGTCGGCGTGCGGGTGACCGCGTCCCAGTACCTGGGATCGCAGTCCTGGCCGTTCCCGGCATCGCTGATGCTCGGCTTCACCGCCACCACCGAGGACACGGAGGCCCGGCCCGACGGCGTCGAGGTCACCCGCGCCCGCTGGTTCAGCCGGGAGGAACTGCAGCAAGCGGTCTCCAGCGGAGAGATCACCATCTCCAGCCGGCTCTCCATTGCCCGGGCCCTGATTGAACACTGGTACGGCGGCGTCATCCAGGACGCCCCCGGCACCCCCTGACCCTCCGATATTTGAGCAGCAGACGTGAACACAGATCTTTTCTCCGCCGGGTCCTTTCCCGGCACCCCGCCCGCCGAAGGGCTTCCCGCCGCGGAGGAGCATTCCCTGGAGGAACGAATCCTCGGCGGGCTCGACGCCGAACAGCGCGAGGTGGCCAGCAACCTGACCGGGCCCATGTGCGTCCTCGCCGGCGCCGGCACCGGCAAAACCCGTGCCATCACACACCGCATCGCCTACGGCGTGCACTCCGGCGTCTACAGCCCGCAGCGGCTGCTGGCCGTCACGTTCACCGCCCGGGCTGCGGCGGAAATGCGCAGCCGGCTCCGTGACCTCGGTGTCGGCAACGTCCAGGCCCGCACCTTCCACGCCGCGGCCCTCCGCCAGCTGCAGTTCTTCTGGCCCCAGGCGATCGGCGGGGCCCTGCCGAACCTGCTGGACCACAAGGCCCAGATGATCGCCGAGGCCGCCCGCCGGCTGCGGCTCAGCACGGACCGGGCCTCCATCCGCGACCTCGCCTCCGAAATCGAATGGGCCAAGGTCTCCATGCTCACCCCGGCCAACTACCTGGAGAAGGCCCAGGGCCGCGGCACCCCCGGCGGGTTCGACCTGACCGCCGTCGCCCGCGTCTTCCAGTCCTACGAGGACGTCAAGACGGACCGCAACGTCATCGACTTCGAGGACGTCCTGCTGA
>Ga0308160_10005097_pt1 | contig 13816 bp, 13 predicted proteins | sample PhyFR1_FD_201036 | JGI IMG/M metagenome (GOLD analysis project Ga0308160, IMG submission 201036) | Phyllosphere microbial communities from UC Gill Tract Community Farm, Albany, California, United States - DLSLF.R1 | ecosystem: Host-associated > Plants > Phyllosphere > Unclassified | place: USA...
CTGAGACAACGTATTTCTTTTGCGTGAACATTTGATAATTTAAGCATTCAGCAACCGCTTACGCGGCTGCTGGCACCTCATCAAACGCCCACACTTATCGACTGTTTATTGTTAAAGAACTGTGTTCTGTACTGCCTTGCTGCGTTCTGCGAATCGTTTTGTTCGTCAGCAGCAGAGAAGTGAGATTATGCAGTGTTTCGCGTTACTCGTCAACTCCTTCGTTTTCTACAGTGCACTCGATATTTTCAATCGGGCACGTTCAACTCTTTGTTTCCGTTAAACTTTTCGTGCGCTGCAGAAGCAGGAGGCGAACTATAGCAAAGCCGCGTTCATTCTGCAACGCTTGTCCGTGTGCTATCTTTGCCCGATTCTCAACACCGGCATCCCTTCCATGCGCATTCCCCAGATTGCTTCCACGGCCAATATTTCCCTCGCCGCTCAACTCGATAACGCCATCGACCAAAAGACCAAGCCGCTCGGCAGCCTGGGCGTACTCGAGCGATTGGTAAAGCAGATCGGATTGGTACAAGAAAAGGTCGCCATATCGATCGACCTTCCGGCAATCGTCGTATTCGCGGGGGACCATGGCGTGGTCGCGGAAGGCGTCTCCGCCTATCCGCAAGACGTGACCTGGCAAATGGTTGAAAATTTTCTCGGCAACGGCGCGGCCATCAACGTGTTCGCGCGCCAGAACGGCTGCGCATTGCACGTCGTCGACGCGGGTGTTGCCCATGATTTCGGCCCGCGCCCCGGCCTGATTGACCGCAAGATCGCCTGCGGCACGCGCAACTTCGCGGTCGAACCTGCGATGACGCATGCGCAATGCGCTAGCGCCATGGAAGCAGGCGCCGCCTTCGCAGCTGACCTGCCCGGCAACGTGGTCGGATTCGGCGAAATGGGCATCGGGAACACGACCGCCGCTGCAGCGCTGATGCACAAGCTCACCGGCATCCCGGTGGCGGATTGCGTCGGAGCCGGCACCGGCCTGTCGCCGGAAGGCGTGCTGCGCAAGCAGCGCGTGATCGAAGACGCCATCAAACGCCACGCCGGCGTCGCCGATCCGGTCGACGTGCTCGCCACCTTCGGCGGCTTCGAAATCGCGATGATGACCGGTGCCATGCTGCAAGCCGCGGCGCGCCGCAAGCTGCTGCTGATCGATGGCTTCATCGTCACCAGCGCCCTGCTGGTTGCCGCGCGCATCGCCCCGGCCATCCTCGACTACTGCGTGTTCGCCCACTGCTCGGATGAAGCCGGCCATCGCCGCATGCTCGACGCGATCAATGCGCGTCCGCTGCTGCAGCTCGGCCTGCGCCTGGGCGAAGGGACCGGCGCCGCCCTCGCCCTGCCGCTGCTGCATGCGGCCGCCAACTTCCTGAACGAGATGGCGACCTTCGGCTCGGCGGCGGTGAGCGAAAAGATCGGCGGCGACGCCCCGGCCTGATGCAGCAGGTCCGCCTGTTCTTCATCGCGCTGCAGTTTTTCACGCGCTTGCCGATCCCGGCCTGGGTCGGCTTCGAGGCCAGCTGGCTGCAGCATGCGTCGCGCTACTTCCCGCTGGTTGGCGTCGTGGTCGGCGCGATCGCGGCCGGCGTCTATTTCGCCGCGGCGCTCGTGCTGCCGGCGCCGGTGGCGGCCGTGCTCTCGACCGCCGCGTCGATCTATATCACCGGCGCCTTTCACGAAGACGGTTTCGCCGACACTTGCGACGGCCTTGGCGGCGGCCTCACGCGCGAGCGCGCGCTCGAGATCATGAAGGATTCGCGCGTCGGCGCCTACGGTGCGATCGGCATCGTTTGCATGCTGGCCGCCAAACTGTCGGCGCTGGCCATGCTGCCGCCGCGCCAGGCGGTCGCCGCGCTGCTGCTCGCCCATCCCTTGTCGCGCCTGGCGGCGACCGCGCTGATCTGGAAGCTCGAGTACGTGCGCGGCGAAGGCAAGGCCAGGCCGCTGGCCCACCAGATGACGAACGCCGAGTTCGCGATCGCCGCGTTCGGCGCCTGTCTGCCCGTCGCGCTGCTGCTCGCGACGGGCTGGAGCGCACCGCTTGCGATCCTGGCCGCCATCGCCGCTTCGCTCGCCGCCGCGCTGTGGCTGGGGCGCCTGTTCGTGCGCCGCCTCGGCGGCTACACCGGCGATTGCCTCGGCGCGGTACAGCAACTGGCCGAGGCGCTGATCTACGTGGCCATCCTGGCGACGCTCGGTCACGGCGCCTGGCCCGCATGACGGCGTGATGAAGCTCTACCTCGTGCGCCATCCGCGTCCCCTGGTCGACCCCGGCCTGTGCTACGGCGCCAGCGACGTCGCCGTGGCCGATGACGAACTCGCCCGCGTCTGTGCGCACCTGCGCGAGGCCGGCCTACCGGATACCTCGAGCGACGACCTGCCGGTCTACGCCAGCCCGCTGCGCCGCTGCGCGGACCTGGTCCGCGCCCTGCAGCCGCGCCGGCTTCGTCTCGACGCGCGTCTGATGGAGATGAACTTCGGCCGCTGGGAACTGCAGCCCTGGTCCGCGATCGCGCGCGATGAAGTCGACGCCTGGGCCGCCGACCTGCTGCATTACCGCCCAGGCGGCGCCGAGAACGTGCTCGACGTGGCGCGCCGCGTGGCCGCCTTTCTGGCCGACCTGCGCCAAAGCGGCGCTGAACAAGCCCTGCTGGTCTGCCACGCCGGCACCATCCGCCTCCTCGCGCAGATGACACCCGTGATCTCCGCGTTCGAACCATCGGCACTCGAACAGGCTGCACTCGAACGGGCCGCACTCGAACAGGCTGCACTGCGGGCCGCGCAAACTCCGCACCGCATCGACTACGGCGCTCTGCTGACGCTGGAAACCTGACAACGCCGACAGTCAAGCACGTATAATTGCGGCGTTTTGGTGCTCGCGCCCGAGTCCTCGGTCGCAGTTAAACGGGAAACGCGAAGCTTGTTTATCGACAGGCCAACGCGTGCTGCCCCCGCAACGGTAAGCAAGTACCGCGTCGACGTACGCGGCAACCGTCTTCATATACCACTGTGCGCATGCATGGGAAGGTCGGACGGCCAGACTTGCCAGCCCGGATACCGGCCAAAAGGTGGAAGCGCGTCGGCTGCCGGCGCGCCTCTGTTCCATCCGGTTGACGGGGACGTCGGCCGGTTGTCCTGATGAAGAATAATTGTTGATGAGCTTTCCGGTTCCACGCCAGACGGCAGCGCCTTCGTTCGCGCTGCCGCTCGCGCTTTCGCTGGCTTCGCTGTTTGCCGCGCCTTCCGCATCCGCCTCGCCGGATACCTCCACCGCCGATACCGTCGTCGTCACCGCCACCCGCACGCCACAGCGCGCCGATGAAATCATCGCCGACACGGTCGTCATCGACGAGGCCGAGATCGCGCGCGCCGGCGCCGGCAGCGTCGCCGACGTTCTGCGCCGCCAGCGCGGCATCGAGATCGTGCGCAACGGCGGCCCCGGTGCCAGCACCAGCGTCTACCTGCGCGGCGCCAACAGCAACCAGGTCGTGGTGCTGGTCGACGGCGTGCGCATCGCTTCCTCGACCACCGGCGCGGCCAGCTGGAATGCGATCCCGCTGTCGACGATCGAGCGCATCGAAGTCGTCTACGGCCCTTTGAGTTCGCTGTACGGCGCCGATGCGATTGGTGGCGTGGTGCAGATCTTCACGAAAAAAGGCAGCGGCGCGCCGGCATTCAGCGCCGGCGCGGGCGGCGGCACTTACGGCACTCACCAGGCCGAGGCCAGCCTCAATGGTTCGAGCGGCGGCGCCCATGCACTCAGCTACGCCATCGCAGCCGAGCACGAGACAGCGAACGGCTTCTCGGCGACCCGTCCCGGCGCCTTCGGTTACAACCCGGACGACGACGGCTACCGGCGCAACAGCGTCAGCGGCCGCCTGGCGATCCAGCTGGCCGAGGGCCACGAAATCGGCGCCCAGCTGCTGCAAAGCCGCGTGCGCGCGCAGTACGACAGCAGCAGCGCCAGCTTCGACACCCACAACATCCAGGACGTCGACAGCTATGCGCTGTTCCTGAACGACCGCTTCCTGCCCAACTGGCGCAGCAGCGTGCAGGCCGCGCGCTCGTTCGACAAGCTGGGTAGCTTCACCAGCGCCGCCGCCAGCGGCGTGAGCCAGCTGAACACGCGCCAGGACGAGCTGACCTGGCAGAACACGGTCGCGCTCGGCCTGGATACCGTGCAGGTGTTGGCCAGCCATCGCAAGGAAGAAGTCGTGTCCAGCTCGACCGCCGGCTTGAGCCGCGCGCGCATCACCAACTCGCTGGCCGCTTCTTACGGCATGAAGCGCGGCGCCCACCTGCTTGACGTGAGCGTGCGCGACGACGACTCGGACTACGGCGGCAAGACCACCGGCGCGCTCGGTTACGGCTATGAATTGCGCAAGGGCTTGCGCGCGACTGCCAGCTTCGGCACCAGCTTCCGCGCGCCGACCTTCAACGAGCTGTACTACCCGGGCTACGGCCTGGCGACCAACAAGCCGGAAAAGGGCCGCAACCTGGAGGTAGGCCTGCGCTACGACCTGGCCGGCACCGAACTGCAGGCGAACTACTACCGCAACCGCGTGACCGACCTGATCGTCTCGGCCTCGCCCTGCCCGTCGCCCACCGTCACCGGCAGCTGCGCCTACAACGTCGACCATGCGCTGCTGGAGGGCTTGACGCTGTCGGCCGAGCGCCGCCTGGGCGGCCTGCATCTGCGCGCCAGCGCCGACCTGCAGGATCCGCGCGACGAGACCACCGACAAACAGCTGGCGCGCCGCGCGCGCAGGCACGCGACCTTGAGCGCAGACTATACGATCGGCCAGTTCGACCTCGGCGCCGAGCTGCAAGCGTCGGGCCAGCGCTACGACGATGCCGCCAACCGCAACCGCCTCGGCGGCTACGGCCTGCTGAACCTGAGCACTGACTGGCGCTTCGCGCGCGACTGGTCGTTGCTGGTCCGCCTCGACAACGCCTTTGATAAGCGCTACGAACTGGCCCGTTTCTACGGTACCGCCGGCCGCAGCTGGTTCGCGGCGCTGCGTTACGGCTTCCATTAACCGTCCAGCAACCGGATTGCTCGAGGTCTCATGCACGCTGCTCCCCAAGCCCGCCGCCAACGCGCCTTTGTGATCGTCGGCGCCCTGCTGCTCGCCGCGCTGGCCAGCCTGCTGGTGGCGGGCATGACGGGTTCGGTCGCGCTTCATGTGGCCGAGCTGCCGGATGCGCTGGACCAGTTGCTGCACGGCCGCCAGGACTCGCTGGCGGCGTCGCTGCTGGCCTTGCGCGCCGGGCGCGCGCTGGTCGCCTTCGTCAGCGGCGGCGCGCTGGCGCTGGCCGGCGTCATGATGCAGGCGTTGCTGAGAAATCCCCTGGCCGACCCCTACGTGCTGGGCATCTCGGCCGGCGCCTCGGTCGGCGCGCTGCTGGCGCTGCTGCTGATGTGCGCCGCGGTCACCGTCGATGCGTCCGCGTTGGTCGGCGCGGTGGCGGTGTCGATGCTGCTCTACCTGCTGGCGCGGCGCGACCTGCGCGGCGGCGTCGCGGCCGAGGGCGGCGCGTCGCAGCTGCTGCTGACCGGCGTGATTTTGTCGTCGGCCTGCATGGCGCTGGTCACGCTGATGCTGTCGATCGCGCCCGAGGGCCAGCTGCGCAGCATGGTGTTCTGGATGATCGGCGACCTGGCCGGCGCCAGCCCGCGCCTGCTGCCCTGGCTGGTGCTGGGCGGCGGCCTCGCCTACGCCTTGCGCAATGCCCGCGCGATGAACGTCGCGGCCCTGCATGCGGACGCGGCGGCCACGCTCGGCATCCGCGTCGGCGCGCTGCGCAAGGGTTTGTTTCTGGTGTCCGGGCTGCTGACCGCCAGCTCGGTGACCAGCGCCGGCGCGATCGGCTTCGTCGGCCTGATCGTGCCGCACGCATGCCGCTTCGCCTTCGGCCCCGACCACCGCGTGCTGGTCCCGAGCGCGGTGCTGGCCGGCGGCGGCTTCCTGGTGCTGTGCGATACGCTGGCGCGCACGGTCGTGGCGCCGGTGCAGCTGCCGGTCGGGGCGATCACGGCGCTGATCGGCGCCCCGGTCTTCCTGTATCAACTGCACCGGCTGCGCGCCTGAGGTCCCGATGAGCGCGATCGCCACGCAAAAACTGACGCTCACCGTCGCCGGCCGCGTGCTGGTGCGCGCCCTGGACTGGCAGGCCGGCGCCGGCGAATGCTGGAGCATCGTCGGCCGCAACGGCGCCGGCAAGAGCACGTTGATGCGTACGCTGGCCGGCCTGCGCCGGCCGGACGCCGGCAGCGTGACCGTGCAGGGCCGGCCTCTGGCCGACTGGCCGCTCGAAGAGCTGGCGCGCCAACGCGCCTACCTGGCTCAATCGCGCCACGACGCGTTCGCCTACCGCGCGCTCGACACCGTGCTGGCCGCGCGCCATCCCTACCACGCCGACCGCTATTGGGAAGGCAGCGACGATCACGAGGCAGCCATGCGCGCGCTCGACGCCATGCAGGCCGCTCACCTGGCCATGCGCGACGTGCGCACGCTGTCTGGCGGCGAGCGCCAGCGCGTCGCCATTGCCGCGCTGCTGGCCCAGGACACGCCGCTGCTGCTGCTCGACGAGCCGGCCAACGCACTCGACCTGGCGCACCAGGTGCAGGCGATGTCGCTGCTGGCGCGCCTGTGCCGCGATCAGGGCAAGACCGTGATCGCCATCGGCCACGACCTGAACCTGGCCTACGCCGTATCCACCCACGCGCTGCTGCTGGGCGACGACAGCGGCGACGGCGGCTGGTTCGCCGGGCCCGCGAGCGAAGCCATGCAGCCAGCGCGGCTGAGCCAGGTGCTCGGCCATCCGATCGAGGCCATCGAGCACGGCGGCCGCCGCATTTTCATCCCCCAGGAGTTCCAGCATGAGTGACCCGAACGGATCGACCCTTAATGAGCGCCATCGCGAACGCATGCAGCGCAAGAAGGAGATCATCGACGCGCGCATCGCCGCCGCCGACAAGCGCATCGGCATCATCATCGTCAACACCGGCAACGGCAAGGGCAAGAGCTCGAGCGCGTTCGGCATGGTCGCGCGCGCGCTTGGGCACGGCATGAAGGTCGGCGTGGTCCAGTTCATCAAGGGTGCGATGTCGACCGGCGAAGAGCAGTTCCTGCGCCGCTTCCCGGCCGAGGTGGACTTCCATGCGATGGGCGAAGGCTACACCTGGGAGACCCAGGACCGCGAGCGCGACACTGCCAAGGCGCAGGAAGCCTGGCTGCAGGCCAAGCGCTTCCTGGAAGATGCGAACATCGGCCTGGTCGTGCTGGACGAATTGAACATCGCGCTCAAGTACCGCTACCTCGACGTGCACACCGTGATCGCCGACCTGCTCGACCGCCCGCCGATGCAGCACGTGGTGATCACCGGCCGCGCGGCGCCGCCCGAGCTGATCGAAGTCGCCGACACCGTCACCGAGATGCAGGTGGTGAAGCACGCCTTCAAGGCCGGCATCGGCGCCCAGGCCGGGACCGAATGGTAAGGGAGGACGCGCGATGACACAGGCAGGCGCCCGCATGGTGCTGGTGGCGGCGATCGCTTCCGGCCAGGGCAAGACCACGGTGACGGCCGCGCTGGCGCGCCGTTTGCTGCGCATGGGGCAGCGCGTACGCGTATTCAAGGTCGGCCCCGACTTCATCGACCCGATGCTGCTGGAGCGCGCCAGCGGCGCGCCGGTGCATACGCTCGACTTGTGGATGGTCGGACTCGAATCGTGCCGGCGCCAGCTCGCGGCCGCCGCGGTTGACGCCGACGTGGTGCTGATCGAGGGCGTGATGGGCCTGTACGACGGCCAGCCTTCGGCCGCGGACCTGGCGCGTACCTTCGACATCCCGGTGCTGGCCGTGATCGACGCCGCCGCGATGGCGCAGACCGCGGGTGCGGTGGTGCTCGGCCTGCGCGACTACGGCCCGGTGCGACTGGCTGGCGTGGTGGCGAACCGCGTCGGCAGCGAGCGCCACGCACAGATGGTGCGCGACTCGCTGCGCGCCGTGCCGCTGCTGGCTACGCTGCCCAAGCAGGCGCAGACGATGCCCGAGCGCCACCTGGGCCTGGTGACGCCCGGCGAAGTCGAGCACATCGATGCACTGCTCGATGCGCTGGCCGACCAGCTGCAGCTCGACGAGGCGGCGTGGGACGCGCTGGCGCCACAGCTGCCGCAACAGGCGCTGTCGCAGGAACCGGTCGCGCCGCTACTCAGCGGGAAGACGGTGGCGATCGCGCGCGACGCCGCCTTCTGCTTCCTGTACGCGGCCAACCTCGACACGCTGCGCGAGATGGGCGCGCGCATCGTCTTCTTTTCGCCGCTGCTCGACGAGCCGGTGCCCGACGGCGCCGACATCGTCTGGCTACCGGGCGGCTACCCCGAGCTGCACGGCGCAGCACTGGCCGGCGCCGCATGCTGGCGCGAATCGATCCGTGCGGCGCATGCGGCGGGCAAGCCGATCCTGGCCGAGTGCGGCGGCATGATGGCGGTGGCCGGCTCGATCACCGATCAGGATGGCCATACCTGGCCGATGGCCGGGCTGCTGCCGGGCGCGGTGATGATGCAGAAGCGCCTCGGCGCGCTCGGCGCCCAGGGTTTGACCACTGCAAACGGTCTGCTGCGCGGCCATACCTTTCACTATTCGCGGCTGGACACGCCGCTGGCGCCGGCAGCGCGCACGGTCAAGTATCCGACCGGCGCAGAAGGTGAGGCCGTGTACCGGGCCGGCTCGCTGAGCGCGACTTACTTCCACGCGTTTTTTCAATCGAATCCGCGCGCGGCAGTCGATCTGTTGATGGGAGAAGCACCATGAGCCGTACCTTGATCCTGGGCGGCGCCCGTTCCGGCAAGAGCGCGCTGGCCGAGCGCCTGGCGCGCGAGTCCGGCCAGGACGTCGTCTACCTGGCCACGTCGCAGGCCGGCGACGCCGAGATGGCATCGCGCATCGCGCACCACCGCGCGCGCCGGCCGGAAGAATGGCAAACCGTCGAAGAGCCGACCGCGCTGGCGGCCAGCCTGCGCGCGCTGTGCGCCCCGGGCCGCATCGTGCTGGTCGACTGCCTGACCCTGTGGCTCAGCAACCTGATGTTCTCGACCCACCAGGATTATCCGGAAGTCGGACCGATCAACCTGGCCTCGCTGTTCCTGAACGAGCGCATCGCGCTGATGAAGTGGCTCGACACGCCGGCCGCGGGCGAGGTCATCTTCGTGTCGAACGAGATCGGCCTGGGCGTGGTCCCCTTCGGCGCCATCTCGCGCGCTTTCGTCGACGAAGCCGGGCGCCTGAACCAGGACGTCGCGGCACACTGCGACAAAGTCGTGTTCGTCGCCGCCGGCCTGCCGCTGACGCTCAAAGGCCCGGCGTGCTGACCGGTTTGCCGCCGCTGACGCTGGCGCTGTTGATGGCGGCCGGCGTCGCGCTCGACTTGCTGTTGGGCGAGGCGCGGCGCTGGCATCCGCTGGTCGGTTTCGGCAACCTGGCGCTCTGGCTGGAGCTGCGCTTGAACCGCGGCCGCGTGCGCATCGGGCGCGGCTTGCTGGCCTGGCTGCTGGCGGTCGGCCCCTTGAGCGTACTGGCCTGGCTGACTTGCCGGTTCGGCGGCCTTGCCGTGCACGCGCTGCTGCTCTACTTTTGCCTCGGCCTGCGCAGCCTGCGCGACCATGCCCTGCCGATCGGCGCGGCGCTGGTGGCCGGCGACCTGTTCGAGGCGCGCCGGCTGACCGCGCGCATCGTCAGCCGCGACACCAACCAGGCATCGGAGCCCGACCTGGCGCGCGCCGGCGCCGAGTCTGTGCTCGAGAACGGCAACGACGCCGTGTTCGGTGCGCTGTTCTGGTTTCTTATCGGCGGCGGCGCCGGGGCGCTGCTGTTCCGCCTCGCGAACACGCTCGATGCGATGTGGGGCTATCGCACGGAGCGCTTCAACCTGTTCGGCCGTGTCGCCGCGCGCATCGACGATGTGCTGAACTACGTACCGGCGCGTTTGACCGCCCTTTCGTACGTGGTGCTGGCATCGAATGCCGGACAGCGCCGCGCCTGGCATTGCTGGCGTACGCAGGCGCGCCACTGGAGCAGCCCGAACGCGGGACCGGTGATGGCCAGCGGCGCCGGTGCCCTCGGCATCAGCCTGGGCGGCCCGGCGCTGTACGATGGCGAACTCGAGGCGCGTCCGGCGCTCGGCAGCGGACCGCAGCCGGCCGCCGCCGACATCGGCCGCGCGTGGAGGCTGGTCATGCGCACGACGCTGTTGTGGATATTTGCTGCGCTCGTGGTTTCAGCGCCGCTGTTGGTGGGAATCGGTCATGCTTGAACACGGCGGCAAGCTGCGCCAAGCGCGCCTGCGCTATGGCGGCGAGGACTGGATCGACCTCTCCACCGGCGTCAACCCGATCGGCTATCCGGTCGCGTCGCTTGCGCCGGATGCCTGGCATCGCCTGCCCGAACCCGATCCCGAGCTGCTGCGAGCGGCCTGCGATTATTACGGTGCGCCGCGTGCGCTCCCGGTCGCCGGCACCCAGGCGGCGATCCAGGCCCTCCCGCGCCTGCGCGCACCCGCGCGCGTGAGCGTGTCCGCGCCTTCGTACGCGGAGCACGGCCATCACTGGGCGCGCCACGGCCACTCGCTGCGACCGGTACCGTACGCGCAGTTGGACGACGCGGTACGCGACAGCGACGTCGTCGTTGTCGTCAACCCGAACAACCCGACCGGCGCCACCGTCGCGCCAGAACGGCTGCTCGCTTGGCATGCCGAGCTGGCGTCGCGCGGCGGCTGGCTGATCGTCGACCAGGCTTTTGGCGACACCGCCCCGGCGCTGAGCGTGGCCGCGCATGCGGATCGGCCCGGGCTGATCGTGCTGCACTCGATCGGCAAATTTTTCGGGCTGGCGGGGCTGCGGCTCGGCTTCGTCGTCGCGCAACCGTCGCTGCTGGCAGCGCTGGACGATCTGCTCGGCCCATGGGCGGTCAGCGGTCCGGCCCAGCAGGCGGCGCTGGCCGCACTGCGCGATCGCGCATGGCAGCAGGCGACCTCGGTGCGTCTGCATCGCGACGGCGAACGCATGCGCGCGCTGCTGCGGGAGCACGGCATCCACGCGTCCGGCCCGCCGCTGTTTCACTGGTGGGCGGAAGCGCAGCCGGAAACCTTTCACGAACACATGGCGCGCCACGCGATCTGGGTGCGGCTGTTCCGCGAGGCGGGCCGCGGTATCCGTCTCGGCCTGCCTGCATGCGAGGACGAATGGGCGCGTTTTGAGCACGCATTACGACAATGGACTCATCGATGAAGATTTCCCTCCTATCTATACTGGCCTTCAGCCTGACCGGCATCCCGCCGATCGCCGCGCATGCCGCGCCGATCACCGTCAAGGACGACGACGGCAATACGGTCACGCTGCAAAAGCCGGCCCAGCGCGTGATTTCGCTGGCGCCGCACGTCACCGAGCTACTGTTCGCGGCGGGCGGCGGCAGCCACGTGGTCGGCGCGGTGTCATACAGCGACTTCCCGGAAGCGGCAAAGAAGATCCCGCAGATCGGCTCGAACCGTGAGCTCGACCTGGAACGCATCATCGCGCTCAAGCCCGACCTGATCGTCGCTTGGCGCCACGGCGGATCGGAGAAACAGATCGAGATGGTGCGCAAGCTCGGCGTGCCGATGTTCCACAGCGAGCCGCAAAAACTCGACGATATCCCCGACAGCGTCGCCAAGCTCGGCCAGCTGATGGGCACCGATGCGGCGGCACGCCCTAGTGCGGATGGGCTGCGCAGCCAACTGGCCGATCTGCGCAAGCGCTATGCAAACCGGCCGGTCGTGCGCAGCTTTTATCAGGTCTGGGACAAGCCGCTGTACACGCTGAACGGGCGTCACATCGTCAGCGATGCGCTGCACCTGTGTGGCGGCGAGAACATCTTCGCCAAGCTCGAGGTGACCGCGCCGGTGGTCGGCGTCGAGGCCGTACTGCAGGAGAATCCGGAAGCGATCTTTGCGACCGCCGAGAAGAACTACGGCGGCGTGAGCATGTGGAAGGCCTATCCGACCTTGACGGCGGTCCGCAACGACAACCTGTTCACGATCGACGGGCAGCTGCTCAACCGCGCCGGACCGCGCATGATCGCCGGGACCGCGCAATTGTGCGAAAAGCTCGAGCTGGCGCGCAGCCATCGCGGCAAGTGACGGGTTCATGAGCGCATTCCCCTTCCCGACCCTGATGGTGCAGGGCACGACCTCGGACGCCGGCAAGAGTACGCTGGTGGCGGCGCTATGCCGGCTTTTGCACCGCCGCGGCGTGCGCGTGGCGCCGTTCAAGCCGCAGAACATGGCGCTCAACAGCGCGGTAACCAGCGACGGCGGCGAGATCGGGCGCGCCCAAGCGCTGCAGGCGCTCGCCGCCGGGCTCGAACCGCATACCGATTTCAATCCGGTGCTGCTCAAACCGTCGAGCGATACCGGCGCCCAGGTCATCATCCACGGGCGCGTGCGCGCCGACATGAGCGCGCGCGACTACAACCGTTACAAGACAGTCGCGATGAAAGCGGTGCTCGAGTCGCATGCACGCCTGCGCGCGCAGTACGATGCCGTGATCGTCGAGGGCGCCGGCAGTCCGGCCGAGATCAACCTGCGCGCGCGCGACATCGCCAACATGGGCTTTGCGGAAGCGGTCGACTGTCCGGTGATCCTGGTCGCCGATATCGACCGCGGCGGCGTATTCGCGCATCTGGTCGGCACGCTGTTCTGCTTGTCGCCGAGCGAGCGCGCGCGCATTGTCGGTTTCGTGATCAACCGCTTCCGTGGCGACATCAAGCTGCTCGAGCCCGGGCTGGAATGGCTCGAGCGCGAGACCGGCAAACCGGTCCTGGCGGTGCTGCCCTATCTGCACGGTTTGTACCTCGATGCCGAGGATGCAGTGCAGGCTGTTTCAAGGCGCGACGGCAAATTCCGCGTCGTGGTGCCGAGTTATCCGCGCATGAGCAATCATACCGATTTCGATCCGCTGCGTTTTCATCCCGATGTCGATTTGCGTTTCGTGCGCGCAGGCGAACCGATTCCGGGTGGCGATCTGATCGTCCTCCCGGGCAGCAAGAATACGCGCGCGGATCTGGAATGGTTGCGTGAGCAAGGCTGGGTAGCGGCGATTCAGCGGCATTTGCGGTATGGCGGCAAAGTCGCCGGCATCTGCGGTGGTTTCCAGATGCTGGGGCGGTTTGTCGACGATCCGGATGCGGTGGAGGGGGCGGCTGGACGAACTGAAGGTCTGGGGCTGCTCGATCTCGAGACGGTGCTGACGCGCGAAAAGCGGCTGACGCGGGTGAATGGACGCTGTGTATTGTCGCCGGACGCAGTCGATGCAAATGTCAGCGGCTACGAAATCCACATGGGCGTGTCGTGCGGCGCGGCGATGGCCAAACCGGTATTCGAGATCGACGGGCGTGGCGAAGGCGCGGTGTCCGAAGATGGGCAGATTCTCGGTACGTATCTGCACGGCTTGTTCGACGAAAGTGCCGCATGTGCTGCGCTGTTGCGCTGGGCTGGACTGGACAGCGATCAAGAAGTCGATAGCCGGGCGCTGCGTGAAGCCAGCTTGGATCGGATTGCGGAGGCGGCGGCGCCGCTGTTGAACAGGCTGATGGCGCTCGGCGTTTGATGGCTGAATAAACGGTATTTTCGGCCATGCGATTCCGGCTCCGGAAAAGCAAAAAACCCCGCACGGCTCGGCCGGGCGGGGTCTCTCACTTACTGCTCATTAATTAGCCTGACGATAACCTACTTTCACACTGGTTGCAGCACTATCATCGGCGCAAAGTCGTTTCACGGT
>Ga0308160_10005099_pt1 | contig 13816 bp, 30 predicted proteins | sample PhyFR1_FD_201036 | JGI IMG/M metagenome (GOLD analysis project Ga0308160, IMG submission 201036) | Phyllosphere microbial communities from UC Gill Tract Community Farm, Albany, California, United States - DLSLF.R1 | ecosystem: Host-associated > Plants > Phyllosphere > Unclassified | place: USA...
GGTTTCCTGGCTGATGCATAAGGCTCGTCTGCGACTCGTCAACGACACTGTAAATTCTGAAAACGCAAGTCGCAATGGGCCGGGAAGTCATCCCGCAAGACCAATCGGTTTCGCTACCTCGCGGACGACTGCTGGTCCTGATATTCGGTCTTCAGATCTCGCTGCTCATCTCATTCATCGACTCGACCAGTGTCAGTACGATCCTACCGATCATTGGGAAAGACCTCGATGCGGCGGAATCTATCACTTGGGCCGGCACGGCGTTTCTCGTTGCGAATACCAGTTTCCAGATTATCACGTCTCGCCTGTCAGATTGTTTCGGAAGGAAAATCATCTTGCTTGCGTCTCTGTGAGTGGTTTCGCGTGCAAGTGCCATCGCTGAGACCAGATTCTTCTTTGGTCTTGGGGGGCTGTTGGCGGGTTTCGCCCAGAACAAAGTTTGGCTGTATTGCGCCAGAGCGGTAGCGGGAATAGGCGGGGGCGGTATCAACTCGTTGTCAATGATCATCCTGTCCGACGTTGTGACCGTCAGAGAACGGGGGAAGTACCTCTCTCTTTTGGGTATCGGGATCGCTTCGGGTTCGGGTAAGTGATCTCTTCCTGGGGCATCGGCTGCCGAGTTGACCGTCAGCTGCGGGACCTTTCCTCGGCGCCGTGCTAGCAGAAAAGGTTCGATGGAGCTGGTGCTTCTGGATCATCTCGCCTCGTAAGTGGTAACCACCAGCTTCCGCCTGACTCCTAGTCGCGGCGATCACAATGCTCTTGATTCAGTTCACAGTGCCACAAAAGGCGCTGGAAGGGGATATCCGAGGCAAGATGAAGCAGATGGACTGGTTGGGCGGCTTTCTGAGTTTGACGATGACTGTCTGTATATTGGTCAGTCGGCCTGATTTGCTCACGATTCCATCTGACTATGAAGGTCCCCCTTAGTGGAGGTGGCTCGACTTTCGCTTGGAAGAGCCCCGTCGTCATTGTGCTTTTTGTGGTGGGCGCCCTCGCCTTGCTGGCGTTCATCTTTGTCGAAGGCAAAATCGCGGCATTGCCCTTGTTCCCAGGCAGGATGTGAGACACCCCATCGATTCGAGCTGACCTCAGCTTGCGGAATAGAAATACTTGCTTGTTGATCGTACAAACGTTTCTCGTCGGCATGGTCTTTTATGGCGGGAGTAAGTCTCGCTTTCATGCCTGAGTGTTGGCTGACAGTCCAGTCTTCTTCACCCCGCTGTACTTTCAGAACATCTTGGGCGCCACTCCCATCATGTCCGCCGCTTTGCTTCTCCCCCTGGTCATTTCCCAGGTGCTCACCACAACGATATCCGGATTCGTCGTCAAGTACATGAATCGCACTTGGGCTTCTTTCACTGTCGGCTTCGTCGTCTGGTTCGCTGGGCAAGGAGCACAGCTCTGCTTCGACCAGACGACCTCGAGGAGCGTCATCATCGGTGTATTGCTACTCCAGGGTCTCGGCATCGGGTCTACGATACAATCTAGTAAGCTAGCCAGAATCTTACGGAATCAAACATTGATGAACCAGCTCTTGTTCTCGCTCAAGCATCCGGACCAGCGCCTGATCGTGCCGCTATCACGGGCGTGAGAAAGTGAGTGCACAGATATTGATGAGCTGACCATACAGCTTCGCTAGGACTGTGCGTGACAATGGTCCAGTAGGATGTCAAGCTGACGAGTCAGGGCGGAGGCGCTGTAGGCTTAGCTGTTGGAAACACAATCTTGCAAAACATCTTCGCACAAAACCTGCCGCAAAGTCTACCCGAAGACTTGCGTCGGTCATTGGTGTCGACCTTTGAAATCCCCATGTCGCTCGACGCCGAGACGGTGTCTCAGATAAAAGCCGCTTGTACGTCGACTACTTGCTGCGGCCACGACGATTGCTGACGCAGTAGATATGCTCGGGCTGCACAACGTATACATCTTCTTCGTGCCAATAGTCGGTATCTGCTTGTTGATGTGCGCCTTCGTCAAGGTCAGTTTGCGCCAGGCATTTTGGTGGAAGCTACGGCTGACATGCGTAGGACCTGCCTCTCGACTCGCCAAAGCCCGTGTTGCCGCAAGACTCCACTCACTCACTGCCGGAAGAAGTCCTCCAAATACGCATAGACGAGTCGTCCAGTCTCAGCAGGAGCGCGAGCGTATCGGACGGAAGCGAAAAGACGCATGTATCATAGATTCCCGCACGTATGCATCAGTGTAGTAGCCAGTGCTTCAGGTTGCCCTGTTGACGCCAACCCTCAAGCAGAACGGTGTCGGCTCGAAGCGGGCTTCTGGCGAATCTTTATCGCTCTTTTCCGATGCAACGCTTGATAAGGATTGATTTTACGTAATTCTTGGTCAAACGCGTGGTTCCGTTCATTCCGGGTCTGATTCCGACCCTGTTGTTAAGCGATTTCCGAGGGCCGATACGTAGGATGACTCACCATACCGCTCCGCCCTGGTCTCAAGCATGCCAGACTCGGCAAATGCATCTGCTTCTTGACCTGACTTCGTACCATTCCTGACAGACATGAGCCCAACGACAATGAAACGATACGTGATCTCCCACCGACGAGGTGTGGACGGGTTGACGCTTGAGAAGGATGTCCCTGTACCGGAATTGCGATCGCCTACTGATGTGAGTGATGTTGCTGGAATACCGCTGGGCATGAATTGACGATAGATCCGCATCAACATCAAGGCTCTTTCGTTGAACGCGAGAGATCTGCAGATTGTGACGGATGATTACCCGGCTCCGCACAAGGTCCCGGAGAAGGTCGTACCTGTTTCCGGTACGCTCGTCGTTCTACCCGTAGCTTGGCTAACGGACAGATGGCAGTGGAGTGGTCGAAGCCGTTGGCTCCGCTGTGACGCTGTTCAAGGTCGGGGACCGAGTCACGCCTGTCTTTCCACAGGGACACCACCACGTGAGCGTTTTCGGGTCGAATAACGAGTATGCGAGCTTCCGAGCTGACAATAGGGAGAGGACATGGAGCTGTTGAACCCCAAGCGAGGTCTGCATCAGGGATTGGGCGGAGCGATCGACGGTGTTGCGACTGAATACTTCGTATGCGACGAGGAGGAAGCTGTCGCTCTTCCAGACAGCTTGTCGTTTGAAGAGGGCGCGACTCTCCCGGTCGCTTTCGCAACGGCCTGGTCGAGTCTGTACTCGCACCACCCCAGGCTTCAGGCGGGACAGACGGTCCTATGTTTGGGAACGGGAGGAGTCTCGCTTTGTGCGGCTCAGGTACGTTGACTTCACTATGCTATGGGAAGACAAGCCGGTGGCTCACACCAGATCGCCTTGATCAGCGGCGCCAAAGTCATCGTTACCTCTTCGTCCGCTGCAAAGCTGGAGCGAGCTGTAACTCTTTTGACACCTCTTGCACCTTCGGCAAATGCCATCGCGACCATCGATTACTCAAAGATCGATAATTGGGACCAGGAGGCTAGGAAACTCAACGGAGGGAAGGGAGTGGACTTTGTCATTGAGATTGGAGGACGAGGGACGATCGCCAGGAGTATCAGGAGTACGAAACAGGGTGGACTCGTGGCCGTGTCCGGTGAGTTTGGTCGGATTTATGGCGGCCCACATGTCGATGCTAACGGAAGGATACATGAGCGACTACAAGCCTATTCCAAAGGAGATTTTGGATGAAGGTAAACCGATCAGGCGACAGAAGGCTGATTGCAGACGTGGCCAAGACGATCCTGTACAGCGCTGCAAGCGTCCGAGGCGTGTTTGTGTGTAATCGAGAAGAGCTCAAGACTCTCGTGTCCGCGTTGGAATATGGGAACGTCAGACCAATCATCGATAAGGCAAGTACACGCGCGGTACCAGGCCATAGCTAACCTGCCAGACCTTTGCATTCGAGGACCTGCAAGATGCTTATACTTATCTGGCCGAGGGGAAACACTTCGGAAAGGTGTGCATCAAGCTGTAGACGTTTTGGCGAAAGAACTCTCGCTTTGTAACCATGCCACGCTGGAGCAGTTCATCCCAGCGAGAATGGAAGTTGCAGGAACCTGACACGCCATGCATTCCCTGCAGAAATATGCATAGAGCAGCCACTAGTTTGCGTTGCTGGTGACGATGGAGAGGGATCCGCTTGAATCGATCAGACCGGCGTTCCCAGCGATGTTGTGAAAATGACGCAATCAGAACATCGCTCGCGGCCACCCAACAAAAGTGGAGGCTGTCCATCGAGCATAATTGTCCCCCCTCGCTGAATCCATACGTCCTACTTCATCTGCCCTGCCTCACCGCTCCCTGATATCCAAGCTGAACTTCCTTCGCCCGCTCACCCGCTCTCTCTCTACAATGTCGTCTTCCAGACCCGAATGGCTCGGCACACTCGAGAAGCAGATCAAGGAGAACCCAAAGTTTGTCTGTACGTCGATCTTTTCCTCGCGAGTGCGAATTCGCAGACTGATCCCAGCTTACGCCTTGTCCACGCTGTCTCCGGAGGGCAAGCCAAAGGTCCGATTCGTCATCCACCGTGGAGGTATGTTTGCGTTATCGCAAGTCCGACGCTCTTACTGACTACCAGTCACCCCGAGCGGTCTGCTGCTCAGCACCACTGACACGCGAATGCAAAAGCCAAATCACCTCTCACACAACCCAATCCTCGAGCTCGCCTGGTGGATTGAGGAGACGGCCGTTCAATTCCGACTGACCGGGAAGGGATACACGATCCCGCCTAACTCTGAAGAGGCCAAGAAGGTCATCGAGGCCATTGGACTTGAAGGCGAGGAGGCCAACGTCGAGTTCTGGGAGAAGAAGCGCGAGCAGGTTTGGGGCGAGTTCAGTGGGCACTTGAGGGGAAGCTTCGGCAGACCACCTCCTGGAAGGAAGCTTGAAGACGTCAAGGAGAAGCCAGAGGACTGGACGGTCAGACTGGACACGTCTTCGGTGAGTTGGATTACATACATCTCCAAACACCAGCTTACAACAGGACGACCCGAAGCAAAAGGCCGACATCGAACGCGCTCTCAGCAACTTTGCGCTCATCGCCATCAAGATCGAGGAGGCTGAGGTGCTCGAGCTCAAGCCAGCCCCGAACGTCCGCACCCAGTACAAGAAGCAGGAGGATGGATCTTGGAGCAAGACGAGTGTCTGCCCGTAGAATTATAGTTGTATGAATATGCGCGAAAACGAACACAAACGCTTTCTAACCAGCCTCAGACAGAGGTACATTGATGTGATACTGGCAACTACGATACAATCGCGCACATTCATACAATCCCAGCACTATGATTCTACAATCCATCGGACCTACACGCGTTCTTGTCGTACAGCATTTCGAAGTCCACATCACTCATCATCACCGTCATCTCCCAGCTCGAACGCCTCTCCTGCGATAATTCTCCCCCACTTAACCTGTGGCCTTTCCACCTTCACCGCCTCTACTGGTCCGCTTCTCAACAGACTCCGTGACTCTTCTCCAGTCCCACGTGACGAAGTAGCCACCCCTCCCATTTCGGGCATGGGCACAACAAGGCCCATCACGCGGAACAGGATGATCCAGCTAGCCAGCCAGGCGAGCGATACCGTCGTGCCGGTGGCAATACAGAGGACATTTGCGGCTTTCGACGGCAAGTCGTCTGGCGAATCGAACGACGCAGCAGGATTGGTACACGGCCGATTAGCTGTCGGCGGGAAGAGCGTGATGATGATCGCGGCCACTGGTCTGAGCACGTAGTCGACCTTTCAGCGAGTCCAGCGCAACTCACAAGGCCACAGAAGGAACAAGGCGCCCGCCACGGAGAATTCAATGGCCCGGTCCTGTCTGATCTTGCTCGATTTTGACTCTGCCGAAAGCTTGCCTCGCCTTTGACGATGATGTCGTAAGAGGCTAATCATCAGCTTTCCACTCTTGGGCTCGGCGGCTGAGACTCACAATCCCGCCGCGAAAGCACAACTGATCCCGGCAACGACAATCAAGAAGACGTTAACAGAGGCTGATATCAGCTTCGACGCATCGTTTCCTAGATCGTGGACTGACTGTATTTGCTTTTGCTTTTGACGAGTGACAACACGGAAGCCCCGCCTGCGCCCATCGAGCCCAGCAGTAGTGGTATATAAGACCACAACCTTCCCTCGGCGAATTTGTCCCGCTTGACGGACGAAGCCGACGACGGAGTGTCGTGGCCGGGAGACGGCTGGGAGTACGCTCTATTCCTTTTCGGCGTGGCTGGTACCGCTCCATATGATTTCGATGCAGATGACAATAACGGTGAGGAGGGCTCTCCTACAGGCGAATGAGGCGGAGAGTCTAAAGCAAAGTCCCACATCACGAACGCGTCGGTCGACTCTGGGTCCACTTTGACCCCATTATCATTCGCCTCGAGCGAGGAAGAGTTAGACAGGTAGTAGCTGGGTGAAAGCGCCGTGGATAGGATGACCAGGAGAAGGGCTAGATTGGTGATTGATAGGAGGTGCAAGAGGAAGAGATCGAATGTGAGGAGCGGACAGGTGGGCAAGTAAAGCTCGGAGTAAGATGTCGAGCAGACTCCTTCGTTTATGGTGAACGCTGAGAACGCCATTGTGGCAGCTATCCCGTCAGCGAAGGAATCTACCAGCACCTGCTAACTGACAGGTCCATACAATCCACAAAGACGTTATGAGAGCGAATTCGATTCGGTCCAGGTATACTCGCCAAGGCTTCGGAAGTACCAAGTAGCTCGTACGACTCGGCGTCAGCATGCGTTGCGTGGAGTTCGCGGGAAGGATCTCACCAGACCATTACAATCCCCAGACCAGCTCCTCCAGCCACGAGCTGAACACCCCGCAGATCGCCTGGATTGCCGTGCAGCATCTTTATCGCTGTCCATTAGCGTCCATCGGGCATCGGTCTTATGCGACAACTCACAGCCTGCAGACGGTGGCGCGGAACTCGCGATGGCCGTCGCGGACAAGATGGCCAGGACGAAATGTAACGCCCATCTTGACTGGCCCGTCGTAAGCAAAGGGGCCATGTTTGGCTACGTTAGATGGGATAACGAGAGGACGAGAAGGACGCTATATAGAGACGTCTCATGACCGAGGCAGAGTGGAGGTAACGTAAGGCAAAATTGGTCACGTGATTGTCGCAGTCTCTCGCCTCTCATTGTCGTAATGGGCCCGGTCCATGCATTGCAGTCATTGTGTGAGCCTCGACAAGTCTGCTAGCTAGAGACTCGCGCGCTGCAGAACCCGGCAAGGCGGAAGGAAGCGACGACTGCGAGGTCGTTGCTGACTCAGCTCACAAGAGGACCTCGATCGGCCCGCGGACAGCTGGAGTTTCCCATCTCCTCTTTTCTTCGTTTCATTTCGCGTTTGCAGGCTCGACACGACGTTTGTCAACACCTTTCTTTTGTAGATCGGCATTGTAGCACAGCCACACCAAGGCTTGCGCTTTCGACTTCGACCCGCCAAGATGAAAGTCTCGGTCCCGAAAGGAAATGGAGTCCGAGACGAAGTGGAAGTGGAAGAAGCCGAGACTGCGACATTTGACGAGGCCAACGGATCTTTGCCGTCCATGTCGGATTTGCCCCGGACGCAGATCGACTTGACGACTGAGGACGATGATACTGGAGCCGCCTCGACGAATGGGCGGTTCACCGAAGCGACAAATAGAGGGAGCCCGACAGCAGGAGGAGGACATTCGATAAACGCTCAGGCCTCTTCCTCTCGCCTGCACACACCGCTTGGACCTTCAACATCCGACTACTCACATTACCTGCAAGACCCATCACATCATCCTGCGTTGCATTCTACTCAAACATCATCCAGCGGTCCATATTCTGCTTCGGTGTCAGCTCGTCCATCGTACCAACCAGCTGACGACGACAACGATATCCAGATTACAGGCTCTAAGCTTGTGTCTCCGCAGATACAACGATCATACTCTGGCATGACCAATGGTTCATATCAGAACGGACTTGCAATGTCTGGCAACGGCGCCAATGCTCCCGGCACCAACGGCTACACGGCAGACTCCGCCATAGATCTTACCGACGTCCGCCTGCCCTCACCGCCTCCGGTCAAGGATACGAAGAAACCGATCTGTATCGGCGCCGTGCAAAGTCGAGCCATTGTGCTCTATCCTTCACCTGCTATCGTCGCCGGCGCGAGTCCACCGCCTCATGTCAAGGAAAAGTTCTCCACCCTCATGTTCAACGGGGCAGAGTTGATCAAAGCCAAGCTGAAGGTAGGTCGCACGATGATAGAGAACGGATAGACACGCTGACGATATCAGTTGAGACTCCCAGGACACATACCGAAGCCAGGAGAGGTCTGGTCGCCGGTCCAGCGGCCCACCTTACAGGTCATGACCCGTGAGTTTCCTGTCGCTCGCGCCATGCTGAGGTTCTAGCTGGCCAAAGCTGTTTCATCGGTGATCTTGATTTCCACCTCGCTGATATTCTCGTCCCACATGTTCAACGTGGTATTCTGCGTCTGGAAGCCTTTGTGCAGCGGATTCCTCCCGATGTCGTGAGCCATTCTTCACTGAGATCTCCCGCAGGGCTGACTGTAGACTGCTTTCGAGGTTCGACTCAATGTCATCTTCTTTACACTGCATTCGAACGTCGGCCACATTGCCGACAATCTCATCAGAAGCAACATCTTCCTCCTCGACCCCGTTCCGCCTTACGACCCAAATCGCCATTCTGACCGGCCACAGTATATGAACGGGCATGGAGGACAGGAGTACGCCATGGCCATGATGCAGGCGGCTCATAGGAGGGCTCTCAGCGGTTATCCCGGAGGAGGCGGTTCTTGGGATATGGGCATGGGCTCGGCTCAGGCGGATAAGGCTAAGCAAGTCGAGGTGCAAAGGGCTCAGGTCGATGAGGTGTTCAAGAGCATGGAAAGCGGAGGTGGTCTAGACTTGAGCGACCCAGGTGAGTTGTTGCGCCGAGTGTGTTGACGATTCAGGGCCGTATATCAAGTCTGACTTGTTTCCTCATCAACGGAAAGCCCTTACGTTCCTGTTACAGCGTGAACAGGATTACGTTTCCCTGAAAGCAGCGCGCAAGGCCCAGATCAAGAGGGAACAAAGAAAGCGGAGGAAGGAGAAGGAAACGACCGTGGAGGAAAAAGTCGACGGAGACGCGGAAGAGGCAAAGGCGAAGGCGAAGGACCTCGGACGATCGCTGTGGGAGGCGAAAGAGCAAGACGAGAAAGGAAGAGTGCGAGTTTGGAGACATGCTATCACCGGAGAGGAGCTCAGAGGGAAGAAGGACAAACCAGCCGAGTGCAAGGGAGCCATCCTTGCTGATGACGTAAGTTGCCCAGAAGATTGACGACCTCCGCGCTGATGATCAGATGGGTCTCGGAAAGACGCTCACGGTCATCTCCATGATTGCAGCCACAAGGCGGGAGGCAGCCAAGTGGGGCAAGAGCAAGTTGGACAAGCCATCGAAGCTAGGCAAGGAGGAGAAGGATGATGGACTTTCCGTCAATGAGATGAAGACTCGGGTTTTCGGTATGCCCGACGTTGAGCCTGAGAACGGCACGCCACAGCCCGGATCTGCGCCTGCCAAGGGCAAGAAGCGAAAGTTCGAGGTTGCGAATGAAGCCACCACGTCCGCGCGGCGGGCGCGTATCGCTACCAAGTCCAAGGCGACACTCCTGCTCTGCCCAATGTCAACTATCACGAATTGGGAAGATCAGCTGCGAGATCATTGGGACGGACAAGTCGAAGTAGTCGGTGGCGCCAAGGGCCTGCCGCCTCCGAAAGTGACTGTCAAGAAGTACCGCCCGCCAGGGGAGTCTTCGGATGACGACGACATCGAAGTGCTTCGGGTCTATATCTATCACGGTCAATCCAGGAGGCCCGATCCAAGCTACATCGCAGACTTCGACCTGGTTATAACGAGTTACAATACCCTCGCGCTTGAGTATAGCAAGCAGAACAACTCTGGAGACGACACGCCGACGACACCGGCCGAGACGGCCTTGAACAGTGACGACGATGCTGGCACACCGAGCGATCCTCTGTTGGTAGATGGAAAGGCCATCAGGCCAGAAGTCCAGCGAGCGATCACGACGTCGGAAGTTGCCGATGGCTTGAAACGCAAAGGCAAAGGTAAAACGAATGGCGCGTCCCAGACTAGCCCGCTGCAGGCTATCGATTGGTTCAGAGTCGTCCTTGACGAAGCCCAGTGAGTTGTTGAGGCAGGCCACACTGCAGTCACGCTGACCAATCTAGCTATATCAAGACCGCCACGACTGTCGCTTCACAGGCTGCGTGCGACCTGGAGGCGGACCGTCGGCTCGCACTGACCGGAACCCCTATCCAGAACAAGATTGAAGATGTCTGGGCTTTGTTCAAATTCCTGCGGGTCTCGCCAATCGATGAGAAGGACGTGTTCACCAAATACATTTCGGCGCCTTGCAAAACCGGAGAACAGATTGGTCTAGCACGTCTTCAACTCGTCATGCGTTGCTGTACTCTGCGACGGACGAAGGAGTCAAAGACGGAGAATGGCGAGAGGATCCTCAATCTCCCGCCTCGAAAAGAGACACAGGTTTGGCTCGACCTGACCCCGGAAGAACGCGAAATCTACGACTCACGAGTCGTCCACCTCAAAGAAAAGGTCCAACAGTTCCAACAGGCCGGCGAGTTGTCGAAGAATTACGCCAATGTGTTACAGGAGATCTTACGGCTACGCCAGACTTGCGACCATGTGGACCTCGTCAAGAGCGGTGCGGTCGAGGAGGACTACGACGGCACTATAATGGATTGGGACAGTGCGGTCAAGGGTATCGATACCCACGGCTTCAACCAAGCTCGAGCGGTCTCCGTTATGGCGTACCTGAAACAGGGCACTGCAGGTGGTACTGGCTGCTACGTGTGTAAAATGGATGTCGGCGAGTATTACCCGTCCATTGGTCTAGGCGGAGTGGAAGAGGATGAATCCAAGTCCAAAGGCAAGAAGCTACCGTTCAAGCCACTCTTGACGAAATGTCACCACGTTTTATGTGAGTAGCCCGACATTATTTCGCTCGGTATTAGCTAATGAACCAGGCCCGAAATGCTTCAAAACGGCTGTGTACCCCGGCTGGTCGAAGCGCATGAAGGAGAACATCTCCCGTCCGTGTGCATGTGGTCAGATGATCCGAATCCCTCGCGACGTCACCGAAGTCCTTCCTCCAGATTATGAAGATAAAGAAAAGGACGACGACGTGAAGGAGAGCAAGAATCGACGCCAGAAGTACTCGCGGAAACCTGGCGAGGAACTCAAACTGTCGACCAAGATGAGGTATCTCTTCGACGAACTGATGAAGAACTCGAAGAGGAACCCGCACTCGCCACATTACGACGCCTTCGTGAAGACTGAAGGGGACGACGACGTGATGGAGGTGGATCGGGACAGCAAGCCGTACATCATAAAGAGCGTTGTCTTGTTAGTATCGTCGAATCGCCGAAGTACTATTTGCTGACGAATAGCTCGCAGTGGACAACGATGCTTGACAGGATTGGTGATATGCTGGAAGAAGCCAAGATTCAGTATTGTCGCTTGGACGGTACGATGAGCCGAGACGACCGAGCGATAGCTATGGAGGATTTGAAGAAGAAGAAAAAGATCGAGGTTATGCTTGTCTCGACAAGAGCAGGAGGAGTCGGTCTCAATCTGACTGCTGCTTGTCGGGTATACCTTGTTGATCCTTACTGGTGCGCCTATTGCCGCGCGGGTGGGCGATTGAGCTCATGGACAGGAACCCCGCCGTCGAATCTCAAGCAATCGATCGTATTCATCGTATGGGCCAGCAGCGGCCCGTAGAGGCTGTCCGATTGATGATCTCCGAGTCGATCGAACAGCGCCTAGATGCTATTCAGAAGAAGAAGGCCAATTTGGCAAACTTGTCGCTTAAAGCAATGAGCAGGAAAGAGCTCTTGGAGCAAAAGGTAAGTGACTGGGCTTGTTCGTGATCATGACTAACCCGTAGGCGGATGAGCTCGCGCAGCTTTTCGCATAAGCTCACGCGATATATGAGCGGGCAGGGAAGGTGCCCGAGGAGGAGAGAGATGTGATACACGAACAATACGACATGATGATTACTGGCTCTTGCGGATATAACGAGGTAGGGCAGGTGGAGGTGCACAAGGGCGAGATTGTAAGAGGATGTCTAGAAGGTACCGTTATTCTTGTTGCCGTACCGCGCATACATGTATACTATACAACGTAGCTGTGACAAGAAGCGTATGGGCCGGCGGCCTTGCGCGCTCGTACGCCTCCTTGTAGTACTTCCGAAAACAGATAGATGGTATTGATGTTGTCATGCTCGCTATGCAACGCAAACAGACCAACCGGCAACGCTACAGCTTCGCACGGGTGACGTCGGTGTCCAGTGGTAGATCCCATTCCTTGCTCAAACCTTCCGATTCGATAGAGCTACGCAGACGGCTGGTCCCGTTGCGAGCTTCCCAATCGATTCGTGACCACATATCGGGCTGTCTCGGCGCTTCTCTCGCATATGCCGTTCGAGCGTCGTAGCCTATACAAGCCGCATGGATCAGAATAGCGCTATCGTCAGTATCTATCTTGCGAGATCCAAACCCACGCTGTCAAGCCGTAAACCGGTTTCACCCCTCCCTCCTCTTTCCCCGTGAGGAAACGATGGAACCGAACCGTGCCAACTCCCCATGGGACATCCCTATACTGGTAATAAACCCCTTTACCGCCCACTACACCCTTTCCAGCGGCATAAGCCACGGTCGGCGGCGGGGGTATTGTGAGGCGCGTTTCGGCGCCAAATGCTTCACCTTCAATCCTCTCTGTCGTCTGATCTGGCTGGATTACGCCGCCCACGCGCCGGGGCTCGTTGTCCCAGTCTGTGGAGTATCCTTTTGGTTGGGTAGGAGGGGCCGGCTGGTGTGTTTGGCCGGAGAGCGCGGACCTCTGGCCGTGGGATGACGAAGGGAGGAACGGTTGAGAGCGAGAGGATAAGCCGTAGTTCCATCCCGGGATAAAAGTGGGGTTCGAGTGGAGGAACGAAGAAAGAGGCATGGAGAATAGGTAGCTGACTTCCGAGGGGTTGAGGATTGGGTTAATGGTGTTGTCCGTTACGAGGAGGACCACGCTGGGGGTCAGTACGGAGTCATTGTTTCGCTTGTTTATGGATGCGATCTGGTCGCAGCGGTAGTCGGTTACTATTAGTGGGGACGGAGATGATACCGTGAAGCAATGACTCACGGAGTGACCAAAAGCCCGTTCCCCGTCAAGAACAGGTCGAGCGTCGTGAGGCACAAGACTTTTTCCTTGTCAATAGGCAGTCCAATCTATCATGAGCCTTGCGACAGTCGTTTCAGCGCTATCAGCTGACCTCTTCATTCGCTTCTCTCCGCTGATTGTCAGCTGCATCTTCACATGTAGCGAAGGAGAACGACTCACCGCCGTATCTTCCGGAGTAGCGTCGCCGGGCTCATACTTGCCTCCTGGGAGGGCTGTATCGCTCGCATATGACCGCATCTCCCCTGCGCGTCTTCTGTCAGCTGACCATGCTCCATAGCTCTTTCCCACTCCCAGCCCGCAAAGCTGGACACTTACGTCGAGAGCAAGACATAAAGATCGCCCAACCGGCCAACGAACAGGCTACTATTAGCTCATCTTCCCCTTTGCGCATGCCAAGATGTATTCTGATTGATGGCGTCAACCAGGGAGATTCAATTCACATGATCGCGACCGCAGCGGACGACTTGAGGGGTACCGTCCGCGGAAAAGTCGCCGCTCTGTACGCCATGAACCGATGTAAACATCTAAGCGTCAGCTACATTACCGCGCATGGTTCCCGACGAACAATAAGGACTCCTGCTTCAAGGGAGGTAGCCTCGCTTCT
>Ga0308160_10005100_pt1 | contig 13815 bp, 15 predicted proteins | sample PhyFR1_FD_201036 | JGI IMG/M metagenome (GOLD analysis project Ga0308160, IMG submission 201036) | Phyllosphere microbial communities from UC Gill Tract Community Farm, Albany, California, United States - DLSLF.R1 | ecosystem: Host-associated > Plants > Phyllosphere > Unclassified | place: USA...
CCCTTTCTCCTTTAATTCCTGTACAGTCTTCTTAGCTTCCTCGCGAACGAGGTCGGCAAGGGCGATCATACCGATTAATTCTGTGTCCTTTAAGACAAAGACGACCGTTTTCCCTTCTTCAGACAACCCTTCGAAGGTCGCTTCGTCGATTTCGAGTTGTTTGTCCCGTACGTATCGCGGACTAACGACGCGGACTTGCTTTCCTTCGACTGTTCCTTCCAATCCGATGCCTGTCATCGATCCAAATCCTGCGACCGATGGTAAATCAAGCTTTCGTCTTTGAACTTCAGTCAAGATCCCGCGAGCAAGTGGATGTTGTGACGACTGTTCGATGGCTCCTGCAAGTCGTAATACCTCTTCCTCACTTATACCCGTGCTTGCCACCACATCCGTTACTCCAAAATTACCTTGTGTTAAAGTACCGGTCTTATCAAAGATAACCGCATCTAGCTTTCGTGCCTCTTCGAATTGCGTTCGATTTCGAATCAAAAGACCTCTCTTAGCGGAAAGTGCTGTAGAAACGGATACGACAAGAGGAGCTGCTAAACCAAGAGCGTGTGGGCAAGAGATAACCATAACCGTTACCATGCGCTCGATTGCTGTACTAACCGAATATCCAAGTGCAATCCAAATCACAAAAGTCAGTACACCCGCTCCCACTGCGAGATAAAAGAGAATTTTTGCTGCTCGATCAGCTAAGTTTTGAGTACGTGATTTGGAAGATTGTGCTTCACTTACTAAGCCGATGACTTTTGAAAGGTAGGTGCCTTCACCAGTACCTGTCGTCTCGACTGTCAGACCACCTTCTTGATTGATAGAGCCAGCAATCACAGTGTCCTTCTCTTGTTTATCTACTGGAAGTGATTCACCGGTAATCATCGATTCGTCAATCGTTGTTGTCCCTTCGACGATTTTTCCGTCTACCGGTACCTGTTCTCCAGGCTTGATCCGAATGAGATCTCCTGCCTCTAGTTCGTTGACCGGTACCTCTTCAACCTTCCCATCCTTCACTCGATGCGCCACACTCGGAAGTAACTTCACTAATTCCTGCAACGCACTTGATGCACCCATGATTGATTTCATTTCAATCCAATGTCCTAATAACATGATGTCGATCAAGGTCGCTAACTCCCAAAAGAAATCATGTCCCTGCCCGAAACCGAATATGATAGCGACACTATAGAAATAGGCTACACTAATCGCTAATGCAATCAACATCATCATTCCAAGATTTTTTTGGCGTATTTCATTAATACTACCTTTCAGGAAGGGCCATCCCCCATAAAAGTAAACTGCAGAAGATAAGAGCAATAAAACGAAATCGTCGTAGGGAAAATGAATGCTTAATCCGGACCACTCTTGAATCATTCGTGAAAGTAATAGTATCGGTATGGTCAAAATCAATGAAACGAAAAACCTCTTTTTGAAGTCGTCAATCATATGCTCGTGCCCTGCACGGTCATGATGCGTATGCTCCGTATGATGCTGTTGCAGGTGCTTTTCTTCTTTATGATGACCAATGTGATGATGTTCCATTTCTAACAACCCCCTTTGATACTACATACCCGTATAAGGTATGTGTTAACGTTGAAGTTAATTAACTTGTGTTAAGAACAAAAAAGGCTTTTCCCTATAAAAAATATGGGGGTACAGGTATTTTTTAAAAAATTAAATAGTGCACATCTGGCTTTAGTGTATATCTCCTCTTTTAGTCTAAAAAATAAAATGACAGCACTATGCTATAGTATGTCTATTATTTAGCACATCCGTATATGTAGTACATTCTTTTAGCGAATCCTTGTGCCGCTTACTCGTCGACCTCATTCCAACGATATCCTCGACCCCAAATAGTTTTTTGTACGCGGATCCGATTCCGACGTGTAGGACCAAAAGAATTCATAAAGTTCTAACCGATTAAATAATCGTCCGGGATGTTGTAAAAATAAGCGCATCAAAGCGTGTGCTCCGGTGTGAAGTCGATTGCTCTCCCATTCAAAATCAAATCATTCATTTCATCGAAAGCAAGCCCTTCATACACGCCGGCATGTTTTGGTTTTCTTCTCAGTACCGATCGAACTCTTGCTAACAGCACATCCCCATTGAATGGCTTAGTTGCGTAGTCTTTGCACCTGCATCGATACTGACGGTAATAGTCAGGTGACAATCCGGGAGGCGAAGGATGCTAGCAATCACGGAGAAGTACTGGCTGTACAAGGATATGCAGGACAACGACCATGACGGCATGGTTGGAGAATGAACCCCCCTTCCAACCGAATAGCAGAAACATACTAGAGCAGTGACGAGGTACTCATCGCTGCCTTTTTTTATCCCCGAGAAACGGAGGCATTGATGAGACGTCGAAAAAGCGGATTGAAAACAAGAGAAACGAGGAACATAATAAGAACAAATGTTCTTATTATGAAAAGGAGTGATTCAGATGAGTTATGAAGATCGGGACAACAAAAAATGGTTCCCCTTCCTTATGCCCGAACATAAAGGATTACTGAAACGCTATTACCAAGAGGTACATCATCTCAAGTTCGAGGATATAGAAGGACCAATCGATGGGACTATCGAGAACGCCTTGAACGATGCCATCTTTAGCGGAGACATTGTCACGGTGACAGCAATGAATGGTCCGTTGACGCATCGTTTCGATGCCTTCGTTGAGAAGCTCTACTATGTGCAGGAGGAAGTCCACCTCGTCAAACGAAATCTCGACGTCGAGATCGTTCCGTTCAAGCAAATAGTGAGCGTCACTCTATCCGGGTGAAAAAATTATCATGATCATAGACTACCTAAACATAATCAAAATATGATGATTTGACTATGTTTATACATGTTTGAACGACTTTAAATACGTTATAACGAGTTTAAACATAGTCAAATACTACGAAAATGAATATGTTTAATTGAAGATGATCTATTTTTCAAAGGGAATTCGATGAATGCGCGACTATACATATACCTATCTCAAAAGCCTCACCCTGCCGATGGAGACCGTCCCGGATCAATGAGTACAAAGGAAAGCAAGATCTCTATAAACAGCAAGCCCCTCAAATCCTTAATACTCTACGCGATGTCGCCGTCATCCAGTCGACGAAAGCCTCGAATGCGATTGAAGGAATCATCGTCACGGAAAGTCGTCTCCAGACTATCATGTCAAAGTAAGCTGATCCTGCCGATCGTTCAGAGGCAGAGACTGCTGGTTACCGGGACGTCCTCAACCTGATCTATGCCTCAGCCGAGGACATCCCGGTCAATGCGAACATTCTGTTGCAACTACACAAGGAACTCCATAAGTTCGTCTCCGTCGAAGGTGGGCGATGGAAGAACGTTGACAACGAGATCAGCGAGACGTTCGCCGGACGTGCTTCACCCCCGTCCCTGCGTTCGAGACACCGACAGCGATGCAGGCGTTATGCAACAGCCTACGTGAGCGTCGGCAACAAGAGGACGTCGATTCGCTCCTCCTGACGAGTCTGTTCGTCCTCGATTTCCTATCGATTCATCCGTTCAACGATGGGAATGGTCGGATGACACGATTGTTAACGCTATTGTTGCTCTATCAGTACGGCTTCGAGATCGGACGCTACATCAGTCTCGAGAAGATCGTCGAATCGCGGAAGGAAGATTATTATGAGTCACTTCGTCTCTCCTCCGTGCGTTGGCACCAGAACCAACAAGATCCGTTCCCTTGGATCAACTACTTGCTGAGTACGATCCTCGCTGCCTACAAAGAACTCGAAGATCGTGTCGGATTAGTTTCCGCGGGTAGTCAGAACAAGAACAGTCGGATTCGTCGTTTCGAAGAAGGACGGATCACGCCATTCACGAAGGCAGACGTAAGGAACGCTTGTCCCGACATAAGTGAGGCGACGATCAATCGTGCGTTGCGTGACTTACGTGACGAGGGGATCATCGTTCCATCTGGTCTTGGACGTAGTGCAAAATGGTTGAAACAATAAAGTTATGCAGCACAAAGACCATCATGCCAAAAGATAATACAACTGACGTTCTATACTAGTAAACATCATATTCTAACGGGAGTCTTTTATTATCTCTCTTCAACAGATTAGTTAGAAAGTAATTTTCACGGTCATGTATTATAAAAAATAGACATATAACGTTTCCACTGAAGGGAGAAGTTATATGTCTATTTATTGTGGTACTTTTGAAGTTAAACTGTGTTGTTAGATCACTTTACAATCATGACAGGACTTTTAACGCGCTTGGCAATTTTATGGCTTACACTGCCAAGAACCATCTCTTGTAAACCATTCAATCCGCGACTACCAATGATCGTAAGATCGACCTGCTTTTTATTTGCATGGTCAACGATTGTCGGACCCGGCTCACCACGTAAAATCGTGACATAGTAAGAAGCATTAGCGGCTTCTAACTTTTCCTCGACTGCCGATAATTTTTTCCGGCGTGCGACTTCGAGTGCTTCTTTTCCTTCCGAATGCAGGACGTCATCTTTCGCTTTGGAGAAGTCAGCGACGAAAACAACTTCGATTTCGCTTTCCGTACTAAGACGAGAAATTTTGATTGCCTCTTCTGTTGCGCGAACCGAGTGTTCTGAGCCGTCGACGGCTAATAAGATGTGGGAATACATACCGTTCACTCCTTTAATTTAGTGTGTTGGCATCTTGGCAGCCGGATCATTATGAATCGCCAAACGATCGACTAGCTTTTTACTTTCTGAATTCAATCCGATGATCTCGACTCTGTTCTTATTCGCCATCAATCGAATCATCACCTTGTCGATGGCACCCACCCCTGAATCATCCCAAATTTGTGTGGATCCAAAATCGATTAAAATATCTTGATTCGTCATCTCATAATCGAATGATGCGATGAAATGATCAACCGATGCGAAGAATAATGGTCCCTTGACCGTATACACCACTGTTTCAGCATCCAACTTGTGTTTAACATTGATTTTTGAAACTTTTGAAACGAAGAACAATGCACTTAAAATGACACCTGCGATGACGCCAATCGAAAGATCGTGTGTCGCAACGACAATGACGACCGTCGCAAGCATGACGAACGCATCGGCTTTCGGTGCTTTTCTCAAATAAGTGAAAGATGACCAATCAAATGTTCCGATCGAGACCATAATCATGATACCAACGAGTACGGGCATCGGAATTTGAACGACTAAGTTCCCGAGGACAATGATCAAGAACATCAAGAACAAACCGGCAACAAGTGTCGATAAGCGACCTCGCCCGCCTGATTTGACATTGATGACCGATTGACCAATCATCGCACAACCTGCCATCCCTCCAAAGAATCCAGTGATGAAATTCGCAATTCCTTGTCCACGAGCTTCTTTATTCTTCTCACTTTCCGTTCCTGTCATATCATCGACGATCGTCGCCGTCAGTAAAGACTCGAGTAATCCGACGATTGCGAGAGCTAACGAATATGGGAAAATAATCTGAAGCGTCTCAAAGTTCAGTGGAACATTTGGTAAGAAAAACGACGGTAGCGAACGTTGAATCGCACCGAGATCGCCGACTGTACGTAAATCAAGATTCAAATAAATAGCAGCAAACGTCAAAACGACGATAGCAATCAACGGTGCCGGTATGGCGGTAAAGAAGCGAGGCAAGAGATAGACGATGACGAGCGTAATCGCGACGAATACATAGGTCATAGTTGAAATTCCAATAAAGTGTGGGACTTGCGCCATAAAAATAAGGATAGCAAGTGCATTGACGAAACCAATCATAACCGCACGAGGAATGAACTTCATCACTTTAGCAACTTTAAAGACACCGAATAAAATTTGAATGATACCTGTCAAGATTGTTGCAGCAAGTAGATAATCCAATCCATGCTCTTTGACGAGCGGAACCATCAGGAGTGCCATCGCACCCGTCGCTGCCGAAATCATTCCTGGTCGTCCTCCGACGAAGGCAATGATGACCGCGATACAAAATGAAGCGTATAATCCGACCATCGGATCGACACCTGCAATGATTGAAAACGCAATCGCTTCTGGAATAAGGGCAAGTGCAACAACAATTCCCGCTAATATATCTCCTCTAACATTTGAGAACCACTGTTCTCTTAAACTCATGTTCACTTGATACTTCCACCTTTCCTTTAATAAACAACCTATTTCCTCTATAATGGAGATGACCTCAAAAATAGATACTGCCAATTGACAATAATTTATTGTAGCATCTCCATTCCCCAAAAGGAACGTTATTGATTCTATTTTTTCAATCAGTATCTTAGCGTAGATAGGAGAATTCGATGAATATTGTTTACTTAAGACCTTATTTTGAAGACCCAAACTGTGAAATTCAGAAAATCCGCATTCAAACATATGATATAGATGAAACGATTGTTGAAAATACTGCCTCTTCTAAAGTTCGAAAAGGATTACAACAAGCACTTAATTGTCTACAGCCAGGCGATACGCTAATCGTGTCACATCTATATGTGTTAGCCGATTCAACTCGACATCTAATTGAGTTACTTGAACAATTAGCGTCGAAAGAAGCTTTTTTAATTTCTGTACGGGAAGGAATCGATACGCAATTCCCTCTAAAACATTCGTTCTTAGAAATTGTTCAGCATCTCGTTCAGCATCAAAGTGATGTCATCAGCATGACGACTCGCGAAGGTTTGACGAAAGCTCGGAAATTAGGCAAGCAGGCTGGGCGACCCCGAAAAGCAGATACGAACGTGAAGCGCGCCATTGAGATGTATCATAGTAAAGAATACAGCTTGTCAGAAATTCGCAAGCAAACCGGAATTAGTAAAAGTACGTTGTACAGATATCTCGAAAGCGAAGAGATATAGAAAAACATCCCCTTCGAAAAGTTTACGTTTCATCTCGCTTCGACTCGTGATGTTCCGATCCTTACTAGAGTCCAATGCATTTATCCATATAATCGAGTTCGTGATTGGTTGAACTTCCAGATGTTTTTTCATTTTATTTTTTGATTTCATCCCTGAATAGGAAACATTCGCTGAAACCGATCAATCAATGGTCCATTGACGATAAGGAAAAAGACTGTGCCAAAACCAATTCCGATCCACTCATGCTCAAACAATGAGAGTAAACAAGCAAGTAAAAATGGGATAGCTAGACTAATCGTCGCGCCTATCGATGTTTTATTGAATGTCGTGATCAATGATTTCATCAAATAATCTGGCGGCATTAGAATGTATCCGATTTGAAGATATAGAGAAAGTCCTAATGAAATCAATGGCACGCCGATTAAGAAATAGACAATCCTTTCAACTAAGGAAATGGGAAGATAGAGCGTTTCATGAAGGTAAATGAAAGCATCGATTGCTAAACCAAATAGTACGGCAAGCAAAAAACTTTCCGCGATCGTCCATAAACGAAATTTACTCCCTAGCGATAATGCAATCAATAGAGCGATGGTATGCAAAATAACGACAGAAATCCCGATCGAGAATGGTGTCACTTCTGATAATGCTTCGCTTGCCGCAGTCCATGGAGCACTGCCAATTGTAGCGACAATCATAAAGCTGTTGCCTAAAGCATTGATTAAAATAGCAATCAGATAAACAAACATTTTTTTGCGTTTTTTTTGTGTTTCCATTCATTCTTCCTCTTTCATCGACGAGATTCGATCATCCTGTCGAATCTTCTCACGATATTCTTCGAGATAACGCGTGGTAATGTTGGGAATGTAGCCAAAACGTTCGCGCAGCAAGTTTTCTAAGACGAATCGCTTTTTCTTTTTCCATGACAACGATTCTTTTTCTAAAACAGAATCGTCAGAGATGGGTTTCTCCATGTCAAACTCATCGGCAAACGTTATTAATGCTTCTGCCGCTTGCTCCTCCGCCCTAATAAAATGATAGAGTTCGAGTAACTCATACGTCGATAGTTTCTTTAAAAGTCGTGTTGATTGCTCCAGTTGGACCGGCTGAATAAAATCACGAGTTCGAATGACTAGTCGTTTACCATTCGTTTGAACGATATGCTTCGATATCTTCATTTGGCAAAACGCGCAGTAAAAAGTGTTATCAGTCGTTGTAAGTGTCGATGCACAATAGGGACAAGTTGCTAATTGCATATTTACTACCTCCTTGATAGCTCACTCATTCTCTTACTTGTTTTGAATCGTTGGTTTACGCGCTAATAGTGAAGCGATGATACCGATTACCGGCAAGATCATCGACCACCAAATGACTTGTGTATAATTTCCGAAAATATCAAAGGCTAAACCGAACGGTAGAGGACCAATAGCTGATCCAAGCACCATGATAGAGGTCGCAATCCCACTGATGCTGCCAAGAGCAATTCGACCGAAGTAATACGGCCAAACATAATTCAAAGCAATGCGTTCAAACCCATTACTAACTCCCCAAATCAGACCGAATAGCACTGCAAGAAGCGGTGTTGTCGTCAGTTGCAATACCATCATGAAAATCAGTTCCGTCACAAAAATGCCTGCTAATACATAATTAATCTTGACGGCATCAATCACACGCCCCGCAATGAACGTAATCGGAAAGCCAATAATCGCCATCAGACTCAATACCAGCGCAGCTACCGAAGGGCTTAAACCTTGTTGATCGAATATCGAAATCAAATGAAATGTGATCGCCGTATTGATAAGGGCAGGGATTCCGATACACGATAGAATCAACCAAAATGCGGACGTTCGCAATGTTTCTTTCAAGGTAAAGTCTTGTTTGAATTGAATGATTTCAGAAGAAGTATCTACATCATAAGACGCTGTGTGCCCGTCAGGTAAAAGTCCTATATCCTCTGGACGGTTCCGAACATATCGGAAAGCAACCGGAGTGAATAGAATTAAAATCAATCCTCCCCACAACCACCATGTGCGCTCCCAACCGATTTGACGAACAAGCCAAACATTTATTGGAGGAAAAGCAGCCGCACTTAAAAATCCACCGATTGCCATATAACTCAACGCCTGCCCACGCTTCACTAAAAACCACTGTGGAACGAGTGTGTTCGGAATCAACGTCATCGAACCTTGACCAAATAGCCGTAAGAAGAATATCCCTAAAAAAAGCATGGTTAAGTTCATGACAAATCCGTTATAAAAACAGGCGCATGCTAACAAAATCGAAGCAACCGTCAACATAGTACGTTGTCCCAATCGATCCACAAGACGTCCAATAAAAAACAGACAAAAAGCCGATGTTAAAGTCGCAGCAGAATAAATAATAGACACCTCTGAACGGGTCCATTCAAACTCCGTGATATACCGATCGATGAATACAGAAATGAAATAGGTTTGACCAGGTCCTGAGAAGAACAAGCCTAGACTAGCCACTATTACCATGTACCATCCATAAAACAAAGGAGGACGCATCCGTTGATTACTCATCTTTTTGTCTCCCCTTCATCCGATTCACGCTCTCAAGTTGACTTTACGGGTCAGGAATGTATTGATCAATATCTCGATTCAGTTGTATTTTTCCATCCCCATGGCATTCCGAACAGCGAGCTTCAAAGATGAGATGTTTTCGCACCCTTCCTTTCCCTTCACATTTCGGACAAACGATAAAAATACTCATCACTCTCATCCTTTCTCGGTTTAAAAAATGCGGACATCCTCTTCTTGAAGGAGGTCCGCACTCTGACTTACCACTGACTTTCATTCGTATTACTTCTTAAAAATGTGATTGACCCCACATCCTATACATATCGATTCGCTTATTTCACAAGAAGGACTGGACATTCGACTCGCTTCATAATTTTATGACTGACACTACCTAACATCATTTCTTGAAGTGAATTTAATCCTCGACTTCCTACCACGACTAAGTCCGCTTGACTCTCATTGACGTATTCGACGATGGCAGGACCAGGCTCCCCTCGAAGTAGTTTTACGTTATATGCAATTCCTTGAGTTTCTAGTGATTCTTCAATCGGTAACAACTTTTTACGCCGCTTTACTTCTAACGCTTCTTGTCCCTCCGCATGAAGCACTTCATCTTTTGATTTGGAAAAATCAGAGACATGAACGATTTCGACGATTGTTTTCGTCCCCTTCACTAATTTAATCGTTTCATCTGTTGCACGAATCGAATGATCCGATCCATCCACTGCTAAAATAATATGCTTGTACATACTTCCACTCCCCCAAGATTTACTATGCCTCTAATGTTTTCTGTCCCTTGATTAATGAGCTGATAATTTTGCATTTGGATCATTGTGAATCGCCAATTTATCAATCAAACGTTTACTTGCTGGATTTAAGCCATGAATCGTTACATCATTTTGATTTTCAGCTAGCTTAATCATAACTTTATCGATTGCCCCAACCGCTGAGTCATCCCAAATTTGAGTATCCGTAAAGTCGATGATGATTTTTTCGTTCTGTTTCGAGAAGTCAAAGTGTTTTATAAAACCATCGACCGATGCAAAGAATAGCGGTCCTTTGACATGGAAACGCGTCAGACTACTTTCGACCCTCGTTTCCACTTTAATCGTTGACACTTTAGCGACGAAGAATAATGCGCTTAAGACGACACCTGCGAGTACACCTTTTGATAAGTCGTGTGTTGCTACGACAATGATGACAGTCGCAAGCATGACCACGACATCCGTTTTAGGAGCGTTCTTCATATACTTGAATGAAGACCAGTCAAACGTTCCAATCGATACCATAATCATGATACCGACGAGCACTGCCATCGGGATTTGTACAACGACGTTCCCTAAAACGATGATGAGGAACATCAAGAATACACCGGCGACTAGGCTTGAGAGTCGACCACGCCCACCCGATTTAACGTTGATAACTGATTGACCAATCATGGCACAACTAGCCATTCCACCGAAAAAGCCAGTGATAAAGTTAGCGATACCTTGTCCGCGAGCTTCTTTATTCTTGTCCCCTTCGGTACCTGTCATATCATCAACGATTGAAGCTGTCAGTAGAGACTCGAGTAACCCGACAATCGTGAGTGCCAATGCGTAAGGGAATATGATTTGGAGGGTCTCAAACGTGAACGGTACATCCGGAAGGAAAAAGGAAGGTAAAGTTCGCTGAATCGCTCCGAGATCTCCTACCGTCCGTAAATCGAATCCACTAAAGATTGCTGTTGCTGTTAACACGACGAGTGCGATGAGTGGTGCTGGAATCGCTTTGAAGAATCTTGGAACAATATAGACGATTGCGAGTGTTATTGCGACAAAGATATAGGTCATTGTCGAGATGCCAATAAAATGAGGTACCTGCGCCATGAAAATCAAGATAGCTAGTGCATTGACGAATCCGATCATAACGGCACGTGGAATGAATTTCATGATTCTCGCTACCTTAAAAATTCCAAAGATAATTTGGAGAACGCCAGTTAAAATGGTTGCTGCAAGGAGATAATTCACTCCGTGATCTCGTACGAGAGGAACCATCAAGAGCGCCATCGCCCCTGTCGCCGCTGAAATCATCCCTGGTCTCCCCCCGACGAAAGCGATGATGACTGCGATACAAAATGAAGCGTACAGACCGACCATTGGATCGACGCCAGCGATAATTGAGAAGGCAATCGCCTCCGGAATCAAAGCAAGTGCGACGACGATACCAGCTAAAATATCGCCCCGGACGTTAGAAAACCATTGTTCTTTAATTGAAGTTAACAAATTTTTTCCACCTTTCTTTTGATTGTGTTTCAAGAATTTTCATATGTCATAAAATAAACTATGAAAAATGAATGCTTGTTTTCAATATCCACAGTCTAGCACCATAAGTTTCAAAATGGAACAGTTTTGGTCTTTTTTTATTCAAATTTTCGTGATACGATTCACAAATAAAGATTCAATAAGGAGGACTTTCTACGATGATTGGTTTTGTTCGTTCACTTTACACGGATCCAGATTGCGAGAAACAATTAGCTATATTAAATAGCATAGATTGCCTAATTGTTTTAGATTGGGCATCCATTTCTAATGATCATCAGTTTACTAGTCATGATGTAGCTCGATGTCTTCTTCCAAAAGAGACTCTAGCCATTTCACACCTTGCTGTACTGGGTAGTTCACTAAAAGAGGTAATGCATAACTTAGTTACTCTGCAAGAACATGATATTTCTGTCATCACGGTGCGAGAACAGTTAAATCTAGACCCCTTCACGAGTGAATTATTCGTAGAGTTTCTTCTCATCATGGAGGACTTTCACACGGATATACTTCGAGAGAATACAAGGAGAGGAATGGAGGAGGCAAAACAAAAAGGAAAAAAAACAGGACGACCCAAAAAAAATGAAAAATCCATAGAGGAAGCACTTCAGCTCTATCACTCTCGAGAAATGAGCCTAGAAGAAATCCAAGATAAAACTGGTATCAGTCGTTCTACGCTTTATCGTTATTTACAGCAGTCTTAAAGTACGCAACAAACCCGCCCTAAGTGCAACTAGGACGGGTCGTGACTTAAGACGGATTTGTTGTAAAAACTTATCCTGAAGATCAGTAGACAAATAAGTTATACGTTCATTTCCTTCTCTTCAGGGTTATCTCGAGTATAACGAATCAATTTATTTTTTCAAACGAACATTTCTCAAGTACTTCTCTAATCCACGAGATCGGATAGTGGCAAGTAAAAGGATTCCTCTTATTTGCTTCACACATTGAATTGAAATCTGTCGCTAATTATCATCAAGGTACAACATCATTAAAGCAAAGTAATAACTACAATCTGTTTTATTTTTTTTGATAAAACGTATTGAATCTTCATTTGCTCCAACGAAGCGTGTACTTTGAAGTCTTTAGATGATTCTTGAAGGAATGGAGTGAAGACAATGCGCATCACACAGTATACAGATTATGGACTTCGTACTTTGATTTATCTTGGTGAACGTCCAAATGATATTGTCTCAATACCACAAATTGCCGAACACTATGCCATATCTCTGAATCATTTAATTAAAGTTATCTATGAACTCAAAAAAATGGGTTGCATCGAGTCCATTAGAGGACGATACGGAGGACTTCGACTTATTTGTTCTCCGAAAGAAATTAACATCGGAATGGTTGTACAGGAGATGGAACCGCTCGACATCGCCGAATGTTTCAGTGCAAACGGTCAATGTATTATTACTTCCTCGTGCCGATTAAAAGTAATTTTTGGACGAGCTCTACACGCTTTTAATCAAGAACTCGCGAAATACTCTCTCGATGATTTACTCGATAATCGAGAAGACCTTGTTCATTTTATCAATTCTTCCATCATTCCTGAAAAATCATAATATCATAATGTATGAAAAACGACCGTTATGTATACAAAAATGATTACTCTTTCACAATAAATGAATCGAATGGATCGATTTCAATATCAAAGTCTATAAACGCATCTTTTTATCAATGTATTTTTAATAGTCCTTTTATGCATAAAAAGATAAATGACTTCGGTCATATTTTGAAAAAAGCACGACAAAAAGGATCAGCGTATAGATACCATCGAGTATCTGAACGTTGATCCTTTTTCAATTATCCATCTAATCGTTGTTCAGCCATTTTATAAATTTCATCTTTATCCCGTTTACCGATCGCTACAATTTGAATGATTTGGAGTTTACCGCCGATTTCTCTAAAAACAACGCGTAACCCCATTTTTCTATTTTTCAACTTATTGCAATGCGACAAATTTCCACTGAGTGGCTGCCCTGCTGCCATCCCTATAGAAACGATTCGGTTCAACGCTTTTTCTACGAATATCTTTTGACTACCATCGAGGTTATCGTAATCTTCTTTCGAATATTGCGTCCACTCAAGCTGATACAATGATCACTCCCACCCATCCATTTCATCAATAGTCGTAGGGTGAGTTACCTGTT
>Ga0308160_10005101_pt1 | contig 13813 bp, 13 predicted proteins | sample PhyFR1_FD_201036 | JGI IMG/M metagenome (GOLD analysis project Ga0308160, IMG submission 201036) | Phyllosphere microbial communities from UC Gill Tract Community Farm, Albany, California, United States - DLSLF.R1 | ecosystem: Host-associated > Plants > Phyllosphere > Unclassified | place: USA...
TTGAGAAACAAGTCAGGGCGGAGACGGCAAAGATCGCAGAGGGTCTAGTTACGAGAATGGATTCTGTCCGGTTCCTTCGATTCTTTGGAGCGCTCGTCAACAACTTGCTCGTTCGGCTCTATCATCAAGGAATCGAGATCGATATCAAAGAGTACGCGAGGTTCAAGGAGGTAGCAACCTATGCAGCTTCGAAGAAACAATCTCTTCTCATTCTTCCTTGTCACAAATCTCACATCGATTACCTCAGTAAGTCGTCTGTGCCCCTTCGTCTCGCCTCAACTCATCTAGTAGCCAGCTGACACTCCCCCCTGCGCAACTAGCGATTTCGTGGCTCTTCTTTCGACTCGGTTTGTCGCTACCTCACATCGTAGCAGGCGAGAATCTCAACATGCCCGTCGTCGGACCTGCTCTCGCAAAGTGCGGAGCGTTCTTCATTCGTCGATCATTCGGGAACGATCCTATTTACAACACGGTCGTCAAAGATTACATCGAGCAACTTTTAGCTAATGGTGCGAATAGTGAGTCTTCTACTACTTCATTCAGTCAAAGTGGATGGCCCAGCTGAAAAACTCACCTTATCGTCGCCGAATAGTTGAATGCTTTAGTACGAACCCATTCTTTCTGGACAATCTGTTTTTTTTCGAAACTAATTCCTTCGCACCATACGCAGTCGAAGGATCTCGGAGTCGTACGGGCAAGCTACTTCCACCTAAATTGGGGATTTTGAAATACGTGCTGGAGGCGCTAGAGAGTGGGAAGATGGAAGATTGTTGGCTCTGTCCGATCTCGCTTCAGTATGACAAGGTTATCGAGACGGAAAGTTACGTCAACGAGCTGTTAGGTAACCCGAAAGAGAAGGAAAGGTCCGTCACTGCTACTCTATGCCCTGCCCTTTCGATCGTCGCTGACTTTGGTGAGTTCTGAAATAGTCTCGGTGGGTTACTTCTCAACACACGAGTGGTACAGCTCGAACTGGGCCGTATCGACGTCAGGTTCCAGAAGCCCTTCTCTCTCAAGGGCTGGCTCAACGAACAACTCGAACGAAGGACTCATGCTCCTCTCGATCCGGACGGCAAGAGACCTCGAAAAGATCAAGCGACATTGCTCAAGGCTTTGGGATACGAAGTTCTCGCGGGGATCAACGATGTACAGATCGTCATGCCTGCTGGATTGCTCGGAGCTGTATTGTTGACCATTCGAGGACGAGTGAGCTCACATGCTTTTTCCGTCGATCTGTCGAGGATTCGTTTGACTGACTATGCACTCGATGGCAGGGTGTTGGAAAGAGTGAACTCATCAAACGAGTGCTATGGCTGAAAGAAGCTATTGAGAAGCGAGGGGGTCAAGTCGCAGATTTCGGTCAAATGTCGGTCGAAGAAGTCGTCGATCGGTGAGCCTATTGCCCTTTGTTAAGCGACCGTCTTTCGCTGATCCATAAGTGAATCGACAGTACACTCGTCGTCTTGAAGGATCTCGTCGGTGAAACTCCCGGCCTGATCGAACCGACCTATCACCCAATCGATCGATTCCGACTCTCGTTCTACCGCAACCAAGTCATCCATCTCTTCGTCGAAGAAGCACTTCTCTGCGCTGTGCTCTACACTCGGGTCAAAGCAGGAGGAGCAGCACCTGCGCAGAGAATGGAAAGAAGCGAGCTGTTGAGGGAGTTGCGATTCTTGTCGAGGTTGATGCAAAACGAATTCGTTTTCGCTACAGAGGGACTTTTCGTCAATGCAGAGAGGGTGAGTACAGTCTCATCATCTCGTGAAGCAAGCTGTGCTGATCGTTACTTGTGTAGGTTATCGCATCGCTAGTCGCCGATGGAGTTATTTGTGTCGAAGGTGATTTGATTGGATTGTCCTCCGAGGAACGAGCTGCGGGAAGGAACAACTACGACTTCTTTTGCTTCTTGGTCTGGCCATTCGTCGAGGGATGTGAGTCGACCTTTCTCATCCAGTGTTTCGAGGTTCAGTACCTGACTCATTCCGGAACTTCCATCACAGATTGGCTCGCTGCAGTCTCCCTCTTCGCTCTTGCTCCAGTAGCGCCACCTACCTCGGCCGATCAACCCGTCGCGTGGTTTGCCGAGAAAGCATTCCAATCGAGTGCTCAGCGTCTTGCCAAAACTCTTTTCGCTCAAGGAGATGTCAGTTATCTTGAAGCTGTCAATCAAGGTACGTCTGCCTACCGTAACTCTCCACTAATTGTCACTGACTCGGCTGTACAATGTCTAGCTACATTGCTCAACGCTTTCCAAAGAATGGTCGACCTCGGATTGATCCTTACTCGACGAAGTACCGGCAAGAAACCAGTACCGCTCATGGCGCTTCATCCAGAGTGGGTACCGGCGAGGAACGCAGATGGATCGATCGAAGCGGAAGGTCAACTTTGGACTTTCGTCGAAAGATTGTCGAGGTTCCGAAGGGAGGGTAAAAAGTGAGTCCTTCTCCCTGCTCCATCACTCATCATCGAGCCCGAGACTGACTCCGCTCGTCTCATAGTCGACGAGATAATCGTACTGGTACGTTTACTCTTCTTTGAAGAGGTCGTTTTGACGGAAAACTTGAGCTGATCGTTTCACTTCCTCCCGCACAGTCTCATCTCGCGTCTTTGCTCATTGCGCCGCCATCTCTCCTGACGTTCGTTACTCCTTCAGAGCCCCTCCCGAGCTTCTTCACTGACTCCTATGGTTGACTGCAGGTCGTCGAATACTCTGGAATGATCAACGATGCACCGAAAAGCGATTTCTGGGCCGAGAAACGACAGGCGAATCTATAGGTAGGACGGAATTATCTAGTAGTACATGTTGTAGACGTCTTCAGTGCAGTAAAATCTTACTCTTTGCGAAACGGATTCGGGCTTTGGCCGAGGGAGATTGCGATGATGCGCTCTTTAAACTCTTCCACCAGCCGTTCACGACACCTTACAACTACAGCACAGAGAGGTAGATCGACTGCACTCGCCCTACGAACGCTCAAGCAGCTCTCCCTCCTTTCTTAACCCCTTTCCATCGACTGCGGTTTACAGATCAAAGGAAAGGATCATGCCTCTTCAACGACTGTCTCGCTCTACGCCAATTGTACAACTATCACTACTCTTACCAACAATACTAAAAGCATATGCAGCACCAACGGCTTGGATCACAGGTCACGATGATGCACCTGAAGTTCCTCCTGGATCGAGCAGTTCGTTCAATTCCCCTCTGTTTCTGCTACCTGGAGTCCATAGGAGCTAATTGAGATCTATTGTATACAGTTTTCTGGTGGAAGTTGGGACTTTCGGGAGTTCTCGTTTTGTTAGGTGAGCTGAATTCGTTCGATTCTTTCGCACGTTCAGGATTCTGACTTTTACCTCTCTGCGTTCAGGTGGTGTCTTTGCCGGTATGCTTCGATCGGAACTCGGAGGAGATGTGCTTGAGCTGACGTTCTGCTGTGCAGGGTTAACTCTCGGATTGATGGGACTTGATTTGGTCAATTTGCAAGGTGAGCTGCTACAGTTTCCCTCTCGGCTCGTTTTTGAAGTCTTAAGGTACTCATGTACTTGTCTTGATTCAGTGCTTTCGACTTCTGGAACGGAACAAGAGCAGAGGGATGCGAAAAAGGTCATCAAATTGCTGGAACGAGGCAGACATTGGGTTTTGGTCGTCTTACTTCTCTCTAACGTCGTCGTCAACGAGTCCCTACGTATGTTCATGTTCGCGCTCGCTCCCGCTTCCGTCAACTGACTAGATCGTGTTGTGCAACAGCTATTTTCCTCGATTCCATTCTTGGAGGTGGAGTTGGTGCTGTCGTAGTGTCGACCACTCTGATCGTGAGCCCGCTTTCTCGATCAGCGTTCACCCGCCCTTCCGAGCTGATGTTGCCCGCCCCTATAGGTAATTTTCGGAGAAATCGCACCTCAATGTTCGCTTCGTCTCACTCATGTTCTCTCCTTACTTCTCTCTGACGATGCCGATTTACAGCTGTCTGCGCTCGCTACGGTCTCCGAATCGGAGCTGCAACTGCTCCGTTTGTGTTGGCTCTCATGTACCTCGAATTCCCCATCGCTTACCCCATCGCCAAACTTCTCGACTATCTTCTCGGTGAAGAGACGGGAACGCTTTACAAGAAGGCTGAGCTGAAGACTTTCGTCGGTCTCCATCGTCGTAAGTCGCCAGCTACCCACTCGAATTGTGCGAGTTTCGACTAATCTGAATTTGGTCGAGTAGAATTCGGTGAGGAAACCTTGAGTGAAGACGAAGCGACCATTATTTCTTCAGTTCTCGAGTACGTTCTGTTGTCCCCGAGTTGATTGCTCCGTAACAATGTACTGATAGTGAGTGTTCGATGTAGCTTGAACGACAAGAGCGTTGAAGACATTATGACTCCTCTTGAAGGTGCGAAACCTCCATCCTCCCTCACTGGTACTCAAACTCACGCTCCTTGTCAACAGACATCTATTCGCTTGCTTCGGACGTCAAGCTCAACCATGCAGTCGTCGATCAGGTGAGTCTTGCCTTCCTTGACGAAACCCGGAAACATCGTTTGACACAGCTTTGGCGTTTCCTCGTAGATCCTCGTTTCCGGTCACTCTCGTATCCCTGTTCATCATCCGGGAGACCCGACAGATTTCGTGGGCATGCTTAGTCAGTACTCTTCCCGCTGTTTGAGCTCTATCGCCCTTACTGACGTCGACTTTTCGCTTCCTCTAGTCGTGAAAAAGGTTTGTTTCGAGTCGTTGAATCACTCTCCGGTTCTCGAGCCAGAAGAACTGACTCTACTTGGCTCGTTGATACAGTTGATCTCGTATGATCCCGACGACGAAAAGTAAGTTTTCGTCCTGCGACCCACTCAGAAGCTTCTGATCGTTTATTTTTGCGGTTCTTCTTCGGCAGGACTATTGGCGATATGGCTCTCTCTATCCTACCAGAAGTCGGACCTGACGCTTCATGCTTGGACCTTCTCAACTTCTTTCAAACTGGTAGAAGTCACATCCTCCTTGTTTCCAAGGTAAAGCTACTCTTGTTCAACTCCTCGAAGGTTCTATGGCTGATCCCGATCGCGACTTTGTGTAGACTCCTGGAGATCCTGGAGGAGCTATCGGTGTTGTTTCGCTCGAGGATGTTATCGAAGAGATGATTGGAGAAGAGGTGAGCAGCCTCCGTTTTGATTCTATCAGATTTATGACTGACCTCGGTTTCGTTACGATAGATTGTCGACGAGACTGATCTTTACGTCGTGAGTAACGACTCCCCGGCGCTTTACTCACTCTCGATTATTGCTGATGCGGCTCACTCTCTCGCAGGATATTCACATGAAGACCAAGGTCATTCGAGGCCCTCGCAAACCTGCTGCTGGCAAACTTGCTCCTCTCATCGCAGGCGAGTCCCCTCATATTCCTGATCTTCGCACGAAACTCAGTTCACTAACGCTTCTCCTTCTCTCAGGTGTTATTGAGCGTCGTCGTCAAGCACGCCGTACCAACACTGCCGAGTTCGTTCCCAGTAACGGCCAGCTCGAAGTCACCATCCCGTCAGCAAATCGCAATACGGCAAAGAGCGGTTTCGACAAGGTCAAGCTTCGTGGAGGAGGAGTTCCTGAACGTCGCATCACTTCGACGGGCAACCAGACCCCTCGAACAAGTAACAACTCGCCCGATTCGAGCGCGTTCCACATTCCACCAGACGAAAGACAACCGCTCCTCGGTTCGTCGAACCAATAGTCGTTTCAATTCAAACCCTCCCTCCTTGGCCTCCCTCTCTCCCATTCTTCTCACTCCTCGTTAACTCGTCTACAACGACGCATATTGCAACCTCGTCTGCCCTGGAACAACACATGTGAAACTCGCAACCTTTTCTGACTCTCTCGATACTCCTTTCTTCTCTTCTCTCTCCTCTTTGTTCCGCCCAGAGAGGGATTCTTTGTCTCCTTCTTTCAATTCGGGAAACAAGGGGAAGATGAAAGGAGAGAAGAACAAACAAAGACTATGATTGAGCTTGATCAAACAGATGGATCTCGAAGTAAATTGAGGCGAGATCGCAATCAAGGATCTTTTTAAGTTTGCATTGTAAGGAAGGCGTTTCTCCCGAGAAAGAAGGAACGATCTTCGATGTTAGATTGATTCCGACAAAGTGCCGACTTCGGTAGGGTCGCTGGAACACTTCAGCGAGTGTCGATTTCACTTCGCAGCGACTTTGGAGGCTCAGAGCTGTTGCCAGCTGATATACTTCGAGCAGCCGAAGCGGACCTGGCTCTGTGTTTTATCAGGGACGAAACGACTACAGCTTACTTACTAGCAGGAATAAGTTTCGGTGCGAAAAAGATCGACGGGAAAATGAAAGAGGAAGGTTTCCCCAAATTTCTTCTCAGTCTTTAACACGCTTGCTCGGCTGGCACCTGAGAATCGTTCCGTCCATCTTCGTTCATCGCCGCTTTCGTTCGGCTCCTTCCTCACTCATCCACCATTCGCCCTCGTGAGCAGCGATACTTTTACTCTTTGCGGTCAACCTGCAAAGCGTGGTAGCTAACTCTACTTGCCGAACTCGTAGCCGAAGGCACTCTGCTCTAGCCCTGAGGAACACCCCACCGTTCAAGTTTATCGGGATGGCAGAGTTTGAAGAAGCAATCAATCCAACTAGTTTCGAAACATCACTCACCGACGACTCGACGCTATGGACTGCTTACACCTATGCTACACAACAACCGAATTATCCGACCGAGTCGATCTATCCTCTACCACCGACAGCCGGAGTTGATTCTGGGATCGAGACTTCTTCGAGATTGAAACAGAGTAATGGCAGTAGTCGGACAGGTTTAACTTCGATGGGAAACCGTGAAGCGCTGTATGGAGGTTATCATGAGGCAGAGACTGGATTAGGATTCGACAGCTACCTCGATACGACTTTCGACGAACACCTTTTCCTTCAACCTCATTACTCAACTTCTTCCTCCTCGCATTCGAATCCCTCTCCTTCGCCCAACCTTCCTCCACTCTCCTCTGCCGATTCTACTCCTTCTTCTTCCTCTGCGCTTCACACTCCTTACGGTCCTTTCGATTCTACTCCTCCCACCGCTGGCCTTCTTCTCCCTTCCGCACCCATCGGCGAAAGTTACTCGAACACATCTAGTTCTTGTTTCGCTCAGCTCCAAGAATCTTACCTAGAAGGTCACTCTCAGCAGCAGCAGCACCAACTCCCTCAGCAACCGTCCTCTCACGCGCTCGCCGTCTCTTCCTCCGCTCCACCCATGACTCCCCGACGAAACGCTCCTTCGACCACTCAACTCTGGCGATCTCCCTCGACTCAGTCCGTCACCTCGAGTCCGAGTAAGTCTCCTTACGCCCAACGAGCGAAACCTTACGACCGTCCCCTCGATTCTCCTTCGAAAGATTCCCCTTTCTTCGAGTCGCCGACGAAAAGTATCGTTCGCCGCAACTTGCCGACACAGCAACAGCAGGAGGAGGGGAACTTGAGTCCAACGAAAACGAGTCGGAGACATCAGGCCAAACTCAGCATCGAAGTTCCGTCGAAGTACGGTTTACGATCTCGACTCCCCGTAATCGCTGCTTCTCCCCAAGTGCCTTCAACGTCAGGAGGGAGGTTCGAAGGTTCGGATTCGCTCATGCAGTCGGTCAGCCGTAGGGAGGAGCTCGAATTGTCGGAGACCACGCTTCAACAAGTGCAAGATTTGCTTCAGGAATTCGGACCGATGGCACCGAGTGGATCGTTCGACGACGGAGGCGTATCCCACCATTCGAATGGTCTGCCGCATTCGCAAGGACCTTCGTCTTCGGCCTCGAACGATGCCCGATATTGCGTCTCTGGCGTTTCACTCTCGCTCGAAGATATGGCTCAACTCGACGATCCTTCTCTCGCTGCCGCCTTCGACTCGGTCACTATGCAGAACTACCCAGCTTCCGCACCTCCGTACCAAACAAGCTTCAACTTCCGAGAACCTCCTTCGCCTTCACCTTACCATCTCTCGGTCCCGAATTCTGCTCATCACACACCGATGCCAACCTCCTCCCCAAGCTACGTCTTCGATTCTAGTCATCAACCTGAACAACAGTACGAACAATGGTCACCTTCCTCGTACGCTGCTACTCAACAGACTCCTTTCAATTCCCACCTTCGCTCGATCTCAGCTCCTCGATCCGCTTACTATCCTTCGGCGCACGATCTGGCTTCACTGCCTTCCTATCCTCCTCCATCATCTCAGTCCCTCGCAGCCACCTACTCGACCCACTCTCTCCCGGCTCAAAGTTCACCTCATCGACCTGCTCGCCAACGTCGTTCTTCAATCGCTTCTGGATCGATGCCGAATGGCTCGTCCTGGTCTCATGTTCCTCCTCGCCCTCAACAAGCTCATCACTCGCACTCTTACGGTCCTCCTCCAGCGTCTCCTTCGTCTCGACATCGTTCACCGTATCACGACGTGCCTCTCCCGCTTCGACCGGCGCCTCCTGCAGGAACATCTTGGGATGCGTCTCCACCTCCTTCCCCGACGAAGACTGCATCGCCGACGAAAGTAAGTCAGCCATCTCCGACGAAGAAGAAGAAGGCCACCGGTGCGAAAGCGAGGAATCCATCAGCCATGTTTGTCAATTTTTCTGCTGCAGATGCTGTACGTTAACGTTTCTCCTTTACACTTCTCACGTGTCTCATATGCTGATATCTCACTTTCGCGATGTCTACAGAAAAAACTGCTGAGCGGAGTGGCACCTTCGGGAAGTTCGAAGAAGAAGCGTGAAGAGGAAGAAGAAGCTGCGAGATTAGCAGAACAGCAATCTCAAACTTCCACAACCGTCTAATCTGCAACATCACAACTGACATCAACACATAGCGAGATCTCGTCATAGACCTCGACACCAATTCAACAGCATCGTACAAAGCATATTTATTTATTTTCGTTTCGCATCCTCATCCGTACCCTCTTCTTGTACTCTCTTTGACAGTTGCACCCTCTATATCCCCACAATCCCTGTTGTAGCTTCACTCGCTCTATGCATACCCACCGGATCTGTTTCGTCGTTTCACTTCTCTCACTTCTTCTTTAGGTTTTTCGCACTTGCTTGTCGTTACAAATAGTTCCTTTCACTCTTTCGCAACTCACTCTCTCTTTCGTTCTCTCGTTTGAATCGTGTTGTCTCCCTCTCCTTTTTGCTTTCGCTGGAATCGAAAACGAACTTACTAGAAAATTGGTTTACCAGCTTCGTTGCTCTCTGTCGGAAGATGGTCAATCGAGTCCGACTGAGAGCCACTTGAGGTAATGATTCAATTCATGCCCGAGATATATCGTTGTATCATTCAGCACAACTCGTTCCCGCCCGCTTCTACAACAACAACAAACGTTCCCTTCACCTCTCCTCCGATCAAGCCCAAATATCGCTGAACCCTCCCTGACCTCCCGCACTACTTCCTCCCCCGCTCCCCGAGTTGCCCCAAACGTTCGAGCTACTTCCCCCTCCTCCTCCAGCTGAGGGACTCGAGAACGCTCCGAATTCAGCAAATGGATCGTTCGCTGCTGGTTTCTGAGGTTGAGCGGGAGATGTAGTGGTAGAAGAAGAGGAGTTACCCCAGATCGAGGCGGAGTTCGATGAGGAGGATTGGAAGGGATCGTGAGAAGTCGTGTTTGATGAGGACTAGTGGAGGGAGATGCGGAGTCAATGGATAGTTCGTTAGGAGTGAGAGAGAGGGAACCGTACGGTAAAGTCTGAGAACCCGTTGTTGTTTTGGTTTGAGGCGTAATTCGATTGTACGTTCGGAACTGGAGGAGGCATCGAAGGAGAATTCGATTGACCCCATCCACCTCCACTCGAGAAATCGTTCCCACTACCACGGAAATTCAATCCACCTAATCCAGCAGTGACACCACCAATCGACGAAGATTGTGCTTGATGAGTCGGTTGCTGAGATTGTTGTGGTCTAGGAGGAGGAGCAGACGAAAATAGGGATAAGATGTCTGCTTTTGGATCTCGCTTGGGTGCTTGAACTTGCTGTGGTTGAGGAGTGTAAGAAGGGGGAGCAGCTGAAGGGGCGGGAGTCGTAGAGGAAGAGGGAGAGTCGAAGTCTAGGTCGAAGAGGGAGACTGAGGCGGAGGCCGGAGCTGGTGTGGACTTGGTAGGGACTGTTCGACGGGATGAAGAAGAGGCAGAGGGAGGAGCGGAAAGAAGATCGATCGAGGGAGATGCGGAAGAAGCGGGTTTGCGAGAGGAAGTCGAAGATCGAGTGGGTTCAGGTGCGGGAGTGGAAGAAGCGGGAGTCTATTCAAGCGTGAGTATTGGAGCTGGGTCAGTCGTTGACACATGATGCGGAAGGGAGAGAAAGGAGATTGGGACTTACGGAGGATGAAGAACCTGATTCAAGGGTTTCGGGATCGGGAGGAGGACCTTCCATTGCCCATCGTTTCAATTCGTACTTGCTTCTAATGAAGCTCTCCATTTTACTGTTCTCGTCACAATGGGTCAGCGTCTGAGCGAGTGAACAGGTGAGAGATGAGAGAAGGAGAAAACTAACTGTTCTGGCGGCATGTGACCCTGTTTCAAATGAGCTTCCCAGTACAAGTTTGCGCGTTTGTTTCCCCATCTCTGAATGTTTGCGATTTGTTCAGGAGTCCAAGTATCGAGATCGACCGATTTGACTGAACGATGGGAGTAAAGCGTGTCAGTCAACATCGAACGAGTCGTGAAGGGACAAGGCTTACTCCTAGTGATATGAACACCCATTCCTCTGTGAATGCCTGAGCATCTGATGCACATGAAGCAACCTAGATTAGTTGAAGCCCAACGAGGATCTAAACACGAGCAAACTCTCTCATCAGTCTCTCAGTCGATGTCGGAGTAGTCAAGAAGGACTTACCATTCCGTTTACAATCTGCGCAAAGCTGTACAGAGGGAGTAAAGGGAGTGTGAGTCGAGATAGTGACGAGATGAGATTAAACGAGACAAGCTAACCTTGTTCTCTGGTTGTTTGAGCATCCCTTTCAGGATCTCCAAGTGACGTTGAGTCTCTGCTTTAGATTGTGTATACCGAGCAGACATCCTGAGCTATTCGGGGTGAAGTGAGAGAGAGAAGAGAGAAGCGAGTCTTTTCGGCTTGCTTCCTCACGACAGACTCGCTTCGTACAAGAACGACAAGGACGCCAATAGACTGTATAACCACCAATACGACCGATCTCGCGAAAGCGGGTCGCGGTTCACGCTTCTTGTTCTGACTTCGCTCCCTCGACCTCCCGACCGCAGACTCTGAGCGACGAGCAAGATGAGCGACACTTCTTTTGAGTATCTAGACTCAGTGTCTCCTACACTAGAATGTCCAATTTGCCGGTCAGTCCCTCTGTTTCTCCCTCTTCGTTTCCCCACTTTGGAAATTGAAACCTCTCCTCCCTCCTCCCCAGTTCGCCCCTAGTCGACCCGATCATGCCAGCGAAGTGCCAGCATCTATTCTGTCGACCCTGCCTTGACAGGGCGATGGAAACTTCGCGTCATTGTCCGATTGATAGGGAGAGGATTGGGAAGAAGGATTTAGTAGGAGCGCCGAGAGTCGTGATGGAGCTGTTGGGCGAGTTGAGGGTCAGATGTGTCGAATGTAAGGCCGAGATGAAGAGGGAGGATTATGGGAGACATGGAGCGGAATGTAAAGCGAGAAAGGAGGAGAATTTGAGCGAAAGCGATGAGGATGGACAGGTTAGGAAGAGCGGCTCGCAAGTAGAAGTCGATGACGAGGATACAATTGAGTGCTCGGACTGTCGCGAGCTAGTAGGGCCGAGGAATATTGAGGTAAGCTCTTTGCGTTCGTCTGTTCTCGAATCGGAACTAACTGAACTTTCTTTCTCGTACACAGACTCACTCGACATCATGTCCAGCTGTTCCTCGACCGTGTCGATATTGTTCTCTCCCACTCCCATCGACCTCACTCGCATCACACCTCCTCAGCGCCTGCCCTCTCGTTCCAACTGCCTGTCCTCACGCCCTCTTCGGATGCCCTCATATCGGCCCTCGATCAACCCTCACATCCGATCATCTCGACACTGAATGCCCTTACGAGCCACTCAAGGAGTGTTTCGAGCGTTTCCGAGATAAGGAGAGAGAATGGGAAGGAGAGAATTGGATATTGAGGGAGAAAGTAAAGGGATTGGAAGAGCGATTGGAGGATGTCGAGGAGCTACTGAGGGGCACAAAGTACTCACTAGGCGACTACCTTGTTTTGGAACCGTCAACGAGCAAGAACGAATCGATCCCTCAGCCTCCTTTACAATCGACCATCGCTACCCTCTCTTCCCGCAACGCTTCCCTCTCTTCCTCGCTCGCAACTCTCACTCAATCTCACACCGACTCGCTTCACACGACTCAGCATCTCATCGAAGAGCTCAACTCGATGAGGAATGTGATCGGAGGGATGCGAATGCAAATGGGCGACTTGATGAGGACAGTACAAGTCCTGACATCCCAACGAGGAGCAGCAGGATTCTCGAGTGGTCGCATCGGAATCGCTGGAGGAGGAGGAATGCTTCGACCAGAATTCAAGACTCGAAGATCCGATTCAGACTCGAGTAATCCGGATCAAGAACAGCTCAATCTCGAGCTACAAGATATGCTAGAACCTTACCTCTCATCTTCGTCAGATCCAGAAGAGGATTCGTCGTTGTTCTACCCTCATTCTCATCCTTCGCAAAGATTCATCTCTCCTCCTGCTTTACCTCTACCTCCCGGGGCACAGCGCTACTCTTATCAACAATATCAACATCCTCGGTCATGGCCGAATGGAATGAATCACGTAGGAGGAGGAAACGAAACACCTTCGCTTTTCAATTATCAAGGGATCGGTCGACCCGCTCCTCTCTACCCTCTCGCTGGGGGAGTTGGAACATCAAGGAGGAATGGAAGAGTAGTCGGAGGCATTGGAGGGGGAATGAAACTTTAGAGACTCGTGAGCGAAGGAAAAGAGTATTCTCGAAAGCGTGAGTCTGTAACCTTCACTTCGCTCGCTCGCTGTTTGGCTTCATACATGATCTGACTCATTCCTGAGGTGTAGGTGCTAGCTTGGACGTTCCCAGCTCGAGAATTCATCTCGGAGGAGAGAAACGAGTTTTCGATTCGAAACCTTCGCAACCTCAATCTCGCGGTACTTTCTCCTCGCTAACCTCGCTATACACTCTACACCTATCTGCGACTATGGTGGCTACCTCGAGAACGATCAAAAATCCATTTCGATGTCAAGATCTCCTTCCTCTCCCTCTCTCTTCCCTGTCCTCCTCCCCCGGGGAGATCTCGAGCCAAGCCCTTCGATTCGTACCACTGTCTTTGGCCCGAGGGTATAAGATCCGCTCTCTCCCTCTCATTTCTTTCTTCCCTTCTCATCACTTTTCTCTCTCTCTCTCTCTCTCCACACTTCCTACACTCGACAACCTTCTCTCTCTCTCCTCACTTCAGCTTCTCTCAATAACAACCACAAGCAAGCAAGCAAGAACAAGCAATGGTCTCTTCAACCTTGATCTCACTCCTCGCTCTCACTCCTCTCGCTTTCGCCTCTCCTACTCCCTCTACTCCTTCGACTACTACTCAAGAGGTTGAGAAACGTGGATTGGGATACGGAGGAATCGGATTGGGATACGGAGGTGGATGGGGAGGATGTAAGCTCAAACTTTCTCTCTCTCTTTCGCAACTCTTGCTCGAAACTGACTCTCCCTTTCGATTTTGAATTTAGTCGGTAGGGATCGATTCAGGAAGGAACGTTTCCGCAAGCACAAGAACAAGGCTCTCCTCGCAAAGGAACGCAAACATCGATTCAACCTCGACAAGGATCAAGCCCTCGCTGCGAAGAACTACAAGGAAACCA
>Ga0308160_10005103_pt1 | contig 13810 bp, 11 predicted proteins | sample PhyFR1_FD_201036 | JGI IMG/M metagenome (GOLD analysis project Ga0308160, IMG submission 201036) | Phyllosphere microbial communities from UC Gill Tract Community Farm, Albany, California, United States - DLSLF.R1 | ecosystem: Host-associated > Plants > Phyllosphere > Unclassified | place: USA...
CGGCGTCGTGGAAGAAATCGGCGAAGCCGGCGATCAGGTCGGCCTTGGTGAAGATCACGTACACCGGCGCATACACGCCCAGGCGCTCGGTCAGTTCCTGGACCCGGGTGCGCAGGCTCTTGGCCAGCTCGATCGAGGCTTCCGGCGCGCCGCCAGCCAGTTCGGCCACGCTGACCGCGATCAGGATGCCGTTGATCGGCGCCCGCGCCCGATGCTTTTTCAACAGATCCAGGAAGCTGAACCACTCGGCGCGGTCGGCTTCATGGGTCGAGTAGCGGCCGGCGGTGTCGAGCAGGATGCCGTCGGTGGTAAAGAACCAGTCGCAGTTGCGGGTACCGCCCACGCCCTGCACCGCCTTGCTGCCCGGGATCGGGAAGGTCAGGCCCGAATGCTTGATGGCGCTGCTCTTGCCCGCCGCCGGGTTCCCGATGATCATGTACCACGGCAGTTCGTACAATGCCGCGGCGCCGCGCGTCAGGCCCAGCTTCGACGTCTTGATCGTATTGATCGCTTCCAGCATGCCCTTGCGCAGCACGGCAGCGTCGTTGCGCACGGCTTGGGCCTTGTCGGCCTCCGGCGACGAGGGTGCGATCGCCTCGCTCAGCGCGGCCGCGGCGCGCCGGTGCTTGCGCGCACGCAACAGCCACCAGACGCCCCAGGCCGCCAGCAGGACCAGGCCGGCCAGCACGGCCCAGAGGGCGGCAATTTCAAGCGTGTCCGCGCCGAGGAACAGGAAGGCCGCGAACCCGGCCACGCCGAGAGCGGCCAGGAAGCGGCGGTTGGTGAGGAACTGCCAGAGTCGGGACATAGGGGTTCGCTCGGAAAGTTGATGAAGGCCACGGGCAATACTGGCACTATTTCCTGGCCGAAAATTTGAGATAGAACAATGGCGTCTGGGCAAGCACGACGCGCCGTGTAGCGCTCAGCGCCGCATCACCCCGCGCAGGCGCAGTTCGGTGTGGCCAAAATCCATCATGGTCCAGCGTCCGCCCCAGGTCAGGCCCAGCGATTCGGCCACTTCTCCATACAATTGATAGCCGCGCATGGCCCACGGGTCCTTTTCCGAGATCACCAGCTTGCCGTCGCGCCAGAAGGCGCAATCGGCTGCCAGCCCGTACTGGTGCCAGCTCTGGAAAGCGCGCGCATTCGTCACCGCCGAGCCCATCTGCGCCAGCGCATCCTGGCGCGCCGGACTCCGGTAGCCTTCGAGCAGGGCCATCTCGTAGCCGTATTTTTCCTTCATGATCTTGAAGGCCAGCAGCAACCGCTGGCTGTATTCCGGATGCAGCAAGCCCCAGTTGCGGCTGGCGTTGACCAGCATCGGCCGCACCAGTTCGACTTCGCGGGTGCTGAAGGCGATCGGCGGCAGCGCGGCCGGCGGCACCAGCTGCTCGCCTTTCAGCAAGGCCGCGACCTGGGCATCGACCACCGTATCGACCGGCTCATAGCCGGGCAGCATGTCGGGTTTGCGCATCAACAGCGCCAGCAGCGTCGGGATCAGGATCAGCGGCACCCCGATCGCACAGAAAGCCCAGTGGCGGCGCAGCAGGGCACGCCAGTTGCGCAACTGGCCACGGGTGCCGGACCAGCCGGCGCTGGCGGCAGCCGTCCCCGCATGCTGGAGGGCGCCGGCGCGCCACAGCAGCCGTCGCTGCAGCGTCCCCAGCAATTGCAGCACCGACGCGCGTCCGGACGGGAACACGACCAGCCAGATCAGGCCACACGCAAGGCAAAAGTACAACAATGCGATGAATATCAGCATCCGTTTCTCCGGTTTGTTTCTAATTAGAAGCAATCTGCAAATCTTAGGAGTAACACGGTGCGCCCTACAGATGAAAATCAAACCGGCTCCAGGCGTCCCAACCTGATGTCGTCATCGCGCCGCACTGGCGGCGAGATCAATATCCTGGCCATGCTCGACGGCCACACACGCAAACCGGGACGCTATCCCGGGCTGCCGAAAGCGGCCTGGTACGGCGGCGGCGGCGTGCTGGCCTGTGCGCTGGTGGCAACGGTGGCGTGGCTGGTGCACGACCAGGCCGGCAGCGGCTTCGAGGGTCGCGTGCCGGCCGGGCCGCCGATGGTGGCGCTCGACATCACGCCCGAAACGGTGCCGAATCCGGCGCTGCACGTCGATCCGCCGCGGGCGCACGGGGCTGCCGTGGTGAGCGTGGCCGATGTCGCCGTGCCGGCCGTGGCAGCGGCAGCACCGCCACTGCAATCCGATGCGCCGGCGCTGGACGAAGCGCACCAGGATGCCTCCGCGCTGCCGGCTGTCGTGCAGGCGGCGACGTCTGCGGCGCCGGCTGCGGTGCCGGTCGCTGTAGCAGCTGCCGCGCCGGCCACAGCGCCGATTGCCGTGGCAGCTGCCGTGCCGGTCAGCGCCCATGCCGCCAGCCCTGTGGTCCACACTCATCCAAGAATGCTGTCCAGGGCAGTCACATCCGCGTCACGCAATAACGCTACCGACGCGCGCCGCGAAGCGCCTGCACATCCACACCGCACGGCTGCCGTCGCCAAAACGAAACCGGTGCCGGCGCCGGTCGATACCGACGTCGCCCTGATCTCCGCCATCATCCAGCACATGAACAAGCCTGTGAGCCAGCGCGGCGAACTGAAGGACGCAGCCGGCTGCGGCGACCAGTCCTGTGCGGCGAAGATGCCAAACCGTCCATAATCGGCCCGTAACTCAGCCATAAAAACCACGAACGTAGCGCAAATGTGGCAAAAAGGCTGGGTAAGCGGGAGTCTCGCCGTTATACTGTACAAGTGTACAGTTGGCGTGCGGCGATGATCAGGGTTCTGGAAAACGAGTTTTATTACCTGGATAACTTCCAGCGCGTGCTGGACTGGATCGCCGAGCGCTACGCCGACCTGCTCGACAGCGACGAGCAGGACTTCATCGCCCGCTTTCCCGGTCTGCCGCAACCGGCGCGCGCCCTGTTCGTGCGCATGGTGATGCGCAAGGGCCACCTGTTCCGCGCCAGCAAACTGAGTTACGCCGAGATCGGCTGCCCGCTGGAGGCGGCACGTGCGCTGCTGCCGACCGGCTGGATCGCGCCCGATCCGGTGGTGTCGCTCGACGAAGTGTTCGACCTGCTGTCCAAGCCCGAGATCGCGCAAGCCTTCCAGCTGCCGCCGGCGCAGCGCCAGGCCAGGAAGAACGAGCAGCTGGAAGCGCTGCGCCCCGATTGCGGGGAAGACCGCGCGTTCTCGGCCTGGTTCCAGGGCTGCCCCGACACCGTGTTCGCGATCCTCCTGAAACCGCTGTGCGACCGCCTGCGCCTGCTCTTCTTCGGCAACCTGAGCCAGGACTGGACCGAATTCGTGCTGTCCGACCTCGGCCTGTTCCGCTACGAACAGGTCGAATTCTCGCCGGCCTCGCGCGGGTTCCGCAGCCGCGCCGACATCGACCACTACCTGCAGCTGCACGCCTGCAAGGAGCGCTACCATGCCGAAGAGCCGGCCCTCGAGGTGCTGCAGACGCTGCGTGCGCTGCCGCCGCACGCCTTCGACAACGACTGGCTGAACAGCCGGCGCGAACGCCTGCTGTTCCAGCTCGGCCAGCAGCTGGAAAAGGACAAGGACTGGGAACAGGCGCACGCCGTGTATGCCGAATGCCGCTTCCCCGGCGCACGCGGACGGGCGATCCGGGTGCTGGAAAAGCACGAGAAATTCGACCAGGCCTACGCCCTGTTCGAACAGGCCAGCGCCGCACCCGAAAGCGAAGCCGAACGCCAGCACCTGCTGCGCATCGGCCCGCGCCTGGCGCGCAAGCTCGGGCACCCGGCAACGCGTTCGCGGCGTGCAGCCCCGCCCCACCGTCTCGACCTGAGCCTGCCCCGCCCCGGTGGCGAATGGCGCGTCGAGGGCGTGGTGCTTGGGCATCTGCACAGGGACGACGCCCCTGTGTTCTATGTCGAGAACACCTTGGCCAATACCCTGTTCGGCCTGCTGTGCTGGCCGGCGATCTTCGCCGCCATCCCGGGCGCCTTTTTCCATCCCTTCCACCGCGGCCCGGCCGACCTGTACAGCGCCGACTTCCACCGCCGCCGCAAGGCGGAGTTCGACGCCTGCCTGGCGCGCCTGGACGACGGCAGCTACCGCACCGCGATGCGCGCGACCTGGGAACAGAAGGCCGGCCTGCAATCGCCCTTCGTCTCATGGGATTACCTGGGCTGGGACATCGTCGACCTGGCGCTCGACTGCATCCCGGCCGCCCACCTGAAGCTGTGGTGCGAGCGTATCCTGCAGGACGTGCGCGACAACCGCACCGGCTTCCCCGACCTGATCCAGTTCCGGCCGGGCGAAGCCGATCCGAGCCGCCGCTACAACATGGTCGAAGTGAAGGGCCCCGGCGACCGCCTGCAGGACAACCAGCTGCGCTGGATCGAGTACTGTGCCGCGCACGACATGCCGCTCATGGTGTGCTACCTGCAATGGGCCGAGCAAGCGGCGCCCGAAACCGAGCCCGAGTCCGAGCCGGCATGAGCGCCGGCAAATACACCGTCGCAGTCCGCGCCATGTGCGAGTTCACGGCAAAGCAGGGCGACCTCGACCTGCGCTTCACGCCCTCGCCCACCGCCCAGGAGGGCATCCAGGGCCACGCCGTGGTGGCTTCGCGCCGCGACGACAATTACAAGTCCGAGGTGACGCTCGAAGGCGACTTCGGCCCGCTGCACGTACGCGGCCGCGCCGACGGCTACGACCCCGACCAGAACCTGATCGAGGAAGTCAAAACCTTCCGCGGCCGCTTCGACAGCATCCCGGATAACCACCGCCACCTGCACTGGGCCCAGCTGCGCGTCTACGGCCACCTGATGTGCCGGCAGCTCGGCATGGACAGCGTCAACCTGGCGCTGGTCTACTTCGACATCGGCACCCAGCAGGAAACCGTGCTGCGCGAAAGCCGCACGGCAGCCGAACTGGTGGTCCACTTCGAAGAACACTGCAGCCGCTTCCTGGCCTGGGCCGAACTGGAACTGGCGCACCGCGCCGCGCGCGACGCCGCACTCGATGCGCTGCGCTTCCCGCATGCCGATTTCCGTCCCGGCCAGCGCCAGCTCGCCGAAGCCATCTTCCGCGCCAACGCGGGCAAGCGCAGCCTGCTGGCCCAGGCCCCGACCGGCATCGGCAAGACCGTCGGCACCCTGTTCCCGGTGCTGAAGGCGGCGCCGCGCGAAGGCCTCGACAAGATCGTGTTCCTGGCTGCCAAGACGCCGGGACGCCAGCTGGCGCTGGACGCGGCGCAGACCCTGAAATCGGGTGGCAGCATCCCCCTGCGCGTGATGGAACTGACCGCCCGCGACAAGGCCTGCGAACATCCGGACAAGGCCTGCCACGGCGACGCCTGCCCGCTGGCCAAGGGCTTCTACGACCGCCTCCCCGCCGCGCGCGCCGCCGCCGTCGCCGCGGACGTGCCGCTGCTCGACCGCGCCACCCTGCGCGAGATCGGCCTGGCCCACGACGTCTGCCCCTATTACCTGGGCAGCGAGATGGCGCGCTGGAGCGACGTCATCGTGGGCGACTACAATTACTGGTTCGACGGCGGCGCCATGCTGTACGCGCTGGCGCTGGCCAACGGCTGGAAGACCAGCGTGCTGGCCGACGAGGCGCACAACCTGGTGTCGCGCGCCCGTTCGATGTACACGGCCACGCTGGAACGCGCCGCCTTGCGCGCCGCCCGCGCGGTGGCGCCGCCGAACCTGGTCAAGCCGCTGGAAAAGATCGGGCGCGCCTGGCTCGATGCCAGCAAGGCCGCCCCCCTGCCCTACCAGGTGCTGGACGGCGTCTCCGACAAGATGATGAATGCGCTGCAGAACGCCGCCAGCGCCATCACCGAACATCTGGCTGCGTTCCCGGTACCGCTCGACCCGGCGCTGCAGGAGTTTTATTTCGCCATGCTCCAGTTCCAGCGCCTGGCCGAATCCTTCGGCGACCACTCCATTTACGACCTGACCCGGGTCGACGAGCGCGACACCATCCTCTGCATCCGCAACGTCGTGCCGGCGCCCTTCCTGGCCCCGCGCTTCGGCTTCGCCCACTCGACCACGCTGTTCTCGGCCACGCTCGGGCCCTGGCATTACTTCGCCGACCTGCTCGGCATGCCGGCGGACACCGCCTGGATCGACGTCGACTCGCCCTTTCACGCCCACCAGCTGCAAGTACACGTGGCGCGCACGATCTCGACCCGCTACCAGCACCGCAAGGCCTCGCTGGCGCCGATCGCCGCGCTGATGGCGAGTCAGTACGAAGCCAAACCGGGCAACTACCTGGCCTTCTTCAGCAGCTTCGACTACCTGCAGCAGGCCGCCGACGCTTTTGAGGCGGCGCATCCGGACATCCCGACCTGGCGCCAGTCGCGCCGCATGAGCGAACCGGATCGCGCGGCTTTCCTGGAGCGCTTCACGCCGGATGGACGCGGCATCGGCTTCGCGGTGCTGGGCGGCTCCTTCGGCGAAGGCGTCGATTTGCCGGGCGACCGCCTGATCGGTGCCTTCGTCGCCACCCTCGGCCTGCCGCAGGTGAACCCGGTCAACGAACAGCTGCGCGAGCGCATGCAGGTCATGTTCGGCGCCGGCTACGACTACACGTACTTATATCCGGGGATGCAGAAGGTGGTGCAGGCCGCCGGGCGCGTGATCCGCACCGAGCAGGACCGCGGCACCGTGTGGCTGATCGACGACCGCTTCGCGCGGCCGGACGTGCTGGCGCTGCTGCCCCAGTGGTGGGACGTGGACGTCAGCGACGGACGCAGCTAGCGGATCAGGTCCCTGACACGCGCATAACCGCTGCGGCTGACCGGGATCCGGACGCCGTCGCGCAGCACGGCGCAGTGGCTGTCCCGCCCTAGCGGCTCGATACGCGCCACGGCGCCGACGTTCACGATGTACGAGCGGTGCACGCGCAAAAAGGCGTGCGGATCGAGCTGGCCTTCCAGCTCGGACAGGCGCTGGTTCTTCAGCCAGCGTTTGCCGCCGGCGCAGATCGCGATGTAATCGTCCTGGGCTTCGATGTAGTCGATGTCGGCGGCCGGCACCACGTGCACGCGCGCGCCGTCGCGGATCAGCACCCGGCTCAGGGGCCCGCGCTGCCTGACCGCTTCCTGCGCGGCCTCCTGCACCACGGCCTGCAGCCCGGCAGCCTGCTGTCCCAAAGCCTGCAGCGGGCTCGCGCCCAGGCGTGTGCGCGCATGCGCCAGCGCCGCATCCAGGCGCGCGCGTCCGAAAGGCTTCAGCAGGTAGTCGATCGCATGCACCTCGAAGGCGCGCAGCGCGAACTGGTCGTAGGCGGTGACGAACACGTAATGCGTTTTTGTACCCGCCAGTTCGACCACCTCGAAGCCGTCGAGTTTCGGCATCTGGATGTCGAGGAAGACCAGGTCCGGCGCCAGCTCGCCGATCGCCTTGACCGCCTCGAAGCCGTTGGCGCACTCGCCCACGATCTCGACGTCGGCATGCGCGGCCAGGTGCTCGCGCAATATGGCGCGCGCCAGCGGTTCGTCGTCCACGATGATCACCCGCATGTCTTATCCTTCTCCAGATCCGGTTTCCGCGGGCAGCACCAGCTCCACGCGGAATCGTCCGTTTTCCTTGACCCAGCGCGCCCCGGCTTCGTGGCCGTAGGCCGCGGCCAGGCGCCGGCGCACGTTGTCGACGCCGATGCCCGCCCCCGTCACGTCCACGCCGCCATCGTCATCTTCGTCGACGTCGTTCTCGACCCGGATGCGCAGCAGCGACCCGGCGCGCGCCGCCTCGATGCGCACCAGCCCTGGCGCCAGCATGCGCCCGATGCCATGCTTGACCGCGTTCTCGGCCAGCGGCTGCAGCAGCATCGGCGGCAGCAGGCAGGGCAAGGCATCGGTACCGGCATCGATCGCGACGCGCAGGCGTTCGCCGAAGCGCACCTGTTCGATCGCCAGGAAGTGGCGCACCAGGTCGAGTTCCGCGTCCAGTGTAACCTTGCGGTCCGCCCTCAGGCCCAGGCTGTGGCGGAAGAATTCAGCCAGCCGCAGCGTCATCGCGCGCGCGCCGGCCGGATCGAGCGTGGTCAGCGCGCTGATCGAATTCAGGCTGTTGAACAGGAAGTGCGGATCGACCTGAGTGCGCAGCATGCGCAGCTCGGCATCGCGCGCCATCAGGCGCGTCTCCAGTTCCTGGGTCTCGAGCCGGCGCACGCGCTCCGATTCCAGCACCAGGTAATGCACCGCCACCGCCAGCCCGTACAGGATCACGCCCAGGCCGAACATCGGCGCCAACAGCGGTGCCGACAGCGGCGCGCCCGGCACCAGGGCCGGCATCCCCGCATGCAGTTCCGGGGCCGGTCCCTGCCCCGGCATCAAGGTCAGCCGCAGCGCCCCCAACAGGCTGTTCCACACCATGCCCATCCCGCACCACAGCGCCGCCACGCAGGCCGCGCTCAGGCCGATGCCGGCGGCGATGGCCGGCAGCGGCGTCTGGCCGAGCGGATAGGCGCGGCAGACATAATAGGCCGAGTAGCCGGTCGCATAGGCGTAGACCAGCGCCAGCGGCACCGCGAACAGCAGGCTGGCGCTCCAGCCGGCGCCGCCGGCGGCGAGCATGGCCGCCAGCAGCAGCCCGAGCATCAGCCAGGCCAGCAGGTAGAGCCGGGCCGAGCGCCAGCTGGCGAAAACGCCGACCACTCAGCATCGCTCCATCAGTTGCGCACCTCGACGCCGCCCATGATCGCATAGCCGCGGATCACCAGGCGCTTGCCGCTGTCGGACGCGCTCGCGGTCTTTTCGGAAAAGCCGCCCATCAGCGCGGTGCCGGCCCAGACCACGGTCCAATCCGGCGGCACCTTGATGTTGATGCCGCCCCAGATCGTGAAGACGTTCAGCACGGCTTCCTTCAGGATCGATGATTCGCGCAGGTCGAGGGCACAGCCGCCCAGCACCGCCGTGATCTCGCCGCCGAGGAAATCCGGCGTCGTGATGCGGCGTTCGACCCCGCCCAGGATGGCCACCACGTCGACCACCTTGTCCGGCAAGGCAGCACCGTCAATGCCATCGGCAGGCAGCGGACGCGGGGTGCGGCCGGGGCCCAGGGTGCGGAACAGGATCAACCCGCCCAGCGCGATCAGCAGCAGCGGCCACACCATGGCCCAGCTGATGTAGAGCAAGCCGAGCCGGCCCAGGATCATCAGCACGCCGACGCCGATCAGCACCACCCCGGTATAGCTGCCGCTGCGCGGCCCGTCGCCGGCCAGCACGATCACGCCGGCGGCGATGAAGGCCAGCGGCCAGAAGCCGATCGCATGGCGGAAGTCGAGGATGTCCAGGTTATCGAGCAGGAACAGCACGCCCATGCCCATGACCAGCAGGCCGAGCACGACCTGGTTCGAGGCGCGCCGGGTGTCAGTGGCCATGGTCGTTGCCTCCCTTGTGTTCGCTGCCGCCGACCTTGCCGAATTTCCGTTCGGCGATCGGGCGGATCGCCATCGTCACGCCGGAGATGATGATGAACAGCGGCCAGCTGTTGGCGAAGGTCAGGCCGAACAGGCCTTCCAGCACGGCGAACAGCCACAGGCCGATGAAGGCCGTCCACAGGCCGCCGGCGAATTCGCGCCCGCTCGGATAGCCGATGGTCTGGTTAATGCCAATCACGACCAGCAGCAGCGGCGCGTAATGCCACAGGCTTTCGATCTCGACGATGTTCATCTGGTCGAGCAGGAAGGCCACGCCCAGCCCGACCAGCAGCAGGCCCCACAGGACCTGGCGCCGCAGGTCGTAGGAAGCTTCGTTTCGCATAGGATCTCCAGGAAAGTCGGAATGCGACAACGATACCGGACGCGCGCGGCGCCGGGGAAGCGCTTTTCGGTGAATGGCGGTGCGTGGACGGTGAATGGTGCGCCTGCCGGTGAATAGCGGGCATGGCGCACTCGGGCGGGATGGAAGAAACGCCGGCGCCGGGCGCAAAAAAGCCCGCCGGAATCATCGGGCGGGCCGGTATGCAGCCGGCAGGATCAGGCGGCGTCCAGCACGGCCGGTGCCTGGCCTTTCACCTGGTTGCGGTACTTGGCGCGGGCTTCGGCCTGGCGCACGGCCTCGCGCGCGATGTTGGTCTTGCGGATGTCCTGGCGTTCCTTCTTGCCGCGGTGCTGGGCGACGTTCTTGTTACCGATCTTGGCGGTCATGGGCTTCTCCTTGGATGGTGGCTGCTTTGGGAAGTATGCCGTCGCGGCGTTGCGGACGGCGTCGGATTCAGGCGCGTTGGGTGCCGGGCTTGTCGTCCGCCTGCATCAGCAGGCCCCAGCCCAGCTGGCGCCGGACTTCTTCCGGCGTCGGCGGGGGCTGGGTGTCCCGGGCGCGGCGTTCGAGATACTCGCGCACCAGGTGCTTGGGTGGATGAGGCGTCATTGGCATGGACATGGACAACCCTCCGCTTGGGGAATTGGTGCCGATCCTCGAGGCGACCGGCTGACCTGTTGAGGTAGTTGGGGCCTGCGGAAACTTCGCTGGCGCCTCACTCAACGGCTCCATCTTATGCGAAGCGAACGGGCGTTCACCGTTAGCTGACGCACACTGGACATTGGGACGGGTTGCAGTCCTACAAAATCTTTCCGAAACGCCACTGCGGCGAACGCCGGCATTCCTGAGTCCGCTTTATTGCGGGCCCGGCATTTCCTTTTACCTCCAATAGCGCCCTGTTTTACCAATTTAATTCCAAGAATAAATTTCCCTATTTCACTTAAATGAGGGGAGAAATTAATTCCATTCTGGCGGTTGAGGATGGTCAAACCCGTCGTTCTTATGCGAACCGATAATAAACTTACTCAGCAATACAGAATCTAAACGGTGGCAATTTCCATCCCGTGGATGCACATATTTTTTTTACAGAAAAACACAAACCCTTTTCAATTCATCCACTTACGCAATTCCCTTCGCACAAAGAGCTTAATTCGAAACTCCTACGCAGTATCTCCAGAATCATGCCCAAATTTAAGCACGGCATTATGAATCGGTTTTGCTCGAAAATGGTTTCGCTGCATCGCACGGCGAAAATCACGCTGATGGTCACGGCCGATCTGATTGCATTGCCATTCTGTTTTCTGATTGCGATGCTGCTGCGTGGCGGCGATTTGAAACTGGCCTCGCATTTCGGCCCGGCATCGTATGTGCTCGTCGCCGTGGTCACCATTGCCGCATTTTCGGTCTCCGACCTGTACCGCGCCGTGATCCGCTTCATCGACCAGCGCCTGCTCAGCGTCACCGGCGTGTCGCTCGCGGTTGCCATCCTGTGCGCATGGATCGTCATGTTCGCAATCAACGAGGAAAGCTTTCCACGCAGTGCGCTGGCGATCTACTGGTTTATCGTGTTTTCCTACGTCGTGGCATCGCGCATCGGCATGCGCAATTTCCTGCGCAACCACCAGGCCGCCGACCGCGGCATCTCCGAAGTCGTCGCCATCTACGGCGCCGGCGAGGCCGGTGCGCGGCTGGCCCAGGCCATGCGCGGCACCGAGGAATACCGCCCGGTCTGCTTCTTCGACGACAAGCATGCGCTCATCGAACGCAACATCAACGGCCTGCGCGTGTTCCACACCGGGCGCCTGGCCGACATCGTGGCCGCCATGCGCATCCGTTCGATCGTGATCGCCCTGCCCGGGGTGTCGCCCGAACGCCTGCGCGACATCATGCAGCGCCTGACGCTGGCCGGCGTCACCACCCGCATCCTGAGCCGCCTGGTCGACCTCGCCGACGACAAGATCACACCGCGCGAAAGCATCCGCGACCTCAAGTTCGAGGACCTGCTCGGGCGCCTGCCGGTGCCGCCGCGGCTCGACCTGTTCGCCCGCTGCGTGCGCGGCAAGACGGTGCTGGTCACCGGCGCCGGCGGTTCCATCGGCAGCGAACTGTGCCGCCAGATCGTCACGCTGGTGCCGGCCCGCCTGCACCTGCTCGACCACTCGGAATTCGCGCTGTACACGATCCGCCAGGAACTCGCCACGCGCTTCCCGGACATTCCGATCGAGGCCCACCTGGGCTCGGTCTGCAACGCCGAACTGGTCGAACGCATCCTGCGCGACGGCGCCGTCGACACGATCTACCACGCCGCCGCCTACAAGCACGTGCCGCTGGTCGAAGCCAATATCGTCGAAGGCTTGCGCAACAACGTGGTCGGCGCCCAGGTGATCGCCACCCAGGCCGCCAAGCACGGCGTCGAAACCTGCGTGCTGATCTCCAGCGACAAGGCGGTGCGCCCGACCAACGTGATGGGTGCCAGCAAGCGCATCGCCGAGCTGATCTTCCAGGCCGCGGCGGCGCGCCAAGACAGCGGCACCACCTTTTCCATGGTCCGCTTCGGCAACGTGCTCGGCTCGTCCGGCTCGGTGATCCCGCTGTTCCAGCGCCAGATCGCACGCGGCGGCCCGCTGACCATCACCCATCCGGAAGTGTCGCGCTACTTCATGCTGATCCCCGAGGCGGCCCAGCTCGTCATCCAGGCCGGCGCCATGGCCAAGGGCGGCGACGTGTTCGTGCTCGACATGGGTGAGCCGGTGCGCATCGTCGACCTGGCACGTACCCTGATCGCCCTGTCCGGCCTGACCGAAAAGACACCGCAGAACGCCGGCGGCGACATCGAGATCCGCTACGTCGGCCTGTTCCCCGGCGAGAAGCTGCACGAAGAACTGCTGACCGACGGCGTCGTGTTCCCCAGCGAGCACCCGCGCATCATGCGCATGAAGGAAAACGCGCTGCGCCCCGGGGTCCTCGACACCTTCATCACCTGCCTGATGATGGCTTGCGAGACCCACGAACGCGCCATGATCGAATCGATGGTCAAGGCCATCGTCACCGAATACAACCCGCAGCCGCCGGCGACCATGCCGGTAACGCCTCCCGGACCGCAAGCGGAGCCGCAACTCGACTCCCGGCTGGAACCGCAACTCGACGCCGAGCCCGCGCGCCTCGGGCTGATCAAGAAATTCGTGCCCTTCCGCATATAAAAAAAGCACCAACGACGCTTTACCTCCTTTTTACCGTCCCACCATCATCCACAGATTCGCGAGGAAACTCATGCGTGACGAAAGCAAACCGGCAACTCTCGAACAGCTCACCAGCAGGCTGCGTGACCGCACCGCCGTCATCGGCATCGTCGGTCTCGGCTACGTTGGCCTCCCCCTGACGCTGCGCTATGCAGAAGCCGGTTTCCGCGTGCTCGGGATCGATATCGACGGCGCCAAGGTCGAACGCCTGAACCGCGGCGAAAGCTACATCAAGCACATCGACGGTGCCGCCATCGCCGCCGCCCGCGAACACGGCTTCGAAGCCACCACCGACTTCACCCGCGCCGGCGAGCCGGATGCCCTCGTCATCTGCGTGCCGACCCCGCTCAACGCCTACCGCGAGCCCGATCTCTCCTTCGTCCTGGACACCGCGGACGCCCTGCTGCCCTTCATGCGCCCCGGCCAGGTGCTGTCGCTGGAAAGCACCACCTACCCCGGCACCACCGACGAAGAACTGAAACCGCGCCTGGAATCGCGCGGCTTCACGGTGGGGCGCGACGTGTTCCTGGTGTTCTCGCCCGAACGCGAAGACCCGGGCAATCCCGATTTCCACACCCGCACGATTCCCAAGGTGTGCGGCGGCGTCACTCCGGCCTGCCTGGAAGCCGGGATCGCCCTGTACCAACCGGCGATCGACCGCGTGGTGCCGGTCAGCTCGACCCGCGCCGCCGAGCTCACCAAGCTGCTGGAAAACATCCACCGCGCCGTCAACATCGGCCTGGTCAACGAAATGAAGGTCATCGCCGACCGCATGGACATCGACATCCATGAAGTCATCCGC
>Ga0308160_10005107_pt1 | contig 13804 bp, 15 predicted proteins | sample PhyFR1_FD_201036 | JGI IMG/M metagenome (GOLD analysis project Ga0308160, IMG submission 201036) | Phyllosphere microbial communities from UC Gill Tract Community Farm, Albany, California, United States - DLSLF.R1 | ecosystem: Host-associated > Plants > Phyllosphere > Unclassified | place: USA...
CGACCGTGGTCCTTGTATGTACCCCTTGGCCGGGAATTACCCCCCCCCCCCTTCCCAACCCCACCGCCCACCACCCTCCTCCGCCTTCTCGCCCCTCCCCCCCTCTGCGTCGAGACCGAGAATCCAAAGAGGGACTTCCCCTCCCGTTCGGACCCGAACGCCAAGCCCCCTCCCTTCTCCAGACCCTCACACCCCAAGTCTTCCGCGCTCGATGTGCTCGGTCCATGTCCTCGTCTAGATCGTCTACGGCGACCCCTTCCTCCTCGCACCCCTTGCCGACCCCGACCCAGCGCACGACCCGCGCCTCTGCCCGCCGCGACTCGCTCGCCTCGTCCTCGCCCCTCTCGTCCGTCTCGTCCGAGGCTTCCTCGGCCGCCGTCCCTAGCGCCACCTCTTCCACCGTCGCCGCCGCCAGCTCCAGCCTCAGCAGGAAGCGCTTTCGCGCAGAGATCGACACCGCCGCCGCACAGTCATCATCATCTCACACCTCCACCGCCGCCGCCGCGTCCAGCTCGAGCTCGCTCGCCCGAACAGCAGCTGCCAAGGGTAAAGGTCGCGCCGCCGACGAGCCTCCGCCGAACAAGAAGTGAGGTCGCCGTCCGCTCGTCTCCTTGTCTCCACGCCCTCGAGGCGACGTGCGAGACGGACGCCGCTCGTTCGGGAGTGGCCGCAGCCTCGTGCCCGCCCGTCTGAGATGGATCTCCCCCGGCTAACCCTACCCCGACCGACCCTCCTTTGATTGGCATCCTCCAGAGCCCGTCGGATCACCATCGCGACATCGACCCCGGCCTCCAAGCCGCCGCCACCTTCTTCTGCCGACGTCAAGGGCAAAAGCCGCGCTCTCGTCCCGCCCTCTCCGTCCCTCTCGCCGCCCCCCGCGCTCACCGCCGAAGAGGAAGCCGCCGAGCTCGCCCTCCAGCAGCAGCGACCGTCACCGCCGGTCGTCCCACGGAAGCGCTCCTACTCGCTCCGGTCCAGCACCTCGACCGCCGCCGCCGCTCCCAAGGTCGCGCCCGCCAGCACCTCGTCGTCGTCGCGCAAAGGCAAAGGTCGCGTCGCAGCCGCCGCCGCCGCCGCCGCGCCCGAGTTCAAAAAGCCCCTCCCGCCCAAGAAGATGCCCCGCAAGGCCCGGTTCGTCCCCACTCGCTCGAGCCGTTCGAGGTGTGTCCGGGCGTCGAGCTAAACTTCGTCTTCGCACCCCTCCTCCTGCAGCGCCTCGACTGGAGGCAAGGACAAGAAGCCGGCGGCCTCCGCCTCGGCCGGCAGCACCCGAGTCTCAAAGGGCAACTCGTCGACCGGCTCGTCCCGGGCCGGCAAGCATCTTTACGGCGGCGACGATGACGATGACGACGTCATGCTGTCGGACGACGACTACCACGGCGAGGACTCGACCGACGACGACGGTGTCGCCGCCTCCGCCGTCACCGCCGCTCGGGCCGCCAAGACGACCGCCGGCTCAGACGTAGCAGGCGGCGGGGCCGATGTCACCCGCGTCAAGACCGAGGCCGAGACGAGCGATGCCGGTGGGGCGCTCGCCCGTGCCCTCGCCAACGCCGGCGTTAGCGGCTCGAGCTCGGCCAGCCTCGACGCGCTCCGCGCCATGTACGACTCGTTTGGCCTCGCCGGCGGGGGCGGACCGGGGGGCAACGCCGCGGCTGCCAACCGCTTTGCCGAGTCGCTTGCTCAGTCAATGTTCGCCGACCCGTACGGCGGCGGCGGTGGTGGCCTGTTTGGCCGGCCGTCGGGCGGCCAGCAGGCCCGGATGCGGACGATGCTCACCAGCCTCCGGAGCAAGAGCATGTCGACCCAGCTGGCGGCCCTCCAGGAGGCGAGCGAGTTCCTCTCGATCTCGACCGAGGACACTCTCTCGGGCTACTTTGACCTCGACGGCTTCATCAAGGAGTTCATCCGCATCCTCAAGGGCGAGCCTTACATCGCGCCCGGCGGCGGCGGTGGCGGCGGCGGTGGCGCTGGTGGCCGAGCGGTCAGCTCCTCGGCCGCGGCGGTCGACCCGCCTGCGGCTGCTGCCGCGACCAAGACGGCCAGCGACGACAAAGAGGACGACGCGCAGCCTCACCGGTCCGACGGCGACGACGATCACGACAGCGAGGACGACCACGACGATGACGACGACGACGACGACGACGACGACGACGACGACGAGTCGGACGGCGACGAAGGTGCCGGCGGCGGCGAGGCGCTTCACGCGGGTCCCGACGCGAGCGCGGCCGACTTTGGCGGCGAGATGATGGACGACGACGACTTTGAGGACGCCGAGCTCATGCGCATCCTCGCGCTGAGCGCGCAGGAGGCCCGGCAGGCCGAACAGGCTGCCGCTGGCGGCGGCAGCGGCAGCGGCGGCGGTGGCAACCCAGCCACTAGCGGCGGGTCCGCCCAGGCCGAGCCGGCGTCCTTCTCGGCCGGCGCATTTGGCCTGATGGCGGAAGAGCCGTCGGCTGAAAAGCTCGAGGCCCAGCTGCTGGCCTGCCGGTGCTTGGCCAACCTGATGGAGGCCCTGCCCGGCAGCGCTCACACGGTCGTCTCGCACGGGGCCGTGCCTGTCCTCTGCGCCAAGCTGCTCGAGATTCAATACATCGACCTCGCGGAGCAGACGCTGAGTGTACGTCCGGGTCGTGCCCCCGTCTCCCTGTCCCTCCCATCTGCCCTGTTCCTGACGCCCTTCTCCCCTCCTTCCCCCCCCCCCCTTCTCAGACGATGGAGAAGATCTCGCAGGAGTACCCGCTGGCGATCGTCCGTGAGGGCGGCCTGGGCGCGCTCCTCAACTATCTCGACTTCTTTTCGACCAACGTCCAGCGGACGGCCGTCACCGCCGCGGCCAACTGCTGCCGCAACGTCTCGCAGGAGCACTATCAGATGGTCCGCGATGTCTTCCCAATGCTCCGCAACGTGCTCGCCTACCCGGACCAGCGGCTCGTCGAGCAGGCCTCGCTCGCCGTCCTCCGCGCGATCGAGTCGTACCGGCACAAGCCCGAGTTCCTCGAGACGCTGCTCGACGTCGGCATGGTCCGCGCGCTCAACAGCCTGCTGATGCCCGCCTCGGGAGCGGCCCTGCTCTCGCCGGCAACCTACACGCACATGCTGCGCGCGCTCAGCGGCGCCGCCAAGGTCTCGGCCAAGGTGACGCTCGCCTTCCTCGAGGCCGGCATGGTCGACACCATCTACCAGATCCTTACCGGCGTCGTTCCCGGCGCGCACGAGGCTGACGAGCAGGGCGCGAGCGAGACCGGCCAGGGCCTCGGCGGCGGCCTCAAGGACATGGTCGTCCTCCAGAACCTCGCCCACCGGCCCAAGGACCAGATCGAGGAGACGCTCAGCCTCATCTGCGAGCTCCTGCCACCGGTGCCGAAGGGTGCGGCCCCCCCCCCTTACCCCTCCCTCTCCCTTTCATCCTCACCTACACTGATCTCCCGAGCAGCCGGTACTGACCTTGCCTCACCCTCGCATTAACGTCCCCCCAGACGGCGTTTTCGACCCGCGTTCGTACACCGAGAAGGCTCTTGCGCGGCTCGTCAAGGCTAAGGCCAGGGCGCAGCGGGCTGCTGCCCGTGCCCAGGCTGCGGCCGACCCGAGCGCGCCCGAGACGCTGTCGGGCCTCGAGTCGCCTGCGACGGGTGCGGTCGAGGACCGTCCCTCAGTCTCAGCGGCCAACAGCACCGACGACGTTGGCGCAGCGTCGTCCACCAACGTGGTCGACGAGGCCCTAAGCGCCTCGACCCGGAGCCGCAACAAGGACGCCGACGAGGCACTCGAGCGCCGGCTCAACCTTCTCAAGGAGCACCCCGCGCTCGTCCGGCGCTTCGTCGGGCTCATCATCCCCGTCCTGGTCGACGTCTACGCGGCGACGGTCGCGCTCAAGGTTAGGACGAAGGTCCTGACGGCGTTGCTCAAGACGGTCGGCTACCTCGTGCCCGAAGAGCTCCGAGAGGTCCTCCAGGTGCGTCGTCCCTTCGCCCGCGCTGTGCGCCTCGATCCCGAGCCGGAGACTGACCCGTCACGCGCGCCCACCAGACGGTCCCCCTTGCCAGCCTTCTCGGCTCCATCATGTCGTCGCGCGACAACCCGGCCTTGACACTGGGCACGCTCCAGCTGATCGAGCTCCTCAGCAACAAGCTGCCCGACGTCTACAAGACGGGCTTCCGGCGCGAGGGCGTCATGTTTGAGGTCGAGGCGCTCGCCGACGAGGAGCTGTCGACGGCCAAGGCCAGCAAGCGGTCGACCGCCGCGACGCCCTCGTCCTCATCGACGCCGGCAGCGGCCGTCGTCAAGAGCGAGCCGCAGGACGCGCCGACGCTTGCGACGCTGTCGTCCCTCCTCGACGCTGCCGCCGCCGGAGGCGCCGCCGACGGGGACGGCTCGGCAGGCGCCGCGCCCAACGGCACTGGCCGGCGAACGAGCGCCGGCGCCAGCTTCGGCTCCCTCTTCCCACCAGCCACGGCGCTGTCGGTCGCATCGAGCAGCAAGCGGCTGTCGTCGCTTCCGCTCGACCCTAAGGACGCCAACATCCTGCGGGCTCGAGTCCTCCGCTTCCACGCCGAGGCCGAGAGCGCCGAAAGTGGTCAGGAGGACGCGGCGGCCCGGTCGCTCAAGCACATGCAGGACCTCGTCAGTCGGCTCAACAATGAAGAGGCCGGCGAGGACGAGCTCCGGGCCGTCATGGCCGAGCTCGCGTCGCTCTTTACCGGCACCGACGGCGGCGTCTCGAGCTTTGAGCTGCTCAAGGGTGGCCTCGTCGACGGCCTGCTCGAGTGCTCGACCATCAACGGCAAGGGTGCGTGCCGGAGACGGTTGCTCGGGCTGCACGCACATCTGCTGACGAGCCTCCTTTGACCCCTCTCGCAGCGTCTGCCGTCCTCCGGCGGCGGCTCCTATTTGAGACCTTTGCCAAGACCGAGTCGGACGCCGGCAGCTCGCCGTTTGCCGTCCTCGTCAAGCGCCTGCAGGAGAGCCTCAGCCGCATGGAGACGTTCGAAGTGACGACGGCCTACGCCGGCAGCGCCGCGGACGGTGCGTCGCTCGCTCCCGTCGCCTCGTCTCGTAGGGCCGGCCAGAGCTGATGCAGGCTATCCTTGCCCCATTGCACAGACTCGCGTCGGTCGTCGACGGCCCTGCTCGCTCGGCAGATCCGGCTCAAGCTGATCGCCGAGGAGGGCTCCGACGTTCCCAAGGCGTGCCAGGCCATGGTCGTCTCGATCCAGGCGATCGCGACGCTCCAGGCGCTCAACGACTACCTCCGGCCGCGGCTGACGGCCCCACCGGCGGGCAGGCTTCCGGGTATGTACGCCGCCTACGCTGCTGCCTCCGACCTCCTCGCCGGCGCGCGGTCTCAACAGGCACTCCCGCCGTCTGCAACAGATCAAGGCTCGTCCGCCGCCACCGCCGCCCCCGCCGCCGCCGGCGCTTCAGCCGAGAGCTCGACGGCTGCTACCGGCGACAAGAAGCCGCTAACGCGCCGGCGGAGTGCCCGTCTCAGCGGCAAGGGTCCAGACGAGGCTGCGCCGACGGCCGATGCCGAGGCCTCGTCCTCGACCGCCCCGGCCGGCGGCGAGGTCGGTACGCCGCCCCCGTCGGCGACCCTCGCCCAGATGGCGCTCGCGCTCGGCATGGGCGACTTTGACGACGGCTACGACGACGAGGACGGCTACTCGGACGAGTACGACGAAGACGTGCGTCGTCCGCTAGACCTCTTCTCCCTGTGCGACCTGCTGACACCGTGCTCGCTTGCAGATGTTTGAGGGTGAGATGGATGACCTGCCACGGCCGGCGGAGAAGACGGTCGACGTCACGGTCACGGAGGGTGCGTTCTGCCCGAGGGGGAGAAGGAGGACGGGAGAGGCCCTGACTGACCGGTTGGCTCCCCTCCCGTCGCCTGCGCTCGTTTGTTCAGACGGCTCCAAGGTCGTCGCCCAGACGCCGAACGGCTCGCGCGTCGAGACGCCGGTCCAGGCGGCCGAGGCCAACGCCGAGGCCGGCCCCTCGCGTGGCGCCGAGGGCGGCGCGCGCGGGTCGTCGTATGCGACCGCGCTTAAGACGTCGCCGACCGACTGGCACCTCGAGTTTTCGATGAACGGCAAGCCGCTCCCGCTCGACATGACCGTCTACGGCGCCGTCCACCGGCACGAGAGCACGACCGGGATCACCAACGGCGTCCAGCGCGGCATCTGGTCGGGCATCTACCCGATCGCCTTCAAGAAGGTGGCGGGCCCGGCCCCGACCGGCGGTGCGTCCTTCCCTCCCTTCGGGCTGACTCGTGCGCGAGGCTCTCCGCTGACGCCCATACCCCTCCTCGCTGCCTCGAAGACGCCAACAAGACGCCCGAGCCTTCGACGCGAGACCCGTCCTCGGCGACGGCCGTGCCCGACTCTGTTCCGGCCGACTCGGCCCAGGCCAAGATCCTGCGGCTCCTGCGCGTCCTGCACGCGCTCAACGCCGACGCCCGGTCGACGAGCCTCGTGCCGGCGTCGCTCGTCGGCGAGGCGGCGTTCGTCAACAACAAGCTGACGGCCAAACTCGGCCGCCAGCTCGAGGAGCCGATGATCCTGGCCAGGTACGTCACGCTAGCATCGGTGTTCAGGGCGGTTTGGAGCTCTCGCTGACGTCCTGCCCTCCTTTCTCAAGCTCGTGCCTGCCCGACTGGGCGTCGGAGCTGCCGCGCATCTTCCCCTTCCTCTTCCCGTTCGAGACGCGCTTCAGCTTCCTTAACCTCACCTCGTTTGGCTACGCGCGCCTCATCCAGAAGTGGCAGTCGCAGCAGGAGCGCGGCAACGACCACCGGACAGACGACGCCCTCGGCTTCCTCTCGCGCCTGCCGCGCCAGAAGGTCCGCATCTCGCGCAACCACCTGCTCGAGTCGGCCGTCAAGGTGTTTGAGCTCTACGGGACGACGAGCTCGATCCTCGAGATCGAGTACTTTGAGGAGGTCGGCACCGGCCTCGGCCCGACGCTCGAGTTCTACGCGATCGCCTCCAAGGAGTTTGGCCGGCGCGACCTCCGGCTCTGGCGCGACGCCGACTCGGTCGGCGGCGGCGAGTACGTCCACCGGCCGCAGGGCTTCTTCCCCGCGCCGGCGGCGGCCGACGATGAGGTCTTTGTCGGGACGAGCCGCGTCAAGTTCTTCCGGATCCTCGGCCAGTTCGTCGCCAAGGCCCTGCTCGACAGCCGCATCATCGACATGGCCTTCAACCCCGTCTTCCTCCGGCACGTCCTCAGCGACGCCATTGAGCCCTCGATCCAGCTGCTCCGGGTCCGTCTCCCGCCGCCGTCGCCGTCTCGCCCGTGGGCCCCTCCCCGACTGACACCTCCTCCTCTGCCGTCTCTCCTCACAGCTCGTCGACGTCCGGTCGGCCAAGTCGCTCGACCTTGTCCAGCAGTTTGCCGACGCAAAGCGGAGCATCCTCTTCGACGACGAGGCGACCGAGGTCGAGAAGCGGGCAGCCTTTGACGACGTCACGGTCAACGGGGTCGCGATCGGCGACCTCTCGCTCGACTTTACCCTGCTCGGGACCGACATCGAGCTCAAGGCCGGCGGCGGCGAGATTGCGGTCGACATGGGCAACGTCGAAGAGTACATCGAGCTCGGTGCGCCACCCCTCCCCCCCTCTTTCACCTCGCTCGCCGCTGACGGCCCTGCCTGCTGCTGCCAGTTCTCGACTGGACGCTCGTCAAGGGTGTCAAGGCCCAGGTCGAGGCCTTCCGGGCCGGCTTCTCGACCATCTTCCCCGTCGGCGACCTCCGGGCCTTCTCGCCCGACGAGCTCGTCGTCCTCTTTGGCTCGGCCGACGAGGATTGGTCGGCCGAGACGCTGGCCGAGGTCCTCAAGGCCGACCACGGCTACAACCAGGAGTCGGGCTCGATCGCCAACCTGATTGAAGTCATGGCCGCCTACGACGCCGAGGAGCGCCGCGAGTACCTCCAGTTTGTCACGGGCGCGCCCAAGCTGCCGATCGGAGGTGCGTCGTGTCTCGACCCAAGGCCCTCCTTTCCTTATCTGACCCGCGCCCTAATAAACCCCCGCTAGGCTTCCGCGGCCTCAACCCGCCGCTGACGGTCGTTCGCAAGGGCCACGAGGCGCCCTTCAAGGCCGACGACTACCTGCCTTCGGTCATGACCTGCGTCAACGTTCGTCCCCTCGAGCGTCCTTTCCTCGCACCGCTGTGGGCTGACGTCTGCTTCTCCTGTACTCCAGTACCTCAAGCTGCCCGACTACTCGACACGCGAGGTGCTCGCCGACAAGCTCCAGACCGCCATGAAGGAGGGCGGCCATGCCTTCCACCTGTCGTGAGACTGTCGCCTCTTTCCGGTGCCGGCAGCCGATCCGCAGCCCCGGAACTCTGGCCCTCGGTGACCCGAGCCCCTGGCCACCCCTTCGAGCCGTCCTCGCCATCTCTCTCCCCCTCTCCCTCTCTCTCTCCCCGCGCCACACCATAGAGCCCCTCCCGCTCCGTCTTCACGTCGCTCCCCTCTCAACCCCTCCTGCTCCGTTACGACCCTCCTGCACACGTCCTACCCCACCTCCTCACCCGTCTCCTCGCATGAATGCCTTTCTCACTCTCGTCTCTGAACCTTCGCCACCGCTGCGGCCGCCGATGTGGACGACGGGGTCGCGGGGACCCCCCAAGCGTAAAGCGGCCGGGGTGACAGTCGTAACCCGCTCACGCGCGCGCACGACCGCCCGCCCCGCCCGCCCTGGCCGCCCCTCAACGACAGACGGCCGCCCCTCCGACCCAGCCTCCCCTTCTCCTCTATCGCACCGCACCGACCCTCCCTCTCAACCCCGAGGCGGACCTCACCTACCAGACACCGCGGAGCACCCCGTACCTCTCGGAATCCCGACCCGGTCCGAGGACCAGGAGCAAGGTGCGTGGGCGGCCGCTCTTCTTTTCAACGGGCCCCGGGGGACAGCGTCTTTTGGCTTCTCGCCGGCGCGCCGCGCGCGAGAGCGCAGCAGCAGCAGCCGCGGGTCGACTTGCTCTCGCACCTGGCCCTCGCACGACGGAGGTCTCGGGCAGGCACGCGAGCTCCGTACGAGGAGGGCGTTTTGCTGATGGCTGTCGACACACCGCCGAGGAGGAGGAGGGTTGGGCAGCGGACGAGGGAGCCGGGCGGCTCTCCGCCAAGCAGCGGCGGCCGCCGCCGCCGAGGCAGGCCACGGCCGGGGCGGGGCTGGCGAGCTCTCGGGCCTTGTGCTCGTGGCGTGTTGTCGGACCGGCGGCAGGAAACAACAGACGAAGGAGGTGGGGATGGTCGTGATTGACGGTTATCCGAGAAGTCTTAGAACGAGAGAGACTGAAGCACTCGTCCTGACCAGACCCTCTCTCCCTGCTGGTGGCCCCCTTCCCGCCAGCCATCTCGCTGCCCTCGTGCCGCCGCCCCGCCTCGGCCGTCCGTTCGTCCTCCCGGCCTCGCGAGCGACTTTCCGCCTCTTCCTCCGCTTGCCTCGGTTGAGTCCATCTAGGGCCTGCAGCGCTCGGCCAACCGCCCGCGCCTCGTCCACGTCGGCTCTCGTTTTCGCCACCCGATGCCTAGTCCGACGGCCCTGTCGATCAGCATCCCGTCGCCGCCGACGGTGAACGCGGTCCTCCCGGCGATGCCCCAGACGTCGTCCGAGATCGAGCGCGAGCTCTCTTCCGTCCGCTCGCTCCGCCGGCGGTCGGGCTCGGGCTCGGGATCCGGCTCGCTCGGTGCCTTCGACCCAGACTTGCCGCCGACAAAGGACGACCTCGAGCTCGCGTCGGGGCTCGGCATGGCTCTTCCGGGCACGAGCCTGAGCCCGACCCGGACCTCGCCCGTCAGCGGCGGGAGTAGCGCTGGCGGCAGCGGGCGTAGCTTTGGCGGCCGGTCTGGCTCGTCGCCCGTCGACCGTCGCGCCGGCCGGTCTTTTGCCGGTCCGCCTGGCGACGACGACGACGACGAAGACGGGGCGGCCGACCGAGACGCCCAGCTCTTCTGGGTGCCGGCCCACCTGCACCCTGAGCTTGCGCCCTCGGAGTTCCGGGCGTTCCTCAAAGAGCATGCCCACGCCCACGCTCAGGAGGCAGAGGAGGCAGAGGCCTCGCCGCCGGGCGCGTTCCCGACGTCGGCCGCCTCATCCTCCTCGCCCTTTGCGTCGCCCGTCCAGCGGGCATCATCGCTCTCGCGCAAGCGGTCGATGCTCTCGCGCCAGTACCAGCCTCGGCCGAACGACGGCGTTGAGGCCGAGCCGACGCCGGCGCTGCCGAGCCGGCGGCTCTCGCATCGGTCGAACCGGTCGAGCATCTACGCTAGCCCGTTCGCGACCGACGAGGAGCCCGGCGTCAGCCTGATGGATCTCCAGAAGCTCGAGGAGATGGCTGACGAGGCGGCGAAGAGCGACGACCCGAGCGCGCTTCGCAGCCTACTCAAGCGCAGCTGGAGCGTCAACACTGGCTCGAGTCGTGAGTCGTTTGAGCAACCTCCTCTGCTGAAGCTTGTCCGGCCACACCCAGCTGACGAGCGAGTGGCACCTCTCTCTTCTGCGCCGGGCAGCCGACGCCGATGCGATAGACGGCGTCGCCCTTGCCAACGATTACGACTCGCCCGTCATGCCTATCCGGCCGGGGACGGGCTCGCTCATCCGGCGCGGCGCGCGGACCAAGATCCGCAAGGCCGGCATGGATGGCGACGCTCCTCATCGCTTCGGGCCCTCGCGTCGGGGCAAGGGCCCACTCGTCGACGAGATCCCGGCGCTGACGGCGGATGACCAGCCGCTTCACGGCCGCCGGACGCCATCAGACGAGGATCACGCGCACGACGACCGGCCAGTGTCGACTGCCTCGCTCGACGCCGGCGGCATCTACGACTCGTACCTCAACTCGCGCGACTCGGTCATCTCGTCCTCGGGTCTGAGCAGCGACGTCGGCGCCCGGCAGCGCGAGCCGAGCGAGTCGCCCTCGCCGCCTGACCTCGGCATGTCGATCAGCCTGCCGACGCTCAAGGTCGACGAACCGTTTGAGCCCTTTTCGCTCTCGGCCTCGTCGGCGTCGTCGTCGTCGTCGCACTCGCACGAGGAGGGGGAGCCCTCGAGCCCGCCGACGCCGACGCAAGAGCAATACCGGCCGTCGGTCTACCTCCCGACCTCGACGAGCGAGAGCTCGCTCGTCTCCTCGACCGATCGCATCTCGCCCCCGCCCTCGCCAGACCCGGCCAGCCCGGTGGGAACCGGCCCGGAGCCGGGCTCGAGCGCGCCGCCCCACTTTCCGTCGTCGGACGCGCATCAGATGCGGCGGACGGACAGCGCGGGCAGCTTGGGCTCGAGCGCCGGCTCGAGCGTCGGCAGCAAGGAGAAGAAGAAGAAGGGCTTCTTCTCGAAAAAGGACAAGGACGACAAGAAGGAGAAGAAGGTGTGCCAGTGTGGCGTGTGACTCCCTCTGGTCGACTTTTGTGCTGACCATCTTCGACCTGCGCGCAGCCCTACGGCGAGAAGGAGAAGAAGGGCTTCTCGCTCTTTGGCGGCAAAAAGAAGCAGGAGGAGGCGCCGTCGCCGGTCAACGTCACCGACGGCCGGCTCGCGGCCGCGGCGCTGCTCAAGACGAAGCGGCCGGCGTCGCCCGGTGGACCAGCGCCGCCCGCTGCCCTCGGAGCTTCGACCAACTTTGCCCGCTACCCGATCCACGTCGAGCGGGCCGTCTACCGCCTGAGCCACATCAAGCTGGCCAACCCGCGCCGGCCGCTTTACGAGCAGGTCCTCATCTCGAACCTCATGTTCTGGTACCTGTCGATCATCAACAAGAAGGACGACGACAAGGACAAGAAGGCGGCCGCGGCCAAGGAAGACGCCGACGGCGAGGCCGACAAGGGAAAGGCGAGCAACGGCGGCCAGGCCATGGGCAAGGGCACGCCGCCGGGCCACTCGACCGCCCGCGACATCCTCAACGGGACTGTCGCCCCGCCGCCACAAGCCGTCCGCCGGCCGTCGAACCCCCGGTCGGATGACGGGCAGCATCAGCAGGTCCAGAAGCCGCCTCTGGTCAGGAGCGTCGAGCAGGGCGTCCGGGCGCCGCAATTTGGCTCGCAGGCGGCCCAGGACCAGCACCTGCCGCGCGAACGCGGGCCGCCGCCGCCGCAGCAGCAGCAGCAGCAGCAGCACCCTGGCCAGCAGGCTGGCCCTCCGCGTGGCGACTCTCGGCCGTCCCCGCCGCCGAGCGCTCAGCAGGTGCCGCAGATGCGACCTCCTCCGCAAGCTGGACAGCAGCGGCCCAGTCCGGGCTACCAGCAGGAGCGTCCGGAGCAGGTCCGCTCCCAGCAGCCGGCACCCGGCTACGGAGGGCCCGCGGGACCCAACGCTCCCCATCCAAACGGTCGCCCTCAGCCGCCGCACCCTCAGCCGTCGCAGCAGCAACAGCAGCAGCAGCAGCAGAGTCGGCCATCGAACCCGCCGGGCTACGATCTCCGTCTCGGCCAGCCGATCGGCTCGCCTAGCGGGCCTCGCTCGCCAGGACTCGCTCAGGCTCGCTCGCCACCTCCTCAGGGCGGCCGGCCACTGCAGGCGCCGCCGCCGCCCACGCTGCAGATCAACGTCCGTCCCCCGCCGCCGAACGGCCCATCGCCACCGCCCGGCGGTCAGCCGATGCCCCGCTCGCCGGTGAACGGCCCTCCACAGGGCCAGGCGTTCACTGGCCAACATCCCGCTCGGCGGGCAGCGAGCGACTCGCACGCGCCCGAGAGCCCAGGCCCGCCTTACCCTGGAGGACCGCCCCGCCAGCCGCCATCCCCGCAGTCGCCGGTCCGGGAGCGATCACACAGCACGAGTTCGCCCCAGCCTGGGCAGATCTTCCGCCCGCCACCCGGCAGCATGCCGAGCCCTGGCGGTCCGAGGCCGGGCGAGGTCTTCAATCCGAACGCGCTGCCGCAGATCGGCCAAGTCTTCCATCATCCTGGCTACCGGCCAGCGCCTTACCGTCCGGGAGGCCTCCCTGGAGGCGGTCCTCCTCCTGCCGGCCACCCGCAGCATGGCGCGCCGCCGGGCCAGCAGCAGCAGCAGCAGCGAGGCCCTCCCCCCGCGGGCTACTACCCGCCGCAGCAGATGTCCGCTCAGGGACGGCCGCCCTACCCGGGAGGCCCGCCCCCGCCGCAGGGCTACGCCGGTCCCCCGAACCCCAACATACGGCCGCCTCCTCCGGGCCAGGGCTACCCTCCGCAGCAGCAGCAGCAGCAGCAGCAGCAGCAGCAGCAGCAACGACCACCGCCGCCCGCAGGCTACTATGGCCCGCCTGCGAACGGTCAGCAGCGCCAGCTGCCGCACGGCCAGGGCCCGCCGCCGGGCCACCCTAACTATGGCCTCGCCCCGCAGCATCACTATCCGGCGCCGATGCAGGGCCAGCGGCGGACGAGCAACCAGGGCGAGGTTGTCGACCCGCGCGTGCGCTAAGCCCGTCGGTCAGGCCGGTCCTCGCCCCCATTTTCTCCGTCCTTCCTTCGCCGATCTCCCTCCTGCTTTTTTTCCCTGCTTCCTCGCCTCCCTCCCTCCCATACGCAATCCCTTCAGCTCGTCCCGACGCAATCCGCCTTCCTGCATTGTAGCGCAAGCCGCCCCCGCCCCTCCTTCGACAACTCTCCGCCTCCCATGCCCCTCTCCCTCCTCGTCCTTTGCCTCCAGGTGCTCCCTCTCACCAGACTGTCCGCGACTCTCTAGACGGCCCCCCTCTTCCCCTCTGCTCTCTGGACGCTTTCGTACTCCAGGACTGTGCCGGACGACCGCCCCATCTTTCCAATACACCTTCGAATCGTCTCGGGTCTGCTCAGAGAAAGCGAGGTCATGGAGAGCCGTCGA
>Ga0308160_10005108_pt1 | contig 13803 bp, 9 predicted proteins | sample PhyFR1_FD_201036 | JGI IMG/M metagenome (GOLD analysis project Ga0308160, IMG submission 201036) | Phyllosphere microbial communities from UC Gill Tract Community Farm, Albany, California, United States - DLSLF.R1 | ecosystem: Host-associated > Plants > Phyllosphere > Unclassified | place: USA...
GGCGGCCGCCGCCGCCGGCGGGTTGGCCGATGTCGCCGCGGTGTCGGTCGCGGCCCAGCAGCACGGCATGGTCGCGCTCGACGTCGACGGACGCGTCATCCGTCCGGCGCTCCTCTGGAACGACACCCGGAGCGCGCAGGCCGCGACGGACCTCATCGCCGAGTTCGGCGCTGCGGAACTCGCCCAGCGGACCGGGTGCGTCCCCGTCGCCTCCTTCACGATCACGAAGCTGCGCTGGCTGCGCGACGCCGAACCCGGGAACGCCGCCGAGGTCGCCGCCGTCGCACTCCCCCACGACTGGCTGACGTGGCGTCTGCGCGGCTTCGGTCCGGCCGACGAGAGCCCGCTCGGCGCGGACCTCGCCGAGCTGACGACCGACCGCTCCGACGCCTCCGGCACCGGGTACTGGTCCCCCACCGACGGCGAGTACGACCGCGAGCTGCTCGTCGCAGCGCTCGGCCACGATGCGATCCTGCCGCGCGTGCTCGCGCCGGAGGAGTCCACAGGGACCGGTGTCGACGGCGGCCTCATCGGGCCGGACACCGTCATCGGGGCGGGCGCCGGCGACAACGCGGGAGCCGCCCTCGGGCTCGGCGCGACGGCCGGTGACGTCGTCGTGTCGATCGGCACGAGCGGGACGGTGTTCGCCGTGACGCCGGCCGTGGTCCGCGACAGCTCGGGCACCGTCGCCGGGTTCGCCTCGGCCGACGGCGCGTTCCTGCCGCTCATCGCGACACTCAACGCCGCCCGGATCCTCGACGCGGTGGCCGCGCTGCTCGGCGTCGACCACACGGAACTCGGTCGACTCGCGCTCGAGGCCCCGGCCGGGGCACGTGGACTCGTGCTCCAGCCGTACTTCGAGGGCGAGCGCACCCCGAACCGGCCGGACGCGACGGCGACCCTCTTCGGCATGACCCTGGAGTCGACGACGCGCGAGGGCCTCGCCCGAGCGGCGATCGAGGGGCTGCTCTGCGGACTCGCCGACGGCCTCGACGCGGTGCTCGCGCAGGGCGTCACGGCGGAGCGCGTGCTCCTCATCGGTGGTGCGGCGCAGAACCCGGCGGTGCAGGCGATCGCTCGCGAGGTCTTCGGCGTGCCGGTCGTCGTGCCGGCACCCGGGGAGTATGTGGCGGACGGCGCAGCCGTCCAGGCGGCCTGGGCGCTCAGCGGCACTCGCCCGGCGTGGGCTGCAGTGGGGGCCGGCGACGGCACCGACCATGCGGACGCTCTCGCTGCGGACGCGTCCGGGATCGCGCGGGAGCAGTACGCCGCCCGAGCCTGAGGCGGCACCGGTCGCCGGTCACTGAGCCTGTCGAAGTGCCACACACCGGAGCCTCCCGACCTACAACGCTCCCCGGGGGCCCTTCGACAAGCTCAGGGAACGGGCATCCCTTCCCCCGTCACCGAGCACCACCCGGTCACTGAGCGAACATCCTCCGGTCACTGAGCGAACATCCTCCGGTCACTGAGCCTGTCGAAGTGCCACACGCAGAAGCCTCCCGAGACGCAACGTCACCCCGGGGGCCCTTCGACAAGCTCAGGGAACGGGTATCCCCTCCCCGTCACCGAGCACCACCCGGTCACTGAGCGAACATCCCCCGGTCACTGAGCCTGTCGAAGTGCCACCGCGGAATCTTCCGCGCGGCGGAGACGTTGGCCCCGGTATGCGATCGATCGTCTACTCCACCAACGGTGACCCGTCCGTCCTCCGCCTCGTCGAGCGCGAGCTCCCCGAGCCCGGCCCCGGCGAGGTCCGCATCAAGCTCGCGTTCTCCGGCGTCAACCCGACCGACTGGAAGACCAGGCGCGGCGGCGGCCCCTCGGGTGGCATGCCCTTCCCCGAGGTCGTCCCGAACCTCGACGGCGCCGGCGTGATCGACGCGGTCGGCCCGGCCGCCGGCGACGCGGTGTCCACAACCACCTTCGCCGTCGGCGACCGCGTCTGGGTGTACCTCGCGGCGCACGAGAGCCCGCTGGGCACGGCCCAGGAGTTCACGGTGCAGCCCGTCTCCCGTGTGGTCCCCCTGCCCGACGCCGCGTCATTCGAACTCGGTGCCAGCCTCGGTGTCCCCGCGATGACCGCGCACCGCGCCCTCACCGTCGCGCAGGACGGCCCGGCCCGGCTCTCCCCCGGTGCCCTCGACGGCCGGACGGTCCTCGTCCAGGGTGGTGCCGGCGCCGTCGGCAACGCCGCGATCCAGCTCGCCCGCTGGGCCGGCGCGACGGTCATCACCACCATCAGCAGCGACGAGAAGGCCCGCCTCGCGACCGCCGCGGGAGCACACCACGTCGTGAACTACCGCGAGGGCGACACCGCCGCGGCGATCCGCGAGGTGGCACCCGACGGCGTCGACCTCGTCGTGGAGGTCGCGATCGCGCAGAACCTCCCCCTCGACCAGGCGGTCCTCGCCCCGCGCGGCACGGTCGTCAGCTACGCCAACAACGGCGGTGACCAGGTCACGCTCGACATCCGGCCGCACATGGGGCTCAACACGCGGCTCCAGTTCATGCTGCTCTACACGGTCGGCGACGCCGCACTCCACGCCGCGGCCGAGGACATCACCGCCGCGATCGAGGACGGCGCGTTCCACGTCGGCGAAGACCACGGTCTGGCGCTGACGGTGTTCCCGCTCGCCGAGACGGCCGCGGCCCACGCCGCCGTCGAAGACGACACGGTCGGGAAGGTCCTCATCGACGTCACCGCGTGACCGGCGGCGCGTCGACGTGACGTGATCAGGGGCGGTACCGGGAGGCCAGTGCCGCCCCTGCCGCACGCAGGTGGACGAGCGGTTCGGCCATCGCCGCCTCGACGCCGCCGGCCAGCTCCGTGAGCGATGCCGCCGCGAGGAAGATGCCCTCGGTGGGTGCCTGGATCGCCCCAGCGACGAGCATGGTCCGGTCTGCCGCCAGCCCGGCGACCCAGGAGGCGACCTTGCCGTCCGCCGTCTGGTCGTCGAAGCGGCCCTCGCCTGTGATCACGATCGACGCCGCCGCGGCCGCTTCCGGGAGGGCGATCGCCTCACCGACGCCGCGCGCGCCCGAGGTGGCGGTGGCGCCCCACAGCAGGAGGCCGTAGCCCGCACCGCCCGCGGCACCGGCACCGGGTTCGACCGCTGCGCGTTCCGCGCGGTCCGTCCCGAACGCCTCCGCAGCGCAGCTCAGGAACCGGGCCAGGTTGGCGTCGAGGACCGCGACGTCGGCGGTGGTCGCGCCCTTCTGCGGGCCGAAGACCGCAGCCGCACCGCGGTCGCCGAGCAACGGGTTGGTCACGTCGCTGAGGATGACCGCGCCGTCCGGCGGCAACGCGCGGAGTCCCGCGGTGTCGATGTCGCGGAGCGTCGCGAGCCCGGCGTTGCCGGGCGCCACCGGTCCGCCGTCGGCGTCCACCAGCCGCGCTCCGAGCGCGGTGAGCAGCCCGGCTCCACCGTCCGTGCTGGAGCTTCCCCCGATCGCGAGCAGGAGGCGTCGAGCACCGTGGTCCAGCGCGGCCGCGATGGCCTCACCGAAGCCGACGGTGTGCGCCGCGAACGGCTGCAGCGGGTCGAGCAGGGTGAGACCGCTCGTCTGCGCGAGTTCCACGACCGCCGAGCCGTCGGGCAACTCGAGCCACTCGGCGTCCACCGGGTCGCCGACCGGGCCGGTGACCGTGATCGGATGCCGCCGCGCGCCAGGCACGGCGGCCGCGAAGGCGTCGAGCGTGCCCTCGCCGCCGTCGGCCATGGGGAGGGACTGCAGGATGTCATCCGGCCGGACGGTCCGCCACCCGTCGGCGATCGCCTCGGCGACCTCCGCGGCGGTCGCCGTGCCCTTGAAGGAATCCGATGCGATGACGATGTGCCGGGTCATGTCTTCAGCCTCCCACGGTGGACGGGGTCGGGTGGGTCGAGGCCGCGCTCGTCGTCAGCACCTCGACACCGTCCGGCGTGACCACGACGGTGTCCTCGACCTTCACGCCGGGGGCGGTCGGGTTCCAGGCGAAGGCCTGCCAGGGCTGGACGACGTCGGTCGCCTCAGGCGTGGCGCGCGGATCGCGTCCCGCGTAGCCGGCCGCACCACCCTGATGGTGCCTCGTCCACTCGTCGGCGTCGAAGCCCTGCTCGGCGTAGGCCGCACTCCCCGTGCGGAGGACGTCGGCGAGCGAGGCGCCCGGCACGGTGGCGTCGAGATAGGCGCGCTCGACGGCGCGGATGCGCTGCATGTCCGTGGCGAACGGCTCCGCCGGGGTACCACCGTCGTCGAACCACCGCGTGAGGTTCACGATGAGCCCGTCGCGGCGGCCGCAGGCGACGAGCATGGCCCGGGAACCGAGCCGCCCCTCGGTCGGCAGCGGGTGCCGGTGGGCGAGTCTGCCCTCCCCGGCGACGAGGAGGACGAGCGGGTCGATCCCGGCCGCGACGAGGCGCCCGGCGAGGTCCGCTGCGACCGCCCGTTCCGTCCGGGCGGGGTCGAGCTCGCCGACGAGCGCCTCGAGCGCCGACGTCGTCTCCCGCCCGAGCGAACGGAAGCGCGCGAGTTCGGCCGGGAGGAGCGAGGCGCGCGCCGCCCGAAGCTCGGCGGCGACATCGGCCTCCTGCAGCACCCCGTCCCCACTCGGCAGCACCGCGTCGATCGGCGTGTGCCACGGCACCGTCCGAACCCGGATGTCGGGCAGCTCCTCGGCCTGCAGCCGCTCCACCTCGTTCGAGGTCGCGACGAGCCACGCGTCGCCCGGCGAGACCACGACCGCGACGATCGGGTCGGCCGCGAGGCTCACGTGGACGCGCGAGCCGTCGAGGTACCAGCTGACCGCGGCGGCGGACCGCAGCACGATCGTGCCTGCTCCGCGGGCCTCCAGGAGCGACACGAGTCGGGCGTGCTTGCGACGGCGGTCGACCTCGTCCGGCCCGGGCCGCTCGTCGCTCATCGCCGAGCCCAATCGGTCCCGAGCTCGGCGAACGTCCTGCCGGTGGCGGCCGCTTCCGCGACGAGCTCCTCGATCCTCGGGATGACCGGGCGGCGGTCGTCGCCCGTCCCGAGCCACTCGACGAGATCAGCGGGGATGCGATGCGGCGCTGGGGCCGACCGGACCCCGTCGAGGACGGCGGTGAAGGCGGACGCGTCGGCCAGGGAGCTGACGAGGGCGGCGTCCTGACCCGCTCGGACCGCCTCACGCGCGCGGAGGAGGTCGGGGAGCAGGTCGGTCCGGCCCGTCGTCCAGCGCCGCAGGGTGACGCCGTCGACGACCACCTCGACCTCGTCGCGCGTGTAGTGGAACCTGATCGAGCCGAGCTCCCCGTGGACGGTGACCACCGGGTCGGTCGTCTCCTGCGCGCACAGGGTGAGCGCCGCGGTCATGATCGGACCACGCTGCGGGGTGATGCGGACGACGGAGGTGTCGTCCGCCTCGATGTCGTTCGCCCGGTATTGGTCGAGGTCGATGGTGGCGATCGCCGCGCGGTCGGTCGTGCCGCCGAGCCGGAGCATGGTCTGGACCGCGTGCGCGAAGGGGTTGGTGACGACGCCGTCCACGACGGGTGTGCCGTCAAGGGTGCGCCGGCCCGACCACGCGGCACGCGTCCAGTACCCGACGGTGCGGACCCAGGTGCCTCTCGCCTCAAGTGCTGTCACGGCCCCGATCTCCCCGCCGGCGACGATGTCGGCGATCTCGCCGATCGCGTGCGATCCGAGGCTCTGGAACCCAACTTGCACGAGCCCGCCGGTGCTGGCGGCGGTGGCCTGCAGCCGATCGAGTTCGTCGTTCGAGGTCACCGGCGGCTTCTCGAGCAGGACGTCGGCGCCGTGCTCGAGTGCGGCGACGGCGAGGTCCAGGTGCGTGTGGATCGGGGTCGAGAGGATGACGACATCCACCCGCCCGGCGGCGAAGCACTCCTCGAGCGAGTCGCGGAGCGGTGCGTCCCCGGCAGCGCGGTCCTCCTCGGTGAAGGTCCGGTCGACGAGGCCGACGAGGCGGATCGCGCCGGTCGCGGCGAGCGCCCTGGCTGCCGCCACGTGGCTGGCGCCATGGCCGTGGATCCCGACGACCACGACGGTCGGGGCGGTGGTGGCGGTGGCGTGGTCGGTGCTGGTCATGCGTCACTCCCTGTGCTGCGCGGTTCAGTACTGCGCGGTTCGGTGCGGCGTTCCTCCGCGATGAGGAGCGTCCGGTGGATGGCGTCCGCCTGCTCCGCGTCCAGGGCGCCGTCGACGACGACCGCCTCCAGACCGGTGACGAGCGGGGCGTCGGCGGTGATGGTGGTGCGGCTGGTGGCGGCGAGCGAGACCCCGACACCCGGGTACTCGGCCGCGCGGAGGAACCAGGGGAAGGCGTTCACTGCGGGCTGTCGGAACAGGACGGTCGTGGGGCGTCGGGCCGGCGTCGGGGCGGGCTCGGTGGTGTCGCCCGTCTCCGCGTCAGCGCTCCCATCGGCGTCGAGGACGAAGGCGACCCAGGACGCACGCGAGCCGTGCGCGATCGACTCCCCTGGCCCGTCCGCGCTGAGGACGGACCGGTGGGCGCCCGCGGGCAACCGCCAGAACCATCCGCCGTAGCCGGCGCCCTCGCGGCCGTTGGTGGCCGGTGAGCCGATCGTCACCGTCGATCCCGTCGTCTGGAGGACGCTGGAGACGGCGACGCGGAGCACCGACCTCCCGCTCCCGACGCCGGGTACGGGCACGGCGAACTCCTCGACGACCGTGGTGCGCGACTCCCGCAGCTGCGTCGTCCCGTCGCGCCCGACCCAGTCGAGGGACTGACGCAGCACACCGGCGTCCACGTCGGTCTCGGTGACGCGCTGGACACCGTGGTTGTCGAGCATCGTCGACCCCTGCCCGGCGACGTAGGTGCGACCGCCCCAGTAGGAGACGCCGTCGACGTCGGCGACGGCCATCGAGAGACCGACATGGTGGGGGTGGTCGTCGGGAGCGGATTCCGTGACGACGGTCCCGCCGAGCGAGGTGACGGGGTGCGCGAACGGTCGCGGGGCGTCGGTCGGTTCGAGGCCGCTACCGTCCTGGAGGACGAGGACTTCGCGGTCGCTGAGCCGGGCGGTCAGCTCCGGTGAGGCGGGGTGCTGCCCGGTTCCGAGCCAGACCGGTGGAGTCTCGGCCGGGCGGGCTGCGGTGCTCTCCCGCGCGACGAACCGGGGCCGGAAGACGAGCGGGTGTCCACCCTCCGCGCCGCCGATGGTGTCGCGCAGTCTGGTCCACGCCTCGGCGCCGAGCTCGCGTCGCGGGACGGACACCGTGCTGAGCGCCGGCACCGCGAACGCCGCGAACGGGATGTCGTCGAAGCCGACCACACTGAGCGCCGAGGGGACGGACACACCGGCACCGCGGAGCGCCGAGACGAGCCCGAGGGCGACGAGGTCGTTGAAGGCGACCACGGCGGTCGCGTCGTGCTGCACCACCGTGTCGACGACCGTCGCGCCGTCCACCAGCGCTGATCCGGCCGTCACGATGTCGACGGAGAGGTCGTCGTGGTCCGAGCACGCGCGGGCGATGCCGACCCGTCGGAGGCGATCGCCCTGACTCGCGGTGGGACCCGCGAGGTACAGGATGCGCCGGTGCCCGAGCGCGTGCAGCTCGGCGAGCACCTGCTCCATGCCGCTGGCGTAGTCGATGGACACCGACGGCACGGGCGAGTCGGCGAGCTCGCGGTTGACGAGCACGACCGGGTGGAGTTCGGCGAGCAGCGCTCGAAGCTCCGGCTCGGCCAGACGGGGTGAGCAGAGGACGATCGCGTCGCAGCGACGACGGGCTTCGCGGGCCGCCGCCGCCTCGTCGGTCGGGTCCTCCTCGGTGTCGGTCACGAGGACGCGGTAGCCGTCGGCCGCCGCGGCCCGGGTGACCCCGCGCAGGATCTCCTGGAACATCGGGTTCTCGAGGTCGGGCACGACGACCCCGATGGTGTTCGTGCGGCCGAGCGACAGGCTTCGGGCGAGCATGCTCGGGCGGTAGCCGAGTGCGTCCACCGCGGCGAGGACGCGGTCGGCGATCGCCGCGTCGACGGTCGCCTTCCCGTTGAGCACCCGCGACACGGTGGCCTTCGAGACGCCCGCCTCCACGGCGACGTCCGAGATCGTCGGCGTCGGGCCAGCACTGGGGAACCGGTTGCTCATACGTCCTCGTTCAACTCGTCACGGGTGGTGCCGTTCTCAATCATCCTATAGGCTCGCTCCGAGAAACCGGTTTCCCGGTTTGCGTGGTCGACCCGGTCGACCCGGACGTGGTCAGAGAGGACACCGATGCGCATCATCGTCACCGGCGGTGCAGGACGACTCGGGCGGAGCGTCGCGAGCGCCCTCGCCCAAGCAGGCCACGAGGTCGTCTCCGTCGATCGGACCGACCCCGGACTCCCCGGCGTCGAGGGCCGGACCGCAGACCTCCTCGACCACGATGCGACCCACGAGCTCTTCGCCACCCTGCGGCCCGACGCCGTGGTGCACCTGGCGGCGATCGCGGTGCCGTTCAGCGCGCCGGAGCACGTCATCCTGGCGACCAACCAGACGCTCGCCTTCACCGCCCTCACCGCCGGGATCGCCGCCGGGGCGACCAGGCTGCTGGCCGCGAGCAGCCCGACCGTCATCGGCTACGGCGCCCCGCACGGGTGGACGCCCGAGGCGCTCCCCATCACCGAGGAGCACCGGGTCGCCCCGTGGAACGCCTACGCGCTGTCGAAGGTCGCGATCGAGTCGACGGTCGCGATGCTCGCCCGAGCCCACGGCGACGCCGTCGTGACCGGTGCGTTCCGGCCGTGCTTCGTCGTCTCCCCGGAGGAGTGGGAGGGCGCGCCGACGCAGCAGGGGCACACCATCGTCGACCGGCTCGCCGATCCCGCACTCGCGGCCGTCTCCCTCTACAACTACGTGGACGCGCGTGACGCCGGCCGGTTCGTCGCCGCCTGGATCGATCGTGCCGAAGCCCGACACTCCGGTGAGGTGTACTTCGTCGGCGCCGACGACGCCCTGGCCCTCGCACCCCTGTCCACCCTGCTGCCCGCGCAGGTCCCGAGCACCGCCGGATTCGCCGACGGACTCGTCGATCGAGCCGCCGCCTTCAGCAGCGCGAAGGCGACCGCCCACCTCGGGTGGCGCCCGGAGCACGACTGGCGGTCCGCACTCAGCCCCGCCGAGGCGGCCCGGCTCACCGATCTGCTCGCCGCCGACACCGGCCGGCCGGCCACCACTCCTGTTCCAGCCCCAGCCCCACGATGACGAGGACCTCCACCATGCCAGCACCGCTCGCCTTCGACGGCGTCCTGTACTTCCCGATCACCCCCTTCGACGCCGCGGGCGAGGTCGACCTTGGGCTCCTCGGCACCCACCTCGAGTCGCGACTCGAACACCGGCCCGGTGGGGTGTTCCCCGCCTGCGGCACCGGCGAGCTGCACGCGATGTCGCCGTCGGAGGCCGCCCGCGTCGTCCGACGGACCGTCGAGGTCGTCGACGGCGCCGTCCCGGTCATCGGTGGCGCCGGAGGAGGCGTGGCGACCGCCAAGGAACTCGCGGTGGCCGCCGAAGAGGCGGGAGCCGACGCGATCCTGCTCATGCCGCCATACCTCGTCTCCGGGCCGGCGGCCGGTCTGCAGGCGTACGTCGAGGACGTCCTCTCGGCGACGAGCCTCCCGGCGATCGTCTACCACCGGAACAACGCCCGGTACACGACGGCGACGATGCGCCACCTCGCCCGCAACCCGCAGGTCGTCGGTTTCAAGGACGGCGTCGGCGACGTCGCGGCCGCCCAGGACATCGTGCTGGCGGTGCACGAGGAGGGACGCGATGACTTCGCCTTCTTCAACGGCCTCCTCACCGCCGAGCTCACGCAGGCCGCCTACCGCGGCATCGGCATCCCGCTCTACTCCTCGGCCGTCTTCGCCATGCTGCCGGAGCTCGCGACGCTGTTCTACCGCGCGTACACCGAGCACGACGAACCGCTGCGCGAGCGCCTGCTCCGCGAGTTCTACCGGCCGCTGGTCGCCCTCCGCGACGAGACCCCCGGCTTCGCCGTGTCGCTCATCAAGGCCGGCGTCCGGCTCGGCGGCCTGCCGGTCGGTTCCGTGCGGTCGCCCTTCGTCGATCCGACCCCGGAGCAGACCGACCGCCTGGAGGCGCTGCTCGCGACCGGTGCCGACCTCGTCGCCGAGCACGCGACGCTGGCCGCAGGGCGCTGACGATGCCCGGGATCGCCTCCATCACCACCTCGCTCGGCCGGTTCGCCATGCCGCGCCCGTGGGTGCCCGAAGCCCCGTGGCTGCATCTCATCCGCGTGGACGTCGTCGACGACGAGGGGGCGACCGGGTCGGGCTTCACGTGGACGCCGACCATCGGAGCCACGGCCGTCCGGGCGTTGCTCGACGACGACATCTCCGCCGCCGCCGTCGGATCGACGACCGACCCCGAAGCGCTGTGGCCCCGGTTGTGGGCGCATCTGCACGAGGCCGGTGGCGGCGGGATCACGACGATCGCGCTCGCCGGGCTCGACACCGCACTCTGGGACCTCCGTGGACGACGGGCCGGTCTCGGGCTCGCCGACCTCCTCGGCCGTCGACGCGACACGGTCCGGGCGTACGGCAGCGGGGTGAACCTCCACCTCGACGCCGCCTCGCTCGCCGCGCAGGTCGAGCGGTGGATCGCGGCGGGCTACGACGCCGTCAAGATCAAGGTCGGCAAGCCCGACCTCGCCGAGGACGTCGACCGCGTGACGATGGTGCGCGAACTGCTCGGACCGGACCGCCGGCTCATGATCGACGCGAACCAGCGCTGGGACGTCGACCAAGCGGTCTCCTCCCTGGAACGGCTCGGTGTCGTCGCCCCGGCCTGGATCGAGGAGCCGCTGCGCTCGGACGACACCGCGGGGTACGAACGGCTGCGTCAGGCGACCGACATCCCGATCGCTCTGGGCGAGAACGTGCACACGATCCACCGGTTCCGCGACCTCGTCGACCGTGGCGTCGCCGACGTCCTGCAACCGAACGTCGTCCGCGTCGGTGGCATCACCCCCTTCCTCGCGATCGCCGCGCTCGTCGACGACGCCGGGCTGACGCTCGCGCCGCACCTGCTCCCCGACCTCTCCGGACAGCTCGCCCTCGCCCTCCCGCAGCGCACCGAGGTCGAGGACGTCGAGGACGCGGGCTTCGTCGCGATCGGCGCCATCGACCCGCCCGGGCCGGTCACCATCGCGGAGGGCTTGGTGCAGGTCGAGCAGCGCCCCGGCCTCGGCTTCGTGATCCGCGACCGGGCCGCGGAGACCACTGCCGTCGCGCACTGACCCCGTCCGCCGCCCGGCCCGCCGGCCGACCAGACGCCCAAATCATCACCTGTCGCATCCGCATCCTCGAGGAGCCATCACCATGCACGACACCGACCACAGCACCGGCACGATCGACCACACCACCCCCGCCAGGGCGCGCACCGACGACCCGAACGGCGTCGGCGGCCGTATCGACGACAACGACGGCAACGACGGCAACGACGGCAACGACGGCAACGACGGCAACGACGGCAACGACAACGGTACCGACGGCCGCGGCAACGGCAACGGAAGCAGCAGCAGCAGCAGCAGCAGCAGCAGCAGCAGCAGCAGCGTGGGCCCCGGCGGCGGCACCGTCACGCCCGCAGGTCACGCTGGCGACGCCGCGTCCGACACGGGCCGTGCCGCCGTTCCGGCCGTCGACGAGGTCGCCGCGGCAGCAGCCGCGGCCTCCTCCGAGCTCGCATCCACGGTGCCCTCGACCCGGGCCGCCTGGCTCGAGGCCGTCGCCGACGCCCTCGACGCCCGGGTCGACGAGCTCGTCGCACTCGCCGACGAGGAGTCCCACCTCGGAACCACGCGCCTCACTGGCGAGGTCGCGCGGACGACAGGCCAGCTGCGACTGTTCGCCGCCGTCCTCCGCGACGGGGCCTTCCTCGAGGTCGTCATCGACCACGCCGACGCCTCCGCCACCCCGCCCAAGCCGGAGCTGCGACGGATGCTCCGGCCGACGGGACCGGTGGCGGTCTTCAGCGCGTCGAACTTCCCGTTCGCGTTCTCGGTCGCCGGCGGCGACACGGCGTCGGCGCTGGCTGCCGGATGTCCGGTCATCGTCAAAGCGCACTCCGCCCACCCGCGGCTCTCGCGGCTGACCGCGGCGATCGTGGTCGAGGCGTTGCGCTCGGCCGGCGCCCCGGACGGCACGTTCGCGCTCGTCGAGGGTCGTGAGCAGGGCACCGCCCTCGTGCAGCACCCGGCGATCACCGCGGTCGGGTTCACCGGCTCACTCGCCGGCGGGCGCGCCCTGTTCGACCTGGCGTCGCAGCGGCCGGCCCCGATCCCCTTCTACGGCGAGCTCGGCAGCACGAACCCGGTCGTCATCACCGAGGCCGCACTGCAGGGCGAGGCGGCGGCGGAACTCGCGCGTGGGCTGGCGGCGTCGTTCACCCTCGGTGTGGGGCAGTTCTGCACGAACCCCGGCCTCGTCCTCGTGCCGAGCGGCAGCGGGTTCGCCGAGCTCGTCGCGCAGGCCGCGGCGGACACCGTCGCCGGGCGCATGCTGACGCCGGGCATCGCCGAGGCGTATGCCGCGGGCACCGCTCGCGCCGCCGGCCATCCCGGGGTGCGGACGCTCCTCGGCGGCGAGACGGCGGCTGCGGATTCCGGCGTTCCGACCGTCCTCGCGACCACCGCCGCGACGGTGCTCGACGCGCCCGACGTCCTGCTCGAGGAGATCTTCGGGCCGGCGACGCTCGTCATCGAGGTCGCGGACGACGCCGAGCTGCACGCCGTCCTGGCCGAGGTCGGTGGCGCGCTCACGGCGACCGTGCACGCCGCCCCAGGAGAGGACGTCACCGCTCTGGTGGCACGGCTCGAGCCGATCGCCGGCCGGGTGCTCTTCGGGGGCTGGCCGACGGGTGTCGCGGTCGGCTGGGCGCAGCACCACGGCGGGCCGTGGCCGGCGACGACCTCGCTCCACACCTCGGTGGGTGCGTCGGCAGTGCGCCGCTTCCAGCGTCCGATCGTCTACCAGGACGCACCCGAGCGCGTGCTCCCCGAGGCCCTGCACGAGGCGAACCCGCTCCGTCTCCCCCGCCGAGTCGACGGCGTCCTGGAGCTCCCCGCCGCAGCCCGCGCCTGACCGCCGTCCTGTCCGTCCCCAACTCAGGACTCCGCCGGCGCGCCGCTGCAGCCCGGGTACGACACACCCGAGGTCTCCTGAGTTAGGGACACTCCACCGCCCACGTTCACAACTCAGGACACACCCGGCGCGCCGTGCGCCACAGCGCCGCCCCGGGTCCGACACACCGCAACCTTCCTGAATTGTGAACACCGTGACCACCGTCCCCAACTCAGGACTCCGCCGGCGTGCCGCGCGAGCCAGCCCCGACACGCCGTAGGCCTCCTGAGTTAGGGACACTCCACCGCCCACGTTCACAACTCAGGACACACCCGGCGCGCCGTGCGCCACAGCACCCGCCCCGGGCCCGACACACCGCAACCTTCCTGAATTGTGAACACCGTGACCACCGTCCCCAACTCAGGACTCCGCCGGCGTGCCGCGCGAGCCAGCCCCGACACGCCGTAGGTCTCCTGAGTTAGGGACGGAATCAGGGCCGGTCAGGCGAGGGCGGCGGCCAGCCAGGTGCGCAGCTCGGCCTGCATCGGCGCGGACCAGCTGTGCGGTTCGTCGTGGAAGGTGCCGGTGTAGGCCGAGCGCTCGGCACCGGCCCGGTACCGCTCCGTGAGGATCGCGTGCGCTTCACGCATGCCCGCCGGCTCGAAGAGCTCGTCGCGCTCGGCGTACTGGACGAGCAGCGGCAAGCGGGGGCGCAGGGATGCGAGCTCCGGCCAGTC
>Ga0308160_10005109_pt1 | contig 13803 bp, 11 predicted proteins | sample PhyFR1_FD_201036 | JGI IMG/M metagenome (GOLD analysis project Ga0308160, IMG submission 201036) | Phyllosphere microbial communities from UC Gill Tract Community Farm, Albany, California, United States - DLSLF.R1 | ecosystem: Host-associated > Plants > Phyllosphere > Unclassified | place: USA...
AAGTAGGTCCACGTCCCCGTCCCCATGACCCGGTCAACTAACGACCAGGCCATCTCGGATGGACATACAATTCGTAGACTACGATCACGTCCGCTTCCACCTCTCCACCGCCGAAGCCAAGACAGTTATCACCCTTTCTATGGGTATCCAGTGCTGGCCCGACCTGGTCAAGTACGGTGCTCGAGACCATTTGAGCTCGACATATGGAGAGTACCTATTGTCGGAATCAGAGACCGAGCCAGAATATAATGTATCTCTCCGAATCGATCTCGAGAAAATCCCTTCCACCCTTGGTACGTCATCTGTTCTCTTTGCGCTTGGAGCAAGCTAATATAGGATAGAAGAGCAGACTGAGTTAATCTCTAAATTCGCCCACCTGAAATCGACTACCATGTCAGCCCCTTTCCTCGATGCATTCGCCGAACAAGCGTCATTACAGCAAAATTACAAGGAACCAGCAGGAGCACAACAGATGGACGCTCCACCGACTGCCAAGGGGGATTTAAAGATCATCAAGTACAGGGAGGAAGAAGCGATTTTCATTCAGGCTAGTAATGATCGAGTGACTGTCATCTTCAGTACTGTATTCAAAGAGGAGACTGATAGGGTCTACGGAAGGGTCTTTTTGCAGGTAGGCTTTTTGAGATTGCAACAGGTCCGAGCTAATGTCAGGAATTCGTGGATGCTCGTCGATTACAATCACTCCAATCCGCTCCTCAAGTCACCTACTCGAACCGAGAACCACCTCTTGAAATTCGCAATGTCCCAGGCTTAAAGAACGGTGAAGATTGGGGTTACGTCACTTTCAGTCAGTCCCCCTTCCTTCTCCTTACATTGCACATTGCTTTGCTAACAACCAGTCCTCGCACCTAGACATTTCGCAAACCCCGCCCAAGCTCTATCGACAATCAACCGAATCCAGCTATTCCGAGATTACCTACATTACCACATTAAATGCTCTAAAGCATACATGCACTCGAGGATGAGGCATCGAGTTGCGGAGTTCTTGAAGGTGCTCAACAGGGCTAAACCCGAGGTGGCTACTCAGGAGAGAAAGACTGCGACTGGAAGAACGTTCAGGTCGAGGTAGACTGTCGAAAAGGGATTTTGTAAGCTTGTATATGGATTTGAATTGCAGCAGTGAGCTGCACCCAAAAGTACGGACGGGAATGACAGCGGATCTCGATTAAGTAATGATATGCGTATTGACAATGCTTATGCTATGCTATGCTTGGTCTACAACAACGCTCTATCGCTCTTGCCCTCCTTTACGAGCTTATGCCAGTCCACTCTCCAGCTGTCCAATCTACCTCTGAATCCAGGCTGGTCCAGAGTCTTTCGGATCCAGCGCAATAACGCATCATCATCCTCGGCAACAAAGTAGGAAGAAAGTAACGAGAGGATAGACTCAAACGTCGCCGTCTTGGCTGAAAGTAAATCTGACATTAGTACGATATGTGGGAGAGTGAACGACTCACCCTTGAAGGACCAGAGGATAGCGACTGATGTCAGGACCATGATATCCCTCCCATCTAACCATAGCGCGTCCCATATCCGCAATTGTTGAGAAAATGGAATGGTATTGACAAACAAGGTAATGTACCATTTCGTCCCCCAAGCCGATGATGAGATCATGTTGCGTTGCTACCAGATCAGTTGTTGTCCAACAGGAGGAGTGGGAGACTTACGAAAGACTGGTACAGTTCCGGCATGAGATACTCCATCAATCTCTCTTGAACGTAGAACGCTTCTAGCAATCCAGGGAACCCAGGTGCGAAGATCGAATGCATCCCGTAGGAGTCATGCAATCTGACCAAGAGGGCATAAGCTCGCTATCCGTCAGCTCTGACTCATCGGAGAAGGAGAAGTTGCTGACCTCGGGTTCGAAATAACATAACAGCGTAGCCGCTATCGGACCCATTCCTTGGACATACTCGCATTCCTCGCATCGCATTGAGAAACAATGCAGCACGTGGAAGAGGGATCGTTGGCCTGCTCCGTACCTGGTCACGAATTGCGTTTGGCCAGATATAGTACGTGGGACATCCAAGTCGATTTGAACGTCAAATGTTGAGGGCAGGTCGATCGAGTTCTGTTCATTAGTCTGACCTATCAGGCAAGAGATGAGGCTTACTCTATAGTCGGTAATGAGATTCTCTGCTTTTGCTTTCCCTTTACCTTTGCCTTTTGCTTCTTGATTCGCATACTCTTCGGCAAGCGTCCACCAGGCAGCCATCCTCCATCTATCCGGAATGCCTTTATATACCCGCTTAGGAAGCTACAGCTCATCAGCTCAAATCCACTTGCCGGAAAATGGACCCACCTTAGACCCCTGCCCGTCCATTCTCCAACCCCACTCCAGTATATTCCCACCTTGGTCCCTCTTGGTGACCTTCATCATCTTCATCCATTTATCCACCCTCTCCCTCTCTTTCCGACGCTGTTTCTCATCCGCCTCGGAATTGGATTTTGAAGATGGCATCTCTGGCATTTTTGGTTCATGATCGGAAGGACCATTCATTGCTGGTTGTTGAGGAGCTACGCCGGCCAGTGGGGACGTTTTGGGTAATTTCGGAATTTTCAATAGTGGAGCAGTTGGGATGAGAGCGATTCGAGATTCTTGACGGTTTCGAAGGGGTTCATTTACGAAACCGTATCTGACATTAGTGTTGAACAAGGGATAGGCTCACCTGTCGAGACTAGCGAGGAACTCTCGTTCCTTATCGCTCACCACCCGTTCTCTATCTGGCTCCATGACCGTCGACCGCTTACTGGTAGACGGTCCACCTCTCGTCCTCTCCACCCCAGCCTCCCATCCATCACCATGAACACCCATAGCTTCTAATCGCGCGTCTGACATCAGCTATACCCAGTCACAATCAAGAGACTCACAGGTGGACCTGACATGGAAAGCGTCTTCTTCTTCACCTGGATATTGGGATGAGCCCGCTGATGATAATCTACTAGTACTCATCGAGCTCGTGTTGGAGGTCGTACTGCCGCCAAGTGGGTGTCTTGGCGACGGCGATAGTCGAGCGATATTGGTATGTTGCGCTGGATCCTGGCTGGTTTGTCGTTTGGAGGGCGTCAATCGGATTTCCGGAGTGGGAATCTGGCTGGCAGTCGAGGATCGACTGATATTTCCATTTGACAGGTCTATATCCCCTCCATCTCCGTTTACATTCTGGTGAGAATACTCATCCTCCATCTCCTCGAGCTCATTTTCGGTAATACTATTCCTCAACGGCGTCCTGGGTAGAGATACGCGTCTAGCCATTGCTCCCTGATCGCGGTCGCTCGTGACAGAGGGGCCGAGCCAGCTATCACGCGTACCTGACCCATCTCCATAAAGCGAATATATCCCCGCTGCTTGATCGGCCGATTCGAGTGTTGATTCGCGTGGTGAGCGCCCATTTGCAATAGGGTGCTGAGCCTTGTTTGGCGTTATGGGTAATGTGTCCTGTGTCATCTTGTTATGTTCATGGCAATGAAATGGGTAAACTGGGTGAACAAAGCAATCATATCGAGTTGGTAAGAGTCGTGCCTGGGTTGAGCAGATGAGCATGAACCGGTTCTTTACACTACCGTATACTCTGTATCCCATACATGGACATACGGCAATGAGTAACCTAGTCAAGCGATACGAGGATCTACTGCTGGATAACGTATCCACGGTCAGATCAGTCGAATCGGGCTTACGAAACTTGACATGGCTTTTGCCAGGTAGATTCGCCGATGCGGACGTAGCAAGTGAGGGCCGTATGTTCCCCCACTTCACCGAATGACCTAGGACTAACGAGATAGTCTACGCTCTACTGTCGGTAGTGTCATCATACCACGATACACTCCTAGGCAGACGTCTTACGAAGTCCCTCTCCCTCCCCCCTCATCCATTTACCGGTCCATGTCCAAGTACAGGTCCGAGCGTTACCTCCAACGAAGAGACGACGACGGAAACAGCACCTAGGGTGATACCCCTCTTACCACCTCCCAGCGATCATATGAGATATACTCGGTACTGGACCGACAAATCCCGGATATACAAAAGGGCAAGTAGGACTCTATCGACTTTGACGTATCTGGAGCTATTGATGGAGATGCTAGCTAGACGAAAGGGGAGTGATAGGATTAGATGGAGGATCGTCCTCATCATCGAGGCTATCAAGTAGGTCGACTGTTGTCCAATTACAATGTATCAACAAGAGCTGACGATCAGAACATGCCTTCGCCTGATCATTCTCGGTATTACTCGAAGACCAGTCCTCAACCCCCCAGTCCCCCAGCGGGAATTCGACATTACATCCCTATCCCCCGAAATCATTTCCCAAGCAACCAAACCCGTCCCTACATCCACCATCACGCCATCCATATCTTCAATCTCACCAGGTGCTCCACTCCGTTCCCACCTCTATGCCATGTCTGGTTCATTACCCGAAACGCATCTCCCGCATCCGTTAACCCTCATGCCGGAATTGACGACTTCTGCGTTTGCAGCCGAGATCTTGACTTCGACTGCCACTCTCGTACAGGTCTTGTTACTTCTCAGAGCTCAGGTACGCTGGCTCACAGTTTCGAGCAAGTTGAAGCTGACGCCCAGGTCCGAAATACCCCACTACGGTCCTCACTCCCAAGCTTGTCCACACGCTTGACACCTTTCATGGTCCCCCTTGCATTCCGCCTGATTGCACGCCACATCCGTCCTGAAGCAGGTGAATCTCTACTGCTCGCCTCACACTATGCAAAGCTAGACCGCCGCTTGGCTTCATCCTTCTTCCTGCAAGGACCGATGTGGGTCGGATGGACCAGACCAAAGATCGTGGCGCTAGTCAAGGGCATCGAGCGGATACCTCTCATCGGACTCGCTGGCGAGTTTGTCGAGGGATATATCCCGCTTGTTGACGATTACTTTTATTGTGAGTCTGGTCGGGCTTTCGATGCTGATTCTCAGATACTTCTCAGTAGAGCTATGCAGGTATCGGGATCATGTACTATACATGCATAGATGCATTTGCCGAGGCGATACTCATTTACGCTTCATTAGGCCTTTCTGCAGCCACCTACCACCGTCAGCTAAACTTACCAGTGGTTCACTGGGCTGACTCACTTTGGTATCTTTTTCTCTCCTGTTGCTCCTCCAGAACCACTTCCGCCTGCAGCAGGCTGTTTCTTGACCTCGCCTTCCTTCACCTCCGCCGCAGGCAGGGGAACGACTTTTTCCATCAATTCCTCCAGTAACGGTGCCGGGTATCCAGTGACTACCATCAGCTAAACTCTTTAATCGACTCTGAGGCGACGCACCGTTCATACTCTCGTCATCCCATTTGACCATCAATACACTCTGAGGAACCAATCCTAAATCATTCAAACTCTCTTTCCCGCCCTTTCCACCCATCAGCCCGGCCGCAGGACCTCCTCTCACATATCCATAATTGGCAGGTTGGATGATCGTTTTCGAAGTAGTGGATTTCTTGGGTTGGGGAATGGGGTGTTCGGGATATGTAAATCGTGGTGGTTGCCCTGTTTGTCAGCTAGTAAGGCAGAAGGGACATACATAGGTTGAATGTCTTGGAAGCGTATTCAGGCTTCAAGGCATTTCGTACAAAAGCGTATACAGGCTGGATAGCACTGGTACTAGCAAAAGTACTCTGTATCTGCGTTCCATCAGAGAACTTGACACGTATTGTTGTCTGTTCGTTAGCCCAGCCTTTATCCTTTGGAGAGAATATGTACAGTAGGCCATTTCTCCGCCTTTTTCTTTTCACGAAGTAACCTATCTTCATCCCTATGTTTCGACGTCAAGAGTGGAGCTTCATTCAACCTCTTTGAGCGAGAAACGACAGTCGCATGATATGATTGAGCGTCTTGGATGGATGGTTCGAAAAAGGCATCAGGTAGATCCGAATCCGCTGAATTGTTAGCCCTTGGTCCGGGACGGTTGCGATGGCATGACATACTTTCTTTCGAGGTCTCTTCTGATGGAAGGCTGCTGTTGATATCGGTGCTGGTACTGGTACTGGTACTAGCGATAGGAGCTGAAAAGACTTTGATCTCGTTATCGTTTACAGGTGTTGTTGTGGCTTGAGCGTTGTCTGAAGTCTCGGACGGTGTAGGGGCTGGTTCTTCCACCTGAAGTGGTAGATTCTGGATACCTTCTGGCTTCTCCTGAGCCTCACTCATGATGGTGAATGAGATAGGTGTAGTGTGTAATGGTATGAAGTCAAGGTCAAGTTGATTGCTCATTGAGTTGGACGCGTTGGCGATCTTTGGTGCCCCATCCTTCCCTTGATTGTGGTATCCCCCTAGGCCTGCTCAAGTCCATGCAAGCATACAAAGCTAGTACACATACATGAAGCGTCGACTTCATATGAGCGGAGGCTGTGAGTGACGATTGGAGTAGCCTGTGGCCAGTGCGTCAGCCAGATTGAATCCTCTCAAAGCCAGCCCGAGAGTCCATATTTTGCGAGTCAATGCATATATGTATCTGTGTTTATCAAAAGGGGTTTTATACAGAATGTCTAAGAGAGGAAAAGAAAGAGAGAACCGTAACCGTCATGATCTATAATCTATACCAAACCATCTACGCCAAAGGACCACTAGGTCGATATCGTCTATAGGTCAGCAATAATTCGACACGTCCCATGAGAGAACTCACGGCTCATCACCAAAGACAGTACTTGGATCCAAATCGCCGTGGATGATATCGTAAAAGAGTTGGATGGAAGATTGCCGAACCCAATTCCAGGATGAATCGAATGTTCTTGCCTTGAGAGCAGAGAATACGGGGGCGATACCGTCAAGGTAAGCATCCCCATGTTCGAGCTTGATAGCGTCCAATTTGGCCTGTAGCTCCTCGGACGTCAACTGATTGTTAGCGCAAGTCCACGTAGGATTGTTCACCTTTTCAGCATCGGCCTTCATGTCACCCGCTCGAGGATCCTTGCCGAGATACCTCGACAACAACTCGATCTCTCGCTGAGCCTGTTCATTCTGCTTGGCGACAAACTTGTCGAATTCCTCTGAATTCATGACCGCTCCTCCGCCTCCACCACCTCCACCACCAGCAGCTCCAGCCGTAGCTAGCGAAATACCAGCGTATGAAGCGTACGACTGAGCCAAACCGTCCAAGAAGGCTTTCGCTTCCGATTCCGATCCGAGTCGTTTGGGTGGTTCCGACAAGATACCAAAGAACAAGGCACTATCCGATCGCAATGGTCCCAAACCCCACTGTTTGCTCAAATGAGCTCGAGCAGCGGAAATGTTGAATCCACCAGGCATCTTGGCACCCATCATTCGGTTCGTCAATGCCATGGCGTGTTTACCGAGTGCGGCGTATCCAACACCGAGTGAAGCACCCAGTTCGTCAAGAGGTAGATCTTCAGCCTTTTCAGGAGCAGACGAGAATTCGACTTGGAGATCACCGAGAATCTCGTTCTGTAGTGTCGATTTACCACCAGACAATTCCTTGAGGGATTTGGCGAGTGGGATCTCGCTAGCTTGCTTCTTGAGCTTTTGAGCGACAATAATTCGGACAGTGTCGACGGCTTTAGGTGGAGCGTCTTCGACAGCGGCGGCAGGGCCAGCGGAGGCAGCGACAGGAGCAGCGACGGGAGGTGGGGCGGACGAAGAAGAAGCAGCGGGAGCTTGAGAGGTGGGGGCGGCGGGAGCAGCTTCCTCGGCCTGCTCGTCTTCAAACAAGTAGTAGACTTCCTTTTGGTGCTTGGCGTGACAGTAGATTTGTCGTTGAAGCGAAATAGCACCATCCTGAGCTTCGTACTTGGCCTTGAGCGTTCTTGTAGCCATACCGGAAAGTGTAGGACTTGGACCGACTTCGATGAATCGCTCGAACTTGGCTTGTGCAAACAAGACGTCCTGGGTCTCGATCCATCGGACAGGGGAAGCGAATTGGTAGGCCAGACATTCAGTCAAGATGTTGTAGGCGAGCTGTTGTCGCTTGGCCTCGGATCCCCAGGATTCGGAATCCCATGCTTTCAAAACACTGTCCATTCGGGGAGACAAGGTCTCGTCGTAAATCTTTTGGACATACTCTTTGGTCACCGCAAATGGCTCAGCACTATTGTCAGCTAGGGCAGGCGCATGAAAACTTACATCAAGTTGGGAATGTATTTGCCGATAAGACGGTCGGGGTTGAGCTGAAGAGGATCGATCTTTTTGATGAGATAGTTTCGGAAAGACAAGACTCCGGGCCACAAGTACCTCGAGTGGAAGGGCACATCGATACCGGGCAGAGGGATGGTAGCGAATCCACGTTCCAAAATGACTTGACCATCTGCCTTTTCCTTTTCAACAGCCATGTCCCAACATCCATCGATAATCTCGGTCAATTTCTCCTTGAGCTCGGCAATACTCATCATGGTCGATAGTTTCTCCAAGTCGATCTTTTGAGCCTTGAGCAAGTTGAGGACATTGGTCAATGTAGCCAAAGCTCGAAGTTCACCAGCACAGACGTATTGCTGGTTGGCGACGTTCAGGTTGACAATCTGGACGAGGATCGACTTTTGTTGACTGATTTGATCGACGATTTCTCGTAGAGCCTCTTCAGAAAAGGTCTTGCCGACTCGCGAAGGGTTGGCGGCCATCATGGCGTATTGGGATTTACCAGAAGCATCACGCTGGACGGCACGTTGCATGGTGATTCCTCGGAAAAAGACGACATCGGCCAGGGCAGAGATGGGTAGGACGTCGGCGATGGCAGCGAGGGCAGAGTACTCTCCGAGCGAGTGACCGGCGAAAGAGGCGTTGGTATCAATCAGACCTTTGCTCTTCATGTCGTCGAAAGCAGCCTTTTCAGTCACGACCAATGCAATCTGGGTGTACTGGGTAGCGAAGAGGAGACCTTGAGGATGGCTGAAAGTGTAGCTGGTCGTGTAGAGATCAATGTCGGAGAAGAGGGGTTGGTTTCGGAGGTTGCCCGATTCGTCGACCGAGTCGTAGGTCAATGCCATGTATCGTTGTCGGATAGCTTGACCCTTGATACCACCAAAGTGGATAGTGAGCTCCTTGGGGTTGTTTTTGACGATATCGACGATCGAGAAACCATAGACCGAAGTCAAGTGAGCATCGGCAGCATCCCAGACAGCTCGAGCGACGGGCGAAGTTTGGTAAAGCTCCATACCCATACCAACTTCCTGCGAGCCTTGTCCGGTAAAGACGTAGGCAGATGGAGGCTGGAGGACTTCGGCGGATCCGTCAATGACCTTTTCGCTCCTCTGGTTGAACGCCTCGACCTTGACGACCTTTCGACCGTCTCGCATAGCGATGTGGGTAAGCTTGACCTGGATCTGATCACCGGGTAGGACCATGCCAACAAAGCCGACATTGTAGGCAGTGACTCGCTCGGGGTGGTTGTCTGCAACAGCGGACTCGAGGTATTTTCGAGTCGCGGCCGAAGACCACATGCCATGGGTGATGGTTCCGGGCAAAGAGGCAAAGTCGGAAAAGTAGGGGTTGACGTGGATCGGGTTGAAATCGCCCGAGATCTTGGAGTAGGCCTCGTTGGAGGTAGGGGTGGTGTAGGTGGCCGACGAAGGGTCGGTGATGAGAGCGTAACCGCCGGTCTCGAGGGGGATGGGTAGACCGATAGGTTTGCCGTGTCGCTTGAAATATTCGACGACAGGGTTACCGTGAGCGTTATGAGCCTCATAGTCGATAGTGGCGACCTGGACAAGGTGCTCGGAACTGCTTCTGACGTATCCACCACCAGTGACCTTGACAGTTGAAAAGACCGACTTGTCCTTGTATCGAAGCTCGGATCGGGTCTTGAAAATGAGCTTGGTACCCACTTCGAGGGGTGTCGAGTCGTCGTCCCATTCAAACCAGGGTTTGCTTTGAAGGATACCGACTTGGTTCGAGGTCTCCAAATCGATAGCGTAATCGTCCTCGTCGATGATTTCGAACGTCTTGCCAAAGTCCTTGAATTGACCTCGGTACAAGAAGGAAGAAGTGACTTCGATGACGGGTTGACCTTGTCGGAAGACGTGGCCCTTGACCTTGACAGTCTTGCCCGAGTCGCTGTTGGTGACGGAAACAACTCGTGCTTGAGCGGTACACTTGTCGCCAGCTCGAACGGGTTCGGCACCATCGACAAGCTTGAAGCCGTTGGACAAGTGGACGAGGTTGAGCAGATCGCCATCGATATCGGATGGGAAGATGGCCTTCATGATGGACTAGAGTTAGCAGAGTTTGGCAACTGAACTCACCTGCCATCCGAGAACAATAGCAAAGTCCATGGGGGCCATGATGTTTTCAGATCGAGAAGACCTAAAGCTTTCGCCCTGGTTACCGACGACGTCACAGAATCGTTGGATATCTTGAGCATTGACAGCGGTCTCGGGACCGGTAAAGGTATCGTCCAGAGCGAGCTCGGGCAATTGTTCGTTGTCGCCAAACCACAATCGCCAGTAAAAGTCCTTGATGGCCTTGTTTCGTCCCTCGGCAATCTCGTGAATGGGTGCGTAACCTTGAGAAGGCTTGTAGACAAAGCTGAAGTAGAGGGGTACAGTAACGCCCTTTCGCTCTTCAAACATGGTCAACGAGATCTTGCGGGATGCCGAATCGAACGAGAGCTCGACAGCTTTGAAATCGGCAGGGTGGTTACCGGCGGATCGGGCACCACCGTAGACCGTGACGGATCGGGTTTGTTCTCCATCAGATTCAATCTTGACGGTCTGACCAGCTCGAGGTGCAAAGACTCGTCGGAAAGGGTTCGACAAGTATCCGGATCCTCGGACGACATTGACCGACGTCAAGGCGGCTCGGAGCCAGCTGACGGAAGAGCCAGCGAGAACCTCGAGCCAGTCGTCGGTGGAGGGAACGACCTTGCCGACTCGGAGGGTTCTGACATTATCTGTAACTGTCTCGTCGACGAGACCGACCTTGGGTGAGCCGGCCTTGGCGCCGATATAGTCGATTCGGGGAACCTTGCTTTCGTCGTTTTCGTAGAATCGCTCGAGGATTCGCTGGACGAGTACACTTTCGATATTACCAAAGATCTCCTTGATCGGCTCATCGACCTTGTTGGAGTACTTGGCGGCAACGGGACCGTGGAGGATAGCGATTCGCTGAGGATCCTGGTCAAAGACACCATCAATATCTTCAGCAGCCCAGAGTGAATCCTTTTTGAACCAGACCTCGAACGTGTTGTCGAGAATGGGGATGAAGGGGACAGGTTTTTGACCAGGTCGTTGACAGATGGTCAAGAAGTAGGCCTTGTCCTCGGCAGCGACCAGCTGGTCCTTGGCTCGAGGGTAGGATGCAAAGAATGCGTCGATGGTGGGTAGGGGCTCGTTGAGGGTACTGAACGATTGTAGAAGCGACTCTTTGGTTCGGATACCGTCGACACCGGCGAATCGCTCTTCGACCCGTCGAAGCCAGTCGCCTACCAGGTTTCGGAGCGAAACATCGATCCATCGAGATTGCTTGCTGACGTACATGAGTCGGACCATTCGTCGAGTAATTTCCTCGTAGGTCATGGTTCCGAGATCAGAGACAACGGTACCATCGGCCTTTTCACCAAACCAAGGCTTGTTGTGATCCTTGTTGAGTCGACCAATGACATAATCTCGCTTGGCGTCGAGCCATGCCGCTCGCTTCTCTCGAGGAAGAGCAAAGACGGTATCGTCAAACTCTCGCCATAGCTTGATACCTCGAGTAGCGATCTTGTGAATCGGTTCACCGAGCTCGGATCGGACAGTGAGGATACCACCGGTAGGTTTGTCGTAGGTGCCCTCCCACTGGACATCGTCCACACCGGGTGCATCGACAATCAGTTGCTTGACGGAAGCACTGGTATCGGCTTCCTTGGCGACCATGACTCGAGATCCAAACAAGACACCATCGAATGGCATGGGCTGGAGGTCGTATTGCTGGACTGACCAGTCTCCAGAGAGATAAGGCCAGACATCCTCGGCGCCACCGAAACCACCACCGACAATGAGCGAGATGTTGCGCTGTTGTCGGATAGACGTGTAGGTGGAAATGATGGGGTGATGTTGATCTTCACAACTGTGATGACCACCTGCTCGTCCACCCGTCCATTGCATAATGATGGGGTAGTGAGGGTTGGCAGCGGCGATATTGACGACTTGTCGAATACCTTCGACGGATCCGGGTTTGAAAGCAATGTGCTTGATACCGGCCGAGTGAAGAGCCGAGATGATCTCGTTGGCTTTTTCGGTCGAAGGGATACCGGCGGCGACACAGAATCCTTCAATGGGCAGACCCTCTCGTCGCATCTCTTGCCAGAGTGGGAATTGGAATCCGAATTGACGCTGATTGATGTATAGAGCGTTCAAAGTGATCCCGACACCGGGCTCGACTCGGGACGAGATCTCGGCGACCTTGGATCGGAGAGCGGCAGCGTTGTAGTGTCCACCTCCAGCGAGCTCGATATGGTAGCCAGCATTAAGGGTGGCGACATTGAGACCGGCTTGAACGGTACAAGGGGTCATTCCAGCGACCATGATCGGGGGTTTGCCGAGTAGACGCGAGAAGGGTGTATCGATGTGGATTCGGCCGTCGCTACCATTAGCCCAGAAACTGACGCTGTTACGGGGGTGACCTACAGAGTCTTGACGAGACGGGGAGACCATTCCTTGGACCAAACGGGTTCTCGCCTGACGGTGGTAGCATTGTAGAACTCTGATCCGACCTTGCCCTTGGCTCCAATAACGACAACACGTACACCTCGTCCTTCAAGAGCTCGACCAGTCAATGGTCCGATACCGGATGCACCACCGGGTCCGAAATCGACGGCGTGTGTGGCGGTGGAAGGGAAGTTGCAGGCTTTTGCCCAGTGAATGTGCTTGGTAAAGATCTGGTCGCTGAGCGAGGCGGTGAGGGAAGTGGATTGACGCAAGTCGGATCCTGCTTGTTAGTGGTTGACATCACGGGCAACTTACCATCTTCAGTGTTGTAGATGGCGATAGACAAGTCGGATGGGGACCAAATCTCTCCTCCTAGATCCTCTTGGACCAGCTTTTCAGTCTGGCCGACCAAGTACTGCGAGTGGTAGGGTACGTTGACGGGCAGGAATCGCATGTTGAAGACGGCTTTACGCTTCGAGAATGGGATTCGACCCTGGTCAAGACCTGGAGGGGCCATGACTTTACGTAGAGCAGTGACGAGACCGTAAAGCGCCTTGGCGGGACCACAAACGACGAAAGCGGTGGGAGAGTTGTACAAGGAAATGTCGATTTGCGAGTTGGATGGCAAATGAGCATTGACCTTTTTGATATGGCCCTGGAGCGCCTTGACGTTCAAGCCGTAAACACCGAGCATGGGTGTGGGAGTACCTTCATTGTTTTCGATCGAGTCGGCAACAATGTGGGGTTCGAGCGAAAGAAGGGGGAATCCTTCCTGGCCTCGGAGACCGAGATAGAAAAGGTGCTTGACAGCCTTGAGGATGTTGGATTCCAAAGATTCCCACGAATCAGACGAGGCGATGGCGACGGCGGAAACGACACCTTGGGAATGACCGGTAGCTCCTTTGAACAGTGATCGCATTTGGCCGGGGTGGACATCGGCGACTCGGCAAGCGACCACGTACTGGGCGAGCTGGGCGACACCAATAAGAGGGAGTGAGAGGGGAATGGAAGCGAGGTATTCCTCGGTGGGATGAGTGAAGGTTCCGTCGAGCCATGAAATAAGGTCGAGACCTTGGCTGTAGTAGGTGTATCCGTCCATCTCGGCCTTGTCGGCGAGGGGTAGCAAGACCTCGTCGGTGATTTTGGACAGGAGCGAGTGGACAAAGGGGGTGTAGATGTCGTACAATGCTTGGAACTCGCC
>Ga0308160_10005110_pt1 | contig 13802 bp, 19 predicted proteins | sample PhyFR1_FD_201036 | JGI IMG/M metagenome (GOLD analysis project Ga0308160, IMG submission 201036) | Phyllosphere microbial communities from UC Gill Tract Community Farm, Albany, California, United States - DLSLF.R1 | ecosystem: Host-associated > Plants > Phyllosphere > Unclassified | place: USA...
ACAGGGGGGAAAGCGGTTGACGTCGGAGGGGAAGGAGATGGGGGGTTCGGAGATGAGCGGCAGTGGCGTGTCAGTACGCCAGGGTGCCGAAGCGAGGCCGAGCCAGCATGGCAGGCAGGACTGACGATGGGAAGGGGGAGTGTAGACGAGGGCTAGGATGTGGTTGAGGGGGAGGGAAGGCGAGAGAGAAAAGAGGCGAGCAGAGGGGGAGGCAAGGGGAATTAGGAGCGCCGAGGCGGCCCACGCCGTGGGGCGGCGCCGCGCGCAGCCACAGCCGCCTCCGATCGCGCCTTGGTTCCTGCCGGCCCGGGCCGAACCCCCCGCGCATGGTCGACCGGGGGTTCAGCCGCCGACGACGATGTCGGGCGATGTTCATGTCGACGCAATTAACGAGAGAAGACGCGAGGGGCCGTCGAACAACAGAGAGGGGGATGAAGGCTCGCTCCCTGCCCATGAGCGTCTGCACGTAGCCGAGTGCGAGGTGACGACCCTGTCGGCGGCAGCACCTCGGGGCCCGTTTAGCAACGAGAGGGCCCTGGAGCGAGATCGCAAGTCAGGCGGGGTCAGTTCTCACGCGCGTCAACAAGCTTGCACCGGGTCGACAGCGACGCGACTGACCTATGGCTATGGGTCTCTTACCTGCATGTCGCGTCCAGTCGCGCTAGAGAAGGCTGTTCAAGTCCGCGAGACGGACGGGATCTCGGTGGTGGGCACCGATCGGAGCTTCGACAGGCAGTATTCAGATCGAAGGATTCATCAGATGACAGAAGGACACAAGACTCTGAAGGGCTGCAGCGTGAGTTGCCACTGTTACAGCCACTGTTACAAAGGGCTGCAGTTCAAAGCGAGCCTCCGACAGGGAGGCAAGATACAGTGAGCGACGATGGCGGGATGCGAGGGCGGATAAGGTCCAGTCCAAGGGATGCGATCAGAGGACAAAGATGGCGCCCATGGCGACACCGAGAGCGACGACGGCAGCCTTGCCGGCACCGACCTCAGGGAAGGCGGCCGAGCCGGGGAGGGCCGACTGGACAGCCGAAGAGGCAGCAGCGGCGACCGACGAAGCAGCGGCAGCGACCGAGCCACCGACGCTGGCGGCCGAGGACGAGATGCGGGCGACAGACGACTGGCTGACGGATGACATGACCGAAGCCTGCGAGACGACCGAGCTCGAGGCGATGGCGGCGACGCTGGAGAGGGCACTCGAGACGACCGAAGCAGAGCTGGCAGAGGAAGGATCACAATCAGCGGCCCATCCAAAAGAGTAGAATTGAAAAAACGCCGGTGAAGCGATGACGGACCTCTGCGAGGCGGAGATGCTCGTAGCCGAGACGACGGCGCTGGAGATGGCGCCGCCGGTGATAGAAGCAAGGATCTCGGAAGCGCTGTTCGATAAAGAAACGGCACATATGGTCAGCGACGACGACTGACTGAAATCGATCGTGAAGGGGGACGAACGACGCAGCTCCTCCGGGGAGGGTGGCGATGCTGGCGACGAGCGACGAGATCTCGGCCGGCGAGATTCCAGAGGGAAGGATCTGGCGAGGCTCGACAGCTGCGGCAGCAAAAAGAGACGGCGGGAATCGGCGAAAGGGTCAGGGTTGAGTGAACGAGGAGCACACGGAGTCGGAGACGAACCGGCAGCCTGAGCGCCGATGGAGCCGAGGGTGAGGGCCGAGAGGACGAAAGAGGCAGAGACAAGCATGTCGGCTTTTTGATGTGTTGTGAGAAAGGAAAAGGTGCTGGGAGGAAAGTGAGATGGGGACAGGCGGCTGCAGGCAGCAAAGAGGGGTCGTCGGGGGTCGTCGGTGTCGGAGGGAAGAGAGGCGGCGCGCAGCCGGTGAGCGAATGAGGCAGGCAGCGTGTCAGTCCGCTGCAAGCTCCCACAGAACGCTCGAGATATCAGGGCGACGTACGAGGACAGAGATGCTGAGAAGGAGTCGAGTGAGTGTGTGCGAGAAAGACAAGAAGGAGGCGAGGCGTCGCTGGGTTATAAGGCCGTCGACTGAAGGCGGCGGCGGGCCGGGTCGACGCGCCCGCGCGCGCTGAGCTGAGGCTGGAGCGAGCCCTCCAGCGGCAGCAATCCACCGCCGCGCGGGACCGAACCGGTCTCGTGATCGATCGATGATGCCGAGCGAGGCAACGGACGGAACACCCGGGTCGAAAGGGCCCAGATCTCTTGGGAGCGCGCACGGTGTCTGCCAGCTGCTGGGGAGGACCGCCCTTTGATACCTTGCTGCGGGGTGACAGACGGACGGCGGCATCGCATCATGCAGCACTCGTGCAGGAAGCAGCCCGACAGGTCCGAGCAACGCTCTGCCTGCTCTCCCCACAGCCTCCTACGCCCCTTCCTGCTCGGATACTGCGGCCCGGGCCCTGGTCGAGGGCCGATGCGCTCAGGCCGAGCTGTTGATGTTGAAGCCGACGCCACCGCCCTTCTTGTTGAGGCTGCCGTACTCGTAGACCCGCCCTCGCTCGAACGGCCGCGGTGGCGGGAAGTCGCGCGAGGTCGGGAATGTCAGGTGTCCGGCATGCGGCGGTGGCGAGGGCGGCCGAGCCTCCTCTGCCGGAGCGGCAGTGGCAGGGGCCGACGAGATGCGCCGCGAGGGTGCCGGCGACGCGAGGTGGTTTGGCAACGCCGGGGCCAGGGGCGAGCCAGAGCCGCCAAGCGACGCGCGCTGGTTGAAGGCTGCTGGGCTCGGCCCAGGAGGCGGCGGCGGCGCGGCTGCAGGAGGAGGAGGCGTGGCACGAGGGGGCTGTAAATGGGCAGCGGCGGGAGCGGTCAGTCTGAGGTCAGAAACAAGCAACGGAAGTCAAGGCCCGTACCGGAGGAGCCGCAGCGCTGCCGGCTCGCGGCCGGCCAGCAGGTAGCGGAGGGGCGTCGTACGCTCCGGCGCTCGGCGCTTCCGAGGAAGCCGAGTGGCGGCCCGCAGGCAGCGGAGGCGGTGGTGCGCCGTTCGACGCGTACGACGCCGGAGGCGGCCGAGCTGGCGGCGGTGGAGGGGCGGCATGCGCACGCGAAGCGGGCGGCGGCGGGGGAGTCGATCTCGCACCAGGCAGAGGCGGCGCCGGCGGTCCGCGCGACGGTAGCGACGGTGGAGGTGCGGCTACAGGAAAGGAGATGTCGTCAGTTCGGCTGGAGTGCGTAGACGATGCCAGCGGTTGCGATCGCTCACCATTGCGCGTCGTCGCAGTCCTGAGCAGCGAGTCCTCCTGCTGGGGTGGAGGCGGCATCAACCGCCCGGACGCGCCGCCCGAGCTGTTGCGTGACGGCAAAGCCGGCGCCCTGGACGGCAAGGCGGGCGAGCCGCGGCCGGGAAGTGCAGGTGCGGCACTGGCAGGGCAGCAGCGAGCAGCCGTTAGTGAAAGTGAAAGATGAACTCAAGCAGACCCGGGACGCACGTCGCAGGTCGGGCTGGCGGCGGGGGAGGCGCCGGAGGAGCACCGCCAAACGAGCCAGGTCTGGCAGGCGGAGGCGGAGGCAGGTTCGGTCTCGTTGGCGGCGGAGGCGGCGCGGGCGGCGTACTAAGGGAGGGGCGAGCCGAGGCAGAGATATCAGTCGTCTGCAGCGGCAGATTGGCTGAGGATAGCTTGGAGGACTCACGCGCTCGGTCTGCTCGGCGGCGGAGGAGCGAACCTCGCGGGCGGCGCAGGTGCAGGAGGAGGCGGCGGTGGCGGAGGCGGCGGCCTGTGTGATGAGACGTTCGAGACAATCAGTGACTCGCGACAGGAGCAACGGGTAGGCTGACGACGGGCAGGCAGACGACGTACGCGGCAGGCGCCCTCGAGGGAGGTGGCGGAGCGCGTGACGGAGCCGACGGCGGTGCAGCTGGCGGCGGCGGTGCCCGCGAGGGAGGCGCACCTGGTGGTGCGAGGTCGGGAGGCGTCAGACGAATGCTGGAGAGGAGAGGAACGAGACGTAGGCACGCACCAGAAGACGTTCCAGCCTTCTTTAACATCGGCATACCACCGGCAAAGAGGCCTCCGAGTTGCGGCTTTGGCGGCTCATCGTCGCTGTCATCGCGTGCGCCGCCGCCCGAGACGCCACCGCCAGACTTCTTCAGGGTCGGCATGCCGCCAGCAAACAGTCCGCCGAGGTTCGGCTTCGGAGCGTCGCCTCCTTCGCCTCCGCTGCTCCCCGGAGCAGCGCTGTCCGTCTTCTTGAGGGACGGGACGCCGGCCGCAAAGAGCCCGCCGAGGTTGGGTCGGCCGTCGGGCAGGGCAGCCGGGACAGGTGCGTTCGGCGCACCCCGGCTCGGCGGCGCCGGGGCTGATGGCGCCGTCCTGGACAGTGCGCTGTCCCCGTCGCCAGACGATTTGAGCTTGGGGACGCCAGCGGCAAACAGGCCGCCGAGGTTTGGGCGGCCGTCGGGCAGAGTGGGAGTCGCGGATGCCGACAGGGCTGCTGGAGGCGGAGGCGGGCGAGAAGGTGCGCTGGGTGGCGGAGGCGGCCGAGAGGGAGCGCTGGGTGCAGGAGGTGCCCGGGAGGGCGCAGCACGCGGAGGAGGAGGCGGCGAATCGTCCCCATCACCGCCGCCGCCGGTCGACTGGAGCTTCGGGACGCCGGCAGCGAAGAGACCGCCGAGGTTCGGACGACCATCCGGCAGACTGGATGCGACGGGCGACGCCGAGGAGGGCGCCGCAGGCGGAGGCGGCGGTCGGGAGGGCGGCGCAGCAGGCGGCGGGGGAGGCCGCGAGGGCGCTGCCGGCGGAGGGGGCGGGCGAAAGGGAGCGCTCGGAGGTGGCGGAGGTCGTGAGGGCGTCATCCGAGTCGGAGGAGCAGGCGCGTCGCTGCCACCACCGCCGCCCGACTTCTTCAGAGTGGGCATCCCGCCGGCGAAGAGGCCGCCTAGGTTGGGCCGGGGTGCGTCGTCGCCATCGGCATCCGTCTTCTTCAGGCTCGGCACACCGCCCGCAAAGAGACCGCCCAGGTTCGGCCGACCATCGGGGAGCGTCGGAGTGACGTTGGCGGCGGAAGGGGGAGCTGCAGACGGTCGAGGCGGCGGAGGAGCGGGAGGCGGAGGAGGGCCGCCGCGAGATGGCGGTGCCGGTGGCGGCGGAGGGCTGCGATAGAGGCGACAAGAGAGGATCAGCGTCAGTTTGCGAATCTGATCCGGATGAGCTTCGTCCAGATGGCAGGTCCCGAGCTCACGGAGGAGGACTAAATACGGGCAGAAGGGGACACTCAAGTCAGCGACAGCTCGCCAGCCAGAGAGTACAAGGGTGACGCACGCGGACCGGCCGGGCGGCGGAGGCGGCGCTCGAGGCGGGGCGGCCGGAGGAGGAGGAGGTGGCGCTGGAGGACCTCTCGGTGGCGGTGGCGCTCTTACTGGTGCTGGCGGAGCGGCTCCTCCTGGATGTGGCAGGGGAGCGAGCAGAGCAGTCAGCTCGGCCATCTCTCTAGCCCGGGCGCGCGGCGATGACGCCGGGCGGCGAGCGCGACGCACCTCCTCCGGCACCGGTCTTCTTCAGCGTCGGCATCCCGCCGGCAAAAAGCCCCGCGAGCTGCGGCCTCGGCGGCTCGTCGTCGTCGTCGCTGTCGGCCGCCCGGGCTGCCGACGGAGGCGGTGGCGGCCGAGCGGGCGACGAGCGCGATGCCGCGGGAGAGTCGAGGACGACGCCGGCGACCGAGCTAGTCGACCGGTCGTTCGTCACGGCCTTCTTGAGCTTGACCTGGCCGAGACCAGCGAGGTGGGCCATGATGGAGAGATGGTCTGGTTTCTTGGAGCTGCAGCGTCTGTCACAGCCGATGCAGGTGTCGGGATGGACGCGAGGAGCTGATGGCGAGGTTAGCGACGGAGAGAGGACGGCAGCGGCGCACGGCCAAAGAGGGCGCGGCGGCGGCGGCGGCGACCGTCTCTCGGCCCGCCCGGCGACGCAAGCGGGGGCTGCGGTGACCGCTGTCGGCTGGGGCCAGGCGTCGCCACGCTCATGAGGCAGGACTGCACACTTGGCGTCTGGGTCCGGACTGCGTCGGTCTGCCCGCGCTTCTTGAAGCAGCTTCTAAGCTGGTTGAGGAGGCCAGGGTCGACAGGGGCGAGGCGGGGGAGCTCGAGCCGCGGCAGCAGCGACCGCCCCGATCAGATCGAGCTTGCTGTCAGCTTGACCGATGCCTCTCCAATGACCACCGTCCGCGTTAAGAGCGCACATGATCGTGGAGAAGGCTTCTCGCGAGCCCTGACTGTACTTTTCAAGCGGGCCACCCGCCCAGCATTTTCGGCTTAATGGTCAGGGCGGCAGACGAGTCGGGACGACCCTTGTAGCTCTCTGATCGACGCGCAGCAGGCCGCTCTCCTGGCCAGCTCGAAGCGGCAGAGGTTCGCTGCTGGTCGCCTCCGAACCATCATCCCGCTCGTCGCCAATCATCTAACATTTGCTCGACGGCCAATCAATCCTCAACTTGACCAGGTCCGTCCTCTGTCGCCTATCCGTCGCTTTAGCTCGCCTTGTATCGCTGACCGAGGGTCAAGCATACGTAGCCGGTCGGACCTCGTCGGCAGCACACGCTCGGTCCTCCCCGCCGCCGTCCTCGAAGCCAACTCACTAAGCAAGGTTGGCTATTTCGTTCAAGGCTAACGTTTGGACCCTCTGCAAGCCGCTGACCAGAAACCTGCACTCGTGCCAGTCCTCGCCCTGATCCTCGCCATGCTCGGCTTCCTCAAGCTGCCGCTTGAGATCCGAGAGCAGGTCTTTGCCGCGACCTTTGAGGGCTCGGCCTGGACGACCAATGTCATGGACGACCTCGGACAGCGCATAACTCGCCAGCGGATGCTTGTGCTCCTTCGCCAAGTCTGTCGAGAGTGGAACGTGAGTTCCCGTCGAACCGGTGTCGGCTTTGGACCGAGTCGGTGCTGACCCCCCTGGCCCTCCCATCTTCGACAGACTTTCGCCGTCCCGGATCTCTTTGAACACCTTCTTCTGGCCGATGTAGATGCGTTCGATATTCTCATCAACATGCTCGGCCGCAGTCACGACAGCCGGCGCCTCCTCGCTCCGCTCGTGCAGCAGATCACCCTCGTCGATCCTGAAGAGTGCTCGGGCCGACTTCTCCCCGACCTGTCCTTCTTCCCGAACCTCGAGGGCCTCGTTCGTCTGGAATGGCCCGTCATCTGCGACGTCGAGGCTACTAGGCCGTTCCGTGGAGCTGAGCTTTGACATCTCGGCATCTGCATCTATGGGGGGACCAACCGCCTGGTCCGATTCCTCAACGTCGACTGGAGCCGCATCGTCTCGCTCGACATCAAGTGAGATCGTTCTGCAGCCCTTGTCGAACTCGCCCCACTTTCGGATTTGCCCTCGCTGCAGCATCTATCGGTTTACGCGCTCAGCGTCCCAGACTTTGCGCTGGCAACCCTGCTCTCAGCTCTCGAGACGAAGGGGGACCAGCTCCTCAGACTCAAGCTCTGGGTCACCAACGTCGAGGGAGACCACTGGTGGCCCGATGACCTGCTCTCGCTCGTGCCCAACGTTCAACGACTTGGCGTGCGTCTATGACGACTCCATCTTTCGCCAAGCTTCTGCCGCCCTCCCAGACTTGCGCCGACTCGACTTTCGTGACCCGGGTGACGACGACCGCAGCCTCCTCTCAAAGTTGCTCCTCCAGCCTGTCCTCCTCTTTTCCAAGCTTTCCGAGATCAGCGTCCGTTACACGAACTTCCGCCGTCTGCAGACGACCTCTGAGGACTTGCTTGCCTTGGCGGCGGCGGCTTTCCTCAAGGTCCGGGGCATCACTCTGCTGGACCGTCAAAACCGCCAGCACCCCCTACTCGAAAGAGACAGATTTTACTCTCCGTCGTCGCCCAGTCGCTGGACGCAGCCTCTACCCTGCCTCCCCCCACGTTCCTTCCGTATGACACTCCCTCCGCTTGCTTGCATATCACGTTCGTCGCGCGCCCGTGACAAGAGGGCAGTGGAGCCGGCGAGCCCTTCCCGTGGCCTCTCCCGCTGCGAGCACTCGAGGTTTCTAGTGGGTGAGAGGGCGTCGCCAGCTGCGGCGCCTGCGCACGCATGCACGTGCCCGTCAGCGCCAGCCAACCGAGAGAGAGAAGAGCGGAGAGAGAAAAGCGAGTGCCGGATGCAAGGGACAGAAATGGAAGCGCGAGTACCCATCTGCCCTGCTGGACGAAGCGAAAATTCGAGCCCTTCCCAGCCGTCTGTACGTCCCACGACCGTCAGCCCGCCTTCGCTCCCGACGCACAGCTGCCATCCGTCCTTTCCTCCTTCTTGGCGTCAAAGGCGGCGACATAGTCATTTGGAGCGGTCGCCGAACTCAGCTACGGCCAAACCAGCCGCCGAGCCAGCCCTTCTTCTTCGGCCCTTCATCCTCGTCCTGTTGCTCCTCCTCCTCCTCTTCACCGTCGTCCGCCTCCTGGGCGTCGTCGAACGGCTGGTCGTCCGACTCGCTGCCGTCGTCGTCGTGTGTGGCGGCCTGAGCGGCAAGCTTCCTAGCCGTCGTAGACTGCGGCGGAGCGGCCTTGAACGGCACCGAGGTCGAAGTTGGAGGAGCGACAGGAAGGTCCTCGCGCAGGTCGAGGTCGACAAAGTTGACGGCGAGGTCAAGGAACGTCGGTCCCTTCTCCTGGGCGGCGGGCTCTCCATCGCTGTCGGTGATAGCAGACTCGTGCTGCTGCTGCCAGTGCCACAGCTGGTCCTTCGCCTCGACCTCGGCCAGGCTAGCGCGCTGCTCGAGCGCAAAGATCGTCTCTGGCTCGACCGGCTCGGGGTCGACCTCCGACAGCGGCCAGGCGAGGCGCATCTCCGTGCCTTCGTCGTCGTCGTCGTCCGAGTCGGGCGAGGGGAGCGAGTTGGACACTTGGCGGAGAAGCAGGGTGAGGACAGGGAGGAGGGCGAGCGCCTTTGGGGGCGAGTTGAGCGACGGGTGGGGGTCGAGGTAGAGGAGCGAGAGAAAGTAGAGGCTGTGCGGCAGCGGCGGCGACGACGGTGAAGCTTGTGTCAGTGTACTGCTTGCGCGATGAGCCATGCGGGGGGGAGGGAAAGGGACGTACCGGACGGCCCGGAACCAGCCAACCTTGACCTCGACGGCCTCGCCTTCGCCCCTCGTGCCGCGCTCGACGCTCGCGAGCGAGCCAATCGTCTCCCACTGGCCGACGATGGCGCCGAGCAGTCGGACAACCTTGACGAGCGTCCTCGCTTCGGGCTGCTCGACCTTGCCAACCGTCGCCGCCAACGACGAGGCGCCGCCATTGGCGGTGAGGCCGACGGGCTTGATCGGGAGGGAGCTCGGGAGCAGGTGGTGCACGAGGTGGAGATCGCGCTGGATGAGCGTCGAGGCCTGGACAAAGGCGAGGTAATCGCCGACGAAGGCGGTCGAGCTGCCCTCGTCGGCCAGGCCGTTGCCGCCGGCGCCGTCCGAGCCGCCCGCGGCCGACGTCGCGTCAATTACGTCGAGTCCAGAGCGAGCGGCGAGGAGGACGCGATCAAAGGCCTTGAGCAAGCCCTTCTTGCGACCACCGCCGCCGGTGGTCGTCCTTGTCGTCGTTGCGGTCTGGGCCAGCGAACTCGGGCCGCCGCCGCCGCCGCCGCCGACGGCGTACTTGTCGGCGAGGACGGCTCGGGCGGTCGCGAGCCGGGCGAGAGCGCCGACGAGCCGGGCATTCTGCACCTGCCGGGTCTGACCGAGCCAGCTGAGCGTCCCACCCCGCTTGTCGTCGGCCGAGGCGTCCGGCAAAGCCTTGACGTCGTCGAGGACGGTCGCAGGGACGCCGAACGACTGCTCCAGCTCGCTGATGAGGGGCGCAAAGTCGTCAAGAATCCCTTGAACCTCGCGCGCGGCGGCCGAGGAGCGCAGCTTGTAGGCGCAGAAGCGGAGGGCGGGCGTGAAGTCGCGCTCGGCCCACTCGCCTAGGCGGGCGGCGCCGACGGCCGGCAGCTTGGGCTCGAGCGCGCAGAGGACGAGCAGGCCGAAAGCGAAGCCCTCGAGGGCGCGCTCGATGTCGTCGCGTTTGAGCGCGCGGGTCGCTTGGAGGAGGAGCTGGTAGATGGTGGCCTGGGCGACGGCGGTCGGCGAGGAGGCGACCGAGGGGAGGGCGAGGAGCTCGGGGAGGTACGAGAGCGCCTTCTGGAGCCGGGCGAGCGTCTGCTGCTTGATCGACTTGGATGAGTGGGCGGTGGCCGAGGTAGGGCCTGCCGGCGCGAGCGACGCGACGTAGGCCCGCTCAGCAGAGAGGAGAACGAGCAAGAAGGTCCTGCAAGGGTGGGCGGCAGCCCGGTCAGCAACCTGGGGATCCCTCGACCGGCGCCGAGTCAAAAGAGAGAGAGGACAGGAGGGAGACGGACCTCGGGTCGCCCTCGACTTTGGCGAGGTCCGGCTTTCCCTTTCCGCTGACGGCGAGCGCCTTGCGCGTGCTCGCGAGCGCACGCGTCAGGTGGGCCTGGTAACGCTTGAAGCCGTCCTGGGCGCCGGTCTCGAACGAGTGCGGCTCGCGGTGGGCGGCGAGGAGGGCGAACACTGGCGGGCCCGGAGTCAGCTCTGGACGGTGCTAGGCGCGAAGGGGAGACGCACGGTCGGGCCCTTGGCTCGAAGTTGTTGGAGCAACAGCAGCGGACGGCATGGCTGGGGTCGGAAGAAGGAGAGGTGTGACAGGTGAGCGAGACGAGGACGACGAGATGCTGCTGCTGCTGCTGCTGCTGGCGGTCCGTCGCGGGCCCACGCGGTCGGAGGCAGAATCGACGCGAGCGGTCGCCCATCGCTTGGGCCGTGCCTGCCCGCCCTCTCCCCCTCTGCCGCCGCCTCCTCCTCGAACCACCCCGCCCCTTCCTCTTCCGATCTCTCCCTCTCTCTCTCTCTGGCCCGATGGGAAACTCTTGCTGCGGCTGCGGTCCGTCTCCCTCCCGCTGTCCGTGCTGGTGCCTCGAAGGAGGATCGCTAACGACCAAGCATGCCTGTCCCCCCGGTCCCTCGGCCCCGTCCTCCACTGCCGCGCCCCTCTGATGGCCTCCCTCCGACCCCAGGCTCGTCCCGCCGGTCGACCCAGAACGAGCCTCTCCTGCTCGAGAATGAGCGCGAGGCTGTTGCCGACTTGCTCCAGTACCTTGAGAGTCAGTCTTCCCCTTCCCGACGAGCGTCGTGGCCATCACGAGCGGCGCGAGCACGACGCTCGCCTGGCTCGTCCTACCCTGACCCTTCGACCGAATCCCTGACGCCGCTGCCTCCTCGCTCTACAACTCTCTCTACCGCTTCACCTTTCGCTCTGCCATCCTCTCCCTTTTGCAACGCTCCACCGCTCGCACCTCCGCAACGACTTCGCCGACCACCGTCTGCCACCCTGCGCCCACCCGCCCCCCGGGCGACCTCGGGAAAAACACACTCTGCTCGACCATCTCTGCCGCCCCTACCTCCCTCACTCGTCATGCTTGACGTCGCTCCCATCACAATTCTCGACGATACTGCTCCGATCTCGCTGCTTCTTCCGCCATGGGGCTGCCCCTCCGCCTCCGCGCGCACACCCTGCAGACCGGACGACGACCAACTTCTTCACGGGCTCGCCCCTCGCGGCCCTGACGACGCTCTCCTTCTCGGACAACGTCGACCTCCAGCGGTCGGCAGCGCTCGCGTTTGCCGAAATCACCGAGAAGGAGGTGCGCGAGGTCGGACGCGACACGCTCGACCCGGTCCTCTTCCTGCTCGGCTCGCACGACGGCGAGGTCCAGCGAGCCGCCTCGGCCGCACTCGGCAACCTGGCCGTCAACCCGGACAACAAGACGCTCATCGTCCGGCTCGGCGGGCTCGAGCCTCTCATCAGGCAGATGCTCAGCCCCAATGTCGAGGTCCAGTGCAACGCCGTCGGCTGCATCACCAACCTCGCGACCCACGACGACAACAAGTCCAAGATTGCCAAGTCGGGCGCGCTCGTCCCGCTCACCCGGCTCGCGCGGTCAAAGGACATGCGCGTCCAGCGCAATGCGACTGGCGCCCTCCTCAACATGACGCACTCGGACGAAAACCGTCAGCAGCTCGTCGGCGCGGGGGCAATCCCCGTCCTCGTCGGCCTGCTCAACTCGGAAGACACCGACGTCCAGTACTACTGCACGACCGCGCTCAGCAACATTGCCGTCGACGGTGTGTCTCTCTCCCCCCCTCAGGCGAGTCGGGATGGTCCGCGCGCGTTCTCGAGCTGAAGCGTCGCTCCCCCCGTTTACCTCAGCTGCGAACCGCAAGAAGCTTGCGCAGTCGGAGCCGAAGCTAGTGCAGTCGCTCGTTGCCCTGATGGACTCGCCCTCGCTCAAGGTCCAGTGCCAGGCCGCCCTCGCCCTCCGCAACCTTGCTTCGGATGGTGCGTCTGACCGAGTTCTTTGCGTGTGGGCCCATGCTGAATAAGCTCGTGCCTCCCCTTTCTGCCCTTCCGACAGAGAAGTACCAGCTCGAGATCGTTAAGTCGGAGGGCCTGCCGCCGCTGCTGCGGCTCCTCCACTCGACCTACCTGCCCCTGATCCTTTCGTCGGCCGCCTGCGTCCGCAACGTCTCGATCCATCCGTCCAACGAGTCGCCCATCATCGACAGCGGCTTCCTCCAGCCGCTGATCGATCTGCTCTCGTTCGAGGAGAACGAAGAGGTCCAGTGCCACGCTATCTCGACCCTTCGCAACCTCGCGGCGAGCAGCGAAAAGAACAAGGGCGAGATTGTCAATGCCGGCGCGGTCGAGCGAATTCGCGACCTCGTCCTGAGCGTGCCCGTCGGCGTCCAGAGCGAGATGACGGCCTGCGTCGCCGTCCTCGCCCTGTCTGGTGCGTCCAAGAGGGCTCCTTCTCCCTCACGCATTCGTGCATGCCACAGCTGACTCTTCAAAAATCATTCATTCGCAACCTCCTCGGCCGTCTGGTTTGACAGACGACCTGAAGCCCCAGCTGCTCGAGCTCGGCATCTGCGAGGTCCTCATCCCGCTCACCAACTCGCCCTCGGTCGAAGTCCAGGGCAACTCGGCCGCGGCGATCGGCAACCTCTCGTCCAAGGCGGCCGACGACTACAATGCCTTCAACAAGGTCTGGAACCGGCCAGAGGGAGGACTCCACACGTACCTCGTTCGCTTCCTTGGCAGCTCAGACATGACGTTCCAGCACATCGCCGTCTGGACGCTCGTCCAGCTGCTCGAGTCGGAAGGTGCGTTGACCTCCTCGCCGGTCGTCAGGTCAGGCAGCAAGAGGGGGTTGCGAGATCTGACACCCTCTTCCTTGCTTTCTCCTCCGCATCTTTCGCAGACGAGCAGCTCTACAAGAACATCAAGTCGTCGCCTCTCCTCCTTCCGCTCATCCGCCAGCTCGCTTCGGCCCGGTCCGGCTCGCGGCCGTCGTCACCGACGGCCAATGGCGCCGGCTCGGACGGCGCGCCGTCTGAGAGCGGCGGCGAGGGCGAGAACGGAGCCGACGAGATTGCGAGCTTGAGCCTGCGCATCCTCGACCTGACAGAGGACGAGGAGGCCCAGGAGGGGGCCGAGGCTCACAACGGCGAGGGTGGCGGACTCGGCCTCCACGGCACCAACTAAAGGAGACGAGGCACGCCCACCCTTCGTCTCTTTTCGCCAGTTTCCCCCCCCCCCCGACCGACGCCCTTCACGACCGCCGCCTTTTGCTCTGTCCCTCACTCTCTCGTAACGCTTGCTCTCACCACCGACAGCCATAATCCCCTTCGCTGGCACCCATCCCCCCTTTCTTCGTCTCTACCCCGCTTGCTTCGCTAGTCGCCCCTTTCTGCCCGTTCGGCCCCGTCACGGCCTTCGCGGGCGGCTGTACGTTCGTAACCAAACCCTCCCTTCTAGCTATCTCCACAATCCCCCCGCCCCCCCCCC
>Ga0308160_10005111_pt1 | contig 13801 bp, 13 predicted proteins | sample PhyFR1_FD_201036 | JGI IMG/M metagenome (GOLD analysis project Ga0308160, IMG submission 201036) | Phyllosphere microbial communities from UC Gill Tract Community Farm, Albany, California, United States - DLSLF.R1 | ecosystem: Host-associated > Plants > Phyllosphere > Unclassified | place: USA...
GTATGGTGGCGAAACCCGCATGAAGACCTCGCTGCAGTACCGGCTCTCGGTCTCGATTTCGCTCGCCGTGGTTGCCGTTGCGGCGATCGCCGCCGCCTTCACCTTCGCCGCATCGTGGCGCGACGCGCACCTGGCGCAAGACAAGCAGCTGCGCCAGACGGCCCACCTGATCGGCCGCATCCAGACCCGGCCGCTTACCCTGGCGGCGCGCCGCCGCATCGACGGCATCGGCCGCGAGGAGCGCATCGTGGTGCGCTTCCTGGGCGACGCCGGCGCCGACGACCGCGCCGGCCATGCGGGGAGGCTGGCGATTCCGGAGCTGCTTGGCGACGGCGTCCATACGGTGCCGATCGGCGGCCAGTCGTGGCGCGTCTTCGTCATGACCGACGACGACGCCATGCGCATCGCGGTGGCCCAGCAAACCACGGTGCGCGATGGCGTCGCGGTCAGGAGCGCCCTGCGCTCGCTGCTTCCCTTCGCGCTGCTGGCGCCGGTGCTGGTGCTGCTGGTGCACCTGCTGATCCGTAAACTGTTCCGGCCGATGCGCCGGCTCGCCGTCGAGACGCGCCGGCGCAGCGGCGACGACGCCGGCGAACTCGATCCGGCCGGGCTGCCCGATGAAGTCCAGCCCTTCGTGACGGAAATCAACCGGCTCCTCATGCGCATGCGGCGCGCCATGCAGGCGCAGCGGCGCTTCGTCGCCGATGCCGCCCACGAGCTGCGCTCGCCGCTGACCGCGCTGAGCCTGCAGGCTGAACGCCTGGCGGCGGCCGACATGCCGGCCGAGGCGCGCCTGCGCATGCGTGCGCTGACCGACGGCCTCGCGCGCACCCGTACCATGCTCGACCAGCTGCTTGCCTTGGCGCGTTCGCAGCAGGGCGGGGAGGGCGCCGCCACGCATGTCTCGCTGGAGCAGACGATACGCATGGTGATCGCGGACCTGTATCCGCTGGCCGAGGAAAGGGAGATCGACCTCGGCGTCGTCGGCGCCGGGGACGCGCAGGTCGCGGTGCAGCCGCTCGACCTGCACATGCTGATCAAGAATATCGTCGACAACGCGATCCGCTATTCGCCGCGCGGTGGGCGGGTCGACGTCCAGGTGCTCCCGGGAGCCGGCGTGGCCGACGTCGTCGTCGACGACACCGGGCCCGGCATTTCCGACGAGGAGCGCGAACGCGTGTTCGATCCGTTCTACCGGGTACTGGGCAACGGCCACGAAGGCGGTTCGGGCCTGGGCCTGGCGATCGTCAGGGCGGTCGCGGACCGGGCCGGGGCGACGGTGACGTTCGCGCAGGCGCCCGGGCGGCAAGGACTGCGCGTGCGGGTACGCTTCGGCGCCTGACGCGCTAGGATGTGGCCAGCAATGCGCCCGCCAGCGCGAGCAGCGCCACGACGATCCATGGCGCCGCTTTCCATACCGTGAGCAGGAGGAAGCCGGCCAGCGCCAGCGCGAAGTCGCGGATGTCGAATATCGCCCCGGTCCAGACCGGGTGACACAGTGCGGCGCCAAGCACGCCGACCACCGCCGCATTCGCGCCGCGCATCGCGCACTGGACGCGCGGGTGCGCGCGCCAGCGGCCGTGGAACGGCAGTACGCCGTATGCCAGCAGCAGCCCGGGAAGGAAAATGGCGACGGTGGCGAGCGCGGCGCCGCCGGCGGGACTGGACGCCAGGCTGCTTGCGGCGCCCAGGTAGGCGGCGAACGTGAACAGCGGGCCGGGCATGGCCTGCGCCATCCCGTATCCGTGCAAAAAGGACGCCTCGCCGACCCAGCCTGTCGCCACCGTCTCGGCTTGCAGCAAGGGCAGCACGACATGGCCGCCACCGAAGACCAGGGCGCCGGAGCGGTGGAAGGCGTCGAACAGCATCAGACGCGGGTCGCCTGTCGCCGCGAGCAGGGGCGCGGCAGCGTCATATCTTGCCGAGCTGCCTGTCGATGGCCTTCTGCGCCCGTTCGTTGCGCTCGCTGTACCTGTCCGTCAGATAGTCCGCGCGGCCACGCGTGAGGAGCGTGAACTTGACCAGTTCCTCCATCACGTCGACCACGCGCTCGTAGTAGGCCGAAGGCTTCATGCGTCCTTCGTCGTCGAATTCCTTGTAGGCCATCGGCACCGACGACTGGTTCGGAATCGTGAACATGCGCATCCAGCGTCCCAGCAGGCGCAGCGTGTTGACCACGTTGAACGACTGCGAGCCGCCGCAGACCTGCATCACGGCCAGGGTGCGTCCCTGGCTGGGGCGGATCGCCCCCATTTCCAGCGGAATCCAGTCGATCTGGTTCTTCATCACCGCGGTCACCGTGCCGTGGCGCTCCGGGCTGCACCAGACCTGGCCCTCGGACCACAGGCACAGTTCCCGCAGTTCGACCACCTTCGGATGCGTCTCCGGCACGCTGCCGGCCATCGGCAGTTCCATCGGGTCGAAGATCTTCACCTCGGCGCCGAAGTGTTCGAGGATGCGCGCGGCTTCATACGTCAGGAAGCGGCTGAAGGAACGTTCGCGCAGCGAACCGTACAGCATCAGGATGCGCGGCGGGTGCTTCATGTCGCCCGCCTGTTCGAGTTTTTCCGCGCTCGGGATGTCCAGCAGGTCGGCACGGATGTTGGGCAAGTCGGGGATCGCCGTCATTTGATGCGCTTTCCATCGGCATCGACGACGGTTTCGCCGTCTTCCTTGGTAAAGGCGCCCCGTTGCGGCGCCGGCAGGATGTCGAGGACCAGCTCGGACGGGCGGCACAGGCGCACGCCGAGCGGGGTTGCGACGAAGGGGCGGTTGATCAGCACCGGGTGCGCCAGCATGGCGTCGACCAGCTGCGCGTCGCTCGTCGCCGGATCGTCCAGGCCCAGCGCGTGGAACGGCGTGCCTTTTTCGCGCACCGCGGCGCGCACCGACAGGCCGGCGCGCGCGATCAGGTCGAGCAGCGTCGCGCGCTGGGGCGGATGCGCCAGGTACTCGACGACGACCGGTTCGATGCCGGCATTGCGGATCAGGCCCAGCGTATTGCGCGAGGTGCCGCAGGCCGGGTTGTGGTAGATGGTGACGTCCATGGTTTCATACGCTTTCTTGGCTGAGGCGCAGGGCCAGTGCGCACAGGGTGAGGAACAGGATCGGCAGGGTCAGCACGATCCCGACGCGGAAATAGTAAGCCCACGAGATGCGGATATCCCGGGCCGCCAGCACGTGCAGCCAGAGCAGGGTGGCCAGGCTGCCGATTGGCGTGATCTTCGGTCCGAGGTCGGCGCCGATGACGTTGGCGTACACCATCGCCTCGCGCACCGCGCCGCTCGTGGCGGTGGCGTCGATGGCAAGGGCCCCCACCAGCACGGTCGGCATGTTGTTCATGATCGAGGACAGGATCGCCGTGATGAAACCGGTCCCGAGGGCCGCACCCCAGACGCCGTAGTGCGCGCACGCGTCGAGCAGGGCGGTCAGGTAGTGCGTCAGGCCGGCATTGCGCAGGCCATACACGACCAGGTACATGCCGAGCGAGAAGCCGACCACTTGCCAGGGCGCGCCGCGCAGCACCGCGCGCGTCGAAATCCGGTGCCCGCGCGCCGCCACCGCCAGCAGCAGGGCCGCGCCCGCCGCCGCGACGGCGCTGATTGGAACGCCCATGTCGTCGAGCCAGAAGAAGCCGATCAGCAGCAGTGCCAGCACCCACCAGCCGGTGACGAAGGTGGCGCGGTCGTGGATGGCCTCTTCGGGGCGTGCGAGCTGGGTGACGTCGTAGTGTGCGGGGATGTCGCCGCGGAAGAACCAGACCAGCGCCGCCAGGGTGGCCGCCACCGACACCAGGTTAACCGGCACCATCACCGACGCATAGCGGGCGAAGCCGATGCCGAAGTAATCGGCCGAGACGATGTTGACCAGGTTCGACACCACCAGCGGCAGGCTGGCGGTGTCGGCGATGAAACCGGCCGCCATCACGAACGCCAGCGTCGCCTTCGGGGAAAAGCGCAGCGCCCCCAGCATGGCGACCACGATGGGCGTCAGGATCAGGGCCGCGCCATCGTTGGCGAACAGCGCCGCCACCGCGGCGCCGAGCAGGACCAGCAGGACGAACAGGCGCCGGCCATTGCCCTTGCCCCAGCGCGCCACGTGCAGCGCCGCCCATTCGAAGAAACCGGCCTTGTCGAGCAGCAGGCTGATGACGATCACGGCAATGAAGGCGCCGGTCGCGTTCCAGACGATGCTCCAGACCACCGGGATGTCGGCGACGTCGATGACGCCGGCCAGCAGGGCGATGGCGGCACCGGCGCCGGCGCTCCAGCCGATGCCCAGTCCGCGCGGCTGCCAGATGACGAGGACGAGGGTAGCGAGGAAGATCAGGAAAGCGATGAGCATGAACAGGTCCTGTGGGGAGCAGTCAACGAGAGGACGCAGTGCGCCGATGCCGGCTTCAATCTCGCTTGCACACGGTGCCGGCGCCCGCGTGGCAGGGCACGCCGGCGCAGCAGTTCTCGGTCAGGAAACCGATCAGGCCGTTCATGGTCGCGATGTTCGCCGTATAGATGACGAAGCGGCCGTCCTGCCGCGAGGCGAGCAGGCCTGCGTGCGACAGTTCCTTCAGGTGGAAGGACAGCGACGAAGCGGGGATGTCGAGGTGCTCGGCGATCCTGCTCGCCGCCAGACCCTGCGGCCCGGTTTGCACAAGCAGGCGGAACACCGCAAGCCGGCTTTCCTGCGCCAGGGCCGCAAGTGCGGCGAGGGTGGCATTGGTATCCATGGTCGTCCGTTCCTGGATGTCGAAGTGCGGGAATGATACCTGATTAATTTTATATTTCCAAGAATATCGAATTATAGAGCCAAAAAACCAGGGCATGGCATTCGATGTCGGTGGCCGGTCCGCCCCTTACCATTCGCCATGGCGCATCCGCACTTGTGCCAGATCGGGCGGAAAGTCCAGCGCCCTTTCCGCGCGCGCCAGCGCAAGGGCCGCGTGGCGCCGTGCGGCGCTGCGCATCTGCGGATCGGGATGCCGGCCGAGTTCGCCCAGCACGCGCTGCATCCGCATCGCGACCTCGACCAGGCCGGCGCCGTCGCGTGCGATGGGGGAGAAAGCGTCGTCGAACAGGTCCTCGACCGCCAGCGGCGGTACTTCGATCCGCTCATGCTCGGGCGCCTCCGGTTCGGCCGGGCGAACCCAGTCGTCCAGCAGCCTGTGCAGCGAGCCAAGCACGCCGATTGCGGTGCCGCCGTCGTTGATGCCGGGCGATAGCGCGCGGCAGGCAATCTCGGCCAGCACGACCAGGCCGAAGCGCGGGTCGTCGTCGAACTGGCGCAGCGGGCCGACGGTGAAGGCCTTGCGCAGCGACGCGGAATCGGCCGGGCCGCTGTCGGCGGCGTCCGGTAGTACGTAGCCGAGCGGGCGCGACGGCACGATCATTGCGCCGGGAAGCACCGCCAGCGTGATGCGCAGGCGCTGCCTGGCGGCGATACGGTCGAGCGCGACCATGTCGACACGTTGCAGGAAGCCGCTCTCGGTACTGTGGAAGGCGAGCCCGCAAGGCGGACCGCTGGCGGCCAGGCCGCCAAGGCAAGGGCGCTGCTTGCGCCGCAGCATGGCCTGCGCGGTCGCCTGCTCTACCTTGGCGATCACGGCGCCGAGACGTCCCAGGCGGGCGATACTGTCGACCCAGCGCACGAAGACCAGCACCACGACGATGAGCGTGAGCATGGTCAGCATGAACAGGGTAAAACGGCCCGCCTTGCCGAAATAGTCGTTGGTGGTCGCACTCAGCGCCACGATGGCGAAAATAAAGGCGCCGACGAAGATCGACAGCGCGTTCTGGGACACGTCGTCGGCCACCACCAGCGGAAAGGCGCGCGCCGTCGCCGACTGCCCGGTCGACGCATAGGCGGACACCATCGAGGCGACGGCAAAGGTCGCCACGCCGAGCATGCTGGCCGCGATGATTTTCAGGAGGTCGGTCACCGAGCCCTGGGCGATCTCCGGCACCTTCCAGTCGATCGGGATGCTGTCGGCGAGATGGGCCAGCAGCACGCCGGCCACGGACAGGATGCAGGCGATCAGTGGCTTGACCCACAGGCGCTCGCGCAGGCGACGCAACAGGAACTGGAACTGGATTGGCATGGCGGCACGGCCCGGCAGCGCCGGGTTGGTCATTCACAGGCGCACTATGGCATGGCGGGGCCATGCCGTCGGTTCGCTGGAGAACGCTATGCCACCAAACCATGCCGCGCGCGCCGGCCGAGCCGGTTCAATTACATTGATGCCATCGACGGCGCACCACAGTGCCGGATGGACCTGGACCGGGAGGCGGAATTTGTTCGAACAGATCGAAGCGCAGGTGCGTGCAGGCGTCGAGTGGCTGCGCCTGCTGGTGGAAACCCTGGGCGCGCTGGTCATCGCGGCGGGTGTCGTGATTGTCGTGGTCGGCCTGGCGCGCCATCTTCTGGCGCAGCGCGAAGGCAGTTTCAGTCCGATCCGGCTTGCCTTCGCCCGTTACCTGACGCTGGCGCTCGAACTCCAGCTTGCCGCCGATATCCTCTCCACCTCGGTGGCGCCGACCTGGGACCGGATCGGCAAGCTCGCCGCCATTGCGGTCATTCGGACTGCGCTGAATTATTTCCTGAGCAAGGAGATACGCGAGGAGGGCGTCGCAGGGACAGTGGCCGTGGCGCCCACGGGCGCCGCCGCGCCGCGCTGACCATGTCCCGGGAGCCGATCGATGCCTGAAGCCATCCCCGTATTCCTCGTCGTGACCGCCGTGCTTGCCTGGGTCAATGCGCGCTTCCTGAAACTTCCCTCGACGATTGGCGTCATGGCGGCGGCGCTGTTCCTGTCGGGCGTGGCCATGCTGCTCGACCATGCAGGCACCGGATGGCCACGCGACTATGCCGCCGAACTGCTGGGAACGATCGATTTTTCGGAAGTGCTGATGGAGGGGATGCTGAGCTTCCTGCTGTTCGCCGGCGCCTTGCAGGTCGACCTGGCGCACCTGGCGCGCTACCGCGTCCAGATCGGGCTGCTTGCGGTCGGCGGCACGCTGCTTGCAGCGCTTCTCGTCGGGTTTGGCCTCTACTACCTGGTGCCGTTGGCGGGCCTGCGGGTGCCGCTGCCGTTTTGCCTGGTCTTCGGGGCGCTCATCGCCCCTACCGACCCGATCTCGGTGACAGGCCTGTTGCGCCAGGTGGGCGCGCCGGCCAACCTCGAGACCGTCATCTCCGGCGAGTCGCTCTTCAACGACGGCGTCGGGATCGTTCTCTTTACGGTGCTGGCGGCGGTGGCGACCCAGCACCGCACGCCCGACAGCGTCGATACGGCCTTGCTGCTGCTGCGCGAGGCGGGCGGCGGTATCGCCTACGGGCTGGTGCTCGGCTATGTGACCTACCGGATGCTCAAGAGTATCGACAGTTACCAGGAAGAGGTGCTGCTGACGGTGGCGGCAGTGCTGGGCGGTTACAGCCTGGCGCACGTGCTGGGGGTGTCGGGGCCGCTCGCGATGGTTGCGGCGGGCATCCTGATCGGCAACCGCGGGCGCCGCAAGGGCATGTCGGACACCACGCGCAAGCAGGTCGACCATTTCTGGGAGTTGCTCGATTCGATACTCAACGCCGCACTATTCGTGCTGATCGGCTTCGAAGCGCTGCTCCTGCCTTTCTCCAGTATGCTGTTCGCAGCAGGTCTGCTTGCCGTCGGCGTCACGCTCGGCGCCAGGTTGCTGTCGGCCGGGCTACCGGTCGCGCTGCTCGGCAGGCGGTCCGGCTTGCCCGAGGGCGCCTGGCAGGTCCTCACCTGGGGCGGGCTGCGCGGCGGCATTTCCGTAGCGCTGGCCCTGTCGTTGCCGGCTGGACCGGAGCGCAACACGCTCGTCACCATCACCTATATCGTCGTGGTGTTTTCAATCATGGTGCAAGGGCTGAGCGTCGAAAGGCTGGTGCGCCGGCTGGTGCCGTGCGTTGCGCGCAAGCCGGTCGATTGATGGCGGCCGGGTGTGGCGGCGCCGCGCCGCGACAGGCGCCGCCTGCGCGTCGGCCCCGTTTGGCCAATCGAAGCAACGGCGGGAATAGGGTAAAATGTTTGCAGGGTGATCATGCCGTGCCGGCGTGACAGGATTTGCGCTGGTCGGGCCGCCACGCGGCCTGATTGCGTCCATGCCCATGCTGCTGTCGTATACGTTGTCCCCACGCCTCCCGGCCGGACCCCGCTCCGGTATCCCGTTCCATCCATCGCTGTCAGGACGTCCGCGCATCCGCGCCGGGCCGTTCGTGCCCGCCAGTCCTGCAACCTGCCTCGCCGCAGTGGTCCTCGCGACCTCGCAATCAAGCTAACAATCAGCAGGCGCAAACCTTTGCCCGGACCATCGGGCGTTTTTATTCATGATGGAAGGCGCCGCGATGCGGCGCCATATTGATGGGAGAAATCCAGTGCGTATCGAAAAGCGGCTGTCGCGAAGCTTCAGGCATTTCATGGAATCCGGCAAGGCCGGGGGCATCGTGCTCATCATTTGCACACTCGTTTCGCTGGCCATCGCGAACTCGCCCTGGGGCGCGCCCTACCTGCATTTCTGGCACTTGCCGCTGGCGGGACTGTCGGTCGAACTGTGGATCAACGACGCGCTGATGGCGGTGTTCTTCCTGCTGATCGGCCTGGAACTCAAGCGCGAACTGTACAACGGCGAGCTGTCCGACCTGCGCAACGCGCTGCTGCCGATCGTGGCCGCCATGGGCGGCATCATCGTGCCGGCCCTGATCCACTTCCTGCTCAATGGCGGCACGCCGACGCAGCCCGGCATGGGTATCCCGATGGCCACCGACATCGCGTTCGCCCTGGGCGTACTGGCGCTGCTCGGCAGCAAGGTGCCGGCCTCGCTCAAGATCTTCCTGACGGCGCTCGCGGTCATGGACGACCTCGGCGCCATCATCGTCATTGCATTGTTCTATACCGCGCAACTCTCCGTCGCCTACCTCATGGGTGCGCTGGCCGTGTTCGGCCTGCTGCTGGCGATGAAGCGCTTCGGGCGCGTGCTTGCGCTGTGGCCCTACCTGGTGTGCGGTGCCCTGATGTGGTTCCTGATGCTCAAGTCGGGCGTGCACGCCACGATCGCCGGCGTGCTGCTGGCGTTCGCGATTCCGTACTCCGCGCTCGAGGACGACGAGGCCTCGCCTTCGCACCGCCTCGAACACATGCTGCACAAGCCGGTCGCCTTCGGCATCCTGCCGATTTTCGCGTTGGCGAATACGGGCATCCTGATCGGCGCCGGTTGGGCGCAGGAACTGTTGTCGGCCAACAGCCTCGGCATTTTCCTGGGCCTGATGGCCGGCAAACCGGTTGGCATCGTCCTGTTCAGTTTCGCGGCCGTCGCGGCCGGCGTGTGCCGGCTTCCGCTGGATCTGGCCTGGCGCCATGTGCTGGGCGCGGGCCTGCTCGGCGGCATCGGATTCACGATGTCGATCTTCATCACCAACCTCGCGTTCACCGGACAGGCCGAGGTGATCAACGCGTCGAAGATGGCGATCCTGCTTGCGTCGTTCAGCGCGGGCGTGATCGGCTTCGCCTGGTTGAAGGTGGCAGGCAAGCCGCTTGACTCCGACCCCGATCCCGACACGATGGATTTCGAAAGCTACGACGTGGCGAAATAGAAGAAAGCCCGATCCGCTATCGGTGCGGCGCAAGCGCGCCATAGGCGGAGCGGTCTCCGGCTTTGCTCTCTGCTATCACCGACAGGCTGCCATCGGTTTCCAGAACGACGGCATCGATGTCGCCGAGGGCGCCCTGGCCATGCTGGCGCACGGCGGCCAGCACTTCGTCGCGCGTGATCCGCACCCGCCGCATGGCGTCCGGCAGCAGTTCGCCTTCGAAGAGCAGCACGGTGGGCGCGGTCTATCTTCGACAGCGTGAGATTGCCGCTGATTCGTAACAGGAGCACCAGGCCTGCGTAGGCAAGGACGCCGACTGCGATGACTCTGTAGATGGCGTCCCGGTTGTCGAAAAACATGTTTGATCTCCTGTGGCTGCAGCAAGCGCCGATCGCGGCGCGATGCTCGCGGATTCGTCGCCGGTCACATTGAGGCGGACCGGCGAGCAAGGGGGGGGGGAGCGGCAGTGTTGTGATTGCTTCAACATAATAAAGCAGGTGGCGCGGCCGGCGCGCCTGCTTGACGGCAGGCATAGTTCATCGTCTGTCCGCTTCCCGGGACCAGCGCACTTGTTTCCAGGGTGAATCTACATTTGGACGAATGAAGTATTGCGCCGCCGTATCGTATGCATGATGGCGCGCCTCTATGTTAGCGTCGTATATCTTCGCTGCCGGCATTCACGTATGCCCGGCGCGGCAGAATTCCGGTTAACCTGATACAGGGAGGTCCTATGGAAAACCAGCAATACGCCGCTTGTATGGAAGCCTGCAACGACTGTGCGGACGCTTGCGACATGTGCGCCGCCGCCTGCCTCGGCGAGCAGGACGTCAGCATGATGGCGCGCTGCATTGCGCTCGATATCGACTGCGCCCAGATCTGCCGGGTTGCGGCCGCAGTCATGGCGCGGGGCGGTGAGGCGGCGAAGGAAATTTGTCGCGCCTGCGCCGAGGTGTGCGAGATGTGCGCGCAAGAGTGCGCGAAGCATCCGATGCAGCATTGCCAGGACTGCGCCGCCGCTTGCCGGCGCTGCGCGCAGGCGTGCCGCCAGATGAGCGGCGCCTGATTCGCGGCAGGCCGGTGCGGGGCCGGACCGGCGCCTCGTCCGCCGGGCTCTGCGTTATAATCGCGCCAGGGTGACCCTGCCGCGCAGGCAGGTCAGGATGTGCGATGGTCGGGCCGCCACGCTGCGCGCTCACGACCATTGCATATGCCAGCCTTCATGCTCTTCTTTGCGCCGCCATGCGGATGCACCATTTTCCGCCGGCCATCCCGACAAGCTGTTACCGGATACGTCGTGCAGTGCCGCGTGGACGGCGGCCCATGACGGCCGTACTCCATCCGACGCGCGCCGTCGTGCTCGCGTTCCTGTTCGCGATCCTGGCCGGGACGCTGCTGCTGTGGCTGCCCGCGGCGCGCAGCGCGGGCGAGGCGGCGCCGCTGCTGGTGGCTTTCTTCACTGCCGTCTCTGCCGTGTGCGTCACGGGGATGGCCGTCGTCGATACCGGCACCTACTGGTCCGGCTTCGGGCAGTCGACCATCATGGTCCTGTTCCAGCTGGGCGGCTTTGGCATGATGACCGCCGCTACCTTGCTCGGCTTAATGGTGAATCGTTCGCCGCGCCTGCGCACGCGCATGATGACCCAGGCGGAAACCCGTTCGCTAGGCCTCGGCGACATTTCCAGCGTGGCGAAAGTCGTGCTGCAGGTGACAGTCGCCGCCCAGGTGCTGCTGACCGCGGCGCTGGTGCTGCGCCTGCACTTCGGCTATGGGCTGGGCTGGCGCGAGGCCGGCTGGAACGGGCTGTTTCACGCGGTCTCGGCATTCAACAACGCCGGCTTCTCGATCCATCCGGACGGCCTGGTGCGCTATGCCGGCGATGCCCTGATCTTGCTGCCGCTGATGATCGTCATCGTCGTCGGCGGCATCGGCTTTCCCGTCCTGCATGACCTGCGCCACCGCTTGCATGACCCGCGCCACTGGTCGCTGCATACCAAGCTGACACTGGCGGGGACGGCCGTCCTGCTGGCGGGCGGCTTCCTGGTCGTGCTGCTGCTCGAGTGGAACAATGCCGACACCATCGGGATGATGAGCATCCCCGGCAAGCTGCTCAACAGCCTGTTCATGTCGGTGTCGGCGCGTACGGCCGGTTTCAATACGGTCGACATCGCCGCGCTCGAACCGGAAACCTGGGCCGTGCACTACCTGCTGATGTTCATCGGCGGCGGCAGCGCCGGCACCGCCGGCGGGGTCAAGGTCGGCACCGTGGCGGTGCTGGCGCTGCTGGTGCTGGCCGAGGCGAAAGGACACACCGATACGGAAGCCTTCGGCCGCCGCGTCGGCGCACCGGCCCAGCGCCAGGCGGTGACGGTGCTGGTGCTAGGCAGCGTCATCGTCGCGATCGGCACCGTGTTGCTGCTGCGCATTACCCACCTGCCGACCGACCAGGTGATCTTCGAGGTCATCGCCGCCTTCGGCAGCGCCGGGCTGTCGACCGGCATCACCCCGAACCTGCCGCCCTCGGGCCAGGTCCTGCTGGCCGCACTGATGTTCATCGGCCGCGTCGGCACCATTACCTTCGCCGCCTCGCTGGTGCTGGGCGAGCGCCGCATGCCTTACCGTTTTCCAGAGGAGCATCCAATTGTTGGGTAGGATATTTACGGAGCAGTTCGCATTTTCATCAGTCGACAGCGTTGTCGTCATCGGGCTCGGGCGCTTCGGCGGCTCGGTCGCCCAGTCGCTGATCCGGCTCGGGCACGACGTCATGGGCATCGATCAGCGCGAAGACCTGGTGCAGTTCTGGGGCGACCGCCTGACCCATGCGGTACAGGCGGACTCGACCAACGAAAGCGTCATGCTGCAGCTGGGCGTGGCCGATTTCTCGCATGCGATCGTCGCCATCGGGTCCGACCTGGCGGCCAGCCTGATGACGCTGATGGTGCTCACCGAGCTGGGCATCAAGGACATCTGGGTCAAGGCGAAGACGGCGGAGCACGGCCAGATCGCGCAGCGCATCGGCGCCCACCATGTGGTGTACCCGGAACTGGACATGGGCGAGCGCGTGGCGCACCTGATCACGGGGCGCATGATGGACTTCATCGAATTCGAGGACGGCTTCGCCATTGCGAAGATTTGTGCGCCGCGCGACACCCATCACCACACGCTGGCGGAGGCGCACGTGCGCTCGCGTTTCGGCGTCACCGTGGTCGGCATCAAGCGTGCCAACCAGGACTTCGAGCATGCGCTGCCCGAAACGCGCATCCTGCCGGCGGACCTGCTGATCGTCTCCGGGCCGACGAAAAAGATCGAGCGGTTCGCCGGCGGCGACAAGAAGTCCCCGTAAAGCACGCGCTTGCACCGGCGCCGCGGGTGCGCGCCGGCGGTGGCGTTGGCACATGCCTATAGTTATATAAAAAACATTTACATTTGTCTGAATGTTTTTGCTCTGTTACAATGTCGCCTTCGCTGGGCGGCCATGCCCGATCCAGCCGGCGTAACGAACTCACCGTTCGCCTGCTTCTCTCCTGGCAATCGATGGCGCGCCGCGCGCGTCCGAATGTGTTCGCCTCGTGGCGGCCGCGGCCGGCACGCTCACCAGGCCGGCGTCACGGCGCCGGGCACATCGCTCTGAAAGGACGAAGACGATGACCATGGCAATTCCACCACAATGGGCGCCGCGCCCGCACCCCGACAACTTCGTGCTGGCGACCGATCTCGACGGCACCCTGCTTGCCGGCAGCGTCGCTGCGCGCCGCAGCGTGCGCGAACTGTTCGCCAAGCTGCATCCGAACGTGCGCCTGGTCTTTGTGACCGGCCGCGCCCTGGAATCGGTGCTGCCCCTGCTGAGCGACCCGACCGTTCCCACGCCCGACTACATCATTGCCGACGTCGGCGCCACCGTCGTCGACACCAACCTGCGTCCGGTCGAGGCGATCCAGGGCGAGGTGGCAGCGCGCTGGCCCGGCTCGCAGGCGGTGCTCAAGGCGCTCGCCGGCTTCCCCGGCCTGGTGCGCCAGAGCGTGCCGCAGGAACGCCGCTGTTCGTTCCTGGCGAGCGAGGACGCGGTGACGCCGGCACTGCGCGCGGCCGTCGACGCCCTCGGCTGCGACTTGCTGATGTCGGCCGGCTGCTATCTCGACGTGCTGCCGCGCGGGGTGGGCAAGGGCCCGGCGCTGCTTCGGCTGGCGCAAGTGGCGGGCTT
>Ga0308160_10005112_pt1 | contig 13801 bp, 18 predicted proteins | sample PhyFR1_FD_201036 | JGI IMG/M metagenome (GOLD analysis project Ga0308160, IMG submission 201036) | Phyllosphere microbial communities from UC Gill Tract Community Farm, Albany, California, United States - DLSLF.R1 | ecosystem: Host-associated > Plants > Phyllosphere > Unclassified | place: USA...
AGAAGAGAACTCAATGGGGTATCCGTGATATTCGCGGGCTTGGTCCAGGGACAGTCGCCGCATTCGAGATTTGTCACTATTGATATAAAAGATCAGTTGACGTGTAGTCTATCAATTTCTTTACTACTTGATAATACTACCAAATTATACATAATGGCAAACACTCCTCACGGTGGCGCACTAAAAGACCTCTTGGTCAGAGATGCTGGATCTCACGAACAGCTCCTTGAAGAATCCCGAACTCTTCAGGATATCTTCCTCACTGAGGTCAGTACCTTTACCTGTGGTGACGAGGAGGAGCTGACGGTCAGCGACAACTATGTGATCTTGAATTGATCATGAACGGTGGTTTCTCTCCTCTTGAGGGATTCATGAATGAAGCCGACTACACTTTGGTCGTCAAGACTCTGCGACTAGCCAAGGTCAATGGACAGAAGGAAGGAACTTTATTCCCTATGCCCATCATCCTTGATGTCTCCAAGGAGCAGGTCGAGGCACTTGGCTTGAAGGCTGGAGCTAGGGTCGCTTTGCGAGATCCTCGAGATGAGGCCGCTCTTGCTATCTTGACGGGTACGTTTCACTCATAATCCAGACGTGAAGTCTAGCTAATCGACTAGTCGACGACATCTACACCCCAGACAAGCACCTTGAGGCTGTCAACGTCATGGGTGCCGACGATAACGCCCACCCTGCCGTTTCTTACCTCCACAACAAGACCAAGGAACTTTACGTTGGTGGTAAAGTCCAAGCTGTCCAGGCTCCCAACCACTTCGATTACGTTCCTCTACGATGTAAGCTACTTCTCCCTTGTCCACTCGAGCAAAAGCTGACCAGTAGACACCCCCGCTGAGCTCCGAGCACACTTCAACAAACTTTCATGGAGGACTGTTGTCGCTTTCCAGACCCGAAACCCAATGCACAGGGCCCACCGAGAATTAACCGTCCGAGCCGCTCGACAACGACGAGCCAACGTCCTCATTCACCCTGTTGTTGGATTGACCAAGCCTGGAGATGTCGACCACTACACCCGAGTTAGGGCTTATCAGGCTTTGATGCCTTCCTACCCCGAGGGAATGGCTCATTTGGCTTTGTTGCCCCTTGCTATGCGAATGGCTGGACCCAGGGAGGCTTTATGGCATGCTATTATCAGGAAGAACTTTGGTGCTACCCACTTTGTGAGTCACCCCTGATAAGATGTTGCCAAATGCAGAGCTAACAGTAGATCGTTGGACGAGACCACGCTGGACCTGGAAAGAACTCTCAAGGACAAGACTTCTACGGCCCTTACGATGCTCAGGAGCTCGTCACTCAGTACAAGGATGAACTACATATCGAGATGGTTCCATTCCAGGCCATGACCTACCTACCTGGTTCAGACGAGTACCAGCCCGTAGACGAGGTTGCCAAGGGTACCCCCACCGCCGATATCTCTGGTACTGAGCTAAGGAAGCGATTGAGGACCGGTGCTGTAAGTACATTTCTGAAGCTACATGTACTTGTGCTAATGAAAAGGCTATCCCCGATTGGTTCTCCTACACTGGTGTGGTAAAGGTTCTACGAGACTCTTACCCTCCTCGACCCAAGCAGGGTTTCACAATCGTCGTCACTGGTCTCCCCAACTCTGGAAAAGACACCATTGCCCGAGCCCTACAAGTCACTCTTCAACAACACGGTGGTCGATCCGTCTCTCTCCTACTGGGTGATCAGCTACACCCTGACCACGCAAACCCCACCGCAACCCACGAACACACTACCATCTCAGCCGAGGACAAGGCTCTCGATATCTCTCGTATCGCCTTTGTCGCTTCGGAATTAACAAAAGCCGGTGCCGCCGTTATCGCTGCTCCTGTCGCACCCCTCGCTTCTGCCCGAAAGGAATTGAAGCAAACAATCACTGGACCTGGTGGAAACTACTTCCTTGTTCACGTCGCTACTCCCCTCGAATACTGTGAGAAGGTCGACCGAAGAGGGTTCTACAAGAGGGCTAGGGATGGAGAGATCAAGAACGTACCAGGAGTTGATACTGGATACGAGGCTCCTACCGATGCTGATTTGACCGTCGACTTGAGGGAGGATACCGTCCCAGAGATCGTTCACTCTATCGTCATGATCCTAGAGGGTGAGGGATTGATCTAGATACATAGTTAGTCTTTGCATGGATATATACATTTGCACTTGCACCTATCGCTTGAATCAAGACAGACTCCTTATCATGCCGTATCAAATAATCAGGAACGGAACATTATCTGGGCGCGTTGTATTTTCCAATCCGCAATCATTGATTTCCACGAAACGGAACACGCCTCGACATATATATCCAAGGCTTGACTCGAGGGGCGTAGTCTTTCTTCAACTCTTCACTTCCATCACATTGAAAATGAGACTCCCAGCAACTCTCCTCTCTGCCCGAGCACCATGGAGCACCTCCATCCCGAGGGTGTTCGGTGCTCGGGCCTTGTCCACCTCTCTCCGAACTATGGCAGAGTATCAGCGTACCCCTCTCTACGACTTCCATGTCGAAAACAAAGCTCGAATGGTCCCATTCGCAGGCTGGTCAATGCCTCTGTCATACGGCGAAGTCGGACAAAGTCAGTCCACCTCCCCCACCCCCAGGTCTGGCTCAAGCTGATGTATAGTTTCTGCCCACAATCACGTCCGAAGTTCTGCTGGATTGTTTGACGTATCCCACATGCTCCAACATACTTTCTCCGGCCCTACTTCTCAAGATTTCTTAATGTCCCTCACCCCCTCTTCCCTGGCAAACCTAGCGAACTACTCTTCAACATTATCCGTCATTCTCAACGAGGACGGTGGGATTATAGACGATACGATAATCACCAAACACTCGGACGACTCATTCTACGTGGTCACCAATGCCGGGAGGGCTACGGAAGATAAAGCCCATATCGAGGCTAAACTCAAGGAATGGAATGCTAAGAATCAGGGCAAGGAGGTTAAATGGGAGACGATGGATGGGTGGGGACTTGTTGCTCTCCAAGGACCTAAGGCTGCGGAGGTATTGCAGGGTATGGTGGAGCTTGATTTGAGTACTATCAAGTTCGGTCAGGGGGCGCATGTGGATATTGATGGGGCGAAGTGTCATATCGCCCGAGGGGGTTACACCGGCGAGGATGGATTCGAGGTGAGACAATCCCGAGTTATAGTCTCTATGCTAATGACAGATCTCGATACCACCCCAGCAGACCGTTACTATTACCCAGAAGATTACCAGACATCCGGATGTGCAGCTTATTGGTCTTGGCGCTAGGGACAGTCTACGTCTAGAAGCGGGAATGTGTTTATACGGAAATGACCTGGACGAATCAGTCTCTCCTGTCGAGGCCGGCCTCACTTGGGTTATCGGTACGTCCCTTCTCCACTTCTTCGTGATGGTGAGTGACGATGCAGGAAAAGACAGGCGTTCAGAATCCTCAGCACCCTTCCCCGGCCGTTCCAGGATCTTATCCGAAATCGCCAACGGTCCAGTCCGTCGTCGGGTCGGACTAGAAATCATCGGATCACCAGCACGAGAAGGATGCAAGATCTTTGATTCAGCTGGTATTCAGGAGATTGGAGTAATCACTTCTGGTATACCCTCTCCTACTTTAGGGGCAAATATCGCAATGGGGTATGTTGCTAGTGGACAACATAAGAAGGGGACTAGTGTTAAGGTTGAAGTGAGGAAGAAGATGAGGGATGCTGTTGTTAGGCCTATGCCTTTTGTGCCTAGTAAATACTTCAAGTAGGATATTGTGCTGAATCTGTTGCTCTACTTTGATACAACTATCAAACTCGTCTTCAAGGGATTGATCAAGCTGGGCGAGACCCAGACTCGAGGACCCATTGCAAACCTCCGAATATATGTTTGATAAACGTTTCATCCTTCCACGCTAACAGGTCAGCTTTATTACTTACCACCAAAAAGGACATACTGGATGAAGAATGCCCCAAGGAAGTGTAGAATGACCTCCCGCTCTTTGTAGCAGGTGACAGTAAGTCTTCTTCAGAAACAATCTTGTCATTATACCAAGCTAGGTCATCATTATCTAGATTCACGCTAGAGGGGGAGGCGTACCAATAGGATGTGGACTTCCATGTCCCGGATAGTCACCCGTCGACTTATCTTCATCTACTCATTAGTCTGGAAGTAAGGAATCTTACCTTTATAGCTATCTTCATCTACACTGATGAGAACGTTAACACCATTGTCCCGTGGGTCGGAACGGAACATGTATACTTCTTCTTCCTACTTATCAGTCTCGAACACATGTAATGAAGGATAGCTCACGAAATGCCAAGTATCTGGAAGGTGGGAAGTCGAAGGATGGGTCTTATCCAAAACAAGGAATGTCTATCATTCAGCCCAAGCCGGGTAGATACCAATATACTCACGGCAGGCTGTAATTCGGGATGATAATCGAAATGAGCTATGAGTCAGTATCAGGCCATTCAGCTAGACTTACCTCCCACCAGTTTGCCGTACGCTTCACTGCTATAAGAAACGCAAGCTGCCGAATGGACGCCCATATAGTTCCCGCCTTTCCTGATATACTTCCTGAATGCCTCGTGCTGCTCTTCACTCAGGACTACACATCAGCTTAACAAGAGGAAGGTCGAGATAAATACCTTCTCCCATAGGCGAAATGAACATGACTGCATCATAAAGAGCTAGGTTGGGTTTCGTGAAATCAGTCCCATCCCTATTGTCAGCGAAGAGTGGGTTAGAACATACATACTCTGTGAAATGGAATTCGATGCCTAAATCGGACTGCTTTGATTTGAGAAGAGTAATTGCATCCTCTATGGAGTCATGCCGGTAGCCTTCCGTTGCTGTGAATACCAAGACCCTCGAAGTAGGCATGTTGGAAGGTCAGTAAAGAGTGGAGAGTGGGGTTGAGCGGGCTATTTCCGGAGCATTGTTCGTGTAATGGCTACATCCGCGGCTAAACTATACTATGCTACATGACCACCACCATCCCTGCTAGACTCAAGAATAGTATTCCAATCAGCCCTAGTAACATATCTCCTCCGTATAGAGCCATAGCGCCATTTGGACTCGGACTCTGAGATGGAGTCGAGCTAGACTGAGAGGCCGATGAGGTCGATGATGGTGATCCCGATGTGGACGAAGCCAGTGACGATGATGCTGCTGAGGCGGAAGGAGAAGTAGCCGCATCGGTCGAGTTGCCAACTAGTCCAACACTGAATGCTCTCGTAGATTCACCATCCAAGATCCAACGGAGTCCACCAAAGATATGGTTCGTAAATCGTTCATCTTGCCATGCTGCCCATCAGCCTTTCTCCAGGACAAGAGGAGATTGGGACCTACTTGAATCCAAATGTCCAAGGGAGGTGAAGAATGATCGACCTGCTTTTGGTGCTCCTTCCATCAATGGCTCGGCTGAAGTTGGGGATTCGATATACCATGCTGTTTATCAGTTTTACGAGTGACCAAGAAAAAGGGGGACGTACCGATAGGATGTGGATCTCCTTGAGATGGATAATCGCCCGTTGTAGTTCCGTTATCTGTAGCATCAGCATCACTCTTCGCACTTTTCATCCACTTCTCCTTTCCACAATTTGGATGAATAGTGACTAGACTCACTTGTATAACTGCTGGTGTCGACGGTCAAAATGACCGTAGCTCCATTCTCCCTTGGGTCCGACCTGAAGTTATATACTTCTTCTTGCTTCCCATCAGCTCGTTCCATATCAGGGACTTACATAACGCCATGTATCTGGAAAGTTTGCTGTTGCAGGATGATCTTTCGTCACAGGCATGAAAGTCTGAATATCAGCTACGAGACTGACGTCAGGATGGTAGACTGACAGCATCTTGTATTGGGGGATGATAATCGAAAATAGCCCCTATCGTTGCATTATAAAATGCTGTATTCTGTAGGCAGTCGGCTGCGGAGTGAATACCCATATAATTCCCTCCTGAGCGTAGGTAGTCGTTGAATGCGGTCTGCTGGTCTGTATTAAGGACTATTATTAGCTAAGCAGTGGAGAGGGGACGTACCATCCTCTCCAGTATTCATTAGGAAGATAAGTCCATCATACTGCGCCAGTGTTTCTGATGTGAATTGTCCACCATCCCTTGATATCAGTGATATTCATAGCAAAAGGTGGGAAGGGACTTACTCTGTAAAATCAAAAGTTACGTTCTGAGCGGACGCTGCTGATCGCAAAACCTCAATAGCGGTAGGTATAGACTCATGCCTGAATGCTGTTGTTGCACTGAATACTAAGAGCGATGGTAGAGCATAAGCAGTTGAAGCGAGGTATGTTAATGTCGTTATATGTTTAAGCATTGTGGATAAGTAGAACAGATCAAGTTGATCGGGTCGCGCCAAGACTAACGACGACCGATGATGGTGTTGACGTTGTGAGTACACTGCTCGACGGCTCGGTTGGGCATGATGCTGAGTTCTTCTGAATCACCGAGCTAACCGGGAACAAGCACAGACTCCGAAAGTTCAAAGGAGGTCCTTTGAATCAACATGACCGGATACATCGAACAATAACACTCATTTACATTCTCCAAACCAGGTCGTACAACGCTATGCACCTCGTTCACAGCAACACAAAAAGCTCTCCTTATGATCCAAATACGAAGGCTATGGAAGATGGAACATCAAGCAGGACGAAACATCCCATGATGCCCGAGCGCTTTGTTCGCTCGAGATTGTGTGTGTGTCCTCTATCTCCACGACTTTTTTAACCCTCACCATCCATCACATAAGAAGCATCGATCCACGACCAAAAGTCTGCTCTCTTCCTCACATGTTCTTACTACCACTAATCCCCGACTGAGTACACAGGAATTTACATGGGTGCATGCCAATCGGTAAGTCCCTTATCATACGCTCACCTCGCTATGAATAGGTGCTAATGGGTAGTCTTACGAGAACGGTCCTGGCTGCTGTGACGACGATTGCGATAGGTGCTGTGGTACTTACTCCACTGGGAGATATCCAAGTCGAGGTAAGTGATTTCTTACTCCCACCCGAAATCCATCATACACCACTCCCTCCCTCCCTGCTCCGACCGGAAGACGTGTTTGTGTGTGAAAGTCGTGTTTCGGGGTCCTTCCTTGCTCCGGCCTATCGGAAGCCATTTGGATGTTCTGTTCCTCCTACACCCTTCCTCTTCTACTCCAGGTTCAGTGATGGAATGAAGGTCAATCGGTAAGTCCTCGACTGCTTTTTGATATAAGCTTACATATTAGCTGACTCTCGAGTGCCATATTACGGCTACCCAGACCAAACCATCAATTATCAGCCTCAACGTATATCGGGACCAGTCTACCCACAAGCACCATATAACCAACCACCGCCCTACTACCCCTCGACTTACTCTTACGGTCCATCTCCCTATCCTACCCAGGCATACCCCTACTCTCCCCGCCGACCAAGTTCCCATCTCCGTCCTCAGGCCGAGTACCCGGCTGTTGGTCCCTTACGTCGAACCAGGTCTGAGACTTCTGTGCGGGAGTTACGTCGATTGAATTATACCCTCGACCAGCTCCAGGCTGTTGGTGCCGATATCTCGAGATCAAATTCATTACAGCAAGCAAGGCAGTTGCAGTACGAATTGAATCAACAACAACAGCAGCACCATCACCACCATCATCATCGAAGACATTCTCAATCTTCTCATCGACGACACTCTCACTCGTCCCACCACACTATCCCTATCCTTATACCTTCACCCGCCCCACAAGTTCAGGTGAACCTTAGACATCATCATCACTACCGACATCGATCTCCACATCCTTCACAGCCCGGTACACCCCACCTTCATCGTCGATCATTTGACGCAGCTGTTCAAAGGGAATTAAGGGGTCTGAGTACAAAGGCAACGTATGGGTCTACATACTAGACCTAAACGCTCGAGATCAAGATCAAGATCAAGAACAGATATGCGAGCAAGTACTGTAATTGTTGATGAAATACCAGGATCACGACACGCTCATCATACACGACACCATAACAACGATATACATACACGGACACCTAAAATCAAGCGAGTGAGGGGGTTAAGTTATACCGAAACAATGTATCCTGATGTGGATACTGCCAAAAGGGCATTTGAGCAAGAGAGGAATCAAGCGATAATGAATCGAGCCCCAACACCTTTCATTCGAGGTGGTGATGAAGAAGATGAAGAGGGGGAGGAGGGAGTCACGGTGATGGCACGAAAAGCAAGTAATCGGACTCTGAGATCGAGGGTATCGTTCGATTCAACCCGAAGTCGTCGATCGGTTCGCACCATCCATGATCCTCGAACAGATGCCGAGATGGGCGACGATGGTCCCATTGGTCCTTGGGAACCGGGATTCGGAGCTCGAAATGGGATAGGACCAGGTGGAGAGGCATATGAAGTGATTGGACTAGGGAGGAAGTCACCTCGACATCGAAAATTGCATGCTCAGATGCTCAAACCCGCTATCAAGTCTGCTTCTCGGCTTCCAAGTCGAAGCAATCTACGAGAACGTGATGACGGTCCCTCGCATCCCCATTCTCACGACCACCGACGTCCATCGCGCAGTAGGCGAGATCGAGATAAACCACTCCCTTCAAGACCTCAATCATACTTCAATCCAGTTTTTGGAAACATCTTCCAATCAACCACGAATGTCTCTCGACTTCACCCTGGACCCACTTCTCCTGCTTCTCCCCAGTTTCAATCCCAATTCCAACCCATCTCCCACTCTCATACCCAGAATCAGACTCGTACACACCGTCATAATCGTTCTGCCTCTACTTCTAATCCATCTGCTTTGCCATTTCGCTCACTATTTTCTTCCATGTCTATAGATCCAACCCCTTCCTCTTCTCGACAAAATCTTCGTCCTTCTCACGAAACACGCCGAAGGGAACCCCTTGAACCAGCAGAAGATTTATATGGGTATTTACTGTTGGCGACCGTACCATCATGGCGAAATTGGCCTGCTTCCGGTCCTCAGTCTAGGCAAAGTGGGTTTTGGAATGCCAATCGAGCCAAAGGGTTTGAAAGTATGGGGTGGGAGTGGAGGAGGAGGCAGCAACTTGCCGAAATGAATCGCATGACGAGGGGTCTTAGAGCATGGGATGGCGCCGAAAAGTATTGGGATAACAAAATCACCGAGTGTAGGTTAATTTTCTTGACGGTGCTGATATCCAGGGGTGGATGATAATGTTCCGAGTCGACCTATTGATCCAGCCAATCGATGGGGTAATCAGTATGTCTGAGTATTCTCGTGTGAAGAGAAATTGATGAATAGGATATTCGCCATCCCAGCAATCGGATACGGGACCGTCGACTTCTTCGATGACAAGGAAGATCATCCAGAGGACAGAGGTTTAGTCACCTGGTTATCATGCACTGTAAGATTTCTTGTCCTCACCCCGAGATGAAACCTAACTCCTAGCTGCTCCGAACAGTGACTTCAGTCCTCCATATGCTCCGATACTCCTCCTCGCCCTTCCAGTTCCACGTAATCCCAGGTACACGCCCACCAATGTCAAGTGCCGTACTAGACGACGAGAAACCCCAAGAACCGTATTCGGGTAAAAATTGGTTATGGGAAGGGTTTGGTACTATGGTATTAGTAAACAAAGATGATCCGACTGATCGAACGATGATCATTGAAGTTAGACCTCCTGATGTTGTTGACGAGAGGGTTTTGAGGGAGTTCAGTAAGCGATCCAGGGGGGATGGGTGGTGGGCTTTACCTGCTGAGACTTGTGTTGGAGAGGTCGGGCAGGCGAATCTGCTTCAGGCCCAGGTACTTCACACTCTCATCACGAAATACTGTGGTTGCTGATGGTAGGTGTATGATGATTGTGTTTCGAATAATGTGTATTATTTCGCAGTGACGAACTTGAAACAATGGGTATTTGGATCTTTTGTAAGTCATCACGTCAACTCTGGATCATCTTGGAGATCGCTGATTGGCAGAACTCGAGCTTCTCAGCTTGTACAACTTCTCCAGTAATTGAACGAAAACAAAAAGAACCATCATTGATGCAATGCCTCACAACCTGGGTAGTGAGGTCAGTCGACGAGGTAAGTCCATTTCTATACTAAACATAGGAACACCTGGCTAACATGAAGCGACCCAGAGCAAGCGAAAGACGACTTCAAGAACAAGTCCAACAACCGCAACCACCCCATCAACCCCAACAATCAGCCACCCAACCCCGATCCGATCTTCGTCAACGTCGTTCCGCAGCCCCTACCCCTGTTCCTCAACTTCAAGGCCAGGCAATGAATCAGCTACCACCATACGATTTCAATCCTTCAGCTTCACAGCCTAACTTCCATACGTATCCCCAGCAACAACAACAATTTGGACCTCCGGGGTATTTTGAGGGGACATACCCACAGCCTGGTCCTGGGTATGGACATGGGCATGGTATGATGATGGGGTATCCTAGTTGGCAAGGTGCTGAACGACCTTTCTCGCCTGTTCATGGATATAATGCCGGAGGGGGGAGTTGGTATGCTGGTGGATTCGGTTGGCCTATGAGGTGATTCCCCCAAGTTCCCGGGTTTTGCGTTAGTGGACTTGGATTATTAGTGGTGATGTAGGTATATTTCTTGTTTATTGAATAGCTGAGCGCTGGCCGCGAGGAAAGTGGTGATATTGTACATGATCGAAATAATATGAATGAATGCGATATACAGTTGATCCGAAAAATGTGAAAGTACAATGATACCCTAGAATCCCTTGGGGTTCTCCCGTAATGTCAACTGGCAAGTCAGCTCTGTCCTGGATTGAGACGTTGAGAAGAATATTGACCTTTGTCCACTTTGGCACCTTGTGAACACTCTTCCTGAATCCTCTTCCATGCGGACTAAACGTCGTGTACTTGTCTGATCATCAGGTATGCTCGTTTCGCATTGAGACTGCTGACCTCTAGCTTCCATCTCATGCTCTTTCGGTAGTGCGATTGCCCTACTCAGACTCCTCGTCTCTACGCCCGACTCGGCAACAGCAGCAATAACATCATCAACCCTCCTTAATCTTTTCCTCAAATTCGCTTTTCTCGTCGGGGAAAGTCTGAATGGTGATTTCCTGCTTGATCAGACCTTGGTCATTGACTGCGAGAGGGGACGTACCATAGCAAACCACTTGATAGTGATGATGTACCTCTGAAAGCCCCGAACATGGTGTATGCAGTGAATACTTCGACGGATCGACTTGAACTTTCTGACCTGCCAGACATCAGTCCCTGTGGACCGTGAGAGAGTTGAGCCATCAGTGCCACACTGTAGTAATGCCGACCCGGGATCCGCGGAAGCTTCGTGCCTTGACGTTCTAGGGCGTCAAGCCAAGAAATCTAGAAGTATCATGAGTAAGGCAGAGGTGGCAGTGTCTGAAGAAGAGTAGCCGGCCGTAGCATGATTTAAGTTCAATGGCTTCCACCTGCCGCCTATGTGGCTTTGGGAAGGCTGCTGCTGAATCCAAGGGTTTGAGAACCAAACGTAGGAACCGAACTAAAATTGTTCCTTGGCTAATTTACCAAAGTGCAAAACGTTCCTGGATCCTGTAAACCGGATTCAAAGACAATTGTCGATTTCCCTTCTCATGTTCGTCGACTCACGTCGGTAAACCATCACTTGCACTTATCGAACATTCAACCCGCTCTACAGGCACTATTAGAGAAGCTGCATAATTACAGGATTGCCGACTGAAACAAAAAGCGCGTTTTCCCCGCGCCTCTTTTATCGTCATTGTCCTGCCCTTTCTTAACCGTCCTTTCGATCTTCACGCATCCTTTCGATATCGATTCCCGTCAATTTCGATCTTTCGATGTTCATCTAGTTTTACCAAGCGTCGTCCTCACGATCTGAACCAGGCAACCTTCAACGATGGACTCATCTACGCCAAATCAGACACGTCGCGAATCGCGACTTTCACTTGAAGATGGACAAGATGCCGCCCCTGCTTATGGTAACACGCCCGCTTCGCGTCGAGCATCAGTCGCTTCCGCTATTGGAAGTATTCAGAAGTTCAAGGAGAGTTGGATGAGTATCATGTTCTTGAAAGCAGGAGTTGGGTTGGGTCAAGTATGTCTCTTGCTCATGTCACAAGAAAGTTGCTAATGGACAGGTCATCGTACTGATTGTCCTACTGGTTCTTGCTTCTTCGCTGGACTCGCCCTTGGTACCTGGGATCAAACAGGATGAAGCTTCCGACGAATGCCCGAGACCTGTATTATTCCAGTCATGGATGATTGTTCAGATCATTCGATTGACTTTATGCTGGTCAATCAGTTGTTGGGTGGCCGTACGCTCCAATCGACGCGAGAGGCGTCCAAGTGTTCGCGAGGAGGAAGTCCGGATAGAAACGTATGTCCTCTCTATCCGCTGGTCGCATCAGATCTAACGAGCAGTATCACCCCTCCCAGTCCAGCTGGATCAGTCCCTTCACTCATCCACTCCCCATCGTCCGAGACCACAGTCACCCGCCGCTCGGAATACACCGACATCCATACAACCCCCGGCCGAGATTATGCGCACAACATGCACTCGTCTTCCAGCTCCAGCGGCTCCGTCGATATGTTATCTATGATGACTTTGGCGAAACAGCCCGCGGGCAACACTATGCCTAGTACGCCCGAGTACGCTAGATCGAGGAGTTCACATTCGGCTCGGAATAGTACTCTAGACCTTGCTAGGGCTACGCATCTCCAACAGTCATCTGGCCCAGCCGAAAGGAGGACGGGATTCGCAGATGCTTTCGAAAAGATCGCTCCGAAGTGAGCCATCCCATCTACGCGTCGTCCTCAAGCTGATTGATATTAGATTGACGAAAATGCTCGGAGCAATCTCTTTCGTCCTCTTCATACTTGGCAATGTCCTCTTATTCTACCCGCCACCAACACACCAGCAAACATGTTATCACGCCTCTCCGATGCTTTGGTGGGGAGTAATGACAGTGACGGGAGTGGGATGGTTCCTCTTTGGTCAGATCGTTGTGGTGGTCCTGATCATTGGAGTAGGCGGACCAGCCATCTTGGTATGTCCCCCCTCGTTCCAAGGAGTCTTGCTAATAAAGCAGACGAGTCTACGGAGATTACCATGTTTCCCCGCGCCTGTCGAGCCGGAGCAAGCGCGAGCACCTCAACCTGCCCCCCTGACCGCTACCGAACTCGCAAAACTGCCCATCGTTTGCTACATCCCTTCCGAAGACTCGGAGAAATCAGAATGGGACCCTTCTCGATTCCCATATCCCGCCCACCCCCTTGCTACAGATCAAGCAATGTGTGCGATCTGTCAGGAGAACTATACAGAGCCGGAAGTAGTTCGGAGAGTATTGTATCAAGCGGATCCACTGAGATTACTGGGTTGTGGACATCTTTATCATGTAAGCTACCGTCATTCCGGTTGGTCAGAGCTGATAAATAGGTGGATTGTATCGATAAGTGGTTGACGGAGAAATCAAGTATTTGCCCTTATTGTAATCGATGCGCTCGCCAGACTTCGCTGAAGGTGGAAAGCGATTGCGAGAACGGTACAGCGAAGAGGTGGTGGCGGCGTGAAGTGTCAGCGTGATCACTTCATGGACAATGTATATTATTTTCATAATAACCAACCGGATTTAGAGTAGCAGCAATCATAGTATCCGTGATTATGTAGCCTTTAGGACTCTCTAATTCATGTACATACCATTCATTACCCATGATTCCGATGAGCTCCGCGGGCCTCGGAAACGTCCTCGGATCTTTCCGACGTGGTGCTCGTCAGCACCGAGTATCACTCAGCGAGACGTGATGTTGATAATCGCCTATATATACCTGAGAAATGT
>Ga0308160_10005113_pt1 | contig 13800 bp, 13 predicted proteins | sample PhyFR1_FD_201036 | JGI IMG/M metagenome (GOLD analysis project Ga0308160, IMG submission 201036) | Phyllosphere microbial communities from UC Gill Tract Community Farm, Albany, California, United States - DLSLF.R1 | ecosystem: Host-associated > Plants > Phyllosphere > Unclassified | place: USA...
ACATGAGTTGAGCAGATGGCCATTCTGAGCCGAGTCTTTGCGTTTGTTCAGCGCGACTTTGGGCACGTGCCATCGGCGTCTGGTCAAATCCCACATCGGACCTGCAGCTGTTGACGGAAGTCGACCCGGTAGATGTGGCGTAAGTTTATGTCATATAGAAACACGTCCCCCTGCTGATAGTGACTGATCATACGGTCCGTTCTCGTCGGTCGACGAGCTGTCAATGTAGCTTCGGTAGGCAGAATTTGGCCAGTATCTCAACATGCTGCCGCTTTCGGTCGTAGGCCGTCCGATACGACCGGGCTCTGGGCATCCGAATGTTTCTTACGCCATCCGGCTGCATGCATCGGGGCAAGCGCGAGGCGGGCCTTCTCCAAAAAGATTAGACATCAAACCCGGGTCGGTTGCCGACATTCAATTGAAAACAGGCTGTCTAAATTCGCGAAAAGTGCATCTGACGTTGTCAAAAGAACTCCCGAGGTCGAATTGGAAGCCGGTCCACTTATATCAAGCCGAGTCGTATGCGAGTGGAACGGCAGACATACTGTACGCACACGGGGAGATGTATTATGGCCACATAACGGTAACGCAGGGGTCTCCGTACGTAAGTTATTCTGTGACGCACCTAAGAAACATGTTTTCGAAAGCTAACTTCTCGAAAGTTGCCCAGATCAGCCCAATATTTGGCTTTCTTGGGGATTCATGTGCATGAGTAACGCTCTGTTAGACATTACGTGCATAGTTTGAGAGCTAATCAATTGATAGGTTCCGGAGGTCCGTGCATGTGATTGTGTGCGTAAAATTGGTACATATACATCGTTTCGAATCGCATTGGAAGCTCGGGCTCAAAAGCTTCAGCCCCAAAGATGTGGCGGCAGTTCCACGGCAGTAAGGAAAGCCCGGACGAGAGCATGTCAATGCAACTGCGACACCGCTGTGGCGTGCGCCTTTCAGGTCCAGGAACGGCCTGTTGATCTGCAGTCAGTTCTCTCGATGTCAGCGATATTCAAACGTCTTTTTCTCTCGACAAATTGCGCCATCACCAAAATTGTAAATAGCTCTCCGCACGATGCAGAGAACTGGTTGACTGCTCCTGACGAGCATCAGAAGCAGCGGAACGACGGGCGGGTCCGGTGATGGGAGTGACCAAGGTGGCGCGAGGCAAGGAACCATTGACAAGGAGTGGTAGGCATACTGCGAGATCAGACGGGAAACGAGGCCGACGTGTTGGCGTCTCGCCATTAGCCGCGACTTAAAGACGACCTGATCACGGCGTCGAGCGGGACGCTTGTTGGACTCGACGCACATGCAGAGAAGCAAAACGCGCAAGCAAACCAAGACGTTGGCACGCACGGTCAAAGCGCTCGGTCGCGAAGCAACCACCATCGTCCGAGCTGAGGGTTGTTTGAGCGGCCTCGTCAGAGCCCTCCCAGAGCAGCTCGCCCGCCTAGCAGTCCAAAATGCGGTTCAGCTTGGTGGAAGTGTTTTTCTCAAAATGGCGGCAACAATCTGCTGCCTTCAGACTTTCGGGTCGCCCTAAAATCATTCATATGTACAGCCGTGAGATAGGGCAAGTCTTCCGCTGCACGGAAGCGCGTTCTTGTCCCACTTTATATTCTCATCAGACTACGCTAGCGTGAGAAGATACATGCGGATCATCTCTAGTCAGAGCCGTGATAGGACCAAACGCAGATGAGCCCCCGACGGCGACGCAAAAAGCTGGCTGCAGGATTCGAACCTGCGCCCTACAAGAGGAGGTGATAATCGAGCTATTAATTCGAATCAACCGCCGTAACCACTTGGCTAAGCCAGCGATCGATATGGGTTATATTTTTTAGCAAAGGCATTCTGATGTCGTCACGAGGCCCGTGCATAACTCTCTGGTTACCATGGCGCCGGCGCCGTGCCCCCGGCATCTGACAATCCAGCTCGGGGTTCTGATCAGGTGCTGCATTGAACCACCATCTGTTGGTGCGTTGGCAGAAGATGCTGACGCCAAGCGCGATGCTACACCGGTCTGCTGAGGCGAGAAGGAGTCATCGAGCGGGTCAAAGAATGGGATTTGGTGGCAGGGCTGGGATTTGAGCATGACCTTTCTGTTTAATTACTTTCTCATCTTCAGAGAGTGCGCATAAGTACTGACTTGACGGTAGCTTACCTTCTCCCCTTTCTAAGTACTAACTTGACGTTGGCTTAGCTTCTTCCCTTTCAGCTAGAGTCGATCTTTTGCCACATCAATGCCATGCCAGTTCTGCCCGTGCACTGCGACTGCACGTCTCAAGCGCGAACCCTGGCCGTGGCACGGGCAAGGTCTGCTGGCGAGGAAGGCAGCTTTGCCTGTGACCAGCAGGCTTGCCCCTGGTCAGAGGGCAGCTTCGCCGGTAGGCGGAGTGCTATATATATATAGCCGAAGAATCAAAGAATCATGCTCTCAATGACTCCTCGTCCTCAGCAGCCTCTCCTTTCAAGTCTCAAGATGGAAGCCACTCTTGCCTCTCCCCTTGCAGATGACGTCCGAACAATAACACATGTTAAAGCTAATAACGGCGTCTGGGCAATGTGAAATGAGCCCTAATCACTAATCAATGCCCTCCTCAATTCAATATCTTGGCCTGCAACAACGAGTTCGCCTCCAAGAACATGACTCCGCCCGTCCAAGTAACGCCCGTCATCGATGATGGAATAGTGCCGCCTGATCCGGTGACAAGGGGGCGTCGCGGCTAGTCTTTTGAGGTCCTAGCAAACTCGAGCAAGGGTGTCAGTCGTCAACTCGGGTCAACTCTGCTCCTTTTCATTTCCTCCGGTCGCTGGAGCGGGCGACTTGGGATAAAGGAGGTGTCGACTACAGGGTGATTATCCCGCAACGACAACGCTCGACGATCTTAAAAGTAAACCCACGGCTCTGTCAAGTGGAATTGATCAGTTCTTCCAATGTCTTCACGAACGTATTGGCGAGATTACCAGCCTGTCAAGGTCTAGGCTGAAACAAAGCGTGCCTTTGCCGAAAGACGTGAGTGTACCGAAGGTCAAAGGTCATCATCGAAGGTCGATGGTCGATGTACAGGGTCGATGAGGCTATTGTACGCGCGCGCTCGTATGCACCGGCCGCCCTGACGTGATCATTTGCATCCGTCATAGAAACCGCCTCCAAGATGATCCAAGGCCTTTGTGATGCGTGACGCTATGCACCGGAGGATGCATGATTTGACTACTCCTTGGCCATTCCTTTGACGCTGATTGCGCAACTTCGGATCTTGCCAGCACAAAGCTTAGTCCGCCCCAGCTTGACGCGACGATTCCGTTGTTGTCACCTGCCAGCTTGACGCGACATTTCCGTTGTTGTCACCTGCAGTACAGAAGTCATTCATGGAAACTCCTTCTTCATGCACCTGCCGCTTTGTGAGCCGTGACGACATGCACCCAACGTCAACGTGACGTGACGGAGCGTTTCTTAAGAGCGCGTGCGTACAGTAGTCATCACGTTTCAATGGAATGCGGAGGACACAACTGTGACAGGTCGAGCGGAAAAGAGCAGCTGATCTGTTCGTCGAAGGGTAGTTCGATAGACAGAGGGGAACTAGTCGAAGGGGTTAGTCGAAGGGGCTGGTTCAAGGGGGAGTCCGAGGGCTAAGCTTCAATGTATGACTGGTTTGGGGGGGGGGGGAGAGGGGGGGAAGGGGGGACACCAGAGAAGCGTCTTAAATAGCGTAAGCCGGAAAGTCTAAGTGTCAGAACAGCGCCCGGAAACGCAACGTTGTTGGAGATGCGACGATCGCGGTGCGAGGCGCAGAAAGAGCGGCGGCAGCAGGCGACGGGCGCGGCGGTTGCGGCCGCGCGCCTGCCGATGCGGTCCTGACGGCGCTGGACGCATCGGTCAGTCCCACCTTTCTCCCCGCTCTGCACCTGCTGTTGTACACGTCCTGACCCCTACTCTAGGTAGCTCACTCTATACCGTCCTCTGCTCAACAAATATCAGGCCAAAAAACCACAGATGCTTCTGAAATAAGCGCCAGTTCCGAACCCAGATACATCTCAATTTGAAGTCGTGGCTTCAGATGTTATCCATCCCACGGTGTGTCAACGGCCGTCGTTCGGAGATGGTCTGATGTCCTGCATGAGGCGCTCGAGGAGACCGATTGCGTTTCCTCTTCATTTCTGCGTTTCGTAAGATACTGACGTCTCGACCCTTTAGCGTATACAATGATTTACTTGACCTCGTCAATGCTATCGGCAACCAATGCCAACGGCGATGCCGACCGTCCTCCTCCGTCTGACGCTGTGCGGTCGCGTCATCCAAGGGTAGGGTCCCCCTATCGAGATCGCTACGCTATCAGACCCTGTTTCTGATCATCCTCGCTTCTTATTCTTTTGGCAGTCACGTAAGCCCATACTGGGAGTCCTCCCGTACGCGCAAAATTCTCCAGGGAAATCTGCTGCGACTTCCCCGCGTGCTGCGCATCCTATTCGGATGACACCGAGGGCTTTGAGGACGATGTCGACGTCCCGACGCGACGACTACGCCAGTGACGACGAGGACGACAGGGTGCATCCAGGCGTTGAGTCGGTCAGCTGCCCTCTCCAACTTGGATTCTTTTTGCAGACGACTTTGAGCAGCCTTGGACGTGGTCGCTCGATTTCGGCGGCGTCATTTAAATCGTCGCCAACACCAGGATCACGGACCTCGTGCTCAAGTCATCGACTCAGCCTCGCAGCTGGCTAACAGGATCCAGCTGCTGGGTTTGGCCTCCGAGCAACCAGATTCGAGAAGGCATTCATCGGCTTCGTCCTCCAGCACAACGCCTCCATCGACCGAGTCGTCGGCCTTATTGCCGAGTCATCGCCCCTTTAGCCATCGCCCCGTCACCCGGCTCGCCGACCTCAAAGGCGTGTCCCTCGCTTTCGCGCACGCTCATGCCTGGGACCTCTACACTCGCCGCTCCTCAAGCCTCAGCAGCCGCTCCTCCCGGTCTGGCTCGCGGTGGAGGACTTGCAGGCCTCCTTCAAGATGCGCGAGGACCAAACGAAGTCCATCGCCAGCGTGGGCGTCGTTCAAGGTGGTCGGTCGCCCTGAGGGCGCTCGAGGAGAACGAGTGCGTGATACTTTTCGTTTCTGCGTCCCGCGACAATACTGACTCTCTTGTTGACCTCGTTTGCTCCCGCGAGCTGCTTAAGGCGGTCGCAGACCGTGCCTACGGCAACGCTACCTTCGAGCCGATGACGAACTACCTCCGCTGGGCGACCTCGGTCACCGAGGCGCTCAATCGGCGTAAGGGAAAGCGCTCCGTCGAACAACATACCATTTCAGCCCTCCCACCGACTCTTCGCGAGACCGCTGAGACGCTCATGACGGTCCTCAAGACGGTCGCGCAGCGAGCCGACGGACGACATTCTCCATCGTCTCGAAGGCATCCAAGGCTTGCCTTTTGAGCTTGCCCTGCCGCACCTCAACTTCGGCGCGCCCAGAGTTCCGCTACCTATTTGAAAGGCCTGCTCGGGGCCCCAACCAACCTCGGGAACTGTCATTGGACAAACAGGAACGAGGCCTCACCCCCACTAAGCCGAGCTGGCCGTCTCGCTATCCCCGTCCTGATCTCCGAGCGTTTTTTCCACTAGAACGACATCGAGGACGCCGTCCGCATCAACCTGATCACAACTAACCGCCACCCTTAGGCTGGCGCCCTTCAGCATTGGTCTCAACTGTGGCAAGAGCGACATGACGCTTTCGAATGCGCTTTTCTGCATTTCAAATGATTTTTGCCCAAGAACGACGGTCGCTGACGCTCAGCTCCCTTCCGTCATCCAGGTTCGGGCGAGAGGTATCCAGACTGCGCTGGAAAGCACCAATCTCTCCACCGCTAACAATAAGGTTGGCGATGCCGATGACTCCAACAAATTAAGGCGCATCGACGGTCGTCCGAGGACAACTTCGTGGAAGTAGTTGACCAACTTTAAGTCCAGTCTCGCTCGGTCTGGCTGAGTGGTTCATAGTGCGGGCACCTCTCAGCCCGCGCAGTACACGTACAAGGGCTTGCCCCACTTGACGTGCGACATGGGCGACGACAACACGGCTGACGACCAACACTAGGTCATTGTCCCGGCAACCTCTGCGCCGCAGGTCGAGCCCCTGTTGCCCGCTGCCGCCGGATCTTCTGCGGCTGCAGCATCAAGTAAGTACGATTGAGAGGCTCCTTCTTACAGATGGGTTACTACGTTATTTTCGCCGACGCTCCATCGGACCGTCAGTACTTGATCAACTACAAGCCGACCTTTGACGACCACCACGAGTTGTTGTAGCCCATGGCATCGAGTGTTTCAAACCTGAGCATCTCGATGGCTCAGCCGACGTCCGTTTCGGCACGCATATGTCCGGCAGCCTTTTGCACCTCTAACCACCTCCGTCGCCGAAACTCTCACGCCCAAGGCAGTTGTTGTTGACCGATGACTGGTTAACCTCGAGTGGTGCCTCATTTGCCCCAACATCAAGCCCTCACAACTTGCCTCCCACGCCACAACACCAACTCAGTTTCGTTTGCGGAAACCGTACTCCAACCTCACGCGCGCTGTCAAAGCCAAGATTGATTTGCTTTCAGTTGACCGTCTCGTCGAGGGCGGATAATGACGACCGAGGAAAACACTTTTAAGCTCTGCCTGCGCCAAGTGCAACGCCGCTTCAGCCTCGCGCCCCACAGTAAACGCGATCGAGAGTGAGACTCGGCATTTTCAGGACCGAAGTTACTCGCACGCTAAGTGTGCCAAGAACCGGCTTTCCTGTTTCCCTGCAAAGTGATTCATAGCTTCAGAGTAGATAAGCCCTGATCAGAAGGCCCAAGGTAAGCTCCGCAGCTTGATGACGTCATAAAAAGGGCCGGCTTTTTCGCGAACACAATCTCAGCTCTTTCTGACTCGCCTGCCAATTTCACTCTCGAAGTTGTCGATGGATGCTCACAAGTATGAACTAGTTAGGTATGTTGCTTCTGCTCGGCGGTGACGGACACTCGAGTTTTTTGACTTTTTTGCCAGTACACCCTGATAGATAGTTCGTGCAGGTCAGTCGGACCATCTTTGGGACCGCGAGCTGCTGACCAGAGCCGTTTAGTCGTTTAAATCTGGTTGCTTTAGTCTGCTACTTGCGGAGGATGACTGACCATTAGCGCCTTTTGGCCTTTGACGACATTGATCCGCTCATGTGCCTTCGCTAGATGGTAACATCGCCAACGGTTAGTTGGCGCTTACACGACGCAACTCTGTTCGTTGTCGAGCTGCGTGAAGTCTCTCTGCGCTGTTACTTCCCAAATTTCGTTGGCGAGCTCTGCCGGACCCTGCTGGGTTTGGCCTCCGAGCAACCAGATTCGAGAAGGCATTCTTCGGCTTCGTCCTCCAGCACAACGCCTCCATCGACCGAGTCGTCGGCCTTATTGCCGAGTCATCGCCCCTTTAGCCATCGCCCCGTCACCCGGCTCGCCGACCTCAAAGGCGTGTCCCTCGCTTTCGCGCACGCTCATGCCTGGGACCTCTACACTCGCCGCTCCTCAAGCCTCAGCAGCCGCTCCTCCCGGTCTGGCTCGCGGTGGAGGACTTGCAGGCCTCCTTCAAGATGCGCGAGGACCAAACGAAGTCCATCGCCAGCGTGGGCGTCGTTCAAGGTGGTCGGTCGCCCTGAGGGCGCTCGAGGAGAACGAGTGCGTGATACTTTTCGTTTCTGCGTCCCGCGACAATACTGACTCTCTTGTTGACCTCGTTTGCTCCCGCGAGCTGCTTAAGGCGGTCGCAGACCGTGCCTACGGCAACGCTACCTTCGAGCCGATGACGAACTACCTCCGCTGGGCGACCTCGGTCACCGAGGCGCTCAATCGGCGTAAGGGAAAGCGCTCCGTCGAACAACATACCATTTCAGCCCTCCCACCGACTCTTCGCGAGACCGCTGAGACGCTCATGACGGTCCTCAAGACGGTCGCGCAGCGAGCCGACGGACGACATTCTCCATCGTCTCGAAGGCATCCAAGGCTTGCCTTTTGAGCTTGCCCTGCCGCACCTCAACTTCGGCGCGCCCAGAGTTCCGCTACCTATTTGAAAGGCCTGCTCGGGGCCCCAACCAACCTCGGGAACTGTCATTGGACAAACAGGAACGAGGCCTCACCCCCACTAAGCCGAGCTGGCCGTCTCGCTATCCCCGTCCTGATCTCCGAGCGTTTTTTCCACTAGAACGACATCGAGGACGCCGTCCGCATCAACCTGATCACAACTAACCGCCACCCTTAGGCTGGCGCCCTTCAGCATTGGTCTCAACTGTGGCAAGAGCGACATGACGCTTTCGAATGCGCTTTTCTGCATTTCAAATGATTTTTGCCCAAGAACGACGGTCGCTGACGCTCAGCTCCCTTCCGTCATCCAGGTTCGGGCGAGAGGTATCCAGACTGCGCTGGAAAGCACCAATCTCTCCACCGCTAACAATAAGGTTGGCGATGCCGATGACTCCAACAAATTAAGGCGCATCGACGGTCGTCCGAGGACAACTTCGTGGAAGTAGTTGACCAACTTTAAGTCCAGTCTCGCTCGGTCTGGCTGAGTGGTTCATAGTGCGGGCACCTCTCAGCCCGCGCAGTACACGTACAAGGGCTTGCCCCACTTGACGTGCGACATGGGCGACGACAACACGGCTGACGACCAACACTAGGTCATTGTCCCGGCAACCTCTGCGCCGCAGGTCGAGCCCCTGTTGCCCGCTGCCGCCGGATCTTCTGCGGCTGCAGCATCAAGTAAGTACGATTGAGAGGCTCCTTCTTACAGATGGGTTACTACGTTATTTTCGCCGACGCTCCATCGGACCGTCAGTACTTGATCAACTACAAGCCGACCTTTGACGACCACCACGAGTTGTTGTAGCCCATGGCATCGAGTGTTTCAAACCTGAGCATCTCGATGGCTCAGCCGACGTCCGTTTCGGCACGCATATGTCCGGCAGCCTTTTGCACCTCTAACCACCTCCGTCGCCGAAACTCTCACGCCCAAGGCAGTTGTTGTTGACCGATGACTGGTTAACCTCGAGTGGTGCCTCATTTGCCCCAACATCAAGCCCTCACAACTTGCCTCCCACGCCACAACACCAACTCAGTTTCGTTTGCGGAAACCGTACTCCAACCTCACGCGCGCTGTCAAAGCCAAGATTGATTTGCTTTCAGTTGACCGTCTCGTCGAGGGCGGATAATGACGACCGAGGAAAACACTTTTAAGCTCTGCCTGCGCCAAGTGCAACGCCGCTTCAGCCTCGCGCCCCACAGTAAACGCGATCGAGAGTGAGACTCGGCATTTTCAGGACCGAAGTTACTCGCACGCTAAGTGTGCCAAGAACCGGCTTTCCTGTTTCCCTGCAAAGTGATTCATAGCTTCAGAGTAGATAAGCCCTGATCAGAAGGCCCAAGGTAAGCTCCGCAGCTTGATGACGTCATAAAAAGGGCCGGCTTTTTCGCGAACACAATCTCAGCTCTTTCTGACTCGCCTGCCAATTTCACTCTCGAAGTTGTCGATGGATGCTCACAAGTATGAACTAGTTAGGTATGTTGCTTCTGCTCGGCGGTGACGGACACTCGAGTTTTTTGACTTTTTTGCCAGTACACCCTGATAGATAGTTCGTGCAGGTCAGTCGGACCATCTTTGGGACCGCGAGCTGCTGACCAGAGCCGTTTAGTCGTTTAAATCTGGTTGCTTTAGTCTGCTACTTGCGGAGGATGACTGACCATTAGCGCCTTTTGGCCTTTGACGACATTGATCCGCTCATGTGCCTTCGCTAGATGGTAACATCGCCAACGGTTAGTTGGCGCTTACACGACGCAACTCTGTTCGTTGTCGAGCTGCGTGAAGTCTCTCTGCGCTGTTACTTCTCAAATTTCGTTGGCGAGCTCTGCCGGACCGCTAAACATTGGAGAAACCGAGACCGGTGGAACAAGTTTGACAGTTTGTCTGTCTTCAATGTGCCGGGCGTGTTGACCGGATCAATTCGCTGGAACGCTCGGTTCTTGAGCAGCCGGGCGAGAGCGGTCACAGAAGTCGACCCAACACAGATGTTGGTGCATGATTTCTATATCCTCAGAATTCACCAACGTCCAGGAGATAACGTCAAAGGCGCCGTATATTCACGTCAGTGATAAAGGTCTCGTAGTCGTTGGCTGACAACATTCGCAGGTTGTTTGGAAATAATCTGTTTGCTACAAGGCGGCCCACCAGAAGAGAAGCCGTTTCAAGAACTCTCACTGACATCTTTGTCATGCGGGAACGCTCGCAGTCTGAATGCATTTTGGGCAAAACATCGTTTAGAATCGTCAAAAATATGCATGCCAGACAGACTTGTCAAAAGTATGATAACAAATGCAAGCAATCAACAACACCATCCCGCGCCGCGCCGGAATGCGGTCAAATTACTTCGGCAACTGCCTCCTGGTCAGCAAACAAGCTACTACCAATCATTGCTGACAAGCAACTGTGTTTGAAATCTACATCAGTTCTTCGCAATCATATGACTGTGGGCTAATTTGTGTCCTTGCTTGAGAACTCGGGAGTTTTACGATGCACAACTTCTGCACTCGACAGCACTACTCAAGTCGGCAATTTTTTGACTCTCGCATAAAGAAAGTGCTACTATTGATTTCAGGCGTAAATCCCGACGTAAGAAGAATGGGATTTCAGAGCATGCTCAGAAACTCAAACATCAAGAAAGATCACCTGAAGGCGTCAAAATACGGAACTTGGTGCGGCAGCTGATATGCGTCCCTTGAATAGGATTTGTCACAGCCACTTCCTCTGTACCAAACAAGGATTGTCTCTGTTTTACCTCCAGCCTCTTCTCACATCATTTTGTTGCTCGTTCATGATGCGCATAATCTCATTGGGTTATATCAGGAACTAGGAATCCAATGTACTTGTTGGACGTGATACCGGCGGATTAAGTCCTACGTGTCAGTCATGACTCAGCGGCAGCAGGGAAAGCGGCTCAGGGCGTTGGCCGATGCGCGATGAGCTGAAGCGGGTGGTTTGAAGTGGAGACAAGGTTGCGTGTGCCGCTGCCCACCTCTGAACACGCCATTGACAGGGACAAAATTAATAGTGTCGATGGCGATCAAAACCTTGTTTGAAAAACGACTGAAGGATGCTTGGCGCCACTGTCCCTTCACCTGACCTCTCACCAAAGTCATGCGGAGCATATACCTTTTCAGGATTCTTAGAGGTGTTCCTACCCATCAACAGATAGCGCGTGATAGCAGGAAGCAATATCTTGCAGTTGGTGTGGATGATGCGAGAGCAAAAATCTGACGAAGGCAAATAAGATCTGAAGTTGAGTCCTGGATGAGCAGGACGAGTTGAGTCGTCAGGATTAGCGCTGATATAGGGAGATGAGGCCGGCTATTTGTCTTTGACTTTGCGTCAATCTCGCTGACGCGGCATGGATTTGCCTAAGTTCCGGCGTCGAGCGATGCGTATCGGTTGCGGGCCCGGATGCCATCACCCGCGTTCCGCCGAGTTTCACGTTCAGGTAGTCAACGCGGGCAGGGATATGATTACGATCTTAAGCTGGCTGGTTGAGCTTCTGGCAAGGCGGCGTCAAGCGTTGGTGTACCCTTCGGAATCCTTTGTCGGGTGACAGATCCGGACAATCAAGCCACCGCCTCGGTACTCAAAACCACCGCCTCGGTATCTGCACCGGCAGCGTCAGCATGGCGGAGATGCGCTAACGACTGAAGAGAAAGGGTTCACGTTTGAAATTCGACAATAAGATGAACAGTGCTACCGCTCTCGCCCCGGCTGTGTTGCCAGCTTGAGCATAGGATTGTCGGTCAGTATATGCTGAAATCAAGGAGTGTAACATGGCTGGGTAATTGAGCGTTTTTATAGGCATGAGCGTCATGAATCGACGCGCGGTGAAAAGGGAGGGGGAGGGGGGAAGGGGGGAGTGGGAAAAGGTTGATAAAGGCAAGGATGAGCGCGCAACTCTCTTCACCCCAACTGGCACAATCCCCTCACTCACACTAAGACGAAAAGCGCTTGCAAGCGAGTTATCTGGCGACTACAACCTCAAGGATTGTGTACTCAACTTACCGGCTGGCTGCATGAAACGGCCAAAATCTTCGCCGCAATCCCGTCGTCCCTCAGGACCGGTGTCGTTGCTTCAGACCTAATGAAACGCTGCGTCCGTCCGGAGCGTCGAAACGTGGCTTTCAAAGTCAGCGTCGTAGACGAATTCGTCCCGACCAGCGTGGGGGCCTTGCCTCTGTCAGCCTGCCGTCCAGGCCAACGTTAGGAAGTTGAGCCACAGATACCGCTGGTCAAGTTTTCGCTGCGCGAGTCCGGCATCGCTGCGGGAGACGTCGCAGTCCAACGTACGCCTCTTGAGCTCCCTTGGGGCTACAATCAGGAGCTTGTTGATAAGGAGGCGGCGCAAAAGACCAGACGACAAGCCAGCTTTTGCGAAATAACCAATGCGCCGGCTCATCTACGACTCAATCTGACGCGACATCTCTGATCAGGAAGAGGAGAAGCAACTTGCCGGAGAGATGCACGGTGAGGTCATCGTCCGCAGTCGACCGACCCAAACTACCGGCTGGCTGCGATCTGAAAGGTCGCCAAATGACCTCTACCAGCGCACACCGTCTGTCTTTCAGCGCCTGTTGATGTCGTCGTCCCTCATTCGAGTTTTTCTGGGAGATCCTGACAATGCTGTCGGGCGAGTCGCAGCGGACGCTCCAGCCGGGCTTTATCGTCGCTGGCTTCGTCCGGAGCGTCGAGACTTGGGTCGTGAAAGTCAGCGTCCACGGCCTCGACGGCGAGGTTGACTTAAACCATGTCGCAGACAAACCCGTCTCGACTTGCGTCGGCCTCGCGACTGTCGGCCGGTCTGTCCAGGCCTAGGTGATTAAAGTCGAGCCTGAGAAGCTGCTGGTCAAACTCTCGCTTCGCGAGTCCGACCTCGCGGCAGGCGACGTTGCAGTCCGACGTACGCCGCCCGAGCTCCCTTGGGACTACGCTCAGGAGCTCGCCGACAAAGCGGCGGCGCAGAAAGATAAAGTGGCAGCCGAGCTTTTCAAGCCAATGATGCTCAAAGTCCACGAGCTTCTGAGGCACAACAAGTGTAGGGGCCGCTCGCGTGAGGCCCTCGTTACGTCTTTACCCTTGCGCAACCTTTTCTTTGGCGCAAGTGCTCGGACTGAGTCCCCGCCCTTGCAGACCTGGGCCTACGTCATAAGATGGACGCCGGCTCGGAGAAGATCGCCTATTGCTTTTGCCTCGACCGACAGCCTGGGCGTGCGGGATATTTAGTCTGGCCTTCATGGCCAAACCGGTCGCGACTGGCGGTGTCATCCAAAACTGGGTGCGTCTCTACTTTAGGCTCATTTCCAGTCTGTGCTGGAACCATCCGATGCCTGGCCCAATCAGCCCGTCGACGCTATGCCATCAAGGTTGCTGAAGAGGCCAAGTCCGGTTTGTAGGTCTCCAGCGGGACTCTCTACTGGATCATAGCATTGCTCTGACGCCCTACTATTTTCAAGTTCCGTCTGGGTTCGAATACGACAGCTCGATCATGATTCACGAGCCCGGCCCGGCAGGGCAACCAATCGAGCCTACGTCGTCGTCGTCAGCGCAGCCATCGCTTCGACCTCGATGGCCCGCGTGCCTCCCAAAGCTCCCCGGGCGATGTCGACTCAGATGGTCAAGGCTCCGCCGACCGGCCCTCGGTCAATGATGGCGACGGCTCGCCTGCCAGCGACAGCACCCGGCCGCACGCCCCCATCGGGCCCGCGCAAGTGGGCCGCC
>Ga0308160_10005114_pt1 | contig 13799 bp, 12 predicted proteins | sample PhyFR1_FD_201036 | JGI IMG/M metagenome (GOLD analysis project Ga0308160, IMG submission 201036) | Phyllosphere microbial communities from UC Gill Tract Community Farm, Albany, California, United States - DLSLF.R1 | ecosystem: Host-associated > Plants > Phyllosphere > Unclassified | place: USA...
GTGCTGTCGGTCATGGCCTTCGTCGGCGGCGGCCTGCTGGGGTTTGCCGTGGCCATCCTGCGGGTTTATGGCTCGGCGCCCGTGCGCAACCTGACCATGCTGTATATCAAGCTGGTGCAGGGCACGCCGCTGCTGGTGCTGTTGTCGCTGGCCTATTTCGGCCTGCCGACCCTGGGCCTGCGCATCGAGCCGCTGACCGCCGCCGGCCTCGGGCTGAGCATCTATGTCTCCGCCTACCTCGGCGAGATCTGGCGCGGCTGCATCGAATCCGTGCCGCGCACCCAGAACGAAGCGGCCGAATGCCTGGCGCTGAGCTGGCGGCAGCGGCTGGCGCACGTGATCCTGCCGCAGGCAATGCGCATCGCCACCCCGCCCACCGTCGGCTTCATGGTGCAGATCGTGAAGAACACCTCGCTGGCTTCGGCAATCGGCTTCGTCGAGCTGGCGCGGGCAGGGCAGGTGATCAACAACGCGACCTTCAAGCCCTTCATCACCTTCATGGTCATCGCGGCGCTTTACTTCGCCCTCTGTTATCCGCTGTCGGTATGGAGCCGTCGTCTCGAAAGGAAATTCCATGTCGCAAATCGTTAAGCCCGCGTCCGTCATCAACAGCGCCGATTCCGTGCACAGGCCGGGCGATGCTTCCAGGGGAAATCCCATGTCGCCTATCGTCAGGGTCGACTCGATCTCGAAGAGCTTCGGCGCCAACCGGGTGCTGGATGGCGTCTCGTTCAATGTCGCCAAGGGCTCGGTGGTGGCCATCATCGGCCGCAGCGGCTCCGGCAAGAGCACGGCGCTGCGCTGCATCGACCGGCTGGAGACGGTTGACGCAGGCCGGATCGACGTCTGCGGCCACGACATCACCTCGCCCAGGCTGGACCTGCAGCAGCTGCGGCGCGATGTCGGCATCGTCTTCCAGAGCTACAACCTGTTCCCGCACATGACCGTGGAGCAGAACATCATGCTGGCGCCGCGGCTCGTGCTGAAACTCGGGAAGGCCGAACTGCGGGAACGCGCCCGCATGGTGCTGGCCCAGGTCGGCCTGGCCGACAAGGCCGATGCCTATCCTTCCCAGCTGTCGGGCGGCCAGCAGCAGCGGGTGGCGATTGCCCGCTCGCTGGCGATGTCGCCCCAGGTCATGCTGTTCGACGAAGTGACCTCGGCGCTCGACCCCGAACTCACCGGCGAAGTGCTGCGGGTGATGGAAAAGCTGGCGGCCGACGGCATGACCATGATCCTCGTCACCCATGAAATGGGCTTCGCGCGCAAGGTGGCCGACGAGGTGATCTTCATGCATCGCGGCAAGGTCTGGGAGCAGGGGCCAGGCGCGATGCTGGATGCCCCCAGGACCGAGGAACTGCACAACTTCGTCGCCAGCGGCCTGTAACGCCGGGCAGCGCTCAAATTTTCAGCAAATCAAACGTTCAGGAGACAGCACCATGCATCAACCTTCCCGCTTTCTGCGCAGCCTGATGGCTGCCGCCATCGTCGTCGGCTTTGCCGGCGTGTCCACCGCCGCCCGTGCCGACCTGCTCGACGATGTGCGCGCCGCGAAAAAGATCCGCGTCGCCATCGACCTCGGCTCGCCGCCGTTCGGCACCACCGACAGCGCGATGAACCCGACCGGTTCCGACGTCGAGACCGCGCGCCTGCTGGCCAAGGACCTGGGCGTGGCGCTCGAGATCGTGCCGACCACCGGCGCCAACCGCATTCCCTTCCTGCAGACCGGCAAGGCCGACGTGGTGATTTCCTCGCTGTCGGTGACGCCCGAACGCGAGAAGGTGATCGACTTCTCCACGCCGTATGCCAAGATCCAGGCCGTGGTCGCCGCGCCCAAGGCGGTGGCGGTGAAGAGCTTCGCCGACCTCGCCGGCAAGCGCGTGGCCACCGCGCGCGGCACCACCAACGACAAGATCGCTACCGAGGGCGCCAAGGGTGCGCAGATCGTGCGCTTTGAAGACGACGCCACGCTGATCACCGCCATCACCAGCGGCCAGGTCGAGATCTTCGCCACCTCGCCCGCGATCGTCAAGACCGTGGCCGACAAGATGCCGGCGGCAGGCATCGAGTCCAAGTTCGTGATGAAGGAATTCCCGCTGGGCATCGGCGTGCGCAAGGGCGAGAACCGCATGCTGTCATGGATCAACGAGTGGGTGGCCAGGAACAACGGCAACGGCAGCCTCGCCACCATCTACACGCGCTTCCACGGTTAAGCGCGCCTCCAACCCAGACAAGGAAGCCACATGCTTACAGTGATTTGCGACACGCCGGGCACCTTGCGCGCCGAGGAGCGCGCAATGCCGGAACGCGGCGAGGGCGAGGTGCTGGTGCGCGTCAAGCGCGTCGGCGTCTGCGGCACCGACCTGCACATCTTCAGCGGAAACCAGCCCTACCTGAATTACCCGCGGGTGATGGGACACGAGTTTTCCGGCATCGTCGAACAGGCGCCGCAGGGCAGCCGCCTGAAGGCCGGCGACACGGTCTACGTGATGCCCTACCTCTCTTGCGGCAAGTGCGTCGCATGCAGGCAGGGCAAGACCAACTGCTGCGTCAACATCCAGGTGCTGGGCGTGCATCGCGACGGCGCCTTCACCGAGTACCTGAGCCTGCCGGAACAGTTCGTCCACAAGGCCGACGGCGTGACGCTGGACCAGGCCGCGATGGTGGAGTTTCTGGCGATCGGCGCGCATGCGGTGCGCCGGGCCAACGTGCAGGCCGGCCAGCGCGTGCTGGTGGTGGGCGCCGGCCCGATCGGCATGGCTGCGATGATCTTCGCCAGGCTGCGCGGCGCGACCGTCGTGGCGCTGGATGGCCGCGGCGACCGCCTGGGCTTCTGCAAGGCGCAGCTGGACGTCAGCGCCACGGTGCAGTTGGGAGACGACGACGAGCAGCAGCTGGCGGCGCTGACCGACAATGAATTCTTCGACGTGGTGTTCGACGCCACCGGCAATCCGAAGGCGATGGAGCGCGGTTTCCGGTTTGTCGCCCATGCCGGCACCTATGTGCTCATTTCCGTGGTCGGCGCCACCATCAGCTTCTCGGACCCGGAATTCCACAAGCGGGAAACCACGCTGCTGGGCAGCCGCAATGCCACGGTCGAAGACTTTGAAACCGTGCTCGCCGCGATGCGCGCCGGCCAGATCCCGGATGCCGCGCTCAATACCCACCGCATCGCGCTGGCCGACGCGCCTGCGCAGTTCCCCAGGCTGCTCGACCCCGCCATGGGCGTGGTCAAGGCCATCGTGGAGTGCTGAACCTCATGGCCCAGCCCATACTCCAGTTCGGCACCAGCCGCTTCCTGCAAGCCCACGTCGACCTGTTCGTCTCGGAAGCGCTGGCCGCCGGCGAGGCGGGCCAGGCGCTGGGCGGCATCACCGTTGTGCAGACGACCGACAGCCCGGCCAGCGCGCAGCGGGTGGCGGCATTCGCCGCCGGCGATGGCTATCCGGTGCATGTCCGTGGCCTGCGCCACAGCGAGCCAATCGACGCCCGCATCACCTGCCGCGCGGTGCGCGAGGCGCTGCAGGCCGATGCCGACTGGCCGCGCCTGCTGGAGGCGATGGCCGGCGAGGTGCGCGTGATCGTTTCCAATACGGCCGACCGCGGCTACCGGCTCGACGAGCGTGACACCGCCGCCCTGATCAGCGCGCCAGGCCAGGCGCCGCGCAGCTTTCCCGCCAAGCTGCTGGTGCTGCTGCATCACCGCTGGCGCCATCTGCCCGATGCGCCGCTGTCCCTCTTTCCCTGCGAGCTGATCGAGCGCAACGGCGACACCCTGCGCGACCTGGTGGCGCAGCTTGCAAGCGACTGGCAATTGCCGGAAGCGTTTGGCCACTGGCTGCGCGCGCACTGCGTCTGGGCCAATTCGCTGGTCGACCGCATCGTTTCCGAATCGCTGCAGCCGGTGGGCGCGGTGGCCGAGCCGTATGCGCTGTGGGCCATCGAACGGCAGGAGCGCCTGGTGCTGCCTTGCCGGCATGACGCCATCATGCTGACCGACGACCTGGAGCACTACGAGCGGCTCAAGCTGTTCCTGCTCAACGCCGGCCACAGCTACCTGGCCGAACGCTGGCTGCGCGGCGGCCGCGCAGCCGACGAGACCGTGCTGCAGGCCATGAACGACGCGGACATGCGCGCCGGGCTGGAAGCGCTGTGGCAGGAGGAAGTGCTGCCGCTGTTCGAGGCAATGGGCAAGGGCGCCGATGCAAGGGCTTACCTGGTCGAGCTGCGCGAGCGCCTGCTCAACCCCTATCTCGCGCATCGCCTTGCCGACATTGCGCAGAACCATGCGCAAAAGAAGCAGCGCCGTTTTGCGCCCGTGGTGGCGCTGGCCGGCGAGCTGGGCCTGGACCTGCCGCAGCCGCGCCTGCACGCCGCGCTGGCGGCCCAGGACTGATCGCCTTTCCCTTCGAGTCATGACAATGAATGCCGAATCCATGCTGCTCATCCGCCTGAGCCAAACCGATAACGTGGCTGTCGCCAGGGCCGACCTGGCGCCCGGCCAGGCAGTGATGCCCGACAGCCTGTCCCTGACCATGCGCGACGCCGTCCCGGCGGGCCACAAGGTCGCCATCGCCGCCATCGATGCCGGCGCCGCGGTGTTGAAGTATGGCCAGGTGATCGGCGTGGCAAGCCGCCCGATTGCGCCGGGCGAGCATGTGCACGTGCACAACGTCGACATGGTCGCCTCGGCAGCCGGGCATGAGGCAGGCAGCGCCTTTGCGCCGGTCGAGCCGATGCATCCGGCGGCCACCTTCCGCGGTTTCGTGCGCGCCGACGGCCGGGTCGGCACCCGCAACTACCTGGGCGTGATCTCCAGCGTCAATTGCTCGGCCACGGTCTGCCGGCATATCGCGCGCGCCATCGAGGAGAGGGCGCTGCGCGACTTCCCGAACGTCGATGGCGTGGTGGCCATCACCCACGGCAGCGGATGCGGCATGTCCGGTTCCGGCGAAGGCATCGAGCTGCTGCGGCGCACGCTGCGCGGCTACGCCGACCATCCCAATTTCGCCGGCGTGCTGCTGGTCGGCCTCGGCTGCGAGGTCAACCAGCTCGCGCCCCTGGTCGGGACGCTGAATGCGCGCGAGCCCGGCCTGTTCGCCTCGCTGACGATCCAGGAGGAGGGCGGCACCCGCGAAGCCATCGATGCCGGCGTGGAAGCGCTGCGCGCGATGCTGCCGGTCGCGAATCGCGCCAGCCGCACCGAGGTCAGCGCCAGCCACCTGACGGTGGGCCTGCAGTGCGGCGGCTCGGACGGCTATTCCGGCATCACCGCCAACCCGGCGCTAGGCGCGGCGGTCGATTTGCTGGTGTGCCATGGCGGCACGGCCATCCTGTCCGAGACGCCCGAGATCTATGGCGCCGAACATTTGCTGACCGTGCGCGCCGCCTCGCCCGCGGTGGCCGGCAAGCTGATGGACAGGCTGCGCTGGTGGGAAGGCTACACCCGCCTGCACGGCGGCGACATGAACAACAATCCTTCGCCCGGCAACAAGGCGGGCGGCATCACCACCATCCTCGAGAAGTCGCTGGGCGCGGTGGCCAAGGCCGGCAGCACCGGGCTGATGGAGGTCGTCGAATATGCCGAGCCGGTCACGGCGCATGGACTGGTCTTCATGGATACGCCGGGCTATGATCCGGTGTCGGCCACCGGGCAGGTTGCCGGCGGCGCCAACCTGATCTGCTTCACCACCGGACGCGGCTCGACCTACGGCTGCAAGCCCGCGCCCTCGCTGAAGCTGGCCACCAACTCAGCCCTGTTCCGGCGCATGAGCATGGACATGGACTTCGATTGCGGCGGCATCCTCGATGGCGAGTTCAGCATTGCCGAGGCCGGCCGGCGGCTGTTCGCGCTGATGCTGGATACCGCTTCCGGCCGGCGCAGCAGGAGCGAGGAGCATGGCATGGGCGACAATGAATTTTTGCCATGGCAGATCGGAGCCGTAATGTGAACAAGTTGCAAGCAATGGATGTGGTGACGGTGGGCGAAGCGATGGCGCTGTTCATCGCCGAGGAGCCGGGCGCGCTCGCCAGCGTGTCGCGCTTTTGCCGCCGCACCGCCGGCGCGGAACTGAATGTGGCGGTGGGCTTGCGCCGCCTCGGCTTTGGCGTGGGCTACATCAGCCGGGTTGGCGCCGACAGCCTGGGACAGCATCTTCTCGGCTTCATGGATGCCGAAGGCATCAACCGCAGCCATGTCGCCGTCGATGCCGCGCATCCCACCGGCCTGATGTTCAAGTCGCTCGCCACCGACGGCAGCGACCCGCTGATCGAGTATTTCCGGCGCGGCTCCGCCGCCAGCCATCTCGGCGTGGCCGATCATCCGCTTGCCTATTGCGCGGCGGCGCGCCGCCTGCACCTGACCGGCATCAGCCCGGCGCTGTCGGACGGCATGCGCGAGCTGGTGTTCGCGATGGCGGCGCAGGCGCGCCAGGCAGGGCAGGGCATTTCCTTCGACCCTAACCTGCGGCCGCGGCTCTGGCCCTCGCAGCAGGTCATGGCCGAGACGATGAACCGGCTGGCCGCCATGGCCGACCTGGTGCTGCCGGGCCTGTCCGAAGGGCAGTTGCTGACAGGGTGCAAGGACAGGGACGGCATCGCCGACTTCTATCTGGAGCGCGGAACGAAGCAGGTGGTCATCAAGCTCGGCGCGGAGGGCGCCTATTTCGCCGACCGGCATGGACGCGGCGTGGTGCCGGGCTTCCAGGTGCCGGAGGTGGTCGATACCGTGGGTGCCGGCGACGGTTTCGCCGTTGGCGTGATCAGCGCGCTGCTCGAAGGCGCATCGCTGGACCAGGCGGCACTGCGCGGCAATGCGATCGGCGCGCGGGTAGTGCAGTTCCCCGGCGACTGCGATGGCTTGCCGGACCGTGCGCAACTGGCCGGGGCGCTGGGCGGGCCGCGCTACGCGCCAGGCCGGCAGGACGGCTGACGGGTTGAACGCGGATGGCTTGCGGGCGGCTCGCCTGCCTCGCAACCATTCCGCCTTCATTGCCGCCTTGCGAGCCGTGCCCGTCTGGCAGCGCTTTGCGGTGACCTTGTCCGCGGCGCAACGGCGCTTGGCACAGCCATGAAACACAATGCCAACACGGCCACTGTGGCGCGCACGCCTCGCGCCGTCTTCGGCCATTTCCCGAATCCACTATAATCCACCGGTTCGCGACGCTGACCCTGCCCAGGCAGGCCTGTAGCTTGTCAGCCTTGTCCTTTCATCATGATGACAACCCCGGGTTTCATGCAGCCGCCAGGCGCTGATGGACTCCGCCGGTTTCCATCGCTTGCCACGCCTCTCACCGGACTGCCGTTTTCCATGACCCATCGAGCCGAACCATGAAGATCCCGCCGCACTTCAGGCGGGCCCTGAGTATGTTTCAACCCTATCGCGGCCGGCTGGCGCTGGCCTTCCTGGGGATGATCCTGACCGCGTCCACCGAGCCCATGTTTCCCGCCGTGATGCGGCAGCTGCTCGACCGCGGCTTCGTCGGCAAGCCGACGCTGGACCTGTGGATGGTGCCGGTGGCCATCATCGGCATCTTCGTGCTGCGCGGCTGCTCCACCTTCCTTACCACCTACATGATGACCTGGATCACCAGCATCCTGCTCAATTCGGTGCGGGCGCAGATGTTCGCGCGCATGCTCAACGTGCCATCGGCTTTCTATTCCACCAGCTCGGTCGGCAAGGTGATCAACGCGATGATGTTCGAGTCGCAGCAGGTGATCGACATGGTGAGGAATGTGCTGACCTCGCTGATACGCGACAGCCTCACCGTGATCGTGCTGCTGGGCTTCCTGCTCTGGCTCAACTGGCGGCTCACCATCGTGGCCCTGATCCTGCTGCCACTGACGGCCCTGGTGGTGCGCCTGACCGGCAAGCGCATGCGCAAGCTGACCCGCGAATACCTGGAGATCAATGCCGAGCTGACCCAGGTGATCGAGGAAACCACGCGCGCCAACCAGGTGATCAAGATCTTCGGCGGCCACAAGTATGAAAGCGACCGCTTCGAGGCGCGTGCCAGCCACCTGCGGCGCTACTCGATGCGCATGGCCAGCACCACGGCCGCCACCGTGCCCGTGACCCAGCTGATGGCGGCATTCGCGGTGGCCGTGGTGATCGTGATCGCGCTCATCCAGTCCTCGCGCGGCCAGTCGACCGTGGGCGACTTCGTTTCCTTCATCACCGCCATGCTGATGCTCCTGACGCCCTTAAAGCGCCTGGCCGAGGTGAATGGCCCGCTGCAGCGCGGCATGGCGGCTTCCGAAGCCGTGTTCGGCTTGATCGACGCGGCGCCCGAGCGCACCACGGGCACGCCGCTGGCGCAGCGCGCCAGCGGCAGGCTGGAGTTCGACGACGTCAGCTTTTCCTATCCCGGCCAAGCGCAGCGGGCGCTGTCCCATATCAACCTCGCCATCATGCCGGGCGAGACGGTGGCCTTCGTCGGCATGTCGGGCGGCGGCAAGTCCACGCTGGTTGGCCTCGTGCCCAACTTCTACAGCGTCAGCAGCGGCGAGATCCGGCTCGACGGCCAGCCCATCGAGGACATCACGCTGGCCAGCCTGCGCGCCCAGATCGCGATGGTGAGCCAGAACGTGGTGCTGTTCGACGACACCATTACCGCCAACATCGCCTATGGCGACGCCAGCCCGGATATGGAGCGGGTGCATGCGGCGGCGCGGGCCGCCTACCTGAGCGATGTGATCCGCGCGCTGCCGGAAGGCCTGGACACCATGATCGGCGACAACGGCAGCCGCCTGTCCGGCGGCCAGCGCCAGCGCCTGGCGATTGCCCGCGCCATCTACAAGGATGCGCCCATCCTGATCCTCGACGAGGCCACGTCGGCGCTGGACACCGAGTCGGAACGCGCGGTGCAGTCGGCGCTGGACGGCCTGATGCAGGGCCGCACTACGCTGGTCATTGCGCACCGGCTGTCAACGGTGGAGCGGGCCGACCGCATCGTGGTGCTGGTCGGCGGCGAGATCGTGGAGATGGGTTCGCATGCGGAACTGCTGGAACAGAACGGCACCTACGCCAGCCTGTACCACCTGCAGTTCGCCGGCGAGGTGGCGGCCTGATGTAATGCCGGCGCGATGCCGGCCTGGCATTACATCAAAATGATGTCGTACTGCTCCTGCTGATAGCCGGTCTGCACCTGCAGCGAGATCTGCTTGCCGATGAAGTCGCCCAGCTGGGCCAGGTTCTGGGATTCCTCTTCCAAGAACATGTCGATCACTACCTGCGAGGCCAGGATGCGGAATTCACGCGGATTGAACTGCTTGGCTTCGCGCAGCAGCTCGCGCAGGATTTCATAGCAGACCGTGCGCGCGGTTTTCACCTGGCCCTTGCCGGCGCATGCCGGGCAGGGCTCGCAGAGGATGTGGGCCAGCGATTCGCGGGTGCGCTTCCTGGTCATCTCCACCAGTCCGAGCGAGGAAAAGCCCGATACCGACACCTTGGTGCGGTCGCGCGCCAGCGCCTTGTGCAGTTCCGCCAGCACCGCCGTCTTGTGCTCGGCGTTTTCCATGTCGATGAAGTCGAGGATGATGATGCCGCCCAGGTTGCGCAGCCGCAGCTGGCGCGCGATGGCCTGCGCCGCTTCCAGGTTGGTCTTGAAGATCGTGTCGTCGAAATTGCGGCCATGCACGTAGCTGCCGGTGTTGACGTCGATCGTGGTCATGGCCTCGGTCTGGTCGATGATCAGGTAGCCGCCTGACTTCAGGTCGACGCGCCGGCCCAGCGCGCGCTGGATTTCCTCTTCGACGCCGTACAGGTCAAACAGCGGCCGCTCGCCGGTGTAGTGCAGCAGCCGGGTCAGCACCGAGGGCGTGTAGACCTGGGCGAACTGCTGCAGCTTGACGAAGTTTTCGCGGGAGTCGACCTGGATGCTGGCGGTGTCGTCGCCGACGAAGTCGCGCAGCACCCGCTGCGCCAGACTCAGGTCCTGGTACAGCAGCGCCGGCGCCGGTTTGGTTCTGGCTTCGCGGCTGATCGCCGACCAGGTCTTGCCCAGGTAGTCGATATCGGACTGCAGGTCGGCATCGGATGCATCCTCTGCCATGGTGCGGATGATGAAGCCGCCGCGCTCGTCAGGCGGCAGCAGCGACTGCACCTTCTGCCGCAGCGCATCGCGCTCGGCTTCGTTTTCGATGCGTTGCGAGATGCCGATATGCGGGTCCTGCGGCAGGTAGACCAGCATCCGGCCGGCGATGGAAATCTGGGTGGACAGCCGCGCGCCCTTGGTGCCGATCGGGTCCTTCACCACCTGCACCATCACCGCCTGGCCGTCGAACAGCAGCCGCTCGATGGGCTGGGCCGCGCCGCTGCTGCCATCGTGCGGCCGCGCTTCCCAGATGTCGGCCACATGCAGGAAGGCGGCGCGCTCCAGGCCGATGTCGATGAAGGCCGACTGCATGCCGGGCAACACCCTGACCACCTTGCCGAGATAGACATTGCCGGCGCGGCCGCGCAGGTTGCTGCGCTCGATATGCAGTTCCTGCACCGCGCCCTGGACGATCAGCGCCACCCGGGTTTCCTGCGGCGTGACATTGATGAGGATGTCGGTGCTCATAGGATGCGGATGCCCGCCTGCTGCAGCAGTTGCGCGGTCTCGAACAGGGGCAGGCCCATGATGCCGGAATGGCTGCCCGAGATATGCCGGATGAATTGCGCCGCCCGGCCCTGTACCGCATAGCCGCCGGCCTTGTCGTAGGGCTCGGGCAGCGCGCAGTAGGCGCGCATGGTGTCGTCGGACAGCCTGTCGAAGGTGACTTCGGAAGCATGGGTCATCTGCCAGAAGTCGGCATCGCGGCGCAGCGCGATGCTGGTCAGCACCTGGTGGGTGCGCCCCGACAGCAGGCGCAGCATGTCGATCGCCTCCGTCGCGTTGGCCGGCTTGCCCAGGATGCGGCCGTCCAGCGTCACCGTGGTGTCGGCGGTCAGCACCGGACGCACCGGCAGGCGGCGCGACAGCATGGTGTCGCAGGCGGTCTCCACCTTTTCCCGGGTCACCCGTTCCACATAGGCCAGCGGCGCCTCGCCGGGCAGCACCAGTTCGGGCACGTCCGGCCCGCGCGCGGTATGTTCGCGCAGCAGCAGCAATTCGAATTCAACGCCGATCTGGCGCAGCAGCTCGCGCCGGCGAGGGCTTTTGGAAGCCAGATAGATCTTCTGGTCTATGGGTTTCATGAGTGGTCAGGTTATGGGCAAGTGGCGCACTGCCTGCTGCGTTCAGACGCGGTGGTAAGGATGATTCTGCGTGATCGACCAGGCCCGGTAGAGCTGCTCGGCCAGGAGCACACGCACCATGCCGTGCGGCAGCGTCAGGCTGGAGATCCGCAGCAGCATGTCCGCCTGCTGCTTGAACTGCGCATCCAGACCGTCGGCGCCGCCGATGACGAATGTAACATCAGTGCCGCCTTGTTGCCACTGCGCCAGGTTCTTGGCCAGCTGCGCGCTGGTCAGGTCCTTGCCGCGTTCGTCCAGCGCCACCACCCGCGAGCCCTTGGGGATGACTGCCTCGATCCGGCTTCGCTCCATCGCCATCACGGTCTCGGCGCTGCGGCTGCCGGAGCGGTCCACCGGTTTTATTTCCTTGAGCACGATCCGGCAGTCCGGCGGCATGCGCTTGGCGTACTCGGTAAAACCGGTGTCGATCCAGGCCGGCATCTTGTGGCCGACGGCGGCGATGACGAGCTGCATCGACGACCGGCTTTATTCGGCGCGGGCGCGCTTGGCCGGCGCCTTGCGCACGCTGGCGCTCTTGGGTGCCGCCACCTTGACGGTCTTGCCAGCCGGCGTCTTGGCGGCTTTCTTGGCGACGGTTTTCTTGGCTGCGGTCTTGACCGCGCCGGTGGCCGACTTGGCGGCGGTCTTGCGCGCTGGCTTCTTCGGCGCCTCGCCTTCGGCCGCGGCCTGCTGGGTCACGGTCAGGTGGCGGGCGGCCTTCTTCGGCGCGGCATCGTCGCCGGCGGCGGTCTTCTTGGCGCGCTTGGCCGCGCCCATCTTGACTTCCTTGTCGCCCCAGATTTCTTCCAGACGGTAATACGCCCGGATCGCCGGCTGCATGATGTGGACGATCATGTCGCCGAGGTCGACCAGCACCCACTCGCCTGTGTCCTCGCCTTCCAGGCTGACGATGTTGCCGCCGTTTTCCTTGACCTTGTCGCGTACCGAGGCGGCCAGCGCCTTGGTCTGGCGGTTCGAGGTGCCGGAGGCGATGGCGATGCGATCGAACAGGCTGGTCAGGTGGGTGGTGTCGTACACCACGATGTCTTGCGCCTTCACATCTTCGAGGGCGTCAACGACAAGCGTTTGGAGTTTCTTGATATCCATTAGGTTTTATATAAGTGATGTTGTTCGATATAGTCTAGCACCGGGGTTGGCAGCGACTCTTGAGGCCGCTCGCCCCGCGCCAGCGCGGTTCGGATTTCGGTTGCGGACAGGTCCAGGGCAAGGCTTTCCGTCAGGAACATCAGGCCATGGGCACTATCGCGCAACTGGTCGGGCGTTGCACTGCGCCGGCGCAGTTCATGCGCCACTTCCGCTGGCAGCGCTGCGGTGTCGAAGCCGGGCCGCGATGCCGCGCAGACATGGGCCAGGTCAAACAGTGCGCGCCAGTCGTGCCAGGTGTTCAGGTGCAGCAGCTGGTCGGCGCCGATGACGAACGCGACCGACGCTTCCGGCCCGACCTCCGCGCGCAGCGCGCGCAGCGTGTCCACGGTATAGCTTGCGCCCTGGCGCCGCAGTTCCTGCTCGTCGATCGCCACCGGCACCGGCTGCCTGGCAAATGCCAGGCGCAGCATGGCGACGCGGTCGACGCCGGAAGCCAGCAGCGGCGCCTTCTGCCACGGATTGCCGGCCGGGATGATGCGCAATTCGTCCGGCGCCAGCAGCCGCACGAAATAGCCGCCGAGCGCAACATGGCCGTTGTGCACCGGGTCGAAGCTTCCGCCCAGCAGCACCAGGCAACGTCGGCTCACGCGGTCCAGTCCTTATGCACCAGGAAGTCGGTGTACAGCGCCGCCTCGGGCGTGCCGTCGGCCGGATGCCAGTTGTAGCGCCATTTGACCACCGGCGGCAGCGACATCAGGATGGATTCGGTGCGGCCGCCCGACTGCAGGCCAAACAGCGTGCCGCGGTCGAACACCAGGTTGAATTCCACGTAGCGGCCGCGCCGGTAGGCCTGGAAATCGCGTTCGCGCTCGCCGTAGGGCATGTCCTTGCGCCGTTCCAGCAAGGGCAGGTAGGCCGGCAGGAAATGGTCGCCCACGCTTTGCATCATGCCGAAGCTGTGGACGAAGTCGCGGTCGTTGTGGTCGTCGAAGAAAATGCCGCCGACGCCGCGTGGTTCCTGGCGGTGCTTCAGGTAAAAATAGTCGTCGCACCATTTCTTGAAGCGCGGATGCAGGTCGTCGCCATACGGGGCCAGCGCATCGCGGCAGGTGCGGTGGAAGTGCTGCGCATCCTCGGCAAAGCCGTAGTAGGGCGTCAGGTCCATGCCGCCGCCGAACCACCAGACCGGGTCGAAGCCTTCGGCCATCGCGGTGAAGAAGCGCACGTTCATGTGCACCGTCGGCGCATAGGGGTTGCGCGGATGCAGCACCAGCGACACGCCCATCGCTTCCCAATGGCGGCCCGCCAGTTCCGGCCGGGACGCGGCAGCCGAGGGCGGCAGGTTGCGGCCGGTGACATGGGAGAAACCGACGCCGCCGCGCTCGAACACATTGCCTTCCTCGATCAGCCGCGAAATGCCGCCGCCGCCTTCCGGGCGCTCCCAGGTGTCCCGGATGAACTGTTTGCCGTCCAC
>Ga0308160_10005116_pt1 | contig 13799 bp, 16 predicted proteins | sample PhyFR1_FD_201036 | JGI IMG/M metagenome (GOLD analysis project Ga0308160, IMG submission 201036) | Phyllosphere microbial communities from UC Gill Tract Community Farm, Albany, California, United States - DLSLF.R1 | ecosystem: Host-associated > Plants > Phyllosphere > Unclassified | place: USA...
CCGGCCTCCACCCGGCGTCGATGGGCAGCCCTGCCCATGCCGGGCTCCCCATGGACGCCGGGTGGAGACCATGAAAAAGGGGTCGATCCCAGGCGTTGCAAGAGCCTAGCATGGCGGTATGTGCCGGAATATCCGAACCCTCCACAACTTCGAGCCGCACGCCACGTCCGAGGAAGTGCACGCAGCGGCGCTGCAGTATGTCCGCAAGATCAGCGGGAGCACCAAACCGTCAAAGGCCAACCAGGAAGCCTTCGATGAGGCCGTGCACCAGATCGCGCACATCACGCAGCACCTGCTGGCTTCGCTGGTGACGCAGGCCCCGCCCAAGGACCGGGAAGCCGAGGCCGCCAAGGCCAAAGCCCGCGCCGCAGTACGGTACGGCGCGGCCTGACCTGTCCTGAATCGGGGCCGGTTATTTACCGAAGCTGCGCAGGCGCAGCGAGTTGGCCACCACCAGGACGGAGCTGGCGGCCATGGCGGCACCGGCAATCATCGGATTGAGCAGCCCCAGCGCGGCTACGGGGATCCCCACCGCGTTGTAGAAGAACGCCCAGAAGAGGTTGGTCTTGATGGTGCCCAGGGTCTTCCGTGACAGTTCGATGGCCTGCGCCACCTGGGCGAGGTCATTGCCCATCACGGTCAGGTCCGCGGCTTCGATGGCCACGTCCGTTCCGGATCCCATGGCAATCCCAAGATCGGCCTGAGCCAGTGCCGCGGCGTCGTTGACGCCGTCGCCGGCCATGGCCACCGTGGCACCCGCGGCCTGGAGCTTCCGCACTGCCTCGACCTTCCCTTCGGGCAGGACGCCGGCGTAGACATCGCCAGGAGCAATGCCGACGGCGGCAGCCACCCGGAGGGCGACCGCGGCGTTGTCCCCGGTCAGCAGGATGGGCCGCAGGCCCAGCGCCTTCAGCCGGGTGACGGCGGCTGCGGAGCCCTCCTTGACGGTGTCCCGCAGGCTGATGATGCCGGCCGGCCTGCCGTCCACCGCCACGCAGATGGCCGTGGCGCCCCCGTCTTCCGCGGCCGCCAACTGCGCCCGGTGGCCGGCATCCAGGACAACACCGTTCTGCTCCAGCCAGCCGCTGCGCCCGGCCATCACCTGCCTGCCCTCAACGGTTCCCGACACTCCGCCGCCCGGGGCGGAACTAAAGCCCTGCACGGGCGGCAAGGTGCCGCCGTCGTTCACTGCATCCCCGGAACCTTCCGCGGATGCTGCTGCAGCCGCGATGGCGCGGGCCACGGGGTGCTCGGACGCGGCCTCCACAGCGCCGGCGAGCCGGAGGACATCCTGTTCCGCGAAGCCGGGGAACGCTGTGGTGGCGTCGACAGCCAGGATGCCGGTGGTCACCGTCCCCGTCTTGTCCAGCAGGACGGTATCCACCGTACGGGTATCCTCCAAAACCTGCGGGCCCTTGATCAGGATGCCCAGCTGCGCACCCCGGCCGGTGCCGGTGAGCAGGCCCACGGGGGTGGCCAGTCCCAGGGCGCACGGGCAGGCAATCACCATGACGGCGACGGCGGCCGTGAACGCCTGGCGCAGATGCCCGCCATCAGCGTCGGGGCCGGCCGCGAGGAGCCAGAGCACGAAGGTCAGGATGGCGATGCCCAGGACCACGGGCACGAAAACGGCGCTGATGCGGTCCGCGAGCCGCGCGATCGGCGCCTTGCCGGTCTGGGCCTGCGACACCAGCCGGGCCATCTGGGCAAGGGTGGTCCCGGAACCAACACGGGTTGCCCTCACCAGCAGGCGGCCGGACGTATTGATGGTGGCACCCGTGACGCGGCTGTCCGGCCCCACCTCGACCGGGACGGATTCACCCGTCACCAGCGAAGCGTCAACGGCGGATGCACCGTCAACCACCACGCCGTCGGTGGCAATCTTCTCGCCCGGGCGGACCACCAGGATGTCGCCCACCTGCAGCCGGTCCGCAGCGATCTTCTGTTCGCTGCCGTTGCGCAGGACCGTGGCGTCCTTGGCGCCCAGGTTCAACAGGGCCTGGAGGGCATCGCCGGCCTTCTGCTTGGCATTCGCCTCCAGGTAACGGCCCAGGAGCAGGAAGGTGGTGACCACGGAGGCTACCTCGAAGTACAAGCCTCCGGACATGCCCTCCATCCCCGGGTGCTCCGTCATCAGCGGGTCCACCAGCAGCTGCCAGGCCGAGAACAGGTAGGCCGCAGCCACCCCCAGCGACACCAGCGTGTCCATGGTGGAGGCCAAGTGGCGGGCATTGATCGCCGCCGCCCGGTGGAACGGCCAAGCCGCCCACGTGACCACCGGCAGTGCCAACACCGCGGCCGCCCAGCCCCAGTTGGGGAACTGGAGCGCGGGGACCATGCTGATCAGGAACACCGGAATGGTCAGGACTGCCGCGGCGATGAGGCGGGGGCGGAGCCGGGAAGCCGGGATCGCGGCAGCCTGGTCTGCGGGGCCCGCCCCAGGAGCTGCGATGTGCTGCGGCCGGAGTGTGGCCTTGTAGCCTGCGGCGTTGACCGTATCCACCAGCTGTTCGTCGGTAATGCCCTCCGGGACCGTGACGTAGGCCGACTCCAGGGGCAGGTTCACTGTTGCCGCAACGCCCTCAAGCTTGCCGAGCTTCTTTTCCACCCGGTTGACGCAGGAAGCGCAGGTCATTCCCTGGATGTCCAGTTCGACGATCCGGGTTCCCGGCGGGCGCAGCAGTTCTTGGTGGCTCATGTCAGCTTTCAGGTGTTGGGCGGGTGTTTAGGCTTCGTTGGCGACCACCAGGTAGCCGGCCTCGGCCACGGCTTCCCCGATGTCGGTGGGTGAGAGTTCCTTGTTTGCGCTGATGGTCACGGTGGAGATGCCGCCGGCGTTCAGGTCCACCTTTACTTCCTCTACGCCTTCAAGGGCTTCAAGTTCCTCGCTGACAGCCGATACGCAGTGTCCGCAGGTCATGCCGGAGACGCTGATGGTTGTGGTGGTGGGGGAGGTGGTGCTCATGGCTTGCTCCTTGTGTAGGTTCCGGCGGTGGCCGGAGGTGGAGTGTTTGGTGGTGTCAGCGAAGCAGCCGGCCGATTGCGTCGGCGGCTTCCTTGACCTTGGCATCGATGGCTTCAGCGCGGGCGTCCGGGTCCGGCTCGGAGGCTGCACCCACCACGCAGTGGCCAATGTGTTCCTCGACCAGTCCAAGGCTGACTGCGTGCAGGGCCTTGGTGACGGCGGCAACCTGGGTGAGGATGTCGATGCAGTACTTGTCCTCGTCGACCATCCGGGCAATGCCCCTTACCTGGCCCTCGATCCGCTTGAGGCGGCGCAGGTACGCGTCCTTGTTGTCCGTGTACCCGTGCTGCGGGGCAACGTCGGCCTCGGCGGGAACCTGCTCAGCTGCCGCGGCCGCAACGGCTTCTTCGATAGAGCTCATGCAGTCAACGTATACCCCTACAGGGTATAAATGCAAGTACCCCTAGGGGGTATCGAAGGGCGGCATTCGCTTCCCAGACGGGCGGAGCTCCCGGGGCACAAAAAAGCTCCGGAGTGCGTTATTGGGGGATACGCACTCCGGAGCAGCTCTTGGGCAATTCCGTCCTCCACCTGGGTGGATCGTCCTTGCTTGAATTAGCTTACGGGCTGGTACCGGCACTGCGCCAGCATCCCGAATAACTACTTTCGCTTTACTTTAACCGGCCCTTCAACGGTGCGGATTCTCCGGCGGTTGAAAGGCTAGGGGCGGTCCTCGTGGGCCGGCATACGGTAGGGGACCACCAGCACCGGCCGGCTTTGGTGGTGGCTGAGCCAGGCACCAACAGAGCCGTTGAGAGCCTCCGAGAGCCGGTGCGAAAAACCACGTTCCGAGGTACCCACGATGATGATGGGGGCATCGAGCTCGGCCGCCACCTGTCCCAGGGCGCGGGCGGGATCCCCGGTGAGGGTGCGGAAGGACCAGTCCAGGGAGGCGCCGTCGGATGCCAGTTTGTCTCCGACGGCCTGGACCTGCGACTTCAGCTCCGTTGTCAGGGCCAGCATGTCGTCGTTGGCGTGTGGGTCGCGCGAAAGCCGGTGGGCGGAGCGGGCGGGATCCCATTCCACCAGGTAGCTGGCTTCATCCACGTAGGCACAGACCAAAGGTGTGGCAAGCCGCACGGCCAGGGTGGCCGCGGTTTGAAGGACTTCCGGGTGCTGTTTAGGCATGATCCCCACCAGCAGCGGGGCGCCGTTGAAGTGTTCCCCTGTCATGCGGCCCATTGTCCGCGCGGCTAAGGGGTGGGAACAGGTACGTTCGGCCCGGAAGCTTGCGACGATCCTGGAGTGCGCGGCGCGGAGGGGCTAGGAGGCGGCAGGGTACGCAGTGACCACAACGTTCTTGCCCCAAGGGTCCTCGGTGTAGCAGCTGATGAGGACCAGCCGGTTGGGCACCATGTCCCACACGGGGCTGTCCTTGAGGCCGGACTTCACGAACGTCGTGATGCTTTCCACCCGGTAGCTGATGGTTCCGGCAGCGGTGTCGACATCGAAGCGGTCCCCAACGGCGGCGGCTGAGCTGAGGTGGTTGAAGGGGGCGTCCGCGCCTTCCCAGCTGTGGCCGATGACGTACGTGGTGTTGTTCGAACCACTGCCTGGAATGCCGAACGGCGTCAGCCAGTAGCCATCCTTGGTGGCAGGGGGTTCAATGGTCCGGCTGGACTGGGCTTCCCCGTCCAGGTCCAGGGGGTGGACGGCCACGTCGAACGCTGCGGATGGATACCTGATGCGGAGGGGCCGGGCAGCTGCCGGAAGGACCGGTCCTGCCGCGATTTCTGTCGGCTCCATGCCGGGGATTTGGGCGGCTGCGGTTGGGTGCGGTGCGGCAACTGCAGCCGGAACGCCGGTCCCGGCGATGGGAGCCCCGCCCGTCGAAGCAGCTCCCGTCGAAGTGTGGGCGGGGGACGCAGCGCCACCGGCAATGATCACAGCAGCCGCAGGACCAGTCCCCACGGACAACGGCGGTGCCGCGTGGAAAAGCGGCGCACCAACGGTGACCGACAGGAAGGTGAGGACGCCGCAGAAGAGGATGGCCAGGTCGCCCCGGTTCGATGTCCGCCAGGCGCGCCGCCAAGTGTGGGGCCTGGGTGCCGCGTGCCGGCTCCGGTCCTGTCGCATGGCGCTCCTCGGTTATTAGCGGGATTGGCTGGATTGGCTGGATTGGAAGGAAGGCGCCCCGCCGGGCACTGGCAGGACGCCTTCCTTGTCAGGGGGCCACGGGTTTGTGGCTGATTGCGGTTACCCGGCGTTGTTCAACGGACGCGACCGGCGGCGGGCTGCCACGGCTGCGCCTGCCGCAGCAAGGGCTCCAACCCCTGCCAGCCAGCCCTGTCCGCCGTCGGGAGCTCCCACCGCGGTCTGGGCGTTGTAGCCCTGGTTGGTGCCCACGCTGACGGGCGCTGCCGCGGCCTTGGGTGCGGCGGCAACCTGCTTGGCGGGCGCGGGCTGTGCAGGAGCCTGGGCCACCACGACTGGTGACTTCACCTCAGGCGCTTGCACGGCTGGAGGTTGTGCCGCGGGCGGTTCCACTGCGGGTGGCTCGACGACGGCGGGTGGCTGCACCACGGGCTGGTCAACGACGGTTGGCTTCTCGGTGGGCGGCGGAGTCGCGGGAGGCTCGACGGTGGGTGGCGGCGTCACGGGAGGATTGACGACGACGGGCGGCTGCTCGGCAGGCGGTGTCGCCGGAGTCGTGGCAGGAGGATCCACCACAACGGGCGTTTCAATCACTTCGCCGGGCGGCAGTGTCGCACCGCACTCGTTGACGTAACGAAGCTTTCCCTCGTTGTTCCAGTTCTTTCCCTCCGGCAGCTTCGAGGTCGGAGGGATGATGTCATCAGGGTGCTGGTCGTGGCCGCCGGTCCCGTTGACGTTGAATGACATCTGCGTGAGGGTCTCTCCGTCCCAGTGGCAGGCCACCACCTGGTCGGGGGCGGCTATGGCAGGCGCTGTGAGGCTGAGGAGGCCGAGCCCCACCACCCCCAGTGTGGCAAAGGTGCGTTTCATCTTTTTCCCCATCTGTTTGAGAAACGGGCCATGCCGGGGACGGGCCAGCGGTTGCGCCGTATGCCCCAGCAGCACGGTCAGCTTGCTTTGAGGTTTCAGGCTAGGAGGGCCTGCAGGAGGCGGTCGCCAGTAGGGGGTACTCGTCTTTTCCAGCCCCTTGGTGGCCAAGTTACCTGCGGGTACCCGAAACGCTGCCGGGCCCCACCTGCTTTGGCATCAGTACCTTGTCCACGCCGCCCGCCGGTGCCTAACGTTTTAAGTGACCCGGAAGGGGGAATCGTGGAAATTTTCATGTGGTGGCTGGACCTGGACCTCGCCAGCAAGGAGTGGCTGCGGCAAAACCTCCGTGCCGGGGAATTGCCGCTTCACGTGCTTCAGGGCATCGCCGAGGCGGGAGGTCCCCACCCGGGTAACCCGGCAGCCGTGCTGACCGCCGCTGATTGGGACTTCATCGAGACGCAGTCGGAGTTCGTGGACTGACCCCTGCCTTCCCGGAAGGGGGAGTTGCAGGGTTGAAAACCGTTGCGCGCCAACCGTTCCGGTGGTTGCATGGTCCGCATGGCAACGGCGGCAGAATCATTTGTCCTGGCAATCGGCACGAAAAAAGGGCTGTGGCTTGCCACAAGCCGGGACAGGCAGGAGTGGTCCCTCGCCGGCCCGCATTTCCTGATGTCGGAGATCCCCAGCATCGGGATCGATACCCGGGAAAGCCGCACGAGGATTCTGGTGGGCGTGCGCAGCCCGCACTGGGGCCCCACGGTTGCCCATTCTGATGACCTCGGCGCCACCTGGACCGAGCCCGAGCAGGGCGCCATCAAGTTCCCCGAAGATACCGGCGCAGCACTTGAGCGCGTGTGGCAAATTTACCCTGACGCCGAGTCCCGCCCGGGCGTGGTGTGGGCGGGCGCTGAACCCATCTCGCTCTGGAAGTCCACGGACGGCGGGGAGCACTTCGAGTTGAATCGAGGCCTGTGGGACCACCCGCACCGCAGCGAATGGGGAGCCGGCTACGGCGGGGCGGCAGCGCACTCCATCGTGGTGGACCCCTCCGGTGGGAACGTCCACGTCGCCATGAGCACCGGCGGCGTTTACCGCTCGGCTGACGGCGGCGCCTCCTGGGAAGCGCGAAACAAGGGGATCTCGGCCTACTTCATGCCGGACCCCAATCCGGAATTCGGCCAGTGCGTGCACAAGATCGCTGCGGACGCCGCCGTCGAAGGCCGGCTCTACGCGCAGAACCACCACGGCGTATACCGCACCGATGACAATGCGGACACGTGGACATCTATCGCCGAGGGGCTGCCCGCGGACTTCGGCTTCGTCATGCTGACCCATCCGCGCCGCGACGGCACCGCCTGGGTGGTCCCGCTGAAGGCCGACGGCGAACGCATCCCACCGGATGGCAGGCTCGCCGTCCACCGCACGGACGACGCCGGGAACACCTGGAAGCGCCTCAACACCGGGCTCCCGGAGCACGAATACAACAGCGTGCTCCGGGACGCGGCGTCGGTGGACACCGCCGAGCCGGCCGGGGTGTACTTCGGCACGCGGGGCGGGACTGTCTACGCGAGTGCGGACGAAGGGGAGACGTTCAGTGAGGTGGCGTCCCACCTGCCCGATGTCCTGTGTGTCAGGGCGGCAGTGGTGGCCGATGCCTGAGATTACGTTGCTGCTGCCCAGTGTTCTGCAGCCACTGGCCGGCGGGCGGCCCGTACTGGCAACGCCCGCCGACGGGCCGGTGACGGTGGGAGACCTGCTCGATGCGGTGGCCTCTGACTATGCCGTGCTGGGCCGCCGGCTGCGTGACGAGACCGGCGCACTGCGAAGGTTCGTCAATGTATATGTCGACGGCGATGAGGTGCGGCGGCTGCAGGGGCTGGACACCGAGGTGATGCCCGGCCAGGAGGTGCTGGTGATCCAGTCCGTCGCCGGCGGCTGAAAGACCGTCCATCCACGGACGGGCTCTTTGGCTGGGGCGCTTCCTCAGGAACCCAAGTTCGAGCCAAAATCGTTGACAATTTCGTGGGCGATCCGTAGCGTCGGTTTCGTGCAGTACTGATCGGCTGCATCCATTCCTAGCAATGAAGCGACAGGAAGGTACGGGGTGGCTGCGAGCCTTAGCCTCAAGGACGTCAACCTGCACTTCGGCGGGGTCAAAGTGCTGCAGGATGTCAGCTTCGACGTTGAGCCCGGCGTGATCCTGGGCCTGGTGGGTCCCAACGGCGCCGGGAAGACGTCCCTGTTCAACTGCATCAGCGGCCACTACAAGCCAAGCTCCGGCTCGATATCCATCGACGGGACCGAGGTGTCCGGCAGTGCCCCGTCCCGGATGGCACGCCTTGGCCTCGCACGCACCTTCCAGCATCCGGCGCTCCAGCTGAACGCCACGGTCCTGCAGAACGTGCTCCTTGGCGCCCACACCCGGCTGCCCGGGGGCCCGGTATCCTGGGCGCTCCGGCTGCCGCGCACGGTCCGGGCCGAGCGGGCAGTCCGCGCCGAAGCACTGGAGCTCCTTGGCCGGGGAGGGCTGGGCTGGGCGGCGGAGCTGCCGGCCGACGAACTCTCGCACGGCCTGCACAAAGGCATCGAGCTGTGGCGGGCGCTTCTTTCCCGGCCCGCACTGCTCCTGCTCGACGAGCCTGCGGCCGGACTGTCGCACGGCGAAGTGGAACAGCTCATTGCAACGGTCAAACGCCTCCGCTCGGAGCAGGACATCACCATCATCATCGTGGAACACCACATGGGACTCATCTCCGCGCTCACAGACCAGGTGGTGGTGCTGGACCACGGGCGCAAACTGATGTCCGGCACCGCCGCCGAGGCGCAGTCAGACCCCCGGGTGATTGAGGCTTACATCGGGAAGGACGCCGCCGATGACGCTGCTTGAACTCAAGGACGTCACCGCGTCCTACGGGCCGGTGCAGGTGCTGGACGGGGTCTCGCTCAGCGTTCCGGAAGGCGGCTCGGTAGGGATCCTCGGCGCTAACGGTGCCGGCAAGACCACAACCCTGCGGGCCATCAGCGGCACGGTCAGGACCGGAGGGACCATCAGGTTCGACGGCCGGGACATCCGGGGCCTCCGGTCGGACCAGGTGGCGGCCCTGGGCATAGCCCATGTACCGGAAGGCCGCGGCACCCTGGGGCAGCTGAGCGTCCGGGAAAACCTGCTGGTGGGGGCCTATCTCCGCAGGGACCGGAAAGCCATCGAAACGGATATCGACTACTGCCTCGATCTGTTTCCGCAACTGCAGGACCGGGTGGGCTCCCGGGCAGCGGCCCTGTCCGGCGGTGAGCAGCAGATGCTGGCCGTGGGCAGGGCCTTCATGGCCAAGCCCAAGCTGCTGCTGCTGGACGAAGCCTCGCTGGGGCTGGCACCGGGCACTGCCAAGACGGTGTACCAGGCCATCCGCCGGCTGCGGCTCGAGTCCGGCATAGCCATGCTGGTGGTGGAACAGAACGCCAACCTCGCGTTCTCCCTGGTGGACACCGCGACCGTCCTGGAAACAGGCCGCAGCGTCCTTACCGGCACGTCGGCCCAGCTCAAGGGCATGGACGAAATCCGCCGCGCCTACCTGGGGGGTTGAACCGGCATGGGAACCTTTATCCAACTCGTGGTCGACGGCCTCGCCACCGGTTCCATCTACGCGGCCCTGGCCCTGGCAATCGTGCTGGTCAACCAAGCCACGGGCTTGATCAACTTCGCCCAGGGTGGCATGGCCGTGCTCTCCGCCTACATTGCCTACGTTTTCGTCCAACTCGGCCTGCCCCTCATCCTCGCCATCCTCTTCGCCGTGGTGCTTTCTTTCGCCTTCGGCGCGCTGGTGGAGCGGTTCCTGGTCCGCCGGTTCGAACGCGGCGACCCGGACACCGCAGTGGTGGTCACGATCGGACTGCTCACGCTTGTCACCGGCATCTGCGCGGTGCTGTGGGGCTACAACAATCTCTCCTTTCCATCGCTCTTCCCGCTGACCAGCGTGGAGATCCTGGGGGCGGTGGTCAGCGTCAGGTCGCTTGCCACGGCAGTGACCATCGTGGTCATCATGGTGCTCCTGCAGCTGCTCTTCCTCCGCACCAAGCTGGGACTGGCCCTCCGCGCCGTCGCCGACAACCCGTCGTCGGCCGCTTTCTCCGGCCTGCCGGTGGGCCGGCTGCTCATGGTGGGCTGGGGGCTTGCGGCGACGCTCGGCGCCATCGCCGGAGTCCTGGTGGCACCGCAGCTGACGCTGACCCCGGGCATGCTGGACACTGCCCTGGTCTACGCGCTCGCCGCCGTCATCCTGGGCGGCCTGAACAGCCCCATCGGCTGTGTGGTGGCCGCCTCGGCGATCGGTGTCCTGGAGAACCTGGTGGCCGTCTACATTCCCCTGATCGGGCACGACCTTAAGATTGCGGTGCCCTTTGTCCTCATCTTCGTCATCCTCATCATCCGGCCGCAGGGCCTGTTCGGCAGGAAGGTCGTGGTGAGGGTCTGATGGATACTGCTTCTGCCACCGCACGCCGACGGCGGGTCCGCCTTGCCCTCGCAGCCCTTGTGGCGGTTCTGCTGGTCGTTGCGCCACTGATCCTGCCGGCGTTCGCCAACCAGACACTGGTCCGCATCGGGGTCTATGCAGTGGCGGTGCTGGGGCTGAACATCGTCATGGGATACACCGGCCAGGTCAACCTAGGGCAGATCTTCTTCGTAGGCCTTGGCGCCTACGTCACCGCGTACGGCGTCAACCATGGCTGGAACATCCTGCTGGTGTTCGTTGCGGCCTGCGCCATCGCCGGCGTGGTGGGGCTGCTGGTGGCGCTCGCCGCCGCACGCCTCGGCGGCCTGGCCATAGCGATGGTCACCATCGCCCTGCCCATCGTCGGCGTGCCCCTGGCCAAACGCCTTTCCGAGTTTACGGGCGGCTCCCAGGGCATCTCCGCGCGGTTCACCGATGCCCCAGACTGGTCCGGACTGGCCAACGACCAGTGGCAGTTCTACATCGTGCTGGTAGTGACGGCGGGAGCATTCCTGCTGGCCCGGAGCCTGGTCCGCGGCAAGTACGGGCGGGCTTTCGCAGCGGTCCGGGAAAATGAGGCTGTTGCCGCCTCGATGGGCATTTCGCCCTACCGAACCAAGGTCCTGGCCTTCACCATCGCTTCCATTTTCGGCGGTGCAAGCGGCTTCCTGTACCTGGCAGCAGTGCAGTACACCTCTCCGGAAACCCTCAGTTTCGGGCACTCCATCAGCCTCCTGGCCGCCATGGTGATCGGCGGGGCCGGAAGCATCGCCGGTTCGCTCCTGGGCGGCGCCTATTACGTCTTCGTTCCGCAACTGACCAACGCCATCGATCCCAACCTCACCACCGTCAGCCAGGGTGCCATCCTCCTCGCGGTGCTCTTCCTGCTGCCCGGCGGCCTGGTCAGCCTGCCCCGGGCGGTGCGCAGACTCACCCGCCGTGCCGCCCCGCGCCGTTCCACCGCCCAGACTGCACCCGGGACTTCCCCGCAGACCGCTCCCGCCCATCGTCCGGTACCGGACGCTGCGCCGGAGGGACACGAACAAACAGAGAGGCAAGATGGACCATGAAGATGAGAAAGAAGCCACGCGCGGTACTCGGCGTCGTTGCCGTGGCGGCCGCCGTCGCGCTCTCCCTGTCCGGTTGCAGGGGTGACAGCGGCGGGCAGGGCGGAGGCTCCGCGTCCTCGCCGGGGATCACTGACTCGGCGATCACGCTTGGGATCACCACTCCGCTTAGCGGTGCAACCGCCGGGCCGGGCAAGTGTACGGTTGCCGGCGTCTCGGCCTACTTCGGTGCCGTGAACGCCGCCGGTGGCGTGAAGTTCGGCGACGGAAAGACGCGCACCGTGAACATCAAGTCCTACGACGACGCCTACGATCCCCAAAAGTCCTTGGCCAACTTCCAGCAGATGGTGTCCGACAACGTGTTTGCGGCCACCGCCGGGCTGGGAACGCCCACCAACCGCGCGTTCCGCGACGCCGCCATCAGCCAGAAGGTCCCGCAGGTGCTGGTGATGACCGGCGACCCGCTGTTCAGCGACCGGAAGCAAAGCCCCTGGCAGCTGGGCTTCGTGCCCATTTACCAGAATGAGGGCGCGGCGTTCGGAAAGCTCCTGGCGAAGTCGGGTGCGCAGCACAAAGTGGCGATCCTGTCCCAGAACGACGACTACGGCAAGGGCTACGTCGCCGGCTTCAAGGACGCGATCAAAGGCGCGTCCAACATCTCGGTGGTGGGCGAGCAGACGTACGAGGCCACTGACACGTCCGTGGATGCGCAGCTCACCCAGCTCGCTTCCTCCGGGGCGGACGTTTTCTTCAACGCCATGTCCATCACGCCGCTCACCATCGCGGCCCTGCAGAAGGCGCAGCAGATCGGCTGGAAGCCCAGCTGGTTCCTGCCTTCCAACACCTCCAGCCCAACGGCCATCCTGGAACCCGGCGGCGGCTCCGCCTACCCCGGCATCTACTCCGTGTCATTTGCTAAAGCGCCGCAGAGCCCGGAATTCGCCAAGGACCCCGACGTCGTGAAATTCCTTGATGAACTGAAGAAGTACGGGAACTACCCGGACATGCCGGCGTTCCCGCACTGCATGTGGAGCTACATGGTGGGGGCCACGCTTGAGCAGGCGTTCAAGAACATGAAGGAGCCCACGCGGGACAGCTTCATGACGGCGCTGCGGGACATCAAGGACCTGAAAGCACCGCTGATGCTGGAGGGGACGTCGGTGAACACCACCGTCGATGGCCAGCCGGCGGTCTCGTCCGTGGTGGTGCAGAAGTACAACGGCAAGGGCTATGCAACTGCCCAGAACTTTGGGTGATCAGGCCGGGGACGCGCTGGGCACCGGTTCGGCGCGTCCGGGGGATTCCAGGCTGTCGACAAGCTCGAGTCCCCGCCGGGCCCACGCGATCTCCGCGCGGGCCCGGTCCACCAGGCCTTCGTAGGTGAACCGCTTGAAGGCGATGGTCCGCTCGCGGTCCGCCGGGTCGGTCACGGCCAGGCGGCGCACCAGCATCGGGTTGTCCACTTGGGCGATGCGCTGGAGTTCACCCTCCCACTGGGCGAGCTCGGCCTCCCACTGTTCCTGATGCCGGCGGAAAAATGCGCGGGCCGTCTCCGGCGACGCCGCCTCAAGGTAGGCGGCGCGGAGGTGCGCGGGGTCGCGGACCCGCGCGTACTCCAGCGGGGTCTGCATCCAGTCGAGGAAGGCCTGCTGCCCGGCGTCCGTCACGTGGTAGACCCGGCGGGTGGCGCGCTGGCCCCGTGGCTGCTCCTCACCCTCGATGAGGTGCTCTGCCTCCATTTTGCGCAGCTCAGGGTAGATCTGGGAGTCGGGGGCATGCCAGACGTGCCCCACGGACATGGAGAACTGTTTTTGCAGCTCATAGCCGGACAGCGGGCCCACGCGCAGCAGCGCCAGCAGCGCGTACCGAAGGCTCATGCGGTACTCCTCCAAGGGCTCAAGGAAAGTGCGGGGGCGGCTGCGCCCCCGCACTTCAGGGTCCCCAGCCTAGGCCGACTGGTAGTTCGTCCGCCACCCGCCGTGGTAGGTGGCACGCGCCACGGTGGAGTAGGGGACGGGGCTCACCACGGCCCGCACTTCAGTCTGCACATGGGGTTCGACGGCGGCCTTGGCAGTTCCGCCGTGCGGCTCACCCCACACGACCTTCAGTTCCGTGCCTTCGGGAACGTTGGGATCGATGGTGGCGAGTGAGAGCGCGCGCCGTTCGTTGGCGCTGTAGCCGGTGAACATGGAGTACCCCACCACCGTTCCGTCGGCGTCCACCACCGAGTCGTAGTTGGCCGAGCCGTAGTTG
>Ga0308160_10005117_pt1 | contig 13796 bp, 13 predicted proteins | sample PhyFR1_FD_201036 | JGI IMG/M metagenome (GOLD analysis project Ga0308160, IMG submission 201036) | Phyllosphere microbial communities from UC Gill Tract Community Farm, Albany, California, United States - DLSLF.R1 | ecosystem: Host-associated > Plants > Phyllosphere > Unclassified | place: USA...
CGCCAGAAGAAGATGCCGTTGATGACGCGGGCGGTGCGCGGCACCCGCAGGCCAGACATTGCAATTTCATCGAGGCCATACTTAATGACGACCGTGAAGATTTTAAGCAGGCGCAGGAATTTCAATATCATCAGCTATCCAGGGTAGTGTCCCCGCTGGGGCGGGTTGTCGGAATGACGGCGCCGCGCTGCGCCGGAGTCTGCACGATGGCGTTGGCGGGAGCGACAATGACTGCCGTCGCCGTTTTTTGTGTGAATGTTTGTGCCAATAAGTGTTCAAGTTTGGCGATGCGTTTCGCGGCGCGTTCGACGTCGTCGCGCAGGCGCACCACGCCGGCGCCGAATTCCTCCACGTCGTTCGGGCGCACCAGCACCGGCCTTTCCTCGACCAGGAATTCGGCCAGGTTTTCCGCCAGGCGGCGTCCGGTGGCGCGGGCGTTCGACATGGCGCTGCGCGCGCCGCCGGCCAGGCGCATGGCGCCGATCGGGCCGAACAGGCGTTCGAGGTCATGTTCCGGCTCCCAGCGCAAGCCCTTGCTCAGCTGCGAGACCGTGTTGGCGAATTCCGCATCACCCTCGATGCGCACATAGGAAAAGGCGCGCTCGCGGTTCTGGGCGATCAGCGGCAGGTCGGTCAGCTTGACGTGGATGGTGACGCTGGGCGCGGCGTCCGGCTCCCCTGCTTCCAGCAGCCCGTCGGCGGCCACGCGCAGGCGCACTTGCAGGTGGCCGGTGTCGATGCAGGCCAGCTTGCCGTGGTGGCGGCGCAGCGCCGCGCGCGCCCAGTCTTCCTCGGCCAGCAGGTGGTTGATCGTGGCGCTGGCGGTCGCGCTCAGGGTGTGCTGCGGGGACAAAAAATGTGAACTCGGAAACATGAATGTGTTCGCTAAAAAACAAAGCCGCCCGGCATAGCGCGGGCGGCTTCGATCTTACCAGTTTGCCGGGATTAAACCCCGGCGCACGGGAAAGTTTGCAAAATATTATGCCAGCTGCTGGATGCCGGCCAGGACCCAGCCGCCATTGCCCGACAGCGGTTTCGACATGTTCCAGACCTCGTTCAGTGGCTCGGTCGGGGCATTCGGCGCGGTGCGGATCAGGCCGCTAAACTGCACGCCGGCCAGGTAGTCGGTCGGCGTGGTTTCGATGCCCAGCAGCTGGGCGCCGATCTCGACCACGTCGGTGTAGTCGGCGTTCGGGCCGCGTTCCTGGATCTGCATCTTCAGTTCGGCAAACACTTCCGGCGTGGTGAATTCGCGCAGGTCGTTGGCGTCGCCCTTGTCCCAGGCCGCCTGCATGCGGATGAAGCTGGCCTTGGCATGGCGCAAGAAGGCCTCGGTGTCGAAGTCGGCCGGCACGCCCCAGGCCTGTGGCGCCGGCGCTGCTTTATCCAGCGACAGGCCGACGACAGGCTGTTGGGCCTGGAAAGATTGCGGTTGGCTCAGCGGCTGGGCTTGGCCGAGGCCGGAACCGATGGCCGGGGTGCCGCCGGCCGGCGCCGGCTGCTGGCTGAAACCCTGGAACGATGGATTCGCCGGCGTGTCCTTGCGGCGGAACATGCGCACGATGAACAGCACGGCCAGCGCCAGCAGCGCGAACATGATCAGGCCCGACAGGAAGGACGCCATGGCGCCGCCGATGCCGAGGTGCGAGAACAGGGCGCCCAGGCCCAGGCCGAGCAGCGCGCCGCCCAGGATGCCCTTCCACATGCTCGGACGCTTGGCAGCTTGAGAAGCCGCCGCACCAGCGGTGGCTCCCGCCGCCGCTGGTGCGGCGTTCGGCTGCGCCGCCTGGCGATTCACCGGCGCGGACGGGGCCGGAGCCGGTGGCGGCGCCTGGCGCACGGTCTGCGACTGGCGGCCGAAGGAACGCTTGCCGCCCATCGGGCGCGCGGTGGCTTCGGCGATCATCGCCGTGGTGGTCAGCGCCAGTACGGCGGCAACGAGTAACTTTTTCATGGTGCGCTCCTCACATCTTGATGCCGGTGTGCAGGGCTGCCACACCCGCCGTCAGGTTGTAGTACTGCACGCGTTCGAGCCCGGCGTCCTGCATCATGGTCTTCAGCGTTTCCTGGTCCGGATGCATGCGGATCGATTCGGCCAGGTAACGGTAGCTTTCCGAATCGTTGGCGATGCGCTGGCCCAGCCATGGCAGTACCGAGAACGAATACACGTCGTACGGCTTTTGCAGAGGCGCCGCCACTTTCGAGAACTCCAGCACCAGCAACTTGCCGCCGGGTTTCAGCACGCGGCGCATTTCCGCCAGTGCCTGGTCCTTGTGCGTCATGTTGCGCAGGCCGAAGGCCACGCTCACCCGGTCGAAGTAATTGTCCGGGAACGGCAACTTCTCTGCGTCACAAAGCAAGGTGGGGGTGACGAGGCCTTTATTCAACAGGCGATCGCGGCCCACGCGCAGCATCGACTCGTTGATGTCGGTGAGCCAGACTTCGCCGCTTGGCCCCGCCTGTTTGGCAAAGGCCTTGGACAGGTCGCCGGTACCGCCGGCAATGTCGAGCACCTTGAAGCCCGGCCGCACGCCGGCCTGGGCGATGGTGAAGGTTTTCCAGATACGGTGCAGGCCGCCGGACATCAGGTCGTTCATGACGTCGTATTTCGCCGCGACCGAATGGAATACCTTGGCGACTTCGTGGACCTTGTCGTCCTCGGAGACCGTTTTGTAGCCGAAATGGGTGGTGTTGGTCATAGTGCTCTGCCGGTTGATCTTGGCGCATTATACAAGCGACATACAGCAGGGAGCGCCGGCGCCCGACTGGCCGCCACATGTAGTCGCTTACCGCAATGCACCGCTTGTTGAAAACCTCGCAACTGCACAAGATTCATGCGCCTGCAAGGGGCGCACGATACTGTTGCAGAAGTGGTACTTGAGCAGAAAAATTTTTCCTTAAAAGAAGTAATGAATCGATTTAATCCCTCTATCGCGCATGCAAATCGCATAAGGAGAGAAACGCAAAGGCGTTCGAAAATGGATTCTCACCAATTCGCACACATTTGTTAAAAGCAATTAGTCGATTTAACAAAAGAAACTTACCTTGCATAATTTTTTTCTTTTCAGAATCAAATGTCACACAAGCTCACAGGAAAAATTTCACCTTAACAATTTACAGCAGTAAATTTAACAAGCGCTTAAGCAGCCACTTCCATAAGCCTCATTCCGTTTCGGAAATGAAATTTCACAACTGCATGATTTGATTACGGAATTCAATTGAACTGCGGTTGAGCAGGGAAATTTGCAATGCTAGCCTTTGATCTCCATCAACTAGGAGGTCTCATGCGTACCACTTTTAATTTCTCGAAACTGCGTCTGCGCAAACAGCGCAAACAAACCGGTCAAGGCATGACCGAGTACATCATCATCGTCGCGCTGATCGCCGTGTCGGCCATCGCCGTGACCCAGCTGTTCGGCACTACCGTCCGCACCCAGATGGGCGCGATCGCCAGCGAAGTCGGCGGTAACGACGCAACGGCAACCATCACGAAGGCCAAGACTGCCGGCTCCACCGCCGCCACGACTGCCGGCAAAAAACGCTCGCTGGATACCTACGGCAACCAGACCGGCGCTGGCTCGGCTGGCACGCAATAAGCGATCGTTCGATTGCGCCGCAATGTCCTTTCCGCCATGCCGTCCTGCCGACGGCATGGAGGTTCAAGTTCCCCTCGCTCCATGACCGACTTCTCCTCACCAGGCCGCCGCCTGCGCCTGCCTTTGCGGCAGCGCGGCCAGGCCATGATCTTCGGCATCCTGGTCGTGCTGGGCGCGGCCGTCGCCACCTTTTTCGTATTCAACACCGGCCAGATGACCGCAGAGAAAACCAAGCTCGTGAATACTGCCGATGCCGTGGCCTACAGTGCCGGCGTCATGCATGCGCGCGCGCTGAATTTCGATGCCTACACCAACCGCGCCCTGATCGCCAACGATGCCAACATCGCGCAAATGGTCAGTATTTCTTCCTGGCTGCAGTATGCGCAAGGCCACGTGAAGAAAGTGCCGCCATTGTCCTGCTATTCCCAATATTCCATCCCGGTCGCCCTGGCGACGGTTGAGTACATTCCGCTGTGCTATGCACTGTCCTATCCAGCCGGCTATGCGGTGGTGACCTACGCGAACAATTATTTCAACGGCAGCGGTGGCATGAGTATCGGCTCCGCGATCGTCGACCGGGCCGAGATCGCCAAGGAGCAGCTGAAAGTCATGCAGTCGACGATGTTCTTCGGGTTTGTGCACGCACGCGAAGAACTGATGAGCGATGTCGCCAACGCCAATTACGCCGATGACGGCCGCGTTTCCGTCGACACCATGCCCCTCACGGACGACTGGCTCTGGTTCGAAGGCAAGGCACCGTTCATCGCCAAGCGCACCAAGAAAGGCAACGAGCGGGAGCGCATGGCGCAAGTCATCCGTACCAGCGCGTCCCGTGACGATTTCGTCCGCGAGCGCGCCTGGGACTCGAAATCGCCCTGGCCTTGTCTCGCGCCGACCGGCGAAGCCAAGCGCACCGGCGGCACGACGCTGAATGGCTACGGCACCTGGCAGGCCAACGACGAGGCCAATTTCAAGGTACGGGCCCTGCGTGGCTTCATTCCAAGATGCAAGGTTACGAAGACCTACGGACTCGGCACCGGCAGCCGCCAGGCCTCGTCGAGCAGCGCCTGGCGCTACAGCGGCGTGCCGGAGTTCTATGAACTATCCGATGCGGCGCTTGCCTACTCGCCCGTGAGCAAGGACAAGACCAAGATCGGTGAGCCACGCGTGCAGTTCGCCATCCGCCTGACGCGCGCCAAGGGCGACACCAGGACCTCGGCCGGCGACGATACCAATGTCAAGCCGGGCGGCCGTCTGGCTGTGTTCGACGGCGCCCCGGCCGCCGGTGTGCTGGCCGCGGTGGCGACCTCGGAAGTGTTTTTCGATCACGAGAACGGCAAGGGTTCCATCGAACTGGGCAGCCTGTTCAACCCCTACTGGCAAGTACACCTGGTCGGCAATTCGGCCGCGTCCGTGGCCGCCGCCAGATTGAAGCAAGGAGCAACACCATGATCCCGACTCGACTGCCTATGCTCGCGCTGCTGGCGCTGTGCCTGTCCCTGTCAAGCGCGGCGGGCCAGGCCGCCACCGCCATCGAACGGCGCGTCGATACCGCCACCGCGCCGCACCAGGCGTTCAAGCAGGGCGGCAAGCCGGTTACCGTGCATTACGCGCACCTGAAGGACGACTACCGCGACAGCCCCTATATCAAGTCCAATCTCGACGACCTGAAGCAGAAGGTCGCGTTTTGCGTGGAGGCGAACACGCGCCTTGGCCGGCCGGTGCGCGCCCCGGCAGAGTATCCGGACCAGATCCTGCGCGTGAACGAGTTCGAGTATTCGGCGCCGAACCGACGGATCATGTATGCGGTTTCCTATAGCGCGCGCATGGCCGAGGACTGCAGCCTGGTGGAGGTCGAGGAGCGGACCGCGGTGCTGAGTTCGGCCAAGGGCGAATGCGAGATCGACCTGGTGCGCAAGACCGCGCGCGGCGTGTGCGATGCCCGCGCCCACGCCGATGCCGTCACCCGCCCCCCCGCGCCCGGACGCGAACAGATGGAAAAGACCAGGGCCGCGCTCGAAGCCGATCCGCGCATGGCCGAACGCATGGCGGTATTGCGCAAGCTGGCCGGCCCGGCTGCGGCCAGCGGTCCGAAACGCAACATCGCCGGCTACGCTTGCGAAACCGTGCAGGGCATGGGCGGCATCCATGGCTGCGTCAGCAAGGCCGGCAGCTTCATCCCCACCGTGGGCGTGGAAGGCGTAACGCTGCAGCGTACCGTCGGCAAGGAAAGCTCGACCGCGGTGGAGGCCAGGCTCGACATGAAAACCGACCCGGCCATCTTCGCGCCTTATCTCAACGGCGGCTTCACGATCACCGCGGAGCGCACATGAACGCGCGCCGCCCTGCCTTTACCGCAGCAGTCCGTGGCCAGGCCCTGGTCGAGTTCCTCGGCCTGGCCCTGATCCTGGTGCCCTTCCTGCTGCTGTTGCCGATGATCGCCAAGTACCAGGACATCGCGCACGCCACCACCATGGCCGCGCGCTACGTGGCCTTCGACGCCACCGTGCGCAACGATGCCACCAGCAGCTGGAAGCCGAACGGGGAGCTCGCCGGCGAAGTGCGGCGCCGCTTCTACAGCAACGCGTCGGCACCCATCAAGACGGGCGACACCCCGGGCGACTTCAAGGCCCACCAGAACCTGTTCTGGCGCGACCCGCTGGGCAATGCGCTGATCCGCAATTTCAACAACGATGTGCGCATCAGCTTCGGCGAAGGCGCAAGCCAGGACCCCGGCGCAGGCTTTCGCGGCGTGGGCGAGGGCACGCCCTTCCTGCGCCACGACACCATGGATCTGGAGGCGCGCGGCGTCTTCCGCGGCAACGTCAGCGTGAGCGTGGCCAACCTGCCCGACTCGCTGACCGGCCCGACCAAGAGCTATGAAGGCCTGAAGTCGCTCAACCTGGTGATCCGGCGCCACGTGGACCTGGTGCCGGATGGCTGGACCGCGAGAGATGCCGACCATACCGCGAGCCGTATCGACCATGCCGAAATCAACGCGGGCTCGACCTTCAATCTGCCGCTGTTCAGAGAGGTGCCGAAGGTTGTCGAGGCGGCCGTCGTGCTGATGGAAATCCCGAGCGGCTGCACCTCCCACTGCGGCCCGAGACTCGGCGAACTCGAGTACTGGAAAGACGTCGTACCCGCCGATCGCATCGTACGGCCAAGGGCGAACCAGTAATGCGCTCTTTACTGCACACCCGCCCGGCCCGCGCCCTGGTCCTGGCATCCGCACTCGGCCTGCTGCTGCCCGCCGCCGCAGCGCCTGCTCCCGTCTGGCCGCGCGTCGCCCTGCCGGCCAGCGCCACCGCTTACCCGATCGGCGAACAGATGTCCGTGAACGGCACGCCGACACGCATGCAGGGCTTCGTCACCCGCACCGCACCGCTGGACACGGCAGCCTGGTTCCGCACCAGCCTGGGCCAGCCGCTGGTCGAGACGCCCCTGCTCGGCAAGATGGTGCTGGGCCGGGCCCAGGGCGACTACTACGTGTCGGTGATGCTGGAAGCGTTGCCGGGCCAACGCGGCGGCACGCGCGGCACCGTCACCGTGGCGAACCTGAAGGCGGCCTACGAGAAGCGCGACGCCAACCGCGCCATCAACGAGCGCATGCTGGCGCGCCTGCCGAACGGCAGCCGCCTGATGAACCAGCTCAGCTCCACCGAGCGCGGGCGCGCCACCGCCTACATCCTGGCCACCAACGGCCACAGCCAGCAGGCCAACCGCGACCACCTGGTCAAGCGCCTCGAAGCCGAAGGCTATGTCCTCGAACGCGAAGCCGGGCCGGGCCAGAAGCGCACGCCGGGCGTCCCGGCCGAAGTGGCCGCCGGCCGTACCCTGTTCTTCAAGGGCCGGGACAAGGAAGCCATGGCCGTCATCCGCCCGGCCGAGCAGTCCGGCAGCGCCATCGTGATCCAGACCGTCAACCTCGTGGAGGAACTCAAATGAAGCAGCAGCGCTTCCGCATGCCTGCGCGCTGGCGCCAGCACGGCCAGTCGATGATGGAATACACCGTCGTCTGCGCGGCCCTGGCCGTGGCCCTGTTCATGCCGGTCCCCGGCAGCGACAACGGCGCCGGCTCGCGCAATACGGTCCAGATCCTGCTCGACGGCTTCGAAAAAGCCTACAAGCGCTTTACCCATTCCATTTCCCTGCCTACGTAAATCATGAACCTCGCCGCCAAAGCCACAGCCACCGTTACCCACATCCGCCGCCTGCGGCCGAACCGTACCTGGGCCCTGCTGCTGGTCGCCCTGGCCATCGGCGGCCTGGCCGCGATGTCCGCCCGCAGCTACCTGAACCGCCAGATGCAGGCCATCGAGAACAGCGCCAAGGGCAAGACCATCACCGTCATCGTCGCCAAGAGCGACATCCCGAAGGGCGAGGTGCTCTCGGCCGAGAACATGGCGCTGCGCCCGATCCCGGCCGAGTTCGCGCACTCGGTGGCACTCTCGCCCGAGGACTTCGAGCGCGTCGACGGCCAGCGCCTGGCCTACCCGGTGAAAAGCGGCGAAATGATCCTCTGGGGCCTGATGGAAACGGCGCGCGTGCCGACCTTCTCGGCGAATGTGGCCGCCGGGCGGCGCGCCATGACGGTGCCGGTCGACGAGATCAATTCGATCTCGGGCATGCTGGAGCCGGGCGACACCGTCGACCTGCTGGCCACGGTTGATCGCAACGGCAAGAAGCTGACCTTCCCGGTGATGCAGAACGTGGCCGTGATGGCCACCGGCCAGCGCTCGCAGAACGACCCGAAGACCGGCGACGAGCGCCAGTACACGACCGTGACCATCGACACCACGCCCGAGCAGGCCAGGTTCCTGATCGCCGCGCGCGATGGCGGCACCCTGACCGCGCTGCTGCGCAATCCGCAGGACAAGATGGCCCTGCCCGGCCAGTACGACGTGGCCGCGCTGCTGGGGCTGACCAATCCGGCTCCGCAAGGCGGCGTGCGCCGCGTGCGCGCCGCGCGCCAGGTACCGGTGCTGTACGGCGGCAACCTGAACGGCACGCCGCCGGAAGCCCTGCGCCTGGCCCCGCGCGCGGCGGCGCCCGAACCGGCGCCGGCCGCACTCGCAGCCCCGGCAGCCCCGGCAACGCCCGCGGCCCCGGCCGCGCCGTCCGTACCGAATTCCGCCCCTGTCGTTGCCCAGGCCAACGCAGCATATTGATCCCGCGCCGCGGCCGGGCAGCACGGCCGCGGCGATAACTTCCCACCAACCGCACCTATGACATCGACCATCATCACGAACCACCGGCCATCGGGCGCTCAGCTGCGCAGCGTCGTTGCCGTCTGCCTGGGCCTGGCTTCCACCGGCACCTATTCTTCCTCCACCGCGCAAGCCGTGCCGACGCACATGTCGCCGGCCCTGGCGCCGGCGCCGATCACCGGCGCCACCTCGCCCAACCCGGCGACGGCGCGGCGCGACACCAGCGGCGAGATCCTGCGCGCCAAGCCCGGCGCGCGCCGCGACGCGGCCCGTAACGCGCCGTACGCGCCCGTGAAGAATACCGACGACAACGGTCCGATCCCGGAAATCGAGATGTTCGTCGGCGAGTCGCGCGTGTTCCCGACGCCCGGCGTGGCGCGCATCGCGGTGGGCAACGGCGGCATCCTGTCGGCCGCCGCCCTCGACGAGAAGGAAACCATCCTGTTCGCCAACGGCCCCGGCAGCTCGACGCTGTTCATCTGGAACGAGGACGGCCGCTACCAGCGCATCAAGGTCAATATCATCCCGGGCGACACCGCCCGCGTGGCGCGCGAAGTGGCGGCCTTTGTCGCCACCATCCCGAAGGCCAGGACCTCGGTGGTGGGCGACAAGGTGATCGTCGAAGGCGATGCCCTGTCCGACGAAGACCGCGAGAAAGTGGCCGAGCTGGCCAAGCGCTATCCGCAGATCGTCAACTTCACCAGCGCCATCGGCTGGGAAAAGATGGTCATGCTGGACGTGAAGGTGGTCGAGTTCCCGAAAAGCGAGCTGCGCGAGATCGGCCTGAAATGGACCGCCAACGGCGGCGGCGCGCTCGGCGCCATCTGGGCGCCGGGTCGCCGCGGACACAGCGGCCCCTACACGATCGGCATCCCGGGCGCCGGCAACGGCCTGCCGATCTCGGATGCGCCGCCGCCAGGCCAGGGCGCCGGCACCAGCAACGGCACCGCCACCCTGCCCACCTCGCTGAACGTCTTGACCGGGCTGAACATCGGCCTGTCGGCCCAGCTGAACCTGCTGGAACAGCAAGGCACGGCCAGCGTCCTGGCCGAACCCCAGCTGTCGGCGCGCAGCGGCTACAAGGCCAGCTTCCTGGCCGGCGGCGAATATCCGTATTCGGTGGCAAGCCAGAACGGCGTGACGATCCAGTTCAAGCAGTACGGCATCCGGCTCGAGATCGAGCCGCGGGTCGGGCGCGACGGCATCATCCGCGCCGAGATCGAATCCGAGGTCAGCTCGCTCGACCCCTCGGTCTCGACGCCGAATGGCCCGGCGCTGCTGACGCGCCGCACCAAGACCGAGTTCAACACGCGCGAAGGCGAAACCATGGTGCTGTCCGGCCTCCTGCAGCGCAACATCAGCGACGACGTCGACAAAGTGCCCCTGCTCGGCAGCCTGCCTGTGCTGGGACCGCTGTTCCGCTCGAAGCGCTACCAGAACCGCGAAACCGAGCTGGTGGTGTTCGTGACCCCGACCGTGGTCGACTCGCGCAGCCCCGGCCTGGTCGACCGCGTGCAGAAAACCACCGAGCGCCTGTCGGAACGGCTGGACCGCTCGCCCTACCTGAGCGACCCGCTGCAGCCGGGCAGCGATTCGAACCGCCCCGGCCGCATGCCGGGAGCGCCAGCCCAGGGCGTGCCTGCGGCTCCGGCCCAGTATCCGGCACCGGCACCGGCCGCAGCCGCGCCGCGCGCGCAGTAAGAAGGAGACACCATGCTGCAGATCGAAATCACCGACCCGGACGGCACCCAGCGCCTGCTGCAGGCGCCCGACGATTGCGTCATCGGCAAGGGCCGCGACAACGAGGTCCGGCTCGACAGCTGGCGCGTCGGCCGTGAGCATGCGCGCCTGTTCCGCACGCCCGGCGGCGTGCTGCTGGAAGACATGGGCGCCTTTGGCGGCGTGTTCGTCAACGAGGAGCGCATCGACGCCCAGCACGGGCCGCTGCGCGGCAGCGACATCATCGGCGTCGGCCCCTACCGCCTGCGCGTGCTGGAACACGAGCAGCCGGTGCTGGTGCAGGCCGCCGCGCCAGGCTCGCGTTCGAGCGCCGCGGTGCACCGCAACCAGCAGGCCACCGACGCCCTGAACGAATCGCGCGCGCATGCCGCGCGCGCCCAGCAGGAACTGCTGCGCACGACGGCCAGCGAGTCCGCGCCGGCGCCGGCGCAGGGCTCGGCAAACCAGGGCTATCCCGTGGTGCTGTCGGCACAGCCCGTCAAGGAGCTCGAATTCGAGTGGCGCAAGCGCATCCACAACAGGCTGCTCGACACGATCGACCTGCGCCGGCGCGACGTTTCGTCGATGACCGACGCCCAGCTGCGCGGCGAAACCAGCAGCCTGATCGCCGAGATCATGCGCGAGATCGGCAACGAGCTGCCGCGCGAACTCGACGCGGGCGTGCTGAGCCGCCAGGTGCTCGACGAAGCCATCGGCCTCGGCCCGCTCGAGGAACTGCTGGGCGACGACAGCATCTCCGAGATCATGGTCAACCGCTACGACCAGATTTACGTGGAACGCAACGGCCGCCTGCAGCGCCACCCGCTCACCTTTACCGGCGACCGCGCGGTGCTGGGCGTGATCGAGCGCATCGTGGCCCCGCTCGGACGCCGCATCGACGAATCCTCGCCGATGGTCGACGCGCGCCTGAAGGACGGCTCGCGCGTGAACGCCATCATCCCGCCGCTGGCGCTGAAGGGCCCGACCCTCACGGTGCGCAAGTTCGCCAAGCGCAAGCTGACCTCGAACGACCTGGTCGACTTCGGCGCGCTGAGCCCGGAAATGGCGGCCTTCTTGCAGATATGCGTGGAGGCGCGCAAGAACATCATCGTCTCGGGCGGCACGGGTTCCGGCAAGACCACGCTGCTGAACATCCTGTCGAACTTCATCCCGCCCGGCGAGCGCATCATCACGGTGGAAGACGCGGCCGAGCTGCAGCTGCACCACGAGCATCTGATCAGCCTCGAGTCGCGCCCGGCCAACGTCGAGGGCAAGGGTGCGGTGGCGATCCGCGACCTGGTGAAGAACACGCTGCGCATGCGGCCCGACCGCATCGTGGTCGGCGAATGCCGCGGCGCCGAGGCGCTCGACATGCTGCAGGCGATGAACACCGGCCACGAAGGCTCGCTCACCACCCTGCACGCGAACACCCCGCGCGACGGCCTGGCGCGCCTGGAAACCATGGTGCTGATGGCCGGCATGGACCTGCCGCTGACGGCGATCCGCGAACAGATCACCTCGGCGGTCGACCTGGTGGTACAGCAGACCCGCTTTGCCTGCGGCTCGCGCAAGGTCACCTGCATCACCGAAGTGACCGGCATGGAAAGCGGCAAGATCCAGCTGCAGGACGTGTTCCGCTTCGTGCACCGTGGCTATGGCCGCGACGAGCACGGCGAGCACAAGGTGCAGGGCTACTTCACGGGTTGCGGCATGGTGCCGACCTTCTACGAGGAACTGCGTGCGGTCGGCAACGAGCTCGACATGAAGCTCTTCACCCAGCACCCGAACGAGCTGGCGGACGTACGCGGCCATGAGGAGGTGCGGCGATGATGAGTTCCACCGTCCTGTTGTCGTACACCGTCGTCGTGGCCCTGGCCAGCGCGGTGCTGGCCTGGTTCGTGATCGACATGGGCACCGTCACGCTGAAGCGCTACCGCACCAGCTTCACCAAGAGCGCCGGCTTCAAGGCCAGGGAATTCTTCCTGTTCATCGATCCGCGCAAGCTGTTCATCGTCAACCTGGCCGGCATGGCGCTGGTGCCGCTGCTGGTGTCGATCCTCACCGGCAGCGCGCTGCTGGGCGTGCCGGTGCTGCTGTTCATGGCGCTGCTGCCGCGCACCCTGTATGCCTGGATGCGCAAGCGGCGCATGCGCCAGTTCGAGGAACAGCTGCCCGACGCCCTGATGATGCTGGCCGGCGGCATGCGCGCCGGTATCGGCCTGAACGCCGCCATCGCCCAGCTGGTGACCGAGACCGCGGGTCCGCTGGGCCAGGAATTCACGCTGCTGCTGCGCGAACAGCGCCTCGGCCTGCAGCTCGAACAAAGCCTGTCCAACCTGGCGCGCCGGGTGCCGACCCAGACCACGACGCTGGTCGTGTCGGCCATGCGCATCGCCAACGAGACCGGCGGCGGCCTGGCCGAAACCCTGGAACGCACCGCGCACACGGTGCGCAGCCGCCTGCAAATGGAGGGCAAGATCGGCGCCCTGACCGCCCAGGGCAAGCTGCAGGCCTGGGTGGTCGGCGCGCTGCCCCTGGCCCTGATGCTGGTGCTGAACAAGATGGAGCCCGAGGCCATGGCCTACCTGTGGCACGACCGTATCGGCTGGGCCACGCTGGCAGTGATCGGCGTGCTCGAAGGCCTGGGTGTCTACGTGATCCGCCGGATCGTCGCCATCGACGTCTGACCGTCATTCGAAACTTCGCCATGCAAAACTTCCTGCTCTCCCATTCGAACACCGTACTCCTGCTGCTGGCCATCCTGATTGGCCTGGCCGCGGCGCTGGTCGGCTGGCTCGCCAGCCGCGCCGTGGCCAGCGTGCCGCCCGAGGACCGCGAATACAAGGACCCGCCGCCGCTGGGCTTTCGCCTGCTGTGGTGGCCGATCCATGCGCTCGCCTACTTCATCGATCCGCTGGTGCCGGACAAGTCGCACCAGGCGCTGCAAGGCAAATTGCGCAAGGCCGGCCTCGACTTCTCGCTGTCGCCGAGCCAGTTCCTGGCCGCGCGCCTGGTCGCGGCCATCCTGCTGGCGCTGGTCTGCTGCTGGATCCTGGGCTCCTTCGACCAGCCGGGCGCCCTGGCCGAGAACATCGGCCTGGACGCCTACCTGTGGGCCGCCTGGTTCGGCGCCGTGTGCGGCTTCGTGTATCCGGCGATCTGGCTGCGCGACCGCCTGGTCCAGCGCCGCAGCGAACTGCTGAAAAGCCTGCCCTTCTACCTCGACATCGTGACCCTGTGCGTGGAAGCGGGCCTGAACCTGCAGGGCGCC
>Ga0308160_10005118_pt1 | contig 13793 bp, 12 predicted proteins | sample PhyFR1_FD_201036 | JGI IMG/M metagenome (GOLD analysis project Ga0308160, IMG submission 201036) | Phyllosphere microbial communities from UC Gill Tract Community Farm, Albany, California, United States - DLSLF.R1 | ecosystem: Host-associated > Plants > Phyllosphere > Unclassified | place: USA...
GGGGCAGATTTGCTCGACGAGATTCAATCCCTGATGAAAGGTTTCGGTAGCAAATTCACGGTAAATTTTGTCTGACTACTTAGGTTCGAGCTTCAAGAGTTTGTCCCTATTGCCCGCAATACGGATGTATGCGGCTCGCTGCGGTTCGCTCAAGGCGTCTGGAGGGAACTTCATCTCGATGATTTGCTTAATATTGTCCTGTGTAGGCGGCATGCTCGGATCCTTGACGATCACCACGTCGGGGCGGCGGATCAGTCCCCTCCCCGCCTGATAAGTCGGAGGATGTTCTGGTTCAGTCCCCCAGTACTTTTTAATCCAACCGGGAAGGTAATCATGCCCCTTTGTAGCGACGTTACTGTCCATGATCGGTGCCGGTGGCCGCTTGGTCATATCGTAATTAACCTCTTGCTTGTATGGACTCCGGTGATCCATCAGCTTATCCAAGGCCTTCATGTTGTCGGATACGCAGCCCTGCTTGAGCTGTTGACCGTCCTTGCCAACGTTCGGTTCCTTGTTGCACTTACACATGGCTGTGCATAGGATCTTCTTGTCGACCGGATCAATCTGCGGCTGGTTGACCCGAACAATGGTGGTCGTTCCTTCGGGCGACATGCCGCCATTCGCGAGTGGGGGAGTATTACTCATGTTTTTTATCGACTATATCGAACGCGAGCGCTTCTTTAGTGCCGCGCTCAACCCACTGCGTAAATCCTTCTTCATCGGTTGTCCCGGTGATGGACTGGCCATCGGTTGATCGAACGCGCACGGGCTTGCCGACGATTGGCTTTCCGTCCTCCATGCTGACGAGCTGGAACCTGCCTTGATATCTCTGACTCACTACATCGACCAGCGTGTCCTGGTACGCGGCGGCCAATCCAGAGCCGATCGCTCCGAAGCCATTCGAACCGACCTCGCTGGATGAATCGCTAGCCGCCGTAGGCGCAGCCCCTGACGATGGCTCCGTAAGTGTTCGGAGTTGGCTGGAAATGAGCGACGCTCCACATGCTACCTTGCAGCCGTGGTATGCGACAGGCGCTCCGTCGACGATCGTCGATTGATCGCCCTCGGCAATTGGAAAGACACCACTGCACTTGGGGCAAGCAACCAGATCACCCACGCGGGCAATCGGTTTGCCGTCACAGTCAGAGAACGGAGAGCCTGCGAGGACTGTGCCACCGTGCGAGGTTTTGTCACCTACTACAATAAATGGCTGCATGTTCAGACCCATATTTCGATGCTTGGCAATCTTGAATAATCATTAATAAAATGTCAAGAATCCATAGAGTCTGTCAGATTTTTCTAAATTGGGGAAAGCCCAATCTTGTGGCGGTCAGCGAAGGCCGCCGCCACGGCATCGGTACGGCGCTGGTGCAGAAGAGCGCGCACTGATCCGTTTCAATCGAAGCGGCGCGCCGGGAAGGCCGGCGGCGCCGCCAGCATGATGCGCCAGGTGCGCCGCAGCTGGAACACGCTGCCGGCGACGGCCATCGCGATCAGCAGCAGCCAGCCGAACATGGCCTTGCCCGACAGGATGCCGACGCCAAGCGCCACCCCGCCTTCCAGCAGCGCCAGCAGGAAAGCGCGCAGGCCCAGCGACAGGTTCCAGCCGATGTTGCTGCTGAAGCTGTTGAGCAGCACCATCAGCAGGGAACGCGCGGTTGGCGGACGCCATCCGCCATTGCTGGCATAGTCGCCGAGCAGCCCCATCATGGCCACCTGCCCGGCCAGGAAGCACAGGCCCAGGTGGCGCAACAGCGCGCCGGCGTCCGCGGTGATGAGCGCGCCGGCCACCAGGATGGCTACGGTCAGCAGGGCCCACAGTATCATGCCGTTCTTTAGCAACTGGGTCGCCAGGCGGCGGTTCAGGAACCTGGCGTCGCCGGCCAGCGGCGTCAGGCGCAGCAGGGCCTGTTCGCTGCGCACCCGCGACATCTGCTGGCTGACCTGGATCGTGCCGAGCACGGTGGCGATGATGAAGCCGCCCAGTCCCGCAACCGAAGCACCGTGCACCACGACCTCCAGGTGAGCGTCGTTGCGTACGGCCAGCGCCAGGCGCACGCCGACGCCGATCACCAGCAACACGGCCACGCTGGGAATCCAGGCGCTCCAGTGCGCTACCGGTCCCAGCGCATGCATCAGCATCCGGCCCGGGTCGCGGGTTTTGCAATCGCGGCGCAACGCGTCGCCGTACAGGCGCAAGGCGTGCCATACGCGTGTGTTGTTCTCGTTCTCCTTCGCCCAGCCCTGCCCGTTTTCGTAGCGGCGCATGCGGGTGACCTGGGCGCTGTGCCTGTCGTAGTGCTTGTCGCCGGCGGCCGGGAACATCCACAACACGCCCCAGGCCAGGGCCGGCAGCATCAGGACCGCCATGATCGTCTGCGCGGTCTCGCCCAGCAGGAAATCCGCGGAAGCGGACGGCAGGAAGACACGCAACAGCCAGGGCATGTTGCCGCACAAGATCATCCCAAACAGCGCTGCCCTGTTGCCGGCGGCCGTCATCGCAAACGCGAACACGAACAGGCCGACTACCGGCGCGATCTTCCAGCTGCCGCTCGCGGCCGTGAACAGGAAGGTGAGGAGCAGCCAGCCGCCGGCCACCATCTGCATCAGGCGGCGGCGCTGGCGCGGCAGCAGCCTGGCGTTGGCGGCCGAATTGAGCAGGAGCGCGCCGGGCACGAACAGGGTGGCCCACACGATTCCGATCCAGAATCCGGAAAGGCCCGTCAGCACGCGCAGCAGGACGGGGATGCTCAAGGCATGGTGCTTCAGGACGTCGAGGACGACGACGATCGCGAATCCAAGGATCAGCACCCCGGCCAGGACGGCCATGAAGGTGTTGGAGCGGGCGTCGCGCTGGGTGGTGGTCACGCGCCAGATATTGCAATAGTCCTGCAAGACGGCACTCATTTCGTCACCTCGATGAACAGGTCTTCCAGGCTCAGGGGTTCCACGCGCACGCCCGGTTCGCTCGCCAGCCGCTCGACTTCAAGGCCCGCTTCCTGCACGATCACGCTGGCCACGCCGCCGTCGCGGTGGCGCCGCACTTCGCCGTACAGCGGTTTCAAGGGCAGGCTTGACGCCGGCATGGTCACGCGGCGCGCGCTCTCCACCAGCACGTCGGTCTGGCCCTGCAGCGCGATCCGGCCATCCTTCAGGAATGCCAGGTCGAACGCCACCCGCTCGAGGTCGGACAGGATGTGGGTCGAGAACACCACCGTGGTACCGCGCTCGATCACGTGCTCGACCAGCTCGCGCAGGAAGTCGCGGCGCCCGACCGGGTCCAGCGCGGACACCGGCTCGTCCAGGATCAAGAGGTCCGGATCGTGGGCCAGCGCGCGGATGATCGACAGGCGCTGCTGCTCGCCGCCGGACAGCTTCTTGATCTGCTTGGCGCGCATCGCCGCATCGAAGCCCCAGCGCGACAGCAGGCCCTCGACCTTGGCCGTGTTCCAGCGCGGGTACATGGCCTTGAAGTAGTCGAACATCTGGTTCGGCGTCAGCCACTCGAACAGTTCGGCCTTCTGCGGCACGTAGCCGATACGGGCGCGCGCCGCTTCCGACAGGCTGGCGCAGTCCTCGCCGAACAGCTTCACGGTACCGAATTCCACCTCGCGCAGCCCGAGCAGGCATTCGAGCAGGGTCGACTTGCCGGCGCCGTTGCGGCCGAGCAGGCCGACCACCTGGCCGGGTGCGATGCGCCAGTCGAGGCTGTCCAGCACGCGCTGGCTGCCGAAGTGCTTCGTGACCGAGGACATCTGGACGAGAGGGGAACTGCTGCGGGCGTTCATTTTGCTTCCTTCAGGATGGTTGCGAACAAATTCAGGACGGTGTCGGGGTCGAGCTCGAGCTGGCGCGCTTCGCGGGCGGCGCGTTCCAGGGTCGGGCGCAGCAGTTGGGCGCGCTCCGCAGGCTGGCCGGGGCCGCTCGATTCGGCCACGACCATGCCGAGACCGCGGCGGCGCGCCAGCACGCCTTCCATTTCCAGCAGGCCGTAGGCCTTGGACACGGTCATCGGATTCAGCGCCAGCGCGTGAGCGATCTCACGCACCGAGGGCATCTCGTCGCCAGGCGCCAGCTGGCCGGCGGCCACCAGCCGGCGCACCTGCTCCACGAGCTGGCGGTAGATCGGATCGGCCGAGCCGGTCGCGATCGAGAACAGGGAGGCGGTATGGGTTGTCATTGCAATCTACTGTATTAATTGAGTGATACAGTAAGACAGGTCGTTCAATATCGTCAAGCAATATTTGCATGCATATCACCGGGAATTCGTCGTCTGTTCCCGGATTTCGACAGCTGGTCACAAAATGCTGACATCGCGTTTCGATCACGGTAGATTAGCCATAAAGAAATACTTTCTTAAAACCGTGGAGAAACACGCAATGCTATCGATCAAGCAGCTCAACAAGACGTATGCGAATGGCGTCAAGGCCATCAACAATGTCAGCCTCGAGATTCCGAACGGGATGTTCGGCCTGCTCGGCCCGAACGGCGCCGGCAAGTCCTCGCTGATGCGCACGATTGCGACGCTGCAGGATCCCGACAGCGGCAGCATCCATTTCCACGGCCTGGACGTCCTGAAGGACAAGGAAGGCTTGCTGCGCCAGCTGGGCTACCTGCCCCAGGACTTCGGGGTCTACCCGAAGGTCAGCGCCGAAAAGCTGCTGAACCACTTCGCCGTCCTGAAGGGCCTGGCCGGCAAGGGAGAACGCAAGGAAGCCGTCGAAGCCCTGCTGCACCAGACCAACCTGTGGGATGCGCGCAAGCGCCACCTCGGCACCTATTCGGGCGGCATGCGCCAGCGCTTCGGCATCGCCCAGGCCCTGCTCGGCGCGCCGCGCCTGGTGATCGTCGACGAGCCGACCGCCGGCCTCGACCCGGACGAGCGCAACCGCTTCCTCAACCTGCTGGCCAAGATCGGCGAACAGGTGGTCGTCATCCTGTCGACCCACATCGTCGAGGACGTGACCGACCTGTGCCCGCGCATGGCCATGATCGCCAAGGGCACGGTGCTGCTGCAGGGTGCCCCCCAGGACGCCATCGACACCCTGAAGGACCGGGTCTGGCGCCGCACCGTCAGCCAGGAAGCGCTGGCCGAATACCAGGAACGCTTCAACGTGCTGTCGACCCGCCTGGTGGGCGGCCGTCCGCAGATCAACGTGTACTCGGAAGTCCAGCCGGACGACGGTTTCAAAAGCGTCGAGCCGGACCTGGAAGACGTCTACTTCCTCCAGATCCGCAACGCGCAGAAGCTGCCGGCTACGCCGTCAGCGCCCGAAGCGTCTCCTCTCATGACTGCATAAGGAGCGGCCATGTTGAGGGAATTCTTCAAGTTCGAGCTGGGCACGCAATTGCGCCAGCCGCTGCTGTGGGTGTGCGCGTTGATCTTCGGCGCGCTGGCCTTCGGCGCCACCACCACCGATGCGATCACGGTCGGCGGCAGCATCGGCAACGTCAACCGCAACGCGCCGGTCGTCGTCGCCCAGCTGCTCGGCGCGTTCAGCCTGATGTCGATGTTCGTCGTGACCATCTTCATCGCCGGCACCGTGCTGCGCGATGCCGAAGTCGGCATTTCCGACATGCTGTTCGCCACGCCGATGAAGAAGCACGACTACCTGGCCGGGCGCTTTGCCGCCGGCCTGGTGGCCTGCCTGTTCATCTTCGCCGTCATCATCGTCGGCATGATGCTGGGGCCCCTGATGCCCTGGGTCGACACCCAGCGCGTCGGTCCCTTCGCCGGCGCCGCCTACCTGTGGAGCCTGGCCGTGCTGGTGCTGCCCAACCTGTTGTTCATCGGCGCCCTCCTGATGCTGCTGGCCTCGACCACGCGCTCGATCATGCTGGTGTACGTGGGCGTGCTGGCCTTCTTCGTGCTCTGGATCGTGGCCGGCAAGTTCACCGCGAACATCGACAACGAGTGGATCGCCGTGCTGGCCGACCCCTTCGGCATCCGCGCGCTGGGCCGCGCCACCCGCTACTTCTCTACCGCCGAATCGAACGCCGGCCTGCCCGCCATCCAGGGCTACATCCTGGCCAACCGCCTGCTGTGGTCGGCGGTCGCGCTGGCGCTGTTCGGCCTGACCTTGGTGCTGTTCAAGCCGCAGCGCGCCGGCACCGGCAAGCGCCGCTTCGGCAAGGCCAAGGCCCAGCCGGCCGCCGCTTCGATGCCAGCGCACGTCGCCCTGCCGCGCATCGAACCGCGCTTCACGCCGGCCACGCGCTGGGCCCAGTGCTGGCATATCTTCGCTTTCGACGCCGCCGCCGTGTTCAGGAGCGTACCCTTCCTCGTGATGCTGCTGTTCGGCGTGCTGAACATCGTCGGCTCGGGCTCCCAGATGGGCAAGATGTTCGGTACCGACGTCTATCCGATGACCCACCTGATGATCGAACTGCTGAACAGCAGCTTTACCTTCCTGCTCCTGATCATCGTGACCTTCTATGCGGGTGAGCTGATCTTCAAGGAGCGCCAGGCGAAGATCGCCGACGTCAACGACGCCATGCCGGTGCCGAACTGGGCGCCGCTGCTGGCCAAGAGCCTGGCGCTGGTGGGCGTGGTGCTGGCCTTCCTGCTCATCGGCAGCCTGGCCACCATGGCGATCCAGCTGGTGCGGGGCGGCGCGCCGATCGAACCCCTGCTGTACCTGAAGGGCGTGCTGGTTTCCGGCCTGCCCTTCATCCTGATGGGCCTGTTTGCCGTGGTCCTGCAGGTCATCACCAATAACAAGTTCATCGGCTACCTGCTGATGGTGCTCTTGATGGTGTCGCAGGTCGTCCTGGGCGTCATGCACTTCGACCACAACCTGTACAACATCGGCGGCCTGCCGCGCACCCCGTACTCGGACATGAACGCTTATGGCCACTTCATCGCGGGCTGGGCCTGGTTTGCGCTGTACTGGACCCTGTTCACGGTGGCGGCCCTGATCCTGGCCCAGGCCTTCTGGGTGCGCGGCTTGTCGAACACCTGGCGCGAGCGCGTGCGCGTGGCCGGGCGCCGCCTGAAGGGATCGTCCGGCGTGGCGCTGGCATTGTGCCTGATCGCCTTTGCCGGCGTCGGCGGCTGGATCTTCCACAACACCAACACGCTGGCGCACTACGAAGCCGGCGACGTGGCCATGGACAAGCGCGCGCTGTACGAAAAGACCTACCGCAAGTACAAGGACCTGCCGCATCCGAAGGTGACGGACGTGCGCGCCGCCGTGGACATCTATCCGGGCGAGCGGCACCTGGTCATCAAGGGCAGCTACGTCCTGCAGAACAAGACCAACATGCCGCTCGACACGCTGCGCCTGCAGCTCAACCCGGACGTGGCGACCACCCTGTCGGGGCTGCCGGCGCACCGGGTCGAGCTGGACGACAAGACCTTCGGCTTCACCATCGTCAAGCTGGCCCAGCCCCTGGCGCCGGGCGCCCGCATGCCGCTCGACTTCACGGTCGACGTGCGCCGCCCCGGCTTCGAGAACAACGGTGAAGTGGACACGATCAACCTGAACGGCACCTTCTTCAACAACCACGCCTTCTTCCCGCTGATCGGCTACCAGCGCGACCAGGAGCTGACCGACCGCAACGAGCGCCGCAAGCGCGGCCTGGGCGAGCCGGAACGCATGGCCAAGCTGGAAAACCAGGCCGCGCGCGCCAACACGATCTTCGGTGCGGATGCGGACTGGATCAATTTCGAGACCGTCGTCTCGACCAGCGGCGACCAGTTCGCGCTGGCGCCGGGCTACCTGCAAAAGACCTGGAAGGAAAACGGCCGCAACTACTTCCAGTACAGGATGGACCAGAAGATGATGCCCTTCTTCTCCTACCTGTCGGCCGACTGGCAGGTGAAAAAGGGCGACTGGCACGGCATCCCGATCGAGATCTACCACGACAAGAAGCATGCCTACAACGTGGACCGGATGATCGCGGCCACGCAAAAGTCGCTGGACTACTACACGACCCAGTTCACGCCCTACCAGTTCAAGCAGGTGCGCATCCTGGAGTTCCCGAACTACGCCAGCTTCGCCCAGTCGTTCGCCAACACGATCCCGTTCTCGGAGTCGATCGGCTTCATCGCCGACCTGCGCGACAAGAAGGACATCGACTACGTGTTCTACGTGACGGCCCACGAGATGGCGCACCAGTGGTGGGGCCACCAGATCGCCGCCGCCAACGTGCAGGGCTCGAGCATGCTGGTCGAATCGCTGGCGCAGTACTCGGCGCTGATGGTGATGGAAAAGGAATACGGCCGCTCCCAGATGCGCCGCTTCCTGCGCTATGAACTGGACCGCTACCTCAGTTCGCGCGGCGGCGAGGCGATCGAGGAACTGCCGCTGTACCGCGTGGAGAACCAGCAGTACATCCACTACCGCAAGGGCAGCCTGGTGTTCTACCGCCTGCGCGACGAGATCGGCGAAGCCGCGCTGAACCGCGCGCTGCAACGCTACCTGAAGGACAAGGGCTTCCAGGAGTCGCCCTTCACCACCTCGGCCGAGCTGCTCCAGTATATCCGCGCCGAAGCGCCGGCCGACAAGCAGGCCCTGATCACGGACCTGTTCGAGAAGATCGTCTTCTACGATAACCGCGTGCTCGAAGCCAGCGCCAGGAAGCGCCCCGACGGCCAGTGGGACGTGACCATGAAGCTGCACCTGGCCAAGCTGGAAGCCGACGGCAAAGGCAAGGAGACGCCACGCACCTACGACGAGCCGGTGGAAATCGGCGTGTTCGCACGCGCCCCGGGTGCCAAGGAAGCGGACGAGCGCGTGCTCCTGCTCGACAAGCGCACGCTCAGCGGCGAGAACCCGGTCGTGACCGTGACGGTCAAGGAGCAGCCGTTCGAGGTCGGCGTCGATCCCTACAACAAGATGATCGACCGCGTGTCGGGCGACAATCGCAAGGAAGTCGCCATCCAGTGAGTCAAGGCCGCCTTGCCGCGAGCCGCCGCGCCGCCTGCACCGGCGGCGTGTCGCCCAGCGGCACCAGCGCGGCCCCGCGCGCCAGCGTGCGCACCAGCGTCGCTTCGCCGAAGCGCAGGCCTTGATCGCGCAGCTGCGGCAGCGAGCGCACCGGCGCAGGCAGGATCTCGACGGCCGCGCGCACCAGCAGCCGCTGCAGCGGGCGCAGCGGCGCGGGCAGGATCGCCGCCTCGCCCATGATGCGCATGAAGTCGGCCAGGATGCTTGAGCCTTCCAACCCGGGGGCGGTCCTGGCGAGCAGCGCTTCCCACTCACGCCAGGAACCCACCGCGCCGGTCGCGCCGTACAGCGCCGCGGACGGACCGCCCTCGACGAAGGCGGCATCCTTCTCGCGCGCCGACAAGGCCTGGACGTAGGCGTGGTAGGCCTCGGTAAAGCCGAAGGTGGCGGTCGCATGCACCCAGTCGAGCAGGCGCGGATCGTTGGCGTGGTACGGCACGCCGCCGGGCGTGCTGCCCCGCACGTGGCCATGCATGTTGACCACGCGCGCGATCAGCTGCTCGGTGGCCGTGCGCGGCCCATACACCGTCATCATCGCCGCGAAGCCGGTGCGCCGCAGCCGCATCAAGGGATCGCGCTGGAAGCTGCTGTGGTCCCAGACGCCGGAGCGCACCGACGGTTCGGCCAGTTCCAGCAGCACCGCCGTCACCCCGCCGATGAACAGGGCGGCCGGGTTGGCGAAGATGCGCCAGGAGACGCCGTCGGGCGGGGTCAGCGCGGGTTCGCCGGCGGGCTGGCTGAAGTCGAAGGCCATGCCGGGTGGGGGGCGCATCAGGTCTTGTATCGTGTTCAGCATCGGGACTCTCTCGACAAATCGTCTGCGCTCGCCGGATTTTCGGTAAGCTCATCGATGAAACCATCGACGATGTTTCACATATTACATAGGTGAGGCCATGAAGACGCTCTGGATGACATGCTGGGTATTGTTCGCAATGGTCGGAAGCAGTGCCGTGGCGCAGGATGCCGACTTACCGGCGCAGGCGAAGTCCTACCGCGACGCGCGCGCAGCGGTGGCCGACCTGGAAAAGATCCCCGCACCCGGCGGCATCCAGGACGCATACAAGACCCTCATCGGCGGCATCGACCAGTGGATCAACGTGCGCGGCCAGGATCGCGCCAACCCGATGATCCTGTTCGTGCACGGCGGCCCGGCTTCGCCCATCACGCCGACGATCTGGCAATTCCAGCGCCCGGTCGAGGAATACTTCACGGTCGCCAATTACGACCAGCGGGGGGCCGGCAAGACCTATGGCGCAACCGATCCGCAGGCGCTGGCCGATACCCTCCACATTGAACGCTATGTCGATGACGCGATCGAGGTGGCCGAGCACCTGCGCCGGCGCTACGGCCAGCGCAAGCTCGTCCTGGTAGGCCACAGCTGGGGCACGATCATCGGCATGAAGGCGGCGCTCAAGCGCCCCGACCTGTTTCATGCCTACGTCGGCATCGGCCAGGTCATCAACACGCGCGAGAACGAACGCATCAGCTTCGAGTATGCGCTGGCCCAGGCCAGGGCGCACGGCAATCGGGAAGCGCTGCGCGAGCTGGGTTCGATCGCGCCCTACCCCGGTACACAGCCGATCACGCGCGAGCGCATCGTCGTGGCGCGCAAATGGCCGCAATTCTATGGTGGGCTGAGCGCCTTCCGCAGCAGCTCCACCTATTTCTTCGACGGCCCCCTGCTCTCGCCGGACTACGACGACAAACAGGTGCGCGACATCGACCAGGGCAGCCTGTTCACGCTGGAACGGGTGCTGCCGGAGTTCGTGCAGGTCGACTTCACGCAGGTGAAGCATTTCCCGATCCCGGTCGTGATGTTCATGGGCCGGCACGACTATACGACGCCGACCGCGCCCACGGCGGCCTGGCTGGCACGGGTGAAGGCGCCGTCCAAGCAGGCGGTGTGGTTCGAGCACTCCGCGCACATGGTGCCGTGGGAAGAGCCGGGCAAGTTGCTGGTTAGCCTGCTGACGTATGTGAAGCCGCTGGTGCGGTAAGGCACCAGCGTACACAATCGCGATAACCCACCTTGAATAGGATCTGAAGTTTTATGAGTCACACCGTATCGCCTCCGCAGTTGGTACTTTGCATACCGGGCCCATGGGAAACCCGGTCCGACTCCGTGACGGACATCGTCCAGCGCACGGAAGGACAATACATATTCGCGGGCCGGCTTCTCATGCATGTCGCAACGCAAAAGGTGTTCGAGGTCGAATTCGAGCCCCGCGACGAGCGCATGCTGCGCGCGTTCGCCGCAGTCGGCCCGCACTGGCGTGATTCGCCCGACATGCAGCGGATCGATTCCCACCGGAGCGTCGCCTATTTGCTGGGCCATGGCGGCACGGACCAGGACGTCCAGGCACTGATGCTGGCGGCGAAGGCACTGCTCGACGCCGGCGGCCTGGGCGTCAAGGTCGAAAGCACCGGCTTGGCACACTCGCCGGCTGCCTGGCGCGGCATGTGCGAGGAATTCGCGCTCTTCAGCCCCTATCGCGCGTTTGTCGTCGTGGTCAACGGCCCCGGTGAAGCCTACTCGTGCGGCATGCATACTTTCGGCATGCACGATGTCCGGGTGATGGATGAGGACAAGGCCAGTGCATCGCAAACCGCACAGGTCTTTTCCAGGTACCTGTTCACGGAGCGTCCTGCCGTGCAAGCCGGGCAAACCTTCGCATGCGCCAAGGACGCGCCGGTGTACCGCATCGCGTCAAGCGAAGGCGTCGACTACGAGCCGGATTCGCTGTTCATCAACCCCTACGGGACGTGGCGGCTGCAACGTCCATAAAAAAAGACGGCCCTGCAAGCAGAGCCGTTAAAAATGGGTCCCAAGCACCCAATCACGCAGGCAGGGGGCCGCCCGCGGGATTCTTCGACGGGCGCGTCTCTTGATGGACGCGCGCCGTCATATATCAATTACAGATGCGGCACGATCTGCGGCATCAGGTCATCAAACGTCCGGCCGCTGCCGTTTTCGCCGATCGCGTGCATCTTCCATTCGCCGTTGTGGCGGTACAGCTTGGCCATGATCTGGGCGGTGTGCGAACCCGTCACCGACAGGTCGTAGCGCGCGATTTCCTTCTGGTTGCCGGCATTGATGATGCGGCAGAAGGCGTTCGCGACGGTCGAGAAGTTCTGGCCGGTGAAGCTGTTCACGGTGAACACCAGCGATTTCACGTTGGCCGGCACCGCGTTCAGGTCGACGATGATCTGCTCGTCGTCGCCGTCGCCCGCGCCGGTGCGGTTGTCGCCGGTGTGCGTGATGCTGCCGTCACGGCTCTTGAGCTGGCGGAACCAGACCACGTCGACCGGACGGTTGGATTCGTCGAACAGCACGACCGAGGCGTCCAGGTCGACCGCTTCGCCCTTGCCGCCGCCGAAGCCGAAGAAGCCCTTGCTCTTGGCGACGTCCCAGCCCAGGCCCATCGTCACGCGAGACAGCGCGCCGCCGGCTTCCTTCTCCAGCGAGATTTTCTGACCCTTCTGCAGGTTGACACTCATGATGTTGACTCCTTAATCGTCGTCCCCGCGAAGGCGGGGATCCAGGTTCTTGTTGCGTCTCAGCGCGACGGCGACTGCATCCAGGCTTTGAATGCATTGCGGTTGCGCGAGCAGACGTAAATCTTGCCGCGACCCGAGAAGCGCAGGACGATGCCTTCGCCGCTGGTCTGGCTGTTGATCAGGTTGCCGAGGAAGCCGCTGCTCTGGCCCGTCGTCACCGACACCTCGTAGTGCAGGGTCGAATCCCAGGCCACCACGTGCGAGTTGTCGATGATCGCGTCCTTGCCCGGCTCGACTTCCAGTTCGTTCATCGAACCGAAACCGGACACCACCACCTGCCCCGAACCCTGCGTCTCGGTGACGAAGAAGCCGCCGCTCTGGGCGAACAGCGCGTTGCCGATGCCCTGCGTCTTGACCTTCAGGTCGACGCCGGAGCCGGCCGCCACGAAGGCGCCGTCGCTGATGATGTACTGTTTCGAGCCGCAATCGACCACCTGCATCGCGCCCGGCAACGTCGGCGACAGCAGGCAGTCGCCGTCGCCGCGGGTCGCCTCGATGTGCTGCTGGAAGAAGGATTCGCCGTTGGCGAAGGTGCGCATCAGCGCGCTGCCCAATCCTCCCTTCATCTTGCCCTTGAGGTCGAGCGTCGATTCCATCATGACCATCGCATCCGATTCGCAGTAGATGGTCTCACCGCGCTTCATCGATACGTGCAGGAAGGGATCGACATCCCCGGTTACGGTAAATACTGGCATTTGTAAATTCCTTGAGAGAAGGTGGAACCCTTTGTCCTCCCCGCAGCATGGCTGCGCGGGGAAGACAAAGCGAGGGTTCCTTAAACGTTCACGCCGTAGTTCTTGGCGAGGGGGCCGAGGCCGCCGTTGAAGCCCTGGCCGACTGCGCGGAACTTCCAGTCCGCGCCGTTACGATACACCTCGCCGAAGATCATGGCCGACTCGGTCGAGCCGTCTTCGGACAGGTCGTAGCGGGCGATCTCGCTGTTGTTGGCGGCGTTGATGCAGCGGATGAAGGCCTTGCCGACCATGCCGAAGTTCTGGCGGCGGGTGTCGCCATCGTGGATGGTGACGGCCAGCACCACGCGGTCGACGTCGGCCGGGACCTTGCTCAGGTCGATGTTCAGGGTCTCGTCGTCGCCTTCGCCTTCGCCGGTGCGGTTGTCGCCCGAGTGGGTCACGGAACCGTCGGCCGACTTGGCGTTGTTGTAGAAGATGAAGTCGGCATCCGAACGTACCTTGCCCGACTGGTTCAGCAGGAAGGCGACGCCGTCGAGGTCGAATGCGGCGCCGTCGGTGGCGCGGACGTCCCAGCCCAGGCCCAGTTTCA
>Ga0308160_10005119_pt1 | contig 13790 bp, 13 predicted proteins | sample PhyFR1_FD_201036 | JGI IMG/M metagenome (GOLD analysis project Ga0308160, IMG submission 201036) | Phyllosphere microbial communities from UC Gill Tract Community Farm, Albany, California, United States - DLSLF.R1 | ecosystem: Host-associated > Plants > Phyllosphere > Unclassified | place: USA...
CGGACCAGCGACCCGTGGTCTTCGTAGCTATCGTTCAATGTGATCTGTTGAGCGAGCACCGAAGACGATAACTATCATAAGCGGAGGTGCCTCCCCGTGTTTCAGCCCATATACCATTCCGTCGTGCTATCTTCCAGCCATGTCCAGATGCACGAATCTTCGAGCAAACTATATTCCCTCAACCTCCAATGCACTGCATCCGGATATGATGCATGAACACTTGTGTCATTGCGTGCTGAAACAAGCCAGGCTGCGGGCTCTGGTGGGCTGTGCTATTGAAAGGTACGACGACGCCACTTCTTGGCTATACTTGACTACATCCTATCGTCATTGCTGTTAATCTCTTTTTATATCATAGCATCAATCAGTTGCATATAAATATCTAGAACTAGACTTTCAACCCACATTCGTCCTCCTACAGTCTCGTATAATCAAATCAAGCGATAATAAACGTCAGCAATCCGGATAACTTATACCCTATCAACAACATCAAGATGAATCAAGGTGGCAATGACATGTACCAGGCGAACGATGGCAAGTGGTACCCTAGTGCGTCCCCGTCCCCCAGTCCCTTCCTTGTGATTGTACTGATAATATAGAGCAAGCGATGCCACAAGGCTGGCAGCAGGGACCTAACGGAGGTTATGTAGGACCAAATGGACAGACGAATTACGGTGGACAGCAGCAATACGGAGGAGCACAGCAGGGGAACTACTGGGGGTGAGTCCGAGATGTTAGGGGATGCGGATTAAACTGATCAATAGTGCACCCCAGCAGATGTACGCCAATCAACCCATGTACATCAAGCAAGGCCGTCCGGCAGGTGGAGCTGGTGCTGCTGCTGGAGGTGGTATTCTGGGTGAGTGAACCTCTGGTGATGTGGGGTAGGCGCTGATCAACAGCTGGTCTATGTTGCGGAGCATTATGTTGTGACATGTGTCTGTTCTGCTAAGAGCTTCGAGGGGACGGGCATGATGAAGAAACATAAGGATTGCATGGACGAATGTTGATATATTAGTGGGATACGAATACAAATAATATGCAAGGAAGGGAATACACGTATCAGATAGCGATGCACGATCATCATTGGACTGCACCAGAACGACCCATGCTGTCATGACTTGATTGAGAGCTGTAGGCTCTAGGCTGTGCTGAAGGCTGCAAGGTACCACGACGCCACTGCTTGGCTGCTTACACCTCTGTGTATATATATGTATTCCACTGACGGGGATCACTTGTTGTGTTCTATCTCTTATCTGCTTGTATCGAGCAGCTGTCTATCATCGTGAAGAGCTCGCAGAGTAGATATCGAAACCGTCAAGCGTCAGCAATCCGGGTAAATCACACATCAACAATGAATCAAGGTAGCAACGACATGTACCAAGCCAATGACGGCAAGTGGTACCCAAGTAGGTCTCTTCTCTTTCCCAATAGTTGGTCTGACATCCAGAACAAGGGATGCCACAAGGCTGGCAGCAGGCTTCTGATGGATCGTACGCCGGGCCAAATGGTCAAACACAAGATGGTGGACAACAGAAGAAACAACCACAGCGTCCCTCAGGTAATTACGGTGGGATATTTTCCCAACAGGCTGCCGGGGGGTTTTATGGGTGAGTTCGCGAATTGAATAGCTGCAGACAAAGCTGATTGATAGTGCGCCACCTGCACATTATGGGCAACAACAACCCATGTACGTCAAACAAGGACGTCCGGGAGGTGGAGCAGGTGCTGCCGCCGGAGGTGGGATTCTAGGTGAGCGGACTATTAGTGAAGCGAGGATGGCGCTTATCAAAAGCTGGACTATGCTGCGGGGCACTATTTTGCTAGATCAGTGGCGGGTTTAAGCACAGGAGAGGATTCTGAAGGACTTGAAAGACAATATTGATAAGGAATAAGTGGTACATGTACAGTACAAGAATACGAAAGGGGATTAATGAGACCAAGAGGAATGCTCGTGTTATGAAGTGTCGGATATGCATCAGTTGTATGCTTTCATCATTCACGGGACACCGATATTGATGATAAATGCATGCTATTACACTATGAAAACAACAAGAGGAGACTGGATCTAGCCCATCAGCTGCGAGAGATCGTCAGGTGGTCGGACGGTTTGCGAGAACGTCAATAGACTGTACCATCAGCATCATCCCCCAGAAATGTAGAAGGGGAGACTTACCGCTTGACAGCCTGAATCCATTTCCTCGATACCTCATCATTGAGCACATGAGCAACGACACCCTCCGAAATTCCCTGATCTGCCGACCGCTCGTGAAGACCAATGGACGTTACTCCAATCGGCCAGGCGGAGTTACCGATTGAGAGTCGTAGATATGCGTCGTTTGCTCGTTGATAGGATCGGATCTGCATGTAGTGGACGATCTCGGCCATTGCTCGTAGGACGTCTTGCGGAGTATCCTGATTGTCAGCTACATTTTTCGAAGAGGAAAAGGTCTTACACGTTGACGGAGCTGCTTGAAGAAAGGCTTGAGGTTCTGGGCGGAAGCAACGACTGTAGCTGTCACCAGCTTGCCTTGTGTTGAACGCTTCACTTCCTCTGTTGGATCAGTACACCGTCCTTCATAAAGTGCTATAAAACTGACCTGGCCTAGCCTCAATCCACTCCTCCCATTCTTTGAGAACACCCTACTCGGTCAGTCCTGACCGTGACAGTGAATGACGCAAACTCACCTTGAGCGCGTAATAGATGATAGGATACAACTTCGGTGGATCATCCTTGATCAATCTCAAATCCAATACCTCATTCGCAACCTTTCTCCTCTGCTCCTCTCTCTCCCTCTTTGAATCGTCCACAGGTGTACTACTGCCCGCCTCCCTATCCGCAGCCATCTTATGTATAAGTCTAGCCTTCTTTTCTTCTTCCCTAGCCTCCGCATTCGTCTCCATATCCTTCATGAGTTTATTGAAATCGTTGAATCCTTGTGAACTTGATCCTGTCGTCTTTTCTTGTAGTTCCAAAGCTCGAAGACGTAATCTACGTTCTTTATCTGATTCACCGAATAATCTGATGGGTTGGCCTTTTGATCGTAAGCGGCGAATGCATTCTTCGTTGGAGATGTTGAAGGTTTCGCTGGTGGCTATTGGTTCTGGTACGTCGGCCGTGATTGACGGTGCTTCTAAGCGTTGTAAAGAGGATTTACGCGCACTCTCCGCCTAGATCATCAGCAAGAATATTCTGATGACGAGTGGTCTGAAAGTCTCACGTCCTTGCTCATCTTCGCAGCCCGCTTCTCATCGCGTAAAGCCTTCTCTGCAGCAAGTATCTCGGACTTCTTTCGCCTCTCCTCATCCTCCTTTGCGCGCTCAATATCCGCTCTACGCATATACTTTTTCGATGGTTCCCCTCCTCCATCCAGCTCGGTCAGAGCCTTTCGTTTCGAGTTGATCTCTTCTATGAGACTGTCCATGTTGTTTGATGTTGAATGATTAAACACGAGAAGTTGTTGCCAGAATAGTTGATTAGGATTGAATTACTAATACCCCTTTGGTAAATGCTAATGGTATTAGTAAAACGGATACTAATACTAATACTAATAGAATCCGATGTTCCTGGCTGGTTCAACGTCATGAACACAGAGAGTCTAGACTATCGTTCTCACTATACTTCCCATCCATACTACACATTCACACCTGTTCTTCAGTATACTATCTAGAGGGATCTACAGCATCAGATAATACAAGCCAGCATAGATCAATCTAATTACATACGACGAGAAAGACAAATTAGACAACATGGCAAAAGGTAAGTCAATTCATCTGGTCTCGTGCCCAGTGATATCATCGACTTTGGTGCATTGGAGATGCCAGTGTCCAGTCTGTCATCTTCAGTCTGTACCCCCGGCTTGCATGAACCCTCGCGCTGATAAACAGTACCCAGAAGTTTCAGACTTTTGTCCGAGCTCGAACATGGAGAGAAGGGTATCGGAGATGGTAGTTGCAGTTACGGTCTAAGGGTATGTCGCTACATGATCGATTGGGACAGCGCTGACGAGCAGGACTCTGAGGAGTTGGCAATGTACGAATGGAATGGAACTATCATTGGACCCCCCCACTCTGCCTACGAGAACAGGATCTTCTCATTAAGCATCTACTGCGGTGACAAGTACCCTGGTGCGTTCCCCACATTCTCCAAGATGTCTGCTGATATATAGACGTACCCCCTCTCGTCAAATTTGAGAGCAGGATCAACCTCCCTTGTGTCGAATCTACCGGTCTCGTACGCCATTTTCCCCTTGCTAAAAACAGTGACTAACAACTAGGTCAACTTTGCTCGAATCCCCGTCCTTTCCAACTGGAAGCGAGACTTTACGCTCGAGACTGTACTTGTCGAACTCAGGCGGTGAGTCCCTTACACTCGATCGTATGGGCCAGAGCTGATGAATAGTGATATGGCTTCACCGGTCAATCGAAAGAACCCCCAACCTCAGGAAGGAACCGAGTTCCCCCCTATGGACCTTGAGGCTCTTGCCAAGCAGAAGAAGGTCTAGGCTAGATGGAAGATGATTCGGATTTCACGTGAAGACCATGCAGTCCCTTGACTATACTTCCTGCCAGCACTCAAATGCAGACAACGGAAGCAGTCGAGACCCCCGTTCCTGATATTAGAAGCTCAAAGGGATATTTGGGCACGAATCAACAATCGCCAGGACGACCGTAGTCGGTGACAGGAGCTGTGCACTTCATCATAGACTTATCAGACTGCCTTTGACTCAAATGCGATACTAAAGGTACCATCAAAGTGAGTTTCCCCTTGTATCACGCATTCCTTTATACATCATTTGTCTCCGTTGGAGATACTCCTTTCATCAACTCACTATCTTCTGTCGGATGCGGAAGCGTCAAAGCTGAATGATGAGCAGGATCAGTATTAGTGAAACAGGGATTGAGCTCTATTTACTTATCATTCTCATACTCCCCTCGCTGATCTCGATTGAACGACCCTCTATCACCCCTAATCTTCTCACAATAGATCTAGCTGGACTAGCGTCTTTTCGGCATATCGACACAGCAGCGAGCAATGATCTTTCAATTCCCTTCGACAATCCAGCGATCCAATTCGTCAGAATCCAATCCCGACACAGGACGTATATATCATTATAAAAGGAGTTCTACATTACAGTCAACATACACTCCTCATCCCCCTCCTCCACCCTCAGATCGCGATTCCACATCATCATTTGGATCCGAGACTGTTGAACCTACCCGAAGACCTAAATCAACTGCAACACCACCTGCAGCATCAAGAGACCTCCCTTCTAAATCCCCCAGACGATTTTGGGCATTCTCAACACAGTCGCCCCCTCCTTTGCCGGCTATGCCGGCGCACGTCCGTTCTAGCTCTACAAATTCCATAAGCCTAGGTACTGGAGCAGAGATTGTTCGTCGACCCTCCGAAGCAGCACGTACGATGAAGCAGAGGGCGAGACTTGATCGGCCGAGTAGGAATGTAGGGCCTGGGCCGATGGAGTTGACCGATATGGAAGTCATGGGCAAGGAGTTTGATACGATGATGATTGAACCGACTACTGCGCCTTTACCTTCACTTCCCTATCACCGAGGGGAGGGTACTAGGATCGTACCAGCAACAGCCCCACTACGAACAAAGACCAGTCATACCTCCTTTAGATCGCCGAAACCCAAAACTCAGGAAGAGATTGATAAAAGGTCGACAATCAAGCCAGCACCCAGATCTCAACTGCCCCCCACCCCATTCTCACACCACCTGATCTCCCATACGAGTCGCCCTGCCATCGGAGCCGAGTCGTCGACCATCGTCAGGCTAGAGTTTGCGTTCTCGACGGACGAAAGCTGCAAGAACGATAGTGTCAAGCTCACTTGGGAGGTACTCAAGCGAGGAGGGGGACATTTAGCGGAAGTGGGCGAAAAATTGCTGGGTGTCAACCCACAAAAGCAAAGAGGAAGTCTGGAGAGCGAGAAGAGTAATCCAGATCTCACGGATGGAGAATCGTCAGAGGATTCCGAGCTGGATTCCGGATATGGGCTAGAAGCCCTGTTGCGGTAAGTAGATCCCATCATACTTAAACACTTGCTGATCAACAGCGACGAATACCTGCAGTCTCTCATGCTTCCCGACTCGCCTGATCTCCTCAAACATTTCCCACCTCCCCCTCCTCATCCCGATAGCTACTCTATCACAATTCCATCCTCCAATAAGCCTAGAGCTCAAAAACGAAATCAATATGCCCAACAGGACAAGTTTCCATCCCCCTCTTCCCCATATACCGCTCGATCTCAGATCCTGCCTATCCTCCTTGCTCCGGCTGCACCCAGGAACAATAGGCATACGCTCAAAATTTCCACCACCGCCGAGATGAGAAATGCCGAAGTGAAACCTGTCACAGCTTCAAATAGGACAATCACAGAGATCAATATCCTCCTATTGCGCGACTCGATGCCGTACCACATCATCACTCAGCGACTCATCGCTGGTAGTTTTGTCAATACAAGTTTATCTTCCAATCGAGATCTATCACTCCAAAAGAAAGTTGAGGAGGAGCTGAGATGGCTAGGAATGTCAAGGTTAGCAGATGAATTGGGCGGTAGTCAGCAGCGCATGGCTCAAGGACCGGTTCTGAAGCACAAGAAATCCGGTGTCATCACAGGTGGTCGTGGGTATATATAAACCCCCTTCTGTCATTCAGATTGACGCTGGCGTCATGATCATCACATGTAGATCGATAGAAGTAGACACACTAGCATTGAATGCATCTTGCTGGACAAGTCTTGGTGCTGTCGATCCATACGTCATTTCACAATTTACATAGTAGTAAAATCAGTCGCGAATCGACTTTTGGGCGATCTTCATTCGATTCAGAACGTTATCACATGCGACTCGCTCATGTAAGTATACCTCGAACATACCCTATCCTCGCCAGACAGCCTCTTCCAATATCCTCAATAAGAACGATGAGCTCGAAAAGTAAGAGGGGAGGTAAAAATGATGCTCCTCCGGCACCGATTCCGGGGAACTCGTATTGCCTGTCCTGTGGTCGATTGATGCCTTCCGGCAATTGTACGCCTCATCCTACCTCATAAGATAACGCTAATGCTCTAGCTAATCAAACTGAGAACACAACGCCCCGAAAATACTGCTCGGCCTCATGTAAATCCCGAGCCAAAGATCCCTCATTGAAGGATTACCACCTCCAACTCAGTAAAGCTTTCCACACTCGCCTGACAAGTAATCCGGACAGGCATGTGGCTATATGTTCCGAAGTTGAGACTGAGGTACCAATACCGGAGGGGAAACAGGATGCAAGGGAAGAAGCAAGAAGAGCGGCTAGGAGATTGGTAAATTTTGGATTCAGGTCGCAGGGGGTAGAAGAGGACAGAGAGGTTGAAGCTGTTCAGGATGGGAAGGTTGTAGAGACTAGTTTCGCGAAAGGCGAATGGGGCATACGCTGGATCAGAGGATAAGAATAGGTGTCCGTATTGCTATGTGCATGCATACTCTGCACCATCTATCTACATTTCAACTACAAATTATCTACTACTGGTGCACTAGGCAGCCGTCAAGCAAACTCCCCTTTGAGCAATCTCATCCTGTCCTAGCACAGATACCAAGTCCACCGCAAACAAGACATCCGCCCTATCTCCATTAAGGTATACAGGCAGATTAACAGTCTTCTCGTCGCTGTTGGCAGTATCGCTCTTGCGCCAGCTCAACTGTGATGCACCAAGTGCGACCGGTCGGCCGTCATTCAGCGTCAAGCCCGATTCGCTCCAGTCTGCTCCTTCAAGCTTTAGACCTGCCACGTCAGCTGTTGCATTCGGTATTGACGATTTCAACTTACCCTCAACCGAGAAAGCATCCACATCGCTAGTCTGGTTGAGAGCGACAGAGAGAGATAATTGCTCAAGTGACCAGCCGTTCTTGTGTGCGACTGTTTGCCTCGTAGCGGTGATGTATGCCTCGGGTTGGAACAGACCACCAAGCCAAACGCTCTTTCGGTCATCGGTCCCTTTGGCCAGATCCTCGAGTTGTACGAGCCGGGCAGATAGATTGGCAATGTACTGGGCTAACGAGGTGTTTCTGGCGATCTTGAATCTCAACCAATGTCGGGGTACGACACCTTGAAGTCAACCTTGTGCTACGCTTAGAGCATGAAGAGGACATACCTTGGTTCAGATCAGACATGAGGCTCCTGGTCTCATTTGTCTGCTTGAGAGCTCCACCACACACTTCAACCAATTCCTCCAGATCCTTCCTGACTCTCGATAGCAACAAGGTTCCAGTATGGCATTCACGAGCAAAGAACCTCGACAAGGGCGAATCTCGGACCGCAGGCTCGCTCAATGATGTAGGAAGTGATTTGAGCCATTCTTCGGCGTGGATCTTGAGGGTAGACATCCAGGCTGGTCTGGCCGACTCGGTGGATGCTGAAGGACCAGTATCGCCTTCGTCATCTTCAGTGGTCCTCATCTTGCGCAACTTGCTAATCACTGCTTCACCTACATGGTCAGCTCGATCGATAGCAGATGAATGGTCTACTGACCTTCAGCAGCGGCAACTAGACTTTCAGCAGTCTTGGGCAGACTGAGCCATGAAGGAGGTTCTCTCTCAGGCAAGGCATGCGTCCAGTCAACAAAGTGCGAGATCTGAGTTCCATCGGGAATTGTAAGAATCTCTTCGCCAGACTCGACGAGGGCAAAGTCGGGATCGTAAGCTTTGGCAGAGAAGATCCGGTCCACGAAAGCATCTACGACTCGTTGATCGTAATCCGAATCCACACGACCACCATAGACCGCTTGCTTGATGAGTGTTCGTAGTGCGTTCCATGGGATCTGAGCAGGATCAACATTCGCCTTTCCTTTGGCCAGTGCGCCAAGCCAGGAATCGATGGTGCTGACAGCCGTATCGAAATCAGAATCGTTGAATTCGTAGCCTTTGCTCCATCCAATTGGCAAGTATCGGAGTCGTTCTTGTACAACGGCGTGGAACCAGGATAAAAGGAAGTAGAGCCTGGCCTTTTCGGCCGGACCGGTTTGTAGACGGGCTTGGGATATACCTCGGAGTGTATCGAGGAGATTGGCTCGGACACCAGGTGGGGGCTCGTTCATAATGATCCTAGATTGACGAAGGATATTGACGGGAATGACTGGATTCGTCTCCATGGTCAAGAACAGTCGGAAGCCTGGAGCCGGAGAAAGCGAATGGAGACGCTTTTCGAGATGAGCCAGCCAAGTGGGTGCCAGATGGACATTCTTCAACAAGACCCAGACACCAGTTCGAGCGGCATTTGCGATTGCCTGATCGGCCAACGTAAACCCTTCTGCTGATCCCATGGCTATCGAGGTGCAGGGTGTACCGGTATCTCGACTTAGGTTGTCGACTCGATAACTTGCGTCGTATCCTGCTACCGAGGCGAGAGCTACGGGATGCGTGGGTCCCACTTCCTCCTTGACGACGCGTTGCAAGTCGTAGTCGGACAGAGAGGGCATGTCGACGCCAAAGGCAAGATCGGAGAAGATGGCGAGCCCATGCATGATTCGGTCGGATCGGAACATCTTGACAATGGTGACTCGTCGAGCAGCCAGAAGCAGGTCTGCCATCAGCTTTGACTTTGGTTGATGCTTACCTTGTGGTGGACCTGATGGCCAGGGTACACTCTTCTCAGGCTCATTTGCTGTCAAGAAGGCCTGCCAGGCAGAAGATTGCTCCGAAAGGTGTGTCTCTAGCTCCTTGACCGTCTCGGTATCCCACACGCCCATTAAAGATCGTCGCTGCTCTACGCTCAATGCTGGAACGCCTGTAGCCGATGAGCCGGGGACCTCCATGATCGCATCGAGCTCGTCCCGTACATCTTGCCCAGCTGAGCCACTGATTCGCAGCTTGGCTAGGGTGGTAGCTAGAACGAGGTGATCGCAATGAAGTAGCGATCGAGAAGTTCGTTGATAGGTCGCCAGGAATAGATCGTTGAGCAATATCGACTTTCGAGCTTGGGCGTCCGAGATCGACTTGAGGTTCGGGTTGTGTAGCAAGACATCATCAAAGATCTCGAGGAAGTAATCGAGTGAAAATTGGTAAAAGTGGTTGATCGCCGAGAGCTGCTCCAAGACAAAGTAGATGCCTGAACAGGCTTGGGCAAGAGGCTGGTATTCGGTCGTCACAGCTTCTACCTCCTTCATCACGACATCCGTATCTTCAACTTTGCTCGTGATTTCGGCAGCTTCCTTCTTGAGCACTTCGAGAGTCCCAATCACCTTGTCGTCCTCCAGAATACTACCACTCGAGTCGTTGAGAGCTTGTAGTAGGGATCTTTCGAGGTGGCGTAATCTGACGCGGAACTCGCCCTGTAATCGTACCAAGTCTGTTCGTTTCTGATCAACATCGGGTCGCTCTGCCTTGAGTACCTTGTCGAGGGCTTGAGTCTGTAAACTCGATCGGGTCATGGTGAAGTTGACAAACGTGACTCGACTACATATATCGGGAGGGAACTCGATTGACGGGTCGCGAGTCGACAGGAACATGGTGAAAGAAGGCGAAAAGTCGATATCCTGATTACCTATTCGGATGAGGACTCGACCTCCTGTTCGTCGCAGCTCGCGATTGAGAACCGAATTCAAGATCGGATCCAGGCTTTCTACGTCCTGTACCAGTAGCGGATTACCGAATCGCAGAGCACTCTCGAGGTTCTTTAGGAAAGCTTCATCGAGGAAACTGGTCACTGTGATCTTGCGTTCGCGGTACTCGTTCTGGATGAAGGAAGCAGCCTGACCGGTAGGATCGACAATGAGTGGGTATCGATTGTATCGCTTGAGCATGACTGCGTTTTCGATACACAGGTTGTCGACCGGTAGAGCGTTATCATGCCATTGTAGTCGCTGGTCGGCGGTCGAGAGGTACTCGGACAGCGAGAGTTGGGTCTTGAAGCCAATGCCAGCAGCGGAGAGATGCTCGGTCCATTCTCGTCGCATGAGCTCTCGGTAGTGCTGATCAAAGAAACCACTGTAGGCGAGGAAGGCCGCCGAGATCAAGACATCTCCAACGATGGTTGCCATCTCGGTTTCGAAAGTCTTGCTGCCAGTGTCCCAACGTTCCTGTTCTGACGAGAGGGATTGAAGCAAAGTCATACTTCGATCCACCTTGCTCTGAACCCGGTCCATCTCGGTCTTGATCGACTGAGTCTCGCTGATAAGAAGGGCGTATTCTTCCTTGTATCTTGCGATACTGGCTTCCAACTCCGCAACAGTCTCCTCCACTACAAGGGCCTGGTGTTTCGTAGTATCGGCCTGCTTTTCGAGCGAAGCGACCTCTTGACGGAGGGGCGCGACCTTGTCGAGGATTTCGGAGAATCTCACTTGGGCGATAACCCATTGTACAAGTGGACCACAAGCTCGACTGGCGCGGTTGACTGCTTCGTAGTTGAAAGCAGGATTGCTGATGTAATCTCGCATCATCTTGTCGCGGACCGATTTGGGCATCTTTGTCGTGTCAAAGTTCTGGATACTTGAGATAAAGTCGTCTCGCCTGATGAGCGATTGTACTGTCTTCCAGCTATCGATTTGATGACCGAGAACGGAACAAGCAGACTCCATGGCAAGTTTCACGGCCTCGGGGGGATTGGCCATTGATCTGACTTCGGCAAGATGTTGTTTCTTGATGTTGCCAACCGCAGCGAGAGCCTCGAGGACAGCGGGCTCGGCCTGGGCCAGATCTTCTCCGACAATAGCCTGACGCTCCTGAATGTACTTGTCCTGCTCTTCCAAAGCTGCTTGGATCTCGATGGAAGCTGCCTTTTTGGCTTCAGCTTCCTGCTGATCGCCAACCATTTGACGCAGCTTCAAATTGGCTTCTGCGTTCTTCGTCTCGAGCTGTGTTCGCTTGGTCGCGAGACTGATCCTTAGTTCCTCGACTTGATCAACGGTATCCTTCAGCTTGTCCAGTCCGACGTTCAGATGTCGTTGTTGCTCTTCTAGCTCTTCTTTCTTTTCGTTAAACAGTTTGACATAGTGGCTGATGAAATCGAGGAAATGTCGTGGGGTAATATGATTGTATTTCCCTTGACGTTTGGCCAGCTTGGTGGTGATTTGGTGCATCGACTGATGAACAAAGACCATGGCGTTGACCACAGCTTGTCGATGGGTGGGTGGCATAGGCAACTCACGGTAAGCGATCGGGAACGAAGAGCTTGCATCGAAAGAGGCCGCATCGAGATCGAGGGATTGGGTGAACTCGTAACCGACCTGGAAGAGGGCTTGATCCGTCCAATCACCGAACCAGTCAAGCACACACCTATTGAAGAGTGCAGGCGAGGTAGCAGCTCGGGAAGCAAGACCATTGGCAGGCGGATTCATCGTAAACACGACGTGGAGGTTTCGAGCGACTTGCTGAGTGAACCATCTGTACAGCTCTTCGTGCGAGTCGAGCATCAGGCCGTCTCGTTGAGATCCCTCTTTACAAGCCGTCATTAGAGCGGCATGTTCATCTCCTTCGAAAAGACCGGGTACTTCGGCATTGGCAAGGAGCGTGTTCATCCTTTCCAGGAAACCGGAATCGAGAACATTGGACTCGTCCATGATGAAGCATATCTTTTCGCCCTTGCATCCGGCACGTCGCAGGACCGTTCGAAGATCATCGTCAAAGTCGGCGGCAGTGTACTTGTTTGAAACCTTGATCTGGAAGACACTGAGCCCATTCATCCAAGCCACAAAGCGGGACAAGGTAGTCTGTTGGTGAGCTCAATTTCTTTAGTCACAGGGAGCTTACCTTTCCACCACCACTAACACCAATTAGCAGGAGATGACCTTGAATCTGCCGGAACACCCGATCAATCCTGAGGACATGGTCCAGAACATCGTTGAAGAGTACAAGCGGTACATCCAATTCCTCTTCGTGGAATACCCTCAATCGTGCTTTGGTAAAGTCACGCAATTGGTCTCGATCGACAGGTAGATAATTTCGCGAGGTCCAATTAGAGAACAAAATAGGTCGAGCGAGCGCTTCAGAGGTATTGGCGCTCGGGAAGTGAGCTGCGGCGGTCGAGTCTACAAGCTCGTCCGTCCAGGCCTTTTCTTTCTCTGCTACCAATCGATCTTGGAACAAGCGAAGACCTTCATGTGCCCAGACTCGTACAAGACCTTCGAGAGAAAGCGTTTCGAGAGGCTTGATGGCTTCATAGATACCACGACTCCATCGTGTAAGCTCTCGAGGACTGTAAATGTAGTGTGCCTGAGTATCGGCGGTGAATTGCTGAGATGAGGCCGAGTAGAACGATACCATGGCATCGGTGAGTGAATCGGCGTGACCTCGAAGGTTGGGCACAACCTTGAGTAGAGCCCGGTTAAATGTCCCGTAGATTTGCTTGAGCGAGATCTCTCCTGGATAGTCGACCATGATGACGGGCGCATGTCGCATGAATCGATGACTGAGCGGCACTCGTCCTGGGTCGGTTGGAGGATTACAGGCTCCAACGAATTGGATACGTTCCATGGTCACCCATGATAGATCCGATGTCCTCCAGAAACCGTTGCATTCCATGAGCTGCCGGAGGAACGAAATGACACGTTGTGTACCGTAGTGATCCGTTGCAGGTAAATTGATCTCGTCGCAGAAAACAACAAGCCATCGACCAATCTGCTGAGGCGCTAGGACGACTCCATTGGGTGTCTTTCGGTATTCACAATACTGCTCGAAGGTCTTCAGAATAAGCTCCGGAGTCGTGGCGCTCGAGAAATTGAGCCCGACAACCTCGAGATTGGGTAGTTTCCGTAAAGCGCTGAACAAGGTCATGGTTTTACCAGATCCAGGT